>Ga0157375_10000431_pt1 | contig 37819 bp, 25 predicted proteins | sample M35metaG_FD_115311 | JGI IMG/M metagenome (GOLD analysis project Ga0157375, IMG submission 115311) | Miscanthus rhizosphere microbial communities from Kellogg Biological Station, Michigan, USA - M3-5 metaG | ecosystem: Host-associated > Plants > Roots > Rhizosphere > Soil | place: USA: Michigan... | reverse complement strand
GGTCGAGTCGGATTACGAGGAAGTGCCGTTCTCGCTGGTGCAGCGTTCGATCGCCTATCAGCGCGCCAAGAACGTGCTCGACAAGCGGCCGTTCGGCACGCTGCTCGATCTGTACGCCACGCAGTACGAATGGATCAATCATTCGCTGGCGCCGGCGGAGATCGACAGCCACGATTTTCGCGTCGCCATCGGCGGCCCGCAGTGTGCGCATCCGTATTCGGCCAGCGTGTTCAACATCTCGGCGATGAGCTTCGGCTCGCTGTCGGCGAATGCGATCCGCGCGCTGAACGAGGGTGCACGCCGCGGCGGCTTCTACCACGACACCGGCGAAGGCTCGATTTCGCCGTACCATCGCGAGAACGGCGGCGACATCTGCTGGGAGATCGGCTCGGGCTATTTCGGCTGCAGGAATGCCGATGGCACGTTCAACGAGGAACGCTTTGTAGAGAATGCCACTTCTCCACAAGTAAAAATGGTCGAGATCAAGCTCTCGCAGGGTGCCAAGCCCGGCCATGGCGGCGTCTTGCCCGCAGCCAAGGTCAGCAAGGAGATCTCCATCACGCGCGGCGTGCCGATGGGCGTCGATTGCGTGTCGCCGGCCGCGCACAGCGCGTTCTCGACGCCGCTGGGCCTGCTCGAGTTCGTCGCGCGCCTGCGCGAAAAATCCGGCGGCAAGCCGACCGGCTTCAAGCTCGCGCTCGGCCACCCGTGGGAATGGTTCGGCATCGCCAAGGCCATGGAGCAGAGCGGCATCCTGCCGGACTTCATCGTCGTCGACGGCGGCGAAGGCGGCACCGGCGCGGCACCGCTGGAATTCACCGACCACGTCGGTGCCCCGCTGCGCGAAGCATTGCTGCTCGTGCACAACACGCTGGTCGGCCTGAACCTGCGCAACAAGATCCGCATCGGTGCCAGCGGCAAGGTCATCACCGCGTTCGATCTGGCACGCACGCTCGCGCTCGGCGCCGACTGGTGCAATGCGGCGCGCGGCTTCATGTTCGCGCTCGGCTGCATCCAATCGCTCAACTGCCACACGGATCGCTGCCCGACCGGCGTGGCGACACAGGATCCGTCGCGCTGGAAGAAGCTCGACGTGCCGGATAAGTCCGAACGCGTGAAGATGTTCCACGAAAACACGCTCAAGGCGCTCAAGGAATTGCTCGCCGCGGCAGGCCTGCGCCATCCGAGCGAACTCGGGCCCGAGCATGTGATCCGGCGCGTGTCGTCGACCGAAGTGCGCTCGCTGTCGGCGCTGTATCCGTTCGTCAAACCCGGCGAACTGCTCACCGGCCACCCCGATCACGCCGTGTTCCGCATCTTCTGGAACGCCGCGCGCGCCGACACGTTCGCACCGCCGCGCACCGTGCTCGAACTGCATCACACGAAGGCGCGCTGAACCGGCCGGGCGCGCGGAAGGGGCTGCCGGTGCGCGGGCCGGCTCGACGGATCGGCCCCTGCCGGTATATATAAGCGCTCAGGACTCACTTGCCGCGGAACATTCCAGGTTCCGGCTGGTCTAGCGGAGTCTGGTAGGAGGAGCACGGCCGGCCGATGGTGCATCTACAGGAAGTAACCCGCCGCTATCACGTCGGTGGGCAAGTCGTGGATGCGCTGGCCGGCATCGATGTGGAGGTGCCGCAAGGGCAGTTCCTCGCGATCGTCGGACCATCGGGTTCCGGCAAATCGACACTGCTAAATATCCTGGGCTGCCTGGATCGCCCGACCTCGGGAAGGTACTCGCTCGACGGCACCGACGTGTCGACCTTCGACGACGAACGCGCCAGCGATTTCCGCAATCGCCGCGTCGGCTTCGTGTTCCAGTCCTTCCACCTGCTGCCGCGCCTGACCGTGCTCGAGAACGTGCTGCTGCCGCAGCGTTTCCTGCGCTCCACGCCAACGTCGCTGGAGCCGCGCGCGCGTACCTTGCTCGATCGCATGGGCCTCGGCGAGCGTTTGCAGCATCGTCCGGAGGAGTTGTCCGGCGGCCAGATGCAACGCGTCGCCATCGCACGCGCGCTGCTGATGCAGCCGGCACTGCTGCTTGCCGACGAGCCAACCGGCAATCTGGATTCACGCAGCGCCGCCGGCGTGCTCGACTTGATGAGCGAAGTCCACGCCAGCGGTCAGACTGTCGTGCTGGTGACGCATGACGCCGACATCGCCGCGCGCGCCCAGCGCCAGGTGCACATACGCGACGGCAAGGTCGAATATGACAGCGACACGTAGACTTTTATGCTTTTTCGCAATGTGCACCGCCCTGGCGGCGGCACCGGCGGCAGCCACCGTATTCAGCGGCGAGGTGCGCGCCAAAGATGCACAACCGATCTTTTGCCCGCCTTCGGACTCGGCGCCCGTCGTGCTGCGCTACTACGTTCCCGACGGGGCGCAGGTCAAGCCCGGTGACGTGCTGTTGCGCATCGACGCCGGCCCCGCGGCACAACAGATCCGCACGCTGGACGGACAAATCGAGCAGGGCCGCGCGAAGGTCGACAAGGAAGTCGCCGAGTTGCGCCTGAAACTGGCCGACGCCGAGCTGGCCCTGATCGACGCGCGGGCCGCATTCGACACGGCGAAAGTCGACGCGGCGATTCCGAAACAGTTTCTCTCCGCGCTCGACTACGACCGCTATCACGCCGAGTTCGACCGTACCGGCCACGATGCCGAATTGAAGCAGCACGAAGTCGACGACGCGCGCACCGCCGCTGCCCGCCGCAGTGCAGACGGCAAGCTGGAAATCGAAAAGCTGCAAGTGCAGCAAGAGTTCTATCGCACGCAGGTGGAAATGGCCGAAGTCCGCGCCGACCGCGACGGCACGCTCGTGCACGGATTCAGCCGCTGGTTCGGCAATCGACTCGACGAAGGTGCGTCGAGTTTCCCTGGCCAGGAGGTCGGCACGGTCACCGGCGCCGACGTGCTCAGCGTGCGTGCGTGGGTGCTCGAACCCGATCGCCCCGGGCTGGCCACCGGCCAGACCCTGCGGCTGAGCTTCGACGCGCTGCCGGGCCGGATCGCGGCCGGCAAGATCACGGCAATCTCCGGCGCGTCGGAATCGCGCCAGGAATGGGGCGCCGGGCGCTACTACGTCGTCGATGTCGAAATCCCGAATCAGGCGGGACTTGCGCTGCGGCCCGGCATGAGCGCGCGTGTCGAGAGTGAAGCCACTGCAGCGGGGCCTGCGTCGAGCGCAGGCAACACGCACATCACCGGCGCGGCGCCGAAGGCCACCGGTGAAGTCTATGCGCAGTCGACCGCAGCGATCTCGCCGCCGATCGTCGAAGACTTGTGGCAGCTCACCGTCACGCAGATGGCCGGCGATGGCTCGCCGGTCAAGAAAGGCGATGCGCTGGTCTCGTTCGACGGCGCGGAAGTCATGAAGTCGCTGACCGCCAAGCGCAGCGAGCTGGAGGAGAAGAAGCGCACGCAGGAAAAGCTGCGCCTCGAACTGGCCGAAAAGGCGCGCACCGAGGCACTGACGGCGGCCGAAGCGCACGCCGACGCGGTCAAGGCACAGCGCAAGGCGACCCAGCCGGAAGCGTACGTCGCCGGCGTCGAATACAAGAAGCTGCTGATCGATCGGCGCAAGGCCGAGCAGAAGGAAGCCAAGAGCCGCGAACGCGAGACTGTCGCCGCCGACGAACGCGCCGCCGAACAGCGGGCGGCCGACGCCGACGTCAAGCGCCTGAGCGCCGATGTCGAGCGCATGCAGAGTTCGCTGGATTCGCTCAACCTGACCGCACCGCGCGACGGTATCTTCCTGCACGCGACGATGCCGTGGAACGGCGAGAAGATCGAGATCGGCAAGCAGGTATGGCGCGGCATGTCGGTCGGCGAAATTCCCGATGTCAACACGCTGGCCGTGCGCGCCAGCCTGCCCGAGCGCGATCTCAGCCGGGTCAAGGCTGGCGATGCGGTGCGCATCACGCTCGAAGGCGGCAGCGGCCAGACCCTGTCCGGACACATCGAATCGATCGGCCTGGGCGTGCACAGCAAGTCGAAGGTCGAGCCGGTGCCGGTAGTCGACCTGCGCATCGCGCTCGACACCAGCAAGGTCGCACTCAAACCGGGCCAGCCGGTGCAGGTGGAAATCGTGCAAAACGCGAAGTTGACATCGTCATGAGGCGTTCGCGCAACCTCATCGCATTCGTCGCGCTCGCCTTGCTTGCCGCCGGCTGCGCGCAACACGCTGGCGAGGCACCCGTGCTCGAACGAGTCGACCTGGAGCCGGCCCGACTGGTCGTCTATGGCGAGGGCAGTCTCAATTCGACCAAGCCGACCGCGCTGGTCGTGCCCGGCACGCAATGGTCGCAGCGCCAGTTGCGCTGGGTATTGCCGGACGGCAGCTGGGTGAAGAAGGATGAAGTCGTCGCCCGCTTCACTGCCGAGCAGAGCAAGCTCAATCTCGCCACGGCCATGGTCGACCTGCAACGCAATGCGCTGGCGCGCGACGCCAAGCAGATGGAACTCGGCGACACGCAGGGCAAGCTCACCGTCGATCTCGATCAGGTCGGCGGCCTGCTCGGCATTGCGCACCGGTACGCCAATGCGACCGAGCTTGCGGTCGCGCGCAACAAGATCCTCGATGCCGTGCAGGACGAGCATTTCCTCGGCGTCAAGCAGGACACGCTGAACTGGCGCAAGGGCCAGTCGAGCACGCGTGGCAGCGCCGAGCTGGCCCTGATCGATGCGCAACGTGCGACCAACGATGTGCTCGCCAAACAGAGCCGCGACGACCTGTCGGCGCTCGAAGTGCGCGCACCGAACGACGGCATCTTCGTGCTCAAGCCGGACTGGGCCGGCGAAATGCCGAAGATCGGCGCGGCGATGTGGGCCGGCAACGCGTTTGCGAGCCTGCCCGACACGCAGGCGATGGAAATCGAGATCTGGCTGCCGCAGACCGAGGCGCACGACATCAAGGAAGGTATCGCCGTCGACCTCGCGCCGCTCGGCGTGCCGGACCAGAAAGTGCGTTCGCAGATCTCCTGGGTGGCGGCGGCGGCGGCGGCGCGCAGCCGCGACACGCCGGTGAAGTATCTGTCGATGAAGGCGAGCGTGCCGGCAGACGCGGTGACGCGCTATCGCTGGGTGCCCGGTCAGCGCTTTCGCGCCGCGATCCTGCTGCTGGAAAGCGACAAGGCGCTGACCGTGCCGAACATCGCGCTGACGACCAGCGGCGACGCCACCAGTGTGACCGTGCGCGAGGGCAGCCATTCCGAGGTGCGGATGGTGCGTCTCGGCGTGCGCGGACCGAGCCGCACCGAAGTGCTCGAAGGACTCAAACCCGGCGACACGATCGTGCTCGGTACCGCGACGGCGCCTGCGCCGACGGACAAACCGCTGGCACCTGCAGCGGCCGCGGCGGCGAGCAAGGCGCCGTGATCGCCTCGGCGTGGCGCGAAGCGATCGAAGAGTTGTGGCGGCGGCGCCTGCGCACGCTGCTCACATTGCTCGGCTTGATCTTCGGCGTCGGCGCGATCGTCGCGATGCAGGGTGTCGGCGAAGGCAGCAAGCGCGAAGCGCTGCGTCTGGTCGAGAGCCTGGGCCTGCGCAATCTCATTGTCGAACGCGTCGCCGTCGATCAGGAAACGCAGAAGGAAAGCCGCGCGCGCAGCCTCGGCCTGAGCCTGGCCGACGCCCGCGCCGCCGTCGCCGTCGTTCCCGGTGCCGAGCGGTTCGCGGCGGAGAAGCGCATCCACACATTCGCCGTGTTCAGCGATCAGGCACAGGCCACGGCTCAGGCCAGCGGCGTCAGCGCCGATTACTTCGCGCTGTCGTCGCTGCACGTCGCCGAAGGGCGCGCCCTGAGCGCCGACGACGACGACAAGCTCGCCGCCGTCGCCGTGCTCGGCCATCAGGCCGCGCACGAGCTGTTCCCGGACGGGCACGCGCTCGACCGCATGGTCAAGGTCAACCACGTCTGGCTGCGCGTCGTCGGCGTGCTCGCCGATCGCGACCTGGGCAAGGACAAGTTCGAGGGCGTCGCACTCGGCGTCGAGAGCGATCGCATCTTCATTCCGCTGGCGAGCACGCTGGCGCGCTTCCGCTTCCCGCCGATCGAAGACGAAATCGACCGTTTCATGCTCGGCCTCAAGGATCCCGAACAGCTCGCCGCCGGCGCGCGCGTGCTGTCCGCAGTACTCGACCAGCGCCATGGCGGCGTCGCCGACTACACACTGATCGTGCCGCAGCAACTGTACCGGCAGAACCAGAAGACACAGCAGATCTTCAGCATCGTGATGAGCGCGATCGCCGGCGTCAGCCTGCTCGTCGGCGGCATCGGCATCATGAACATCATGCTCGCGAACGTGCTCGAGCGGCGGCGCGAGATCGGCCTGTTGCGCGCACTCGGCGCGCGCCAGCGCGACATCATCGAACGTTTCCTGCGCGAAGCCGTCGTCATCTGCGCGAGCGGCGCCTCGATCGGCCTGCTGTTCGGCGCCGCGCTGGCCTACCTGATCGCCGCTTTCGCCGGCTGGCAGGTCGCGTGGCCGGCGATCCTGATCCTCGTCTCGACGCTGCTGTGTGCGCTGATCGGCATGGCCTTCGCCGTCTACCCCGCACGCCAGGCTGCTCAGCTCGACCCGATAACTGCAATCCGCGCCGAATAGTGCGGCGGACGGCGGTTCCGTGCGAAAATTGGCGTTCGCCAAGTCCGCGCCCGTAGCTCAGCTGGTCGAATCGGGCGCGCTTACGCGATGCGTTGAAGCGCATCGCGTGCGCACGATGAGGAGGAGGCATGGATGCCGACTGGAAGACTCACCATGGAGGGTTCGTGCGACAATCTCAAAAACGCGCCCGTAGCTCAGCTGGATAGAGTAGCGGCTTCCGAAGCCGTTGGTCGGGGGTTCGAATCCCTCCGGGCGCGCCAGTCGCACAGATGCCGGCGCATGATGCCTCGTCGCTTTCCTCGATGCCGCTGGGCAGCGGCGCGCTTTTTTCAGGCGTCCTGCAACGGCAGGCGAAAATCCGCGACGCAGCCGCGCGCGCCGACATGGCTTTCGAGCGTCAGCGTGCCGCCATGCGCTTCGGCGATCTGCCGCGCCAGCACGAGGCCGATGCCGGAGCCGCCGGGTTTGGTCGTATAGAACGGAATGAACAGGTTCTCGGTCGTGCCGAGGCCGGGGCCGTCGTCCTCGATTTCGATGTGCGCGGCCTCGCCGGCACGGCGCCAGCGCATGCGCACGCCTTCATGCCGCGGCAGGGTCGCGTCGGCGGCGTTCTTGACCAGATTGATCAGCGCCTGCTCGATCTGGTCGGGGTCGGCGCGCACGTGCAGCGCCGGCGCGTCGGCCACTGCGACGGTGAGACGCTGCTCGAGCCGCGCAACGCGGCGCACCAGTTCGCCGATCTCGATCTCGCGCTTGTTCGGCGGCGGCAGCCGCGCGAGCGCCGTGTAGCCGGCCATGAAACGCGTCAGCGCTTCGGCACGATCGCCGATCACGGCGAGGCCGCCGCTGACATCGTCGCGCCAGTCCGGCGGCGGCGGCTGTTGGCCGAGCAGCTTCGCCAGCGTCGCCGTCATCGAACGGATCGGCGTCAGCGAGTTGTTGAGTTCGTGGCCGAGCACGCGCAGCAGCCGTTGCCATGCCGCGCGCTCTTCTTCGCGCAAGGCGCGACTGAGATCGGCGACGACGAGCAACTCATGCGGCACGCCGCCTTCGCGGAAACGTGCGCGGCGCACCTCGAAGCGGCCGCTGCCGCCCGGGAATGCACGCTTGCGGATCTGCGCATCCTCGAGCGCGAGACAGTCGGCGATACCGAGTTCGTCGGCGGTGCGGCCGAGCAGATTCTCGGCCGGGCGCGCGAGCAGGCGTTCACCGGCGGGATTGACCAGGCGCAGGCGCCGGCCGGAGTCGAACGTGAAGATCGCGATGTCGGTGGCGCCGATGACCTTGGTCAGCAGGGCGCTCGTTTCCTCGACACGGTGGCGCTGGTCGCGCAGCGTCTGCGACAGCGTATTGATCTCCCAGATGACCTCGCCGATCGGGTCGTCGCGCCGTGCGCGCGAGCCGCGCAGGCTGAAATCGCCTTCGCGCAGCGCCTCGAGCAGATTGGACAATGTATACAATGGATAGATGACGCGATTGCGCAGGCGCACGGCGAGCCAGAGCGTCAGCAACGCGGCCACGCATAGCAGCGTGGTGAGCAGGCCGGGCGACAGAGGACCCCAGATCAGCACGACCGTCAGCAGCGCGGCGGCCGGCGCGGCAACGGCGAACGCCGCGGCGAAGATGCGCGCATCGTAGGTCCAGCGCTCGAAGTAGCGCTGGCGGGACGGGGTGGGGGTTTGACGCGCCATCAATCGATGTTGGGCAGCTTGTCCGCGTTATGCAAGCGCGCTGCGGCGGCAGCGTCACTCGGCGACGCGGATGCCGAATTTTTCCAGCCGGCGGTACAGCGCCGCGCGGCTCAAGCCGAGCATTTCGGCAGTCTTCTGGATGTTGCCCGCGCAACGCTCGAGCGCGCTGCGAATCATGTCCTGCTCGGCCTCGTCGAGCGTCTGCCGCGCCGGCGCACCGCTCGGCGTCGCCAGCGGCAGGCTGAAATCCAGGTGCGCGATCTGCGCTCCGGTCGCCGTCAGCACGGCGCGCTCCATGACGTGCGACAGCTCGCGCACGTTGCCCGGCCACGGATAGTCTTCGAGCGCACGCAGCGCCGGAGCGCTGAGGTGTGCGCCGGCGCGCTGGTAGCGCTGCGCACTGCGGGCAAGGAACATCTGCGCCAGCGGCACGATGTCCTCTCGCCGCTCGCGCAGCGGCGGCAGGCGCACCTCGACCGTGTTGAGGCGGAACAGCAGATCCTTGCGGAAGCGGCCTGCCGCAATCTCGGCGGCAAGATCGGCATTGGTCGCCGCGATCAGGCGCACGTCGACTTTCAGCGTGCGCGACGAGCCGACGCGCTCGAGCTCGCCGTCCTCGACGACGCGCAGCAGCTTGGCCTGCTGCGGATACGGAATGTTGGCGATCTCGTCGAGGAACAGCGTGCCGCCGTCGGCCGCCTCGAAGCGGCCGACGCGGTCGGACTTCGCGTCGGTGAACGCGCCGCGCACGTGGCCGAACATCTCGGCTTCGAAGACGCTGTCGGCCAGCCCGCCCATGTTGACCTTGACCAGCGCGCGATCGGCGCGCTGCGAACGGCGATGGATCAGTTGCGCGACGACGCCCTTGCCGGTGCCGTTCTCGCCGAGCACGAGCACGTTGGCATCGGTCGGCGCGACGCGGTCGATCAGCGTCAGCACCGACTGCATCGCGCGCGATCCGGCGACGAACTCCTGCTCGTCGTCCTCGCGCAGCAAACGGTTTTCCGCGCGCAGGCGCTGCTCGCGGCGCAGCGCGGCACCGAGCGCGATCTGGTTGCGCAGCACGCTGATCAGGCGCGTGTTGTCCCACGGCTTTTCGATGAAATCGCCGGCGCCCAGGCGCATCGCCTCGACGGCGAGATCGATCGAGCCCCACGCCGTCATCACCACCACCGGCAGATCCGGATCGGCGCGCTTGAGCGCCTTGAGCAAGTCCAGGCCTTCGGCACCCGAAGTCGTGTCGCGCGTGTAGTTGAGGTCGATCAGGGCGACCGAGAACTGCACGGTCTTGACCGCGGCCAGCGCCGCGCCCGGATCGCTGAACGCGCGGCAGGCGTGCTCCTCCGATTTCAGCAGCAGACGCAAGGCTTCGAGCACGTCGCGCTGGTCGTCGGCGATCAGGATTGGCAGGGTGCTATCTGGCATCGCGAATCATGGTACTGGAATGTGAGAGGTCGGACGTGAGACGTGGGACGCCGCGCACGCTGAGCCGTCGTGGAGCTGCTGAGAGGGTCGCCCCGGCCCTGCTGAATGCGACTCGCACGGGCACAGAGCGCATTCTCACCTCTCACGTCCTTCAAGCCGCTTGCGCCGGCGCGGCCAGCCAGCCGTCCCGCAATTCGACGATGCGGTGCCCGCGCCGCGCGTTTTCCTCCGCGTGCGTGACCTGCACGATGGTCATGCCCTGCTCGTTCAATTCGGCGAGCAGGTCCATGATCATGCGCCCCTGGGTCGAATGCAGGGCGCCGGTCGGTTCGTCGGCGAGCAGCAGGCTCGGCCGCGTGATCACGGCGCGCGCCACGGCGACGAGCTGTTGCTGGCCGCCGGAGAGCTGCTTCGGATAGAGGTCCTTCTTGCCGACGATCTGGAAGCGGTCGAGGATATCGGCAACGCGCGCCTTGCGCTCGCCTGCCTTGACGTCGCGGTAGCTCAGCGGCAGGTCGAGGTTCTCCTGCACGGTCAGATCGTCGATCAGGTGATAGTGCTGAAAGATGAAGCCGACCTGCTCGCGCTGCAGCGCCTGGCGTTGCTTGAGGTTGAGCTTGTGCACGGCCTGATCGCCGAACGTATATTCGCCCTGCCAGTCGCTGTCCATCAGGCCGAGGACGTTGAGCAGGCTGGTCTTGCCCGAACCGGAAGGGCCCATGACGCTGAGGAATTCGCCGGCGCGGATGTCGAGCGAGATATTGCGCAGGATCCAGGTACGCCCGGCCTGCAGCGGATATGATTTTTCCACATTGTATAAACGTATCATTTTGTGTATTCCGTCGGGCGATGGCTATTCATGGCGCAGTGCGGCCATCGGATCGATGCGCAGCGCGCGCCGGGCCGGAACGGCCACGGCCAGCGCGGCCGCGCCGGCGAGGACCAGCAGCGTGCCGAGCACGACCGGCAGACCGCCCGGCTCGATCGTGCGTAGCGACGCGCTCAGCTGCCGTGCGAACGGGATGCCCGCGGCGAGGCCGAGCGCAAGTCCGATGCCGAGCTGGACGAAATTGCGCGAGAACAGCGCGCGCAGCACGGCGCCGCGCGACGCGCCGAGCGCACGGCGCACGCCGATTTCGCGCGTGCGCTGACCGACCGCGAAGGCCATGACGCCATACAGGCCGGCGCCGGCGAGGACCAGTGCGACGATGCCGAACAGCGTGAAACTCTGCGCGACGACGCGTTCATCGTAACTCATGCTGCGGCGGATCTCGGCATAGTCGCGCAACCAGTACAGCGGCGTGTCCGCATCGACTTCGCGCATCAGTTCGGCCAGTCTCGGCGCGAAGGCGAGCGCATCGCCGCGTGTGCGCACGGCGACGCTGGCGATCTTGAACGGCAGCTGCCGCAGCGGCACCAGCAGCGACGGCGGCTGCACGCCGCCGCCCGGCGCATCGAGCGCAATCGGCCCGCTGACACCGACGATGGTCACGGTCGTGTCTTCGGAACCGCGCGGGTCGAGGCGGAATTGCCGGCCGATGATCGATTTGCCTTCGCCATAACGTTCGGCGAAGCGCCGGTCGGCAACGGCCACGCGCACGCCGTCTGCGACATCGCCGCTGTCGAAGAAGCGGCCTTCCTGCAGCTTGACACCGAACGCGGCGAGGAAATGATCGTCGACCGAGCCGAGGTAGGTCGTCGGCAGCTCGGCGTCGCCCGCGCTCGCGCCGGCCGGCAGCACGTCGCGGATCCAGTTGTAATACGTCCCCGGCAGCGCCGTGCCGACGCTGGCATCGACAACTCCAGGGTCGGCGCGCAAGCGCTCGCCGATGCGGTCGTACAGACGCAGCTGATCGATCGCGGTCGGAAACGCGCGCGTGGGCAACAGCATGCGCGCGGTCAGCAGATGGTCGGTGTCGATGCCCAGGTCGCTGTGCTGAAGCGCCGCGATGCCGCGCACGAGCGTGCCGACGCAGATCACCAGCGCGCACGACAATGCGACTTCGCCGATGACGAGCACACGGCTGACGCGGGCAAAGCGCGCGCTGCCGGCGCTGCGCGTGTTGCCGTCCTGCAATCCGGCCGAAGGTGTCGCGTTCGCCGCATGCAGCGCCGGCAGCACGCCACTGGCGAAGGCGGTCAGCAGCGCGGCGCCGAAGGCGAGCAGCACGACCGTGGCGTTGATGTCGAAATGCAGCCAGGCGAGTGAGAATTCCGACTCGCGCAGCAGCGCCTGCTGCCAGCGCAGCCCGGCGTGCGCCAGCGCCAGCGCGATCGCCGTCGCCGCCAGGCTGAGCAGCGCACTCTGTGCGAGCAGTTGCGTGACCAGCCGGGCGCGGCTGGCGCCGAGCGCGACGCGCACGGCCAGTTCCTGGCGCCGCCCGAGCGTGCGCGTCAGCAGCAGGTTTGCCGCATTGGCGCAGGCGATCAGCAGCACCATGAACACCGCGGCGAGCATCATGCCGAGCATGGAGCGCATGGTGCGGTCCATGGCCATGTTCCTGAGCGGCTCGACGCGCCAGCGCTGGCCGCGGAATCGCTCGGGGTCGGCGTGCGCGGTATCGGCGATCCAGGCCCCGAACGCGGACTCGAGTTGGGCCACGCCGATGCCGGCGTGACGACGCAGCACCAGCCAGTAGGCGTATTCATCTCGCATGGACGCTTCCGCCAGTGTCGCAGCAACCCACACCGACTCGCGGCGCGGGAACGAGAAATCCTTCGGCATAACGCCGATGACCGTCGCCGGATTTGCATCGACCCGTATCGCGCGACCGACTACGCCTGGATCGCCGCCATAGCGGTTCTGCCACAGCTCGTAGGAAAGCATCGCGACGGTTGCGGCACCGGGCTGCGTGTCGGCGTCGTTGAAGTCTCGGCCCAACAGCGGCGCAACGCCGAGCAGGCCAAACAGGTTGGCGCTGACATGTCCGCCGTTGTAGCGCTCGGGTCGGTCCAGATCACTCAGGTTGATCGTCGAGCGCGCGACTCCCGCGACATCCGCAATCGCAGCGAGATGACGCCGGCTGCTGATCAGGTCTTGGTCGCTCATCGGAAAGATGTCACCCAGACCACCGTCGCCAAGCAGGCCGGCCTGATACAGATCGTCCGGCGCCGCGAATGGCAGCGGCCGCAGCATGAACCCGTCGAGAAAGGCGAGCATGAACACGACGCAGGCCAGGCCGGACGCAAGTACGCCGATGACCAGCGCCGAAAATCCCGGACGCGCGAAAATCGCGCGCACTGCCTGGCGAAGTTCGTGCATCAGCATGCGCGGGCTCCGTCCCTGCGGGCATCAGTCATCGATTGCATAATCGTATTTTCATTCATAGCGCAAGGCTTCGGTCGGATCGATGCGCAGTGCGCGCCGCGCCGGCACGATGACGGCGAATGCCGCCGCGACGATCAGGATCGTCAAGGCCGCCAGCGGAGTCATCACATCATTGCCGTCGATGCTGTGCAACGTGCCGGTCAGGACGCGCGCCAGCGGTATGCCGATGAGCAGGCCGGCGGCAAGACCCAATCCCAGCTGCCAGCCGGTACGCGCGAACAGGCTGCGCAGCACGCCTGCGGCCGGCGCGCCGAGCGCACGGCGCACACCGATTTCGCGCGTGCGCTGGCCGACGCTGAACGCCATGATGCCGTACAGGCCGGCACCGGCGAGCACCAGCGCGATCAGGCCGAATACGCCGAACATCTGCGCGACCATGTGCTCGCCGAATGTCGCCTCGGCAATCACCGCAGGGAAATCGCGCACCCAGTAGAGCGGCGTGTCCGCATCGACCTCGCGCATGATCGCGTTGAGGCGCGGTGCGAACGCGTTCGGCTCGCCGCGCACCTGCACGACGAGGCTGACGAAGCGCGCCGGATCCTGGCGCAGCGGCGCGAGCATGATCGGCTGCGGCTCGTCGCCGGGCGCGTCGAGCTTGAGCGGCGCAATCACGCCGACGATCGTGACGGTCGGTCCGTCGGCGTTGCGCGGATCCAGGCGGAAGCGCCGGCCGACGACGTCGCCATCGTTGGCATAGTGCTGCGCGAACACCGGGTCGACGACTGCCACGCGCTCGCCGCCGCTGGCATCGCGCTGATCGAAGAAACGGCCGCGCAGCAGGCGCAGCCCGTAGGTTGCGAGAAAATGATCGTCGACAGCGCCGTAGCGCGCCTTCGGCAACGCGGCGTCGCCTTCGGCGGCGACGCCGTCGGGCAGCAGATCGCGGTTGCTGCCGAAACGCAGCGGCAGGGTCGTCGCCACGCTGGCCTCGACCACCTGCGCGTCGCCGCGCAGCCGCTCGGTCAGTTTCTCGAACAGGCGCACCTGGTCGGCGCCGGTCGGATAGGTGTTCGTGAACAAGCCGACGCGCGCGCTCAGCAGGCGCGACGCATCGAAGCCGAGATCGATGCGGTCGAGCGTGACGATGCCGCGGATCATCGTGCCGACGACGATCAGCAGCGCGCACGACAGCGCGACTTCGCCGATCACCAGCGCGCGGCTCAGGCGCACGAACGCACCACCCGCGTTGCCGCGCGAACCGTCTCGCAGCGTGCCCGCCACCGTGTCGCGCGCGGCGCGCAGCGCCGGCAACAGGCCGGTCGCGAGCGCGGTCAGCAACGCCGCGCCGACAGCCATTGCGACGAGATTCCAGTCGAGCTCGAAGCTCAGCCATTCCGCCACGCCATTCGGCGACGAACGCAGCAGGTCGCCTTCGTAGCGCATCGCCAGCGTGGCCAGCGGCAGCGCGATCGCGGTGGCGATGAGCGCGAGCAGCAGCGATTGCGCGAGCAGGTGCAGTGCGATGCGGCTGCGGCTGGCGCCGAGAGCCACGCGCACGGCGAGTTCCTGGCGCCGGCTCAGCGTGCGCAGCAACAGCAGGTTCGCCGCATTCGCGCAGGCGACCAGCAGCACGAGCACGACGGCGGCGAGCATGATGCCGAGCACAATCCGCGTGGTCAGACCAATGGTGTATATGGCCAGCGATTCCACACCGGTGCGCACGCCGCGGAAGCGATCCGGATCGGCGCGCGTCGCGTCATTGCGCCAGGCTTCGAAACCTGTCGCAACCGCAGCCTGGTCGACACCGTCGCGCAGGCGCAGTGCGATTACATAGCTGTTCTCGGGATCGGCAATGTCTTCGCGCAACGTCGCCGGGACCCAGACGACTTCGCGATACGGATAGCTCAGCCCCGGGGGCATGATGCCGACCACGGTCGCGGGACGGGTGTTGACGCGAATCTGACGTCCGACGATGTTCGGGTCACCGCCGTAGCGACTCTGCCACAACGTATGCGAGAGCAGCGCGACGGCCGGCGCGCCGGGTTGCTCGTCGCTCTCGGCCAGGTCGCGGCCGAGCAACGGGGCGACGCCGAGCACGCGGGCGAAGTTCGCGCTGACCATCGCGCCGTCGTAGCGTTCGGGACGGCCAAGATCGCTCAGGTTGATCGTCGCTGACTCGTAACCGGCGACATCGGCCTGGTCGGCCAGGCGGCGGCGCAGTTCGAGCAGGTCGCGGGCGCTGACATTGTCGAGGCGGCCATCGTTGCTGCCGTCGGTCACGCCGGCATGAAACAGGCGCTCCGAGTGCGGGAACGGCAGTGGCCGCAAGACGAGGCCGTTGATCATCACCAGCATAAAGATCACGCAGGCCAGGCCCGAGGCGAGCACGCCAATGACGAGCGCGGAAAATCCGGGATTGTTCGCCAGCGCACGCAGTGCGTGGCGCAATTCGTCAGCGATGGCAGACAGCATGGCTCGTGCTCCGTTGGCGGGAAATGTACTCTGGCGACACGGATCGCTCATTCATGACGTAGCGCCTCGATCGGACTGACGCTCGCTGCGCGGCGCGCCGGCAGCCAGCACGCCAGCAACGCAACTGTGCCGAGTAGGCTTGCCACCGCAAGCAGCGTCACGGCGTCGAATGCACCGATCCGGTACAGGCGCGTGCCGAGCAGGGTTGCCAGCAGGTACGCCAGCGGCAAGGCCAGCAGCAGACCTGCCGCGATCAGGCGCGCGCCCTGCAGCAGCACGTTCTGCAGCACGCCCGCGCGTGACGCGCCGAGCGCCATGCGTACGCCGAATTCGTTGGTACGCATTCGCACCGAATAGGCGAGCACCGCGTACAGCCCGACCGCCGCGAGCGTCAACGCCATTGCACCAAGCAGCTCGAGCAGCGCATTCAGGCGCATCGTGTCGCGCAACGTGTCGGCGATGCGTTCGGTCATCGGCACGACATCGCGCAGCTTCGCGCGCGGCGCGAGGGCGTGGAAGATTTCCTTCACCGGCGCGGCGAGCGCGCCCGGATCGGAATGCACGCGCACCAGCAGCATGCCGTTGAGCGGCATTTCCTCGGGTTGGTAAACCGTAGGACGTTCGGCCTTTTCGTCGAGCGAATGCAGTTTTTGCGTCGGCACGATGCCGACGATCGTTAGCTCGCGCATCGGCGACTTGTCGCCGACGCCCATCATGAATTTCTGGCCGAGCCCGTCGCGACCGCCGAAGACCTGTTGCTCGAAACTCGCATCGACGACGGCAACGTCGGCGCGCGCGTGGACCTCCTCTGCGGTGAATGAGCGCCCGCGCATGAACGTGGTGCCGAGCGCGGCGAAATAATCGGCGTTGACGAACGCGCGATAAGCCGCCGGCTGCGTTGACGGGTCCGTGTCTTCCTGGCCAGGCAGGGAAAAATTGCTCACGCTCATGCTCCAGCCGAATGGCGCCAGCGAGCCGAGGCCGACCGCGCTCACGCCCGGGAGCGCCCGCACGCGTTCGACAAACTCCCGCATGGTTGCCAGCGCGGCTAAGTTCGCCGCCGCCTCCACCGGCGCGCCGCCTTCAGAGCGCGGCAGGTCGGCGATCGCCGAAATCGCCAGCTGGTTGCGATTGAAACCGACATCCTCGGCCAGCAGCCGCTGCGAGCTGCGCAGCAGCAGTCCCACGCCGACGAGCAGCGCGGCAGTCAGCGCGATCTGCGCGACGATCAATGCCTGACGCGCGCGCTGCGCGCCCCGGCCGGCCGTCTGCCGTGCGCCGCCGGCGCGGATCGCCAGCGCCAGGTTGCGCTGCTGCAGCCACGATGCACTGACCGCCATGATCAAGGCCAGCATGAAGGCGAGCGCGGCGATGAACGCCAGCGTCACCAGGTCGACGCCAATCGCCTGCGGCGCGTCGCCCGGCACCAGGTCGAAACGGCGCAGCAGTTCGAGTCCCGGCGGAATCGTCGCCACGCCGAGCAGCGCGCCGAGCAGACACAGCGTCAATGTTTCGGCGATCGTCTGGCGCAGGCGCCGCCACGGGCTCGCGCCAAGCGCGTCGAGCACGGCCAGCTCGCGCCGCCGGGCCAGCATGCGCGCGATGTACAGATTGCAGATGTTGGCGGCGGCAACGAGCAGCACGAGTGCGACCGCGAGCAGCATCAATTCCAGGGCGGACGAGCGATCGCCGAGCCACCAATTGCGCAGTGGCTCGGCGCGGGCCTGGAATCCGATCAGGTCGATGATTTCCTTCAGGCCGGCCATGTTGCGCGCCATGCTGCCCACCTCGCCGGCGACGTCCGCCGGTGCGGACTCCGGCTTCAGGCGGCCGATCGCGATGAGATCGCTGAACGATCCAGCCTGCTCGGGAGCGCGCTCGGCTGCGGAAAAATGCAACGGCAACCACAACTGCGTCGTGTTGCGCGGGAAGCCGAAGCCGCGCGGCATCACGCCGACGACGCGATAGTCGCCGTCGGCGAGCTTCAGGACCTGACCGATCGCGCTGTCGGCTCCGCCAAAGCGCGTCTGCCACAGGTTCCAGCCTATGACGACGCTGCGCGCTGCGCCTTCCTGCGTGTCTTCCTCGACGATCAGGCGGCCGAGCGCGGGACGTGCGCCGAGCATCGAGAAGGCCGTCGGCTGCACCAGCGCCGTCTTGTAGGTCGACACGGACGCATCATCGTCGCCGGAACTGACCTGGCGCTCGCGGTAGGCGGCCAGCATCTCCAGCGTCTTCGTCTTGTTCGCGATCTCTTCGAAGTACGGCACGGACAGGCCGACATTCAAACCCATGTTGGCCATGCGCACGTCGAGTGTAACGAGGCGGTCGAAGCCGACGAATGGCAGCGGCTTGTACAGCAGCCCGTAGAGCACGCTGAACATGCTCGCATTCGCGCCGAGTGTGAGTCCGAGCAGCAGGATCACGGTGGCGCTGAAGCCCGGACTGCGTGCCAGACGGCGCAGCGCAAAGCGCAGATCGCGAACCATCGTCTTGCTCCTATTCGTAACGCAGCGCTTCGGTCGGCGCGATGCGCGCGGCCCGGCGCGCCGGCAGCCAGCAGGCGACCAGCGCGGTCGTGCCGATCACGCCGATGACGAGGGCCAGCGTCGCCGGATCGAGCACGCCGACGCCGAACAACTGCGCGCGCATCGCCGTGGCGATGGCGATCGCACCGACGAGCCCGATTGCGAGTCCGAGTGCGGTCAGGCGGCCGCCGTCGCGCAGTGTCAGGCGCAGGATGTCGCGGCGCTGCGCGCCGAGCGACAGGCGCACGCCGATCTCGCCGGTACGCATCGCCACGGCGAACGCGAGCACGCCGTAGATGCCGACCGCGGACAGCGCCAGCGCGACGCCGGCGAACAGCATCAGCAGAAGCATCGGCGTGCGCCGGTCGTCGAGCGACAGCGCGATGCGCTCGCTCATGGTCTTGATGTCGAACACTGGCTGCTCGGGATCGACGCGACGCAGTGCGTCGCGCAACGGTGCGACCAGCGCGTTCGGCGCCATCTCCGTGCGCAGAGCCAGCGTGGCATAGGTATCCGGCTGCTGCTTGTAGTAGGCGTAGATGGTTTCCTTGGTCGTTTGCTCGGACAAACGATCGCGCTTGACCGTGCCGGCAACGCCGACGATCGTCATCCACCGGGTCTTGGCCGGATCCTCGTTGTAGTTGTTGCTGATGCGCTTGCCGATCGGGTCCTGGCCGGCGAAGTATTTCTTCACCAGGGTCTCGTCGACGATCGCGACCGGCGGCGCGGTGGCGGTGTCCTGCGCGGTGAACGCGCGGCCGGCAAGGATCGGAATCTGCATCGACTTGAAGAAGTCCTCGTCGATCGTCTGCTGGTAGCCGTGCGGCGTCGCGCCGTTGCTGCGGTCGCGTCCTTCGATCAGGTAGCTGCCCGAACCGTCGTTGCCGCTGAACGGCATGTTGTTGACGAGCCCCGCCGATTTCACCCCAGGCAGCGCGCGCGCCTCGCCGAGCAGGCGATCGTAGAACTGTGCCTGACTGGCCTCGTCGGGATAGCGATTCTTCGGCAGCACGATCATCGCACTCAGCACGTTGTCGCTGACGAAGCCCGGGCTCTGCTGCTGCACGTGCAGGTAGCTGCGGATCAGCAGACCGGCCACACCGAGCAGCGCGACCGCCATCGCCGTCTGCGCGACGACCAGGGCATTGCGCACGCGCCGCGACGCGGGTCCGGCGCTGTTGCCGCGGCCGCCTTCGCCCAAGGCCTCGGCCGTGCGGTTGCGTGCCAGCGACAACAGCGGGAACAGGCCGAACACGAATCCCGTGGCGAGCGCGAGCAAAAGCGAGAACGCCAGCACGGGCATGTCGATCGCAATGTTGAAGCTGCCGGTCTGGCCGCCGAGACCGAGCGTGCGGATCACGTCGACACCGGCCGCGCCGAGGGCAAGGCCGGCGGCGCCGCCGACCAGCGCGAGCAGCAGGCTCTCGATCAGCAGCTGGCGCGCGATGCGCGCGCGTCCGGCGCCGAGCGCGGTGCGTACCGACAATTCCTTCTGCCGCGCCGACAGGCGCGTGAGCAGCAGGTTGGCCACGTTCGCGCAGGCGATCAGCAAGACCACGGCAACCAGCGCCTGCAGCAGCCACAAAGTCGGCCTCAGGTCGCCGACCCAGGCGTCGTGCAGCGTTTGCGCGCGCCCGGTGAAGCCCGAGCTTTCGACGAACTTCTTCCAGCCGTCGCCGCGCGGCGTGCCGGCGACACGCTCGAGATTGTGCTGCACGATCGCGTCCATCTGCGCGTCGAGCTGCGCGATCGACGCGCCGGGCGCGAGACGGCCGATCGAATCGTACATTTCGCGGCCGCGCTCCTCGTCGCTGCGCTGCCTGTCGGTGAAGGCCAGCGGTGCCCACAGCTGCGCCTGGTGATCGGGAAAGAAGAAGCCTTCGGGCATCACGCCGACGATGCGGTAGTTGTCGCCGTTCAGGCGCACGTCGCGACCGACGACGGCGGTGTCCCCGCCGAACTGGTTTTTCCACAGGCCCGCGCTCAGCACGACGACGTGTTCGCTGCCGACCTGGCCGTCGGCCTCGGTCAGCGTGCGGCCGAGCGCGGCGCCGGCACCGAGCGTCGAAAACAGGCTCGGTGTCGCGGCAACGCCGTTCAGCCGTTCCGGCGCGGACTGCGTGCTCAGGTTGAAGCTGTACGGTTGCCAGATCGCGGAATCGGCGAGCGCCGGTGCCTGGTCGCGGCGGTCCATGTAGTCGGGCACCGAAGTGCCCGCCATCATCAGTTCGCCTTTCGGATAGGTGTTGTAGACGTGCACGAGTTGCGCGCTGTCTGCATACGGCAGCGGCTTGAGCAGCAGCGCGTCGACGACACTGAACACGGCCGTGTTCGCGCCGATGCCGAGCGCCAGCGTCAACACCGCGGCCAGCGTGAAGCCGGGCTTTGCCAGCAGCATGCGCGCGCCGTAACGCAGGTCCTGCAACAGATGACTCAACATGGACGTGTCCTCATTCGTGACGCAACGCTTCGGTCGGGTCGAGCTGCGCTGCGCGCCGCGCCGGCAACCAGCAGGCGAGCAGGGCGGCTGCGGCCAATACCGCGATCACCGCGAGCAGCGTGACCGGATCGACGACGCCGATGCCGAACAGCTGCGTCTTGATCAACTGGGAAAGCGCCAGAGAAGCGATCAGTCCGATCCCCAGGCCGATCGATGCCAGGTGCATGCCGTCGGCCAGGACCAGCTTGAGGATGTCGCTGCGCCGCGCGCCGATCGACATGCGCACGCCAAGTTCACCGGTGCGGCTGGCGACGGAGAATGCGAGCACGCCATAGATGCCGACCGCCGACAGCGCGAGCGCCACCGCCGCGAACAGCATCAGCAGCAGCATCGGCGTGCGCCGGTCGTCGAGCGAGATGCGGATGCGCTCGCTCATCGTCTGGATGTCGAAGACCGGCTGTTCGGGATCGATCGCCAGCAGTGCGCTGCGCAACGGCGCGACCAGCGCGGATGGCGCCAGCTGCGTCTTCAGCGCGATGGTCGACGAGCGCTCCGGCTGCTGTCGGTAATAGTAGTAGTAGGTTTCCTTGTTGGTCAGCTCGTATAGCTTGTTGCGCTTGACCGTACCGACGACGCCGACGATCGTGTACCACGGGCCCTTCTGGCGATCCTCCCGCGTGATGCGCTTGCCCAGGGGGCTGGCGTCACCGAAATATTTTTTCGCGAGCACCTCGTCGATCACGACGACCTTGTCTGTGCCCGGCCCGTCGCCGCTCGAGAAGCCGCGCCCCTGGATGAGCGGAATCTGCATGGTCTTGAAGAAATCCTCATCGACGACCTGCAAGAAGCCGTGCGGCGCCGACTCGCCGGCAGCGAGCTCCTTGCCTTCGATGAAGTACGAACTTTGCGCGTTGTTGTTCGTGAACGGCATCGAGCTGACGATGCCGGCCGACTTGACGCCGGGCAGCGCACGCACGGCATCGAGCGAGCGCTGGTAGAACTGCGCGACTGCCGCATCGTCCTTGTAGCGGTTCTGCGGCAGGTCGAGGCGCACGCTCAGGACGCTTTCGGTGTTGAAGCCGGGACTGGCCTCCTGCAGGTGCATGAAACTGCGGATCAGCAAACCGGCGCCAGCCAGCAGCGCGACCGCCATCGCCATCTGCACGACGACGAGCACGCGCCGCGTCGCGCGCGCCGAGCGGCTGCCGCCGCTGCCGCGGCCGCCTTCCTTGAGTACTTCATAAGAACGTTCGCGCCACAGCGCAACGATCGGGAAAATGCCGAACAGCACGCCGGTAACCAGGGCGAGCACGAACGTGAAGCCGACGACGCCGGCATCGAGGCCGATCTGGAAGTTGTTCGCGCTCTGATCCAGGCCGAGCAGACGAATCAGCTGCACGCACCATTGCGCGACGACCAGTCCCGCAAGGCCCCCGGCCAGCGCCAGCAGCAGGCTCTCGACGAGCAGCTGGCGCGCGAGGCGGCCGCGGCCGGCGCCGAGCGCGGTGCGCACGGACAGCTCCTTCTGCCGCGCCGAGATGCGCGTCAGCATCAGGTTGGCCACGTTCGCGCAGGCGATCAGCAGTACGAATGCGACGACGGCCTGCAACAGCAGCAGCACCGGCTTCAATTCGCCGACCAGTGCATCGCGCAGGCTCTTGCTGCGCCCGGTGAAACCCGAGCTTTCGATGAAGCCTTTCCAACGATCGCCGCGCTCCGTGCCGGCGACGCTCTCGGCATTGTGCTGCACGATCGCGTCCATCTGCGCGTTGAGCTGCGCGAGCGACGTGCCGGACTTGAGGCGACCGATCGAGTCGGAATATTCGTGGCCGCGTTCGTCGTCGCTCTTCATCTGCGGCGTGAATGCAAACGGCACCCACAGCTGCGCGTTGCGGTTCGGGTAGGCGAAATCCGCCCCCATGACGCCGACGACGCGGTAGCCTTCGCCATTCAGGCGCACGTCGCGGCCGACGATGCCGCGATCGGCGCCGAACTGGTTGCGCCACAACGCATCGCTGAGCACGACGACATGATCGTGCCCTGGCTCGGCTTCGTCTGTGCCGAACACACGGCCGAGTTGCGCGTCGACCTTGAGGGTCGTGAACAGCGACGGCGTTGCGACAACGCCGACGAGGCGCTGCGGCGCGCCCTGCTCGGCGAGATTGAAACTGGCGTCGTGGTACATCGCCAGGTCGGCGAGTGCCTCGGCACGGTCGCGGCGGTCGAGATAGTCCGGGATCGACGTGCCGGCATACTCGAGGTTCATCTTCGGATACGTGTTGTAGACGTAGACGAGCTGCTCGCTGTCGGGGTAAGGCAACGGGCGCAGCATCAAGCCGTTGATGACGCTGAAGATCGCGCTGTTCGCGCCGATGCCGAGTGCCAGCGTCAGCACGGCCGCCAGAGTGAAGCCCGGGCTCGCGCGCAGCATGCGCAGGCCGTAACGCAGGTCCTGGAACAGATGGGCCATCATCGATGCATCCTCATTCGTGGCGCAGCGCAACGATCGGATCGAGACGCGCGGCGCGTTGTGCCGGTAGCCAGCACGCCGCCAGCGCGGTGATGACGAGCACGAAGGCGACGCCGGCCAAACTGGGCAGGTCGACCGGCGCGACATCGAACAGGCGGCTGCGCAGGAGAAAACCCGTCGCCAGCGCGCCGACCAGGCCGACGCCGACGCCAACGCCGACCAGGCGCGCGCCATCGGCAAGAATGCCGCGCCGCACGCGGCTGCCATCGGCGCCGATGGCCATGCGCAGGCCGATTTCGCTGGTGCGCTGCTCGACACTGAAGGCGAGCACGCCGTAGATGCCGATCGCTGCGAGCAGCAGCGCGCACGCGGCGAACAGCGCCAGCAGCTGCAGCGGCACGCGCCGCCCGGTCAGCGACGACTCGATGCGCTGGTCGAGCGTGGCGATGTTGAACAACGGCTGTTCGGCGTCAACCGCGCGGATCGCCGCGCGCAGCGGTTCAACCAGCGTGGCAGGCGCCGTGCTCGTGCGCAGGGTCAGGAACACGCTTTCTTCCGGGCGTGCGCCGAGGTTGAAATAGAACGTCGGCTTCTGCGCCGGCGCGGTCAGATCGAAGTGCTTGACTGCGCCGACGATGCCGATGATCGTGAATGCGTCGCCGTTGCTGAAGTCGCTGCCGAACGTGATGCGCTGGCCGAGCGCGTCGCCGTCCGGGAAATAGCGCGCGGCGAACGACGAGTCGACTACGATGTTTCTCGCGGCCGCGTCCCAGTCTGCCGGCGCGAACATGCGTCCGCGCAACAGCGGGATGCGCAACGCCGCGAAGAAGTTCTCGTCGACGCTGCGCCACGCCGCGTGCGGCAGCTCGTCGCCGTTGGCCCTGCCTTCGATGAGGAAGATGATGCCGGCATTCGTGCCGGAGAACGGCAGCCTCGATGTCGCGCCAGCCGCTTCGACGCCAGGCAGCGCGCGCACTGCCTCGAGCATGCCGCGCAGCGCGTGGGCGCGCGCCGCGTCGTCGGGATATTTCGCCCCCGGCAACGCAAGATGGGCGGTCAGCACATTCGCGCTGGCGAAGCCCGGGCTCTGCCGCGTCGCATTGGCGAAGCTGCGCAGCAGCAGGCCGGCACCGGCAAGCAGCGCGACGGCGAGAGCGATCTGCACGATGACCAACGCCGCGCGCAGGCGGCGCGCGGCGTGACTGCCACCGGCGAGGCGGCTATCGCGCAAGCCGGTCAGCGGCGCGGCGCGCAGGGCGACGAGCGCCGGCGCCAGGCCGAACGCGACGCTCGCCACGACCGCGATTGCGACCGTGAACGCGAGCGTGCGGCTGTCGACGACGAACGTCGCCCAGGCCGGCAGCAGGCCCGAAGTGGTGACGATGCGCGCGCCGAGCCCGGCCACGGCGACGCCGGCGATCGCGCCAGGCAGCGTCAACAATGCCGCTTCGCCAAGCAGCTGGCGCAGCAGATCGCCGCGGCGGGCGCCGAGCGCGTTGCGGGTCGCGAACTCGTCGCGGCGCGCGCTGAAGCGCGTCAGCAGCAGGTTGGCGACGTTGGCCAACGCGATCAGCAGCACCAGCGCGACCGCAACCTGCAGCATGCCGAGCTCGCCGGCATTGCGCCCGGACAATTGCTCGCGCAACGGACGCGCGCCGAAGCGCAAGCCGGCGCTCTCGACCCAGCGCGCGTACGTGGCGCGGTCGCCGCCGGCGACGCCGAGTAGCTCAGTGTTTCGCTTGAGCACGGCGGCGGCTTGCGCATCGACCTGTTCGATCGTCGCGCCCGGTGCGAGCCGCGCGACGATCGAGGAGTAGTTCACGCCGCGCTGGTCGTCGGAGAGTTGCGCTGCGGTGAAAGTGAATGGCACGAACAGTCCCGCCTCGACGCGCGGGAACATGAAGCCAGGCGGCATGACACCGATGACGCGATAGTCTTCGCCGTCGAGGCGCAGGCTACGCTCGAGGATGCGCGGGTCGGCATCGAAGCGATTGCGCCACAGCGCATCGCCGAGCACGACGACCCGGTCGTGTCCCGGCGCCGCTTCGTCGGCGCCGAAGACGCGACCGAGCGCGGCGCCGACGCCAAGCGTCGTGAACAACGATGGCGTCGCGCGCAGGCCGGAGAGCCGTTCCGGCATGCCGCCGGCGACGAGATTGAAACTCGCATCGGTGTACAGCGCGCTGTCGGCGAGCGCCGGCATCTGCGCGTGGATGTCGGCGTAGTCCGGAATCGACACGTTGTCCACGCCGCCGCCAAGCTGCGCGCTCGCCTGGTAGACGTCGACCAGCGCGCCGGCATTCCGGTATGGCAGCGCGCGCAGGTAGACGCCGTCGATCAGCATGAAGACGAGCGTGTTGGCGCCGATGCCGAGCGCGAGCGTCAGGACTGCGACCAGCGTGAAGCCGGGCTTTGCCGCAAACACGCGCAGCCCATGGCGCAGGTTTTCGATCAGATGGCTGAACATGACGGCTTCCTCGCTATTCGGCAGTGCAGCGCGACGGCCCGTTGCGATCGCGCCGCCGCGTGAAGGTCAGCTGCGCCCGATTGCCGCGCGAACGCGTTCGTCTTCCTCGTTGCGCAGGCGGTGCAGCGTCGCTTCGTCGACGACGCGGCCGTCGAACATGAACACCTTGCGGTCGGCGAATTCGGCGTAGCGCGGATCGTGCGTGACCATGCAGATCGACGCGCCGCCCTTGTGCAGCTCGTCGAGCAGTTCCATCACGGCTTCGCCGTTCTTCGAGTCGAGGTTGCCGGTCGGCTCGTCGGCAAGCAGGATCGACGGCTTGCCGACCAGCGCGCGCGCCACCGCGACGCGCTGTTGCTGGCCGCCGGACAGCTGCGCCGGATAGTGCTTCAGGCGATGCGCCATGCCGACGCGCTCGAGCGCTTCGAGCACGCGCTCGCGGCGTTCGCTCTTGCTCATGCCGTCGCGGTAGGTCAGCGGCAGCTCGACGTTCTCGAACACGGACAGGTCGCCGATCAGGTTGAAGGCCTGGAAGATGAAGCCGATCTCGCGGTTGCGGATGCGCGCGCGCTCGTTCGCGCCGATGTCCTCGACGGCGACGCCGTTCAACTGGTACTTACCCTCGGTCGGGCTGTCGAGCAGGCCAAGGATCGACAGCAGCGTCGACTTGCCGCAGCCGGACGGTCCGGAAATCGACACGTACTCGCCGGGAAAAATGGAAAAGTGTACGCCGGCCAGGGCGTGCGTCTCGACCTCGTCGGTGAAGAACACCTTCTTGATCGCGTCCATCGAGATCAGGGCTTGGGCTTGTGTCGTCGTCGTGTCGTTCATTTGTTCCCCACAGGGTTCTGGTTTATGCCGGGATTTTTTTCGAGGTTCTCGTATCAGATGCGCCAGAAATAAGAATCAGTTGAGGCGGATGCGGTCATAGGCGTCCCAGGCCGAGGTGTCCGACAGCACGACCTGGTCGCCTGGGTTCAGACCCTTGGTGATTTCGATCAGGTTGACCGAACTGCGCCCGAGCCGCACCGGCACGCGCTCGGCGATGCCGTCGGACGGATTGAGCTTGAACAGGCGCACGTCGGAATTCGGCTGGCCGAACGCCGGCCGGCCGACGTAGACGACGTCGGCGAGGCGCTCGATCTGGATCGTGCCTTCGACGGACAGGTCCGGCCGCGCACCGGGCGGCAAGTCGCCTTCGAGATCGACGTCGACCTGCACCGTGCCCATCTGTACGGCCGGATCGATGCGCTCTACCTTGCCCTCGACGATGCCGTTGCGCGTGTCGACCTTGACGCTCTGGCCGATCAGCACGTCCTTGGCCTGCGTTTCGGCGATGTGCAATTCGGCGCGCAACACGTCGGGGCGCGCGACGCGAGCGAGGTTGGCGCCGGCCGCGACCTGCTGGCCTTCCTGCACCGGCACCTGCTGCAGGACGCCGGCGATGCCGGCCTTGAGCTTGAGCGCGTCGGCCTGGCGCTGGCGCAGCGCGAGCGTCGTCTCGAGCTGATTCAGGCGCGCGTTGTCCGCATCGATCTGCGCGCGCACGGTCTCGCCGAATTTCTTGATGCGCTCGGTTTCGATTTCGAGCCGTACCTTGCGCTGTGCGGCGGTCAATTCGATCTGCCGGTACTGGATCGTCGGAATCACGCCCTTCGCGGCGAGTTCCTTTTTCGCTTCGGCTTCGAGGCGCGCCGACTCGTAATCCGATTGCACCTGGGCGTAGTTCGCCTTCTGGTCGAGCACCTGGTTTTCCAGCGACATCTTCTTCGCCGCGTTGTCAGCGCGCGCCGCCGACACGGCCGACTGCGCGCTGGCCAGCTGCTCCTGCACCTCGGGATTCGACAGCTCCAGCAGCACGGTGTCGGCCTGCACCTGTGCGCCGGGTTTGACGACGATGCGCTCGACGTGCGCGCTCGTCTCCGCGGTGATCCAGCGGATCTCCTTGGGCACCAGCGTGCCGGGGCCACGTACTTCGCGCAGCATCTCACCACGCTTGACCGTGTCGAGCCAGACGCTCGAGCGTTCGACTTGCGGCGCCGCCGGTTTCAGGCGGGCTACGCCGATCGAAGCGACCAGCAGCGCAAGGCCGATGCCCGCGCCGATGAGCAGCTGGCGACGGCGCTTCTTTACTTTCAGATCGTCACGACGAATATCCATGCAGCCGAGAGAGCACGGCTTGTGCCAATTGGCCAGCTCGACGCAAGCCACTGTTGCGTCGGCACTTTTAAATCATCGGCACGCACATCAACGCGTCGTCCTGTTCATTTCCGGACAGCGGATTTCGAATCCGCACGCTGCGCGCTCCCGACTGGGCGGCTCCAGTTCAGTCGACCCGCTCAGTGCGGCGCCTTGGCCAGATCGAGCTCCGCGCGCAACGCGCCGGCCCAGGCGCGAGCAGCAATTCTTGCTTCGGCGGTGTTTTCGACGCTGGTGATCTGGTGCGGCCAGGTCGATTCCTGCGCACTGGTGTGGTCGAACACGCGCGCGAGCACGTCGCCGCTGACCGAATCGCGCAGCTCGGCGACCAGCGACATTTCGCCGGCTGACACGGCATACGTACTCGTGGCCACGGAGTTGCGCACGTTCGGTGCCGCGATGAAAAGGTCGACGATCGACATGCCGACCTCGAGCACGTCATCGCCGGGACTGTCGGTCAGCTTGTAGCCGCTGCTGGTGAGCTCGGCAGCGACTTCCTCCTGCACCAGCGCGGCGAGCTTGTCCTTGATGCGGCGCGCGTCGGCACTGCTGATGCGATCACGAGAACCGGGCAACGGCGTCATCAGCCAGCCGCGGCGAAACGCGACCGAGACCGGCTTGAGCAGCACCTTGTGGTACTCGGCGAAGCTGACGCCCGGACGCGCGTAGAACTCGTCCAGACCCTTCACCGACACTTTCTGCAAGCCGCTCTCGCTCCATGCCGAAGCCGCCTCGCGCCCGCTCTTGGGTACGTCGGGCGATTCCGCGTGCGCGGCGCCGGCGCACGACAACACGAACATCAATGACAAGAAACCCTTCTTCATTGCCGACCTCCCCATCGTTTGTGCGCGCAGACCCGATGCTGCGTGGGTGCCGCGCTAGATCAGCTGTGCATCGAGCGTGATCTCGGCCTTGAACAACTTGGAAACCGGGCAGTTGGTTTCTGCCGCGTGCGCCAGCTCCTGGAACTTCACCGCGTCGATGTTCGGAATCTTGGCGCGCAGCGTCAACGCGCTGCGCGTGATCGAAAATCCCTCACCAATCTGTTCGAGCGTGACCACGGCCTTGGTCTCCATGCGCTCGGCCTTGAAGCCGGCCTGGCCGAGGATCAGCGACAGCGCCATCGTGAAGCAGCCGGCGTGCCCGGCGGCGATCAGTTCCTCCGGGTTCGTGCCGTTGGCGCTTTCGAAGCGGCTGCCGAAACCGTACGGATGCTCCTTGAGCGCTCCGCTCTGCGTCGAGATATTGCCGCCGCCATCCTTCAGGCCGCCGGTCCAGATTGCCGATCCGCTGCGATTGATTTTCATGAAGCGTCTCCTTGTTCGCCAGTCTTCTTCCGCGCGCGCAGTGTCGCGTGACGTCATGCGCGGATCGTGACAAGCATATTCGATAACACCTTAGCAATTGGTCAAGCCGCGCTGCGGGCGAGATAGACCGGCGGCTCGGCCGTGAGGCCAGCCTTGACCTGGCGCGAAATCGCATCGGCCAGCACTTCGTCGCGGCCCGCTTCGACCGCGTCCAGCACCTGGCGCACGACGTCGAGCGGAGCGGATTTCGGCGACTGCACGTTCTTCGCCATGTCGGTATCCATATAGCCGACGTGCAGCGCGACGACCTGCGTGCCTTGCCCGCGCAATTCCTGGCGCAGCGCGTTGGTCAGCGACCAGGCCGCGGCTTTCGATGCACTGTACAGCGCCGTGCCGGGCAGGTTGACCCAACTGAGCACCGACAACACGTTGACCAGCGCGCCGCCGCCGTTCGCCTTGAGGACCGGCGCGAACGCGCGGCTCACGGCGAGTGTGCCGAAAAAGTTCGTGTCCATTTCGGCGCGCACGTCGAAGTCGGTGTCATTGACCAGCGGCGCGCTGCGCAGGATGCCGGCGTTGTTGATGACGATGTCGGCGTCCGCAGCCAGTTTCGCCGCGGCGGCGACTTCGGCAGGATTGGTGACATCGAGCCTTACCGGTATCAGCCGGGACGGGCTGCCGGAAATAGCGGCCGGATCACGCGCGGCCGCATAAACCTTGCGCGCGCCGGCAGCGAGCAATGCCTGCACGAACGCGCGGCCGAGACCGCGATTGGCGCCGGTAACGAATGCAACAGAATTCTTGATGTTCATGATCTTCTCCAGTTGATATGGGCGGACGGACTATTTATATGTCAATAATCATATAAACAGGTGTAAAAAATCAGCGTGCTGTACTGGCCGACAGTTCCCGGCCAGGCGCGCTTTCTGCCGAAGCAATCGCATTGCGCGGCGGCGCGAGACGCACCGTCACGGTCGTCGACAGTCCCGGACGCAGCGCCGCCAGCGCGGACGCCTGGTCCGCTTCGAAACGGATGCGCACCGGCACGCGCTGCACGATCTTGGTGAAGTTGCCGGTACCCGGCTCGAACGGCAGCAGCGAGAACTGCGAGCCTGCGCCCGGCGCGAAGCTGTCGACCTCGCCGCGCAGCGCCTGGCCGGGCAGCGCGTCGACCTCGATCGTCGCCGCCTGGCCGGACGTCATTCGCGTCGTTTGCGTTTCCTTGAAATTCGCCACGACATACAACGCGTCCAGCGGCACGATCGTCAGCAGACGCGTGCCGGGCTGCACGTAGTCGCCCGCCTCGACCTGGCGATCACCGACGACACCGTCGATCGGCGCGCGGATGACCGTGTGCGCCAGGTCCTGGCGCGCCAGATCGAGCGCGGCGCTGGCCGCAGCGACGGCTGCTTCGGCCTGCGCCAGGTTGGCCTGCAGCGTAAGGCGTTTCGCGCGCGTGACCGAGGCCTGGTTGCGGCTGACGTCGAACTGCGCGCGGCTGCGATCGGCATCCGCCTGTGCGCTGACTGCGGCGGCACGGTACTGGTCGGCGTCGTGGCGCGCGACGGCGCCGCTGCCGACGAGGTTGTCGAAACGCTGGCGGTCGGCGGCGGCGCGCACACTCTGCGCGTCGGCCGAGCGGATCGACGCCTGCGCGGCGCGCACGTTCGACGCGGCGAGTTGCTCTTCGGCATCCAGGCTGATGAGCGCCGCCTGCGCGGCCTGCCGTTTCGCCTGGGCGTTCTGCAACTCCGCGTCGGCCGAGGCGACGCGTGCGTCAAACTCTTCGGCATCGATGCGAAGGAGCGCATCGCCCTGGCGGACCTTCTGGTTGTGCCGCACGAGCACTTCGGCGACGAGGCCGCGGATCTTCGGCGCGACGATCGAGCTGTCGGCCTGCACATAGGCATTGTCGGTCGACACGGCCGATTTCGGCGCGGCGATGTAGGCGATGCCGGCGACGCCAATCGCGATTGCGCCACCGACGGCGAGGATCGCCTTGCGCGAAGCAAAACGCGGCCTGGCCGTTGCCGCATTCGCGGCGGGAATGTTGAGCGGTATCCCCGCGGCCGCGGGGGCGGATGTTGTCGAAGATGCTGTCGTAGTCATGATTCGATCACCAGCAAGGTGGAAGTGGCTGACGCAAACAGCCGGCCGGGGGCGTCCTTCAGCGTCGCTTCGGCGAACGCCGCGCGGCGACCTAACGAAACGACGCGTCCCTCGGCGCGCAGTTGTCCGGATTCAGAAGTGATCGCCTTGTGGTAGGCGACTTTCAATTCGAGCGTTGTATACATTTGCTCCGGACTCAGGCGCGAATGCACGGCGCAGCCACAGGCCGAGTCGAGCAGCGCGGCCGCGTAGCCGCCGTGAACCGTGCCGATCGGGTTGTAGGCGTGCAGACCCGGCGTGCCGATGAACAAGGCATGGCCTTCGTCGACTTCGGCCAGGTCGAAGTCGAGCGCCATCGCGATGCCCGGTCGCTTGCCGGACGCGATCAGCGCGCGCAGCTGCTCAAGGCCGGACAAGCCGTTCGCACGCGCCGACGCGGCAATCGCGGTAGCAGTATCCATGTCAGGGCTCCAGTCCGAGGCGGCGCTTGATCGACCGCTTCGAGTCATCGAGGACCGCATCGGACAGCGCGCCGTCGGGTTCCATGCGCGCGAGCGATAACGCGCCGAGCAGTTCGGCGAACATGGAATTGGCGTCCGCGTCGGCGTGGCGGTTGCCCGTTTGCTCGAGCAATCCGCCGAGTGCCCGCACCAGGCGCTGCCGGCCATCGGCAAACTGATTGCGCACCTTGGTGTTCAGGCGCGGCATATCCGAGGAGAGTGCCGCGAGCGGGCAACCGCTGCGGCGCGCGTCGCGGTGTTCGCGCGACAGGTAGAAATCGATGTACCCGGCCAGCGCAGCGCGCGGGCTGCGGTTTGCGGTCTCGTATTCGAGGCGCGCGCCCGATTCGGCGAACATCTGGCCGATTGCGGCGGCGACGAGGTCGTCTTTCGAAGCGAAGTGTGCGTAGAAACCGCCATGGGTCAGGCCGACCTGAGCCATGACTTCGGCCACGGCGACGCGATCGGGCCCTTTGGCACGGATCGTCTTCGCCGCGGCCTTCAAGACCTTCTGATGAGTTCGCTGCTTGTGTTCGGCGTCGTAGCGCATGGTCTTGCACCTCTTTATATGATCTGTATAATACTATCAGCATCCGATGATTGCAAGAGGCATCCATGAGCGCCGTCATGCAGCTCGATTCGAATACTCCGCCGGCGCGCGCCGCGCCGGTGCTCGTCGCGCCCGCGGACCTGCCGAACGCGCGCAAGTACCTGATCTTCGCGGTCATGGCGTTCGGCCAGTTCATGGCGTTGATCGACATCCAGATCGTCGCTGCCTCGCTCAACGACGTGCAGGCCGGCCTGTCCGCCGGACCGGACGAGATCAGCTGGGTGCAGACCGGTTACCTGATGGCCGAATTGGTCATGATTCCGTTTTCGGCGTTTCTCGCGCAGGCGCTGTCGACACGCTGGCTGTTCGCGTTGTCGGCCGGCTTGTTCACGATCGCCAGCGCGCTGTGCGGTGCCGCCTGGGACATCAACTCGATGATAGCGTTCCGCGTGATCCAGGGCTTCGTCGGCGGTGCAATGATTCCGACGGTCTTCGCGACCGGCTTCGCGCTGTTCTCCGGGCCGCAGCGCGCGATGATCCCCGCCATTCTCGGCATGATCTCGGTGCTCGCGCCGACGCTGGGCCCCACGGTCGGCGGCTGGCTGACCGATGCGTTCGGCTGGCGCTCGATCTTCTACGTCAACATCGCCCCGGGCATCGCGGTAACGCTGTTGTCGGTTGCGCTGATCCGCGTCGATCGGCCGATGCTGGCGATGTTGAAGCGCATCGACTATGCGCACCTGGCCGCGATGGCGGCATTTCTCGGTGGCCTGGAATATGTGCTCGAGGAAGGACCGCGCTACGACTGGTTCGGCGATCCCGGCGTCATGACCGCGGCGTGGATCTCGTTCGTCGGCTTCATGCTGTTCCTCGAGCGCTCATTCAACTCGAACGGCCCGGTCGTCAGGCTGACGCCGTTCCGCAACCCGACTTTCATCTTCGCCTGCATCTTCAATCTCGTTATCGGCTTTGGCCTGTATTCGTCGACTTATCTGATTCCGCTGTTCCTCGGCCGCGTGCGCGACTACAACAGCCTTCAGATCGGTACGACCGTGTTCATCACCGGCATCGCGCAGATCCTCTCCGTCGTCGTCGCGGCGCGCCTGTCGCAGCGCGTCGATCCGCGCTGGATGATCACGGCCGGCTTGAGCCTTTTCGCCGCGAGCCTGTGGGCGACGTCTTTCCTCACGCCCGAATGGGGCTTTTGGGCACTCGCGCTACCGCAGGCACTGCGCGGCTTTGCGATCATGCTGTGCATCGTGCCGAGCGTGACGCTGGCGCTCTCCGGTTTCGCACAGGCCGAGTTGCGCTATGCCTCGGGCCTGTTCAACCTGATGCGCAATCTCGGCGGCGCAATCGGCATCGCGGTTGTCACGACCTGGCTGCAGGATTATGCCCGCATCGACGTCGCGCGCTTCGGCGAGAGCCTCGGCGAAGCCGGCCGCGTCGCGCCGGACGCGATCGCGATGCTCGCCGCGCGAATCGGCCAGGGCAGCGCCGATGCGGCGCATGGGCTGCTCGTCGCGCAGGGCGAACTCGCCCGCTTCGTCGCGCGTCAGGCATTGACACTGTCGTTCAACGACGTGTTCAGGGTGATGGCGTGGGTTTTCGCCGCCGCGCTGGTCATGGTGCCGTTCTGCCGGCCGATGCTGCTGACCGCCACGCAACCCGTCGAGACGCATTGACGAGATCGGGTCAGACCTTCCACTTGATCGAGCAGCCAATGCTCGGATTCTGGATCGCCGGCGCGACGCCGCCGACGGCGATCGCTTTCATCGCGTCGAACAACTCGCGCGTTGCGCCGTCTGTTTCTGCCTTGCCGGAACTGTCTAGGCGGCCGCGATAGCGCAGCTTCAGTTGCGCGTCGTAACCGAAGAAGTCCGGCGTGCAGACTGCGCCATATGCACGCGCAACCTGTTGCGATTCGTCGTAGAGATAAGGAAACGGCAACTGCCATTCGGCGGCAATGCGGCGCATATTGACGAACGAATCGTCCGGATACGTGGCGGCGTCGTTGCTGTTGATCGCGACGACGCCGACGCCGAGCGCCTGCAGCTCGCGTGCATCGAGAACCAGACGCGAGCGGATCGCGCGTACGTACGGGCAGTGGTTGCAGATGAAGGCGACGAGCACGCCGTTCGGACCTCGGACGCCGGCCAGCGTGTAGGGCTGTCCATCCGTCGCCGGCAGCGCGAAATCCGCTGCTGTCGATCCAATCTCGCCGGGCGGTGCTGTCGTTGCCATGAATTCACCTCGTCGAACTCGAGTGCCACTCGTGCAATTGTTCCACATTGACGAGACTGCCGCGCAAGGGCAGCCCGCGCAGAACGCGGCTCGACTTTTCGGGCTCGCCGAGATCGCTGATCACGCTCAAGGCGCCACCGAAATCCTGATCCTGCGTGTAGTCGTTCACCGTAACGATCGCGCGCAGGCCGGCCGCCAGCGCTGAACGCAGGCCGGCTTCCGAGTCCTCGAATGCCAGGCATTCGTCTTGCGACAGCGCCAGCCGTTCGAGCACGATTGTGTACACTTGCGGATCAGGTTTCTTGCGCGGCGCATCTTCGGCGGCGCCGATCACGGTGAACCAGCCAAGTGCTCCACGTGGCAAGGCGTGCTCAAGCAGCGCGACGACGTTTGCACGCGACGTCGTCGTCGCAATCGCCAGCGTCAGTCCGGCGTCATGCGCCTCGGACAGGAGACGTGCGACGCCGGGGCGCAGGTGGACCGCGCCTTCATCGATCATGCGCAGGTAGTGGTTAGTCTTGTGCGCGTGGAGCTGGCGCGCGAGCGCGTCGCGCTCGCCTTGCGGTATTTCCGGCGCGCCGCTTTCGATGAAGTGCGCGATGCGCTCGCGACCGCCGGCCACGCGCAGCAGTTCGCCGTAGCGGAGCACATTCCAGTGCCAGTCGAGACCGGCATCGGCGAACGCGCGATTGAACGCGACGCGGTGGCCGTCGCGCTCCGTGTCGGCCAACGTGCCATCGACGTCGAAGATCAGCGCGCGCAGCATGTCTTAATCATAGTCAGGAGCAAAGTTGCTGCTTCAGCCCTCTCCCACCGGGAAACCTGCGCTTGAGATCGCGGTCTCTCTTCCTCCACCGCCAACTACATTGCCTGCACGATGGCCAGGTACTTGGGATGCGCGCGGATCGAGTCCAGGTCGCTGTCGTGCTCGAGCCAGGCCTTGTCGCCCCAGCCTTTGCTCACCGCCTGCTCCAGAGCGTTCAAACACTCGTCGACTTTTCCGAGAACTCCGTAGGTACATGCCACGTTATAGAGGAGCATCGGATCTTCGGGGTCGACCGCCATCGCGCGCGCGGCGTACTGCGCGGAGCGTTCGGCGTCCTGGATGTTCGCGGAGGCCCCCGCGCCCACAATCCACGCGCGCGCGTCATCCGGATTCAACTCCAGGTGCTGCTCGCCGAGCTTCACCGATTTCCGGTACGCGGCTTCCGCCTCGCCGGACCTGCCGAGCGATTTGAAGGCCTGGCCCAGGAACATATGGGTCAGGTAGTCGTCCGGACGCAGCGACGCTGCCCGCTCGAACAGCTTCACCGCTTCTTCGTACCTGCCCTGTGCCAGGCGGGCGCGCGCGAACCAGTAGGCGGCCTCGTACAGCTTGGGATCGAGCTGCATCGCCTGCTCGAATTCCTGCTCGGCCTCGTCGAAGCGCTTGCTCAGCGAGACCGCGAGTCCCCGCGCCACGTGGGCCTCCGCGAGGTCAGGCTCGAGTTGCAGCGCTTTACCGCTGGAGATGTCGGCCTGGCGCAGGTTGAACTCGCGCGCGTCGAAGTAGGTGTACAGCAGCGAGTGGCAGTAGGCGACACCCGCGTGGGCACGGGCGTAGCCCGGGTCGATCTCGATCGCCTTGTTGAACATCTGCCGGGCGTAGTCGAGGCTCTTCCTCCGATGCTGGTGGAAGAACTGCATGCCGCGCAGGTAGAAGTCGTAGGCCTCGACGTTCACCGCGCGCGCCTTCTCGATCTGCTGTTTCTCGCCTTCGCTCAGGATCACCCTGAGCGCCTTGACGATCGCCTGCGAGATATCGTCCTGGATCGCGAAGACGTCCTCCATCTCCCGGTCATAGCGCTCCGACCACAGGTGATAGCCGTCGGCGACGTTGACCAACTGCGCCGTAATGCGAAGCCGGTTGCCCATCTTGCGCACGCTGCCCTCGAGCACGGTCGACACCTTGAGCTTCCTTCCGATCTCGCCGATGTCCTCGTTCTTGCCCTTGAAGGCGAACGAAGAAGTGCGCGATGCGACCCTGAGCGCCTGGATCTTCGAGAGCGCGTTGATGATTTCCTCGGCCATGCCGTCGGTGAAATACTCGTTCTCCACATCGGCGCTCATGTTCGCGAAGGGCAGCACCGCGACCGACTTGGCCGCGGACACCACCGCTTGCGGCAACGCGGCGGTGTCGCTTGGCGTACTCAGGCTGCCCGATGCCAGTGCCTGCCCGAACTGACCGGTGGTCGCGAACCGTGCCGACGGATTGGTGGCCATGCCCTTGGCGATGGCGCGCTCGATACTCTCGGGCACCGCGGCCCGAGCGGCGCGCAGCGGCTTGGGAGTTTCGGTAAGCCGCTTGGTCAGCATCGCCTGGGTGGTCGGCGCCGCGAACGGCCGCTCCCCGCTCAGCATTTCGTACAGCATGCAGGCCAGGCTGTACTGGTCGCTCCGGCCGTCGAGGTTGTGTTCCCCCGACGCCTGCTCGGGGCTGACATAGGCCGGCGTGCCGACCATCATGCCGGCCTGGGTGATCGAGGATTCGGAGTCGGCTGTGCTCAAGGCCTTGGCGATACCGAAGTCCATCACCATCGCCTCGCCTTCGTACAGCATCACGTTCTCGGGCTTTATGTCGCGGTGGATGATGCCCTGGCGGTTGGCGTAGTCCAGCGCCGATGCGATCGCGCGCCCATGCCGGATGGTTTCATCGACCGGGAGTTGCTGCTCGCGGTCGAGGCGTTCGCGCAACGACTCCCCTTCGACGTAGGGCATGACGTAGTACAGCAACCCATCTGCGTTGCCGGAATCGAACAACGGCAGGATGTGCGGATGGTTGAGCCGCGCTGCCAGCGTGATCTCCTGGAGAAAGCGGTCCGGGCCCATGGAGGCGGCAAGTTCGGGATGCAGGACCTTGATCGCGACCCAGCGATCGTGCTTGCGGTCCTGAGCCAGGAACACCGAGGCCATGCCTCCGCGTCCAAGCTCACGGTCGACCGTATACGCGTGCGCCAGGGAATCTCGCAGGCGCTGAATGGGAAGACCCGGGCTTTGCTGCATTGGCACGATTCCGACTGTATGTCGTCCCAGTGTCATCCAAGACGCGGTCCGAGTCCACGAAATGATCGGTCAACGAACGTGACGCTGTTCCAAGGAATTGAGATAGGGCTTCGCTTCAGCCCCTCTCCGGCCGGGAAAGGGTTGGGGACGAGGGTCGGAACCGTATCGACGTCGATTGATACCCTGACCCTCATCCGCCGGGCAGGCGCCAGGTGCCTCGGAGGCCATGGATGGCCGAGAGAGGCCGGCGCTTCCGAGAAGGAAAACCACTCGCCGCACGACTTCATCTTCAGTGATAGCGCGCGACCATCCTCTCGAGTGCGATCGGTTTGATCTTCGATGCGTGGCCGGCGCAACCGAACGCAATGAAGCGCGCCTCGCAGATGTCCTTCGCCGCGGCAGTTGCCGCCTTGAGCGCCTTGCGCGGATCGAACTCGCTGCGGTCTTGCGCGAAAGTCTTGCGCATCGCACCGGTCATGGCCAGACGAATGTCCGTGTCGAT
>Ga0157375_10000428_pt1 | contig 38116 bp, 27 predicted proteins | sample M35metaG_FD_115311 | JGI IMG/M metagenome (GOLD analysis project Ga0157375, IMG submission 115311) | Miscanthus rhizosphere microbial communities from Kellogg Biological Station, Michigan, USA - M3-5 metaG | ecosystem: Host-associated > Plants > Roots > Rhizosphere > Soil | place: USA: Michigan... | reverse complement strand
CTGGCCATGTCGCGGACGATGCGCCGCCGCAACTCCTCGTCTTCGAGCACTTCTTCGAGCAGATCCTGGATGTCGTAGATGTCGGGCGCGATGAATCGGATCAGCTGCTGGAACCGGCGATGCTCCTCGCGCGCGACCTGCCCGTAGAGAATGTCGTCGAAAAGGAGCTGATTCATCATGGGGGGGATCATCACGTCGATCTCCCGCCCCGGCAGGTGGACCAGCACGCTCTTGAGCCTGCCGATCTCACTCGTCACGTTGAGACGCATTCGGGCGGCATTCTATCGCGGGCGATTTTTCAGATCCGGCAAGGCCGCTGGTGCGTAATTGTCGCGTTGAGTAAAATCGGACGCGTCACCATGAAATCGCGATTCTTCATCGCCGCGGCGCTGATGCTCTGCGCGCAAGCCGCGTTCGCAAATCCGCCGCGGATTACGTTCATGCGGACGATGGCGCCGGCGCATGATCTCGCGCCGGCGGAGAGCCTCGCGGTCATCTACGCGATCGGCGACAGCAACAAGATCGAATCGTTCGTCGAGCACTTCGTCGATCTCGTCTCGCGCGCCGGCCTCCTGCACATCGTCAACGCTGTCGAAAACAATCACCACATGCTCGTCGACGATCTCTCGCTGCGCACCGTTCGCCGCGAGCACCCGGCCGACGCGTACCTCGGCATCAATCGTTTCACCTGCGTCGGCGATGAGAAGAGCGCCGAAGGCAGCGAACATCTCGACAGCGGCGATCGCGTGAAACGGATGCATCACTGGATCGACGCGCAATGTTCGGCGCGCATCGACGTGCTGAGCGCCGACGGAAAGAAGTTGTTCTCGTACACCGCCCGAGGGGAGGGGACGTCGCCGCGATCGGTGTCGCTGTCCGCGGACGAGCGCGACGTCGCATTCGAGCAGGCCGCTCGCTTCGCCGCGGTCAGTGCGGCCGAAGGGATTACGCCGAGGACGGTGCGCGAGACGATCGAGTTGGATGAGAACGCGCCGTCATTCGATGACGGATTCGCGATGATCTCCTCGGAGCGCTTCGAAGATGCGCGGGCGATCTGGCAGGCAGCGGCGCTTCGTCATCGCGATTCCGCGCCGCTTTACTTCAACCTCGGCGCGGTATCCGAGGCGATGGGCGATCTGAACGCCGCGCGCGATTACTTCGAAAAGGCGGCCAGCCTCTCGCCGAAGGAACGCCGCTACGCCACCGAGTTGCGCCTCTTCCACCGCCGCAATCTCACTGCAAATGAAAGGGCCGCCCGAAGGCGGCCCTGAAAACAGCAGGATTGTTGGATCAGGCGTTGATCGCCTTCGAGCCCGCGCCGACGTTGATCTGAATCTGCTTCGGCTTGGATTCCTCAAGCTTCGGAATCTCGATCTCGAGGATGCCGTCGCGGTAGTTCGCGGCGATCGCGCCGGCGTCGACCGTGCGCGGCAGCGAGAACGTGCGGGTGAAGCTGCCGTACGTCCGCTCGATGCGGTGGTAGTTGCGGTCATCCTTGCGCTCGAACTGGCGCTCCCCGCTGACGGTGAGCAGGCCGTCTTCGAAGCTGACCTTGAGGTCGTTCTCGTTCATGCCGGGCACTTCGACGCGGACGAGGATCTTGTCCTTCTCCTCGGCGACGTCGACGGCCGGCGCCCAGGTGCCGGACTTGGTCTCGTCCTCAAGGAAGTTGAAACGACCGAAAAACGGCTCAAAGAAACGCGCCTGAATGAGGGGGTTGGTGGAGCGGGTAATGAATGTCATCGTAGGCCTCCTGATGATTTATGTGAGCTGTTCGCACTCATATCGCGCTAAACCTTAGCGGTTCGCGCTCATATTCCCAAAGGAATGTTCGTTCGCCGTCAATGTTCTAAGAGGCTCATATGACTGCACTTCCGACATCCTCGGCGATGGCCGAGCTCGGCCGCGAAGTCGCCCGCAGACGCACTTTCGCCATCATTTCGCACCCCGACGCGGGCAAAACGACGCTGACGGAGAAGCTGCTGCTCTACGGCGGCGCGATCGAAATGGCCGGCGCCGTCCGCGCGCGCAAAGGGCAGCGCCACGCCACCTCCGACTGGATGGCGATGGAGCAGACGCGCGGGATTTCGATCACCTCGACCGCGCTGCAGTTCGAATATGAAGGCTGCTGCCTTAACCTGCTCGACACGCCGGGCCACGAGGATTTCAGCGAAGACACCTACCGCACGCTGGCCGCCACCGACAGCGCGGTGATGGTGCTCGACTCGGCGAAGGGAATCGAGCCGCAGACGCGCAAGCTGTTCGAGGTCTGCCGCATGCGCCAGATCCCGATCATCTGTTTCATCAACAAGCTCGATCATCCCGGCCGCGATCCGTTCGAGCTGCTCAGCGAGATCGAAAAGGAGCTGCACGTCGGCGCCGTGCCGATGAACTGGCCGATCGGCAGCGGCCCGAATTTTCAGGGCGTGTTCGACCTGCGCAAACAGCAGGTGCTCCGTTTCCAACGCGCCGCGCACGGCGCCACGGTCGCCGCGGTAACCGTGGGCGGCCTCGACGATCCGATGCTCGAAGACGAAATCGGTCCGACGGCGTGGCAGGAGTTGCGCGAAGCGGCGGAGCTGCTGTCAGGCGCTGGCGTGTCATTCACCAGCGAAGAGTTCAATCACGGACGCGTCATCCCGGTCTACTTCGGAAGCGCGATCAACAACTTCGGCGTCCAGCCGTTTCTCGATGCACTGCTCGAATTCGCGCCGCCGCCCGCACCGCGCCTCGCGCATGTCGGCGGCGAGGAGACGATCGTCGAAGCGACCAGCGAGAGCTTCACCGGCTTCGTCTTCAAGATCCAGGCGAACATGGACAAACGCCATCGCGATCGCCTGGCGTTCATGCGCGTCTGCTCCGGCGTCTTCGAAAAGGACATGCTCGTCCATCACTCGCGCCTGAACCGCGAAGTGCGCATGACCCGCCCTCATCGACTCTTCGCGCGCGAGCGCGAGACGATCGATACCGCCTATCCCGGCGACGTGATCGGCTTCGTCAATCCCGGCCTTTTCCACATCGGCGATGCCGTTTCGTCCGGCGCGCCGGTGGAGTTCGCGCCGATTCCGCGCTTCGCGCCGGAGCACTTCGCCACGCTGCGCGCGAAACAGGTCACGCGGCAGAAGCAGTTCCAGAAAGGCCTCGCACAACTCGAAGAAGAGGGCGTGATGCAGGTGCTCTCGCCGCACGAAGGGCTGCGCAGCGAACCGATCCTCGCCGTCGTCGGCGAACTGCAGTTCGATGTGATGCAGTCGCGGCTGGAGAACGAGTACAACGTGGAGACGACCGTGACCACGCTGCCCTACAAACTGGCGCGCTGGATCGATCGCGAGGTTCACGAGGTAGCAACGAAACTCAACCTCCCCAGCCGTTCGAAGATCGCCATCGACAGCGCGGGGCGCGCAGTGGTGCTTTTCAGCTCGCAGTGGGAGTTGGATTACGCGGAAAAAGAAAATCCAGACGTTACGTTTCTCTTAGCAGCTTGAACCACAGAGGCACAGAGATCACAGAGGAGGCTCTCTCTGTGTCCTCTGTGTCTCTGTGGTTTTAAGCAGTACCGCCTGAAACCGCTCGCCCCGCCAGATACGCTCAACTCCATACCGCGAACGCAGCAGCGCCCCAGCTCGCAGGTCGTAATCGACACCGAACGCCGTCGCGCCGTACTCGCGCAGATCGCGGCTCACCATCAGCACGCGATCGGGAGGATGCGTCGTCAGCTCGCGCACGATCGCATCCTCGATCTGCGGCGCGTCGACCTCCACCGGCGTGAACGTGTGAAACGTCAGCGTCGTCGGAACGTTCGCCAGATAGTTGATGGTGATGCCCTCCGGGATCACTGCCAGCGTCCCGCCCTGCACCGCGCCGATCGCGCTCGTGAGAATGCGCGCGCGCTCCGCGTTCCAGTCGTAGAACGTCCCCCGCGGCGTCACGATCGCGTATCGCTTCTGCTCGTAGCGGACATGTTGCTGCCACAGATCAGAGCTCGCCGTAACGACAAACGGCGCGAGCCAGAGAATCGCCATCGCGTTTCGTCGCGGCAGGTAGCAGAACAACGTGTACGAGGCCAGCGCCATCGTCGGAACCGTCAGCACGAAGCCGTACCACGACGGCGAGACGTTCAGCGGAATCCTGAGCGTACAGGCGACGGAAAACACCGCGAAGATCACCAGCGGACTTTCGCGGTCGCGCACCAGCGCCCAGCCGAGTGCGATCCACTGGAGGACGGCCCAGGCGCGGAAGAAGGAGTGATCGGAGATGAGGATCGCCACGATCACGATCGCCACCGCAGCGAGCCAGTGCCGCCGTCGTTGTAGGAAGAGAACCGCAGCGATTCCGGCAATGCCGATCGCGATCTGCAACAACTGCTCGTGCCAGCTCGCCACACCCGACACGACCGCGAAAAATCGTCTGGCCCGTTCGCCGTGCTGCCAGGCCGCGAACACGTTTTCGCTCCACCATTGCGCGTCGCGAAAGTAGAACGCGACGAACGCGATCGCCGCGATCATCGCGCCGCAGTACGCCGCCAGTTGCCGCCACGTGATCCGCCGCGCGATCGTCAGGACGATCACGATCACCAGCGCTGCTACCGCGTACTCGACCTTGCACCACGACGCCACCACCAGCGCGCCGATCGCCATCGCGTTGCGCGCGTGCACGAACGCCGCGAGCGCGATGCACAAAAGCGTCATCCCGATTGTCGCGCCGTAGCTGTACGGGAAGATGAAATTCGCGCCCCACGTCGACGCGCCGCAAAAACAGATCGCCACAAACGACAACGTGGCCGCGAACGCGGGCAGCGGACGCCGCAGCGCAATCCACAGCGACGCCGCGATCGCCGCCGACTGCGCGATCCCGATCGCCACATACGCCGCCAGCGAATGCCCGATCGCGCCGGTGATCAGCGCCAGCAAGTAAGGCGCAAGCGGGGGATACTGATAGCGGATGTCGCGATACAGCTTCGCGCCGTGCGCAATCTGTTCGGGGATGTAAAGATCCCGGCCCGTATCGATGATCGGATCGAGCCAGCGGGCGTAGGACTGGGCGAATGCGAGTGCCGCGATCGCCGCGACGGTCGCAATCAGCGCGATCCGGGCTGTCGGCTGTCGGCTGTCGGCTGTCAAAAACGAATCGTCTTGCTCCCCGACAGCCTCGTTCACTCTTTCATCGTCTCCGGATCGACGCCCAGGCCGCGGCAGAAATCGACGTACGCGAACGGCGAAATTTCCGACGGCTTGATCTCGCTGCGGCCACCCCAGAACACGTTCGTGTACGACACCGGAATCCCGATCGACGCGAGATGCGTGTCGATGGCGGCCTTGTGTGCCAGGACCGCGTCCTTCTCTGTTCCATGCGCCACGGCCATGATGTTCACGTTGCGGAACTCCGGCCCACCCTCGCGCCAGTAGCAGTGCGTGAGGATGTGAAAGCGTCCGATCTCGCGGCCGGCCTCCATCTCGCGTCCCGGCGGCACGGCCCAATGGAACAGCGCGTTGAAACGCGTCACGCGTTCACCGGTCTGCAGCGGCTTCACGTGTTCGAGGAACGTCGAAAAGCGTCCGATGACCTTGCGCGCATTGAGCGACTCGGCCACCTCGAAGAATTGCTCCAGCGGCACGCCCGCGTCGGCGGCGCGATTGCTCCACAGATCGCGCGTGAACTCCTCCGACTCGACTTCCCGTTTCAGCGCGGTCAGCACGCGCCAATCGAGCTCGCTCAGGTTCGCCTTGGTCGTGTCCTTCACCTCGGCCAGTTCATCCGACTTCGATCCCGGCTCCATTCCTTTGCGTCGCACATGGCCGACGCCGAGGGCGAAGATGCGCTTCGCGGGCATCACGCGGAAATGGTCAGCGCCGGTCAGGCGACCGATCAGCGCGCAATGTTTCTCGATCGAATACCCCTGCGGTACTTTCACCGTCGTCCACAGCCGGTAATTCGATCCAGGCGTGGCCGCGTCGGTGGAGCGGATGACCACGTGGCCAGAGAACGGATCGTCGTCCACCATGTAGTCGAACGCGTCGTTGAGCTTCTCCTCCGGATACTGCCACGCCACCAGCGCGCCCTCGGCGAGATTGGTCGCCATCAGCGTCTGCCGCACGCGGCGGATCGTTCCGGCGCGCAGCATCGCGCGAATGCGCTCCATCACCGTCTCCGCATCGACGCCCGACTGCTCCGCGATGACACCGATCGGATCGCGCACGAACCCCTGAATGCGGTCTTCGGAAACGGCCAGAATCTTCGCGTTGATGGGATCGGTATGGGCTATCGGATGATCAAGGGGGAGGTCGGTAACAGTGGACATAACGCTTCGAAGATAGCATGTTGATTCGATGGCCATGCGCGTCTTCGCGGTCATCCGTTCCATCGTCGTGAGCATCATCTTCGTCTCGATCTGGACGTGGTTCGTGCCGCGATGGGTGACCGGCAACGGCGCGTTCGACAACCCGCGACCGCTCGGCTGGATCGTAATCGCCCTCGGGGTCGTGATCGCCTTCGCCTGCGCGCTCGAATTCGCCTGGCGCGGCATCGGAACGCCGGCGCCGTTCGATCCGCCGCGGCGGCTGGTCATCACCGGCCTCTATCGCTGGGTCCGCAATCCGATGTACGTCGGCCTCGGCGTCCTTCTCCTCGGCGAAGCGATCACCTTCCCGCGGCTGACGATCACCATGCTGGTCATGATCGCGGCTCTGTGGCTGGCCACGACCATCTTCATCGTCACGTTCGAAGAGCCGACGCTGCGCTCGAAGTTCGGCGACGATTACGCCGCGTACTGCCGCAACGTGCGCCGTTGGATTCCGCGCGTCAGGCCGTGGCTAGCCGTCTGCTAACCTCATTCGCATGTGCCACACCTGAATTGTCATTGCGGAGTGGGTACGCTCCGCGTCCGTGCGCGCGCCGGGATGGGTGACGGCCGCTGTCATCGTCATCGTGGGCGCACTCATGCTCCTCGGCGAATGGGCCGCGCCACTCCGAGACGCAGTTGAGTCGAAGCCGCGGCGGATCGTTCGCAACCTCTCGACGGGCGGCATTTCGCTGGCAGTCACGAATCTTCTTCACCCGTTGCTTCTGATGCCGGTGGTCGCGTGGGCGCAGCGCGAACGGATCGGGTTACTGCATCTCGTGACGTGGCCGCGCTGGGCGGAGATCCTCGTCGCCGTCGTGTTGCTCGACTACACGCTCTGGTGGTGGCACTGGGCGAGTCACCGCGTCCCGTTCTTCTGGCGCTTTCATCTCGTTCACCATGTCGACCGCGATCTCGATGCATCGACCGCTCTCCGCTTCCACTTCGGCGAACTGGCGCTTTCAGTGCCGGTGCGCGCCCTGCAGGTCGCGGCCATCGGTGTCGATGCGCGCTCGCTATGGGTGTGGCAAACGATCCTCTTCGCCTCGATTCTTTTTCATCACGCGAATCTCCGGCTGCCGCTCGCCGTCGAGCGCGTGCTGGTGTTCCTGATCGTGACGCCGAGAATGCATGGCATTCATCACTCCGAGGTCATGGAAGAGACGGATAGCAACTGGTCGAGTTTGTTCTCGATATGGGACTTCCTTCACCGCACCCTCAAGCTCGATGTGCCGCAGGAGCGCATCCGAATCGGTGTACCGGCCTACGACGATGTGGACAACGTCACGCTGGGAAAGATTCTCGCGATGCCGTTCCGGCGGCAGCGAGACGACTGGCGCCGTTGACAACCCCCCGCGTGCTGCGTAATCTCAGCGCTCCTGGACTGATTTGCGGGGCCGCTTGCAACCAGGTTAAAAAAAGCTAAAGAGCCGGCAGTAGGACGTTCGACTCCGACTGAAGCCCCGCAATTTCAAGCGGGGCTTTTTCTTTCTGGAGATTCCGAATGCCACAACCTGACCGTACCTCCGAACTTCGCGAACTGCTCGACCGCCGCATCCTCATCCTCGACGGCGCGATGGGCACCATGATCCAGCGCTACCGGCTCGATGAAGCCGGCTACCGCGGCACGCAGTTCGCGAATCATCCGCGCGATCTCAAAGGCGCAAACGACATCCTCTGCCTGACCAATCCGAAGATCGTCGAAGAGATTCATCGCCAGTACCTCGACGCCGGCGCCGACATCATCGAGACCAACACCTTCAACGCCCAGGCGATCTCGCTGGCCGATTACGACCTCATCGAATACGCCTACGACATCAACCTCGCCGCCGCGCGTCTCGCCCGCGCGGCCTGCGACGCGTACTCGACTCCGGAGCGCCCGCGTTTCGTTGCCGGCTCGCTCGGACCGACCAACCGCACTGCCTCGCTGTCGCCCGACGTCAACAATCCCGCCTTTCGCGGCGTGTCCTTCGACGAGCTCGTCGACGCGTACTACGACCAGACCAGAGGGCTGGTCGACGGCGGATCCGACATCCTCATGCCGGAGACGACCTTCGACACGCTCAACCTAAAGGCCGCGTTGTTCGCGATCGAGAAGTACTTCGCCGACAGCGGCATCCGTCTGCCGATCATCGCCTCGATCACGATCACCGACGCTTCCGGCCGGACGCTTTCCGGACAGACCGTCGAAGCGTGCTGGAACTCGATCTCGCACGCGCCGCTCCTCGCCGCCGGCATCAACTGCGCCCTCGGCGCGAAGGAGATGCGGCCGCACATCGAGGAGTTGGCGTCGATCGCACCGGTCTACCTCAGCTGCTATCCGAACGCCGGACTGCCGAACGCGCTCGGCGAGTACGACCAGACGCCGGAGGAGATGGCGGCGCTGCTGCACGAATACGCCGGCAACAACTGGATCAACATCGTCGGAGGCTGTTGCGGCACGACGCCCGATTTCGTCCGCGCGATCGCCGAGGCCGTGAAGTCGTTTCCGCCGCGGAAGCCGCCGACCGTTGAGAATAACGCTGAGAAGCACCTGCGGCTCAGCGGACTGGAAGCGCTCACCGTCACGCCGGAGTCGAACTTCATCATGGTCGGCGAGCGCACCAACGTCACCGGCTCGCCGAAGTTCGCGCAACTCATCAAAGCGGGGGACATCGAACCGGCGCTGGCCATCGCCAAGCAGCAGATCGACGGCGGCGCGAACATTCTCGACGTCAACATGGACGAGGGGCTGCTCGACTCCGAGAAAGTGATGACGCACTTTCTCCACCTCGTCGCCTCGGAGCCCGACATCGCGCGCGTCCCGATCATGATCGACTCCTCGAAATGGTCGGTGCTCGAAGCGGGACTGAAGTGCACGCAGGGGAAGTCGGTCGTCAACTCGATCTCATTGAAAGAGGGCGAAGACAAGTTCCGCGAGCAGGCCCGTCTCATCAAGCGTTACGGCGCCGCGGTGATCGTGATGGCATTCGACGAACAGGGCCAGGCAGATTCGATCGAGCGCAAGGTGGCAATCTCCTCGCGCGCGTACGGCATCCTCGTCGACGAAGTCGGTTTCGATCCGACCGACGTCATCTTCGATCCGAACGTCCTCACCGTCGCCACCGGAATCGAGGAGCACAACAACTACGGCGTCGCCTTCATCGAAGCCGTGCGCCAGTTGCACGAACGTTTTCCGCTGGCCAGCTTCTCCGGCGGCATCAGCAACGTCTCCTTCTCGTTCCGCGGCAACAAGACCGTGCGCGAGGCCATGCACGCCGCGTTTCTCTACCACGCCATCAACGCCGGCCTGACCATGGGCATCGTCAACGCGGGGCAGCTCGCGATCTACGACGAGATTCCGCCCGAACTGCGCGAGCTCGTCGAAGACGTCCTCCTCAATCGTCGTCCCGACGCCACCGAGCGCCTGCTCACGTACGCCGACTCGATCAAGGGCCAGGGCGCCGCGACGGCGAAGGAAGAAGAAGCGTGGCGCAGCGGAACCGTCGAAGAGCGCCTCTCGCACTCGCTGGTCAAGGGAATCATCGAGCACCTCGATGAGGACGTCGAAGAAGCGCGGCAGAAGTATCCGAGTGCGCTCTCGATCATCGAAGGGCCGCTGATGGACGGGATGAACGTCGTCGGCAATCTCTTCGGCGCCGGCAAGATGTTTCTCCCGCAGGTCGTCAAAAGCGCGCGCGTCATGAAGAAGGCGGTCGCCTACCTGCTGCCGTTCATGGAGGCCGAGAAGGCGAAAGCCGGCGACCTCTCGCAGCGCGGCAAGGTGCTCATGGCGACGGTCAAAGGCGACGTTCACGACATCGGCAAGAACATCGTCGGCGTCGTTCTCGGATGCAACAACTACGAGGTCATCGACCTCGGCGTGATGGTCTCCGCCGACAAGATCCTCGACACCGCCATCGCCGAGAAGGTCGACATCATCGGCCTCTCCGGCCTGATCACACCGTCGCTCGACGAGATGGTGCACGTCGCGCGCGAGATGGAGCGCCGCAACTTCACCGTCCCGATGCTCATCGGCGGCGCGACGACTTCCAAGTTACACACCGCTGTGAAAATCGCGCCGCGCTATTCTCACGCCACGGTGCATGTGCTCGATGCCTCGCGCGCCGTCGGCGTCGTCAGCACGCTGCTGTCCGACCGCAAGGACGACTTTGTCCGCGAGCGCAACGCCGAATACGAGCATCTCCGCGAAGCGCAGGCCAAACGCCAAAGCGAAGTGAAGATCCTGCCGCTCGAAACCGCGCGCCGCCGCAAACCGCCGCTCACGTTTTCTCCCGACCGGCCGCCATTCCTTGGCGTGCGCGTTCTCGACGACGTTCCGCTCCAACGCATCGAACCGTTCATCGATTGGAATCCGTTCTTCGCCGCCTGGGAACTGCGCGGGCGCTTCCCGCAGATCCTCGATGAGCCGCGCGCGAAAGAGCTGTACGAAGACGGCCAGCGTCTGCTGCGCGAGATCATCGACAACCGCCTGATCCACGCCCGCGCCGTCTACGGTTTCTGGCCCGCGAATTCGGTTGGAGACGACGTCGAGCTTTACTCCGACGAATCGCGCGGCAACGTCATCGCCCGTTTCCACACGCTCCGCCAGCAACAGGAGACGAACACCGGCCAGAACCTCGCGCTCGCCGACTTCATCGCGCCAAAGGACAGCGGCACTGTCGATTACATCGGCGGCTTCGCCGTCACCGCTGGCATCGGAGTCGGCGACGTCGTGGCGCGTTTCGAAAAAGATCACGACGACTACAACGCCATCATGACCAAAGCACTCGCCGATCGCCTAGCCGAGGCGCTCGCGGAGATGTTGCACAAGGACGCGCGTGCCGGCTGGTACGCGCCGGGCGAGAATCTTTCCAGCGACGAATTGATCGCCGAAAAATATCGCGGCATCCGCCCGGCGCCCGGCTATCCCGCTTCGCCCGACCACACCGAAAAAGCGACGCTCTTCTCACTCCTCGGCGCCGAACGCGCCGGCATCGAGCTGACCGAAACGTTTGCCATGATGCCCGCCGCCTCCGTCAGCGGTCTGTACTTCGCGCACCCGCAGTCGAAGTACTTCGCCGTCGGCAAAATCGGCCGCGACCAGGTCACCGACTACCACGCCCGCAAAGACATGCCGCTCGCCGTCGTCGAACGCTGGCTCGCGCCGGCACTGGGATACGAGCCCGAAACCGTGTCCGATCCCAACGTCTGCTCCTGCGGCGCGACGCATGGCGCGGTCGCCGCGCGTTGAGGTTCAAAAGCTTTTCACGCGGAGACGCGGAGGTTGAGAGGCTTTTCTCCGCGTCCCCGCGTCTCCGCGTGAAAACGTTCTCTGTCCCGTCAAGGAGGTCCGAAGAGATCTTCCGGGATCTCGATGCGTGGCAATTCGACCGACACGCGCAGAGGAAGCGCGATCGGCGGATCGAGTTTCAGTCCGAGGGCAGAGGCCGGCAGGGTCTGGATCTCGCGCTTGGCGGCGACGCGCGGCTCGTTGATGCGAACGATGCCGTTGAACTGCAGTGCCGCGAGCGAAATGCGCGGTAGTGCGCGCAGCGCGTCATCCAGCGCGTTGCGATCGGCGGACGACATCGGCGCGAACGCGATGACCGGCAGCGGCTGCGGGGCGGTGGTGTGGATGACGCGCAGATCGCGGGCGTGCTCGGCGAGCAGCGGATTCGATTCGGAAACCAGCGCGGCGTCGGTACGGCCGTACAGCGCGTTGGCGGCGGCGGTGAGGTCGTCGGCGACACGCGTGGTCACGCTGACGCCGTCGTCGCCCAGTCCCTCGGAGCCGCTGATAGTTTTGCCGCGAAGGTCGGCCAGCGTCTTCGCGCTGCTCCGCGCCGGCACGACTACTTTGCGTTCGTACGTCGTTCGCCCTTCGCGGCTGAAGGCAAAGCGCGGCGAGAAATCGTGCGTGATGAATTCGGGATTGGCGATGATCACGCCGATGTGGTCGCGATTGGCGGCGATAAACGCTCGCGCATCGTCCGCGCGGCGAAACAGTTCCGTCTTCAGCGGCAATGACGATGCGCCTGCGAGGCTTCCAACGATCGCCGTCGCTGCCTCGGCCAGTTTCTTCTCGGTCTCGGCGGGCGTGTCCGGAAGGAAAACAACGACGGTGTGGCGCGGTTGCGATGATGTCGGCTCTTCGGCCGCTTCCCTGGCCGGCTGCGCCGCTTCCAGGTTCTTCTTTGCAATCGATTCGACCGCGGGCGGCAGATCGCCGGCGATCGCGCGGGAGAGCGCATCGCGCGCATCGCCGCCGGTGATGAGCTCCGCGGTGCCGCGGATGAAGAGCGCGAGCGATTGTCTCCGTTCGTCGAGTGACGCCGCGCGATCGGCAAGCGTACGCGCACGGCGCGCTGCTGCTTCATCCTGACGTTTCGCGGCGCGATCGAGTTCGTCCGCGGCCTGCGCGAGCAGCGCGATGGCGAGCGATTTCTTTGCACGGCCACAGACGTCTGCTTGCGATCCAAGCGTGAGTTCAAGCGCTGAGGTGGCGCGACGACCCCACGCTTCGCCGTTGCAGCGGATCGAATCCAACAACTCCGCCGCATCGTTGTAACGCCGTTCGCTGATCGCCACCTCGGCCGCGGCAAGCGAGACCTCGCTCCACTCCGCGAACGCTTTGTGCGCAGCACCGAGATGTGGCTTCGCGTCGGTCAACATCCCGAGCTGCCAGAAGAGGATGCCCGCGTCGCCGCGTGCGATTGGCGACGCGCTCTGCGCGAGCGACTTCGCCGCGACATCGCGTTTTCCATCGAGCGCATCGAGCACTGCAGTGACCTCGGGCGTCGTGACGCGCAACGCACGCAGGTTGGCCGCGTTCGGACTCTGGCGCAGATTCACGACCGCGAGCTCCGCGCGCAGCGCGGGACGCTCGGGAAGCGCTTCGAGCGCGGCGCGTTCGGCGGCGAGATCACCGGCATCGCGCGCGACCAGCGCCCGCTCGATCACCACTATGGTGCTTTGTGGTGCACGTTGCAGCAGCGACTTCGCATCGTCGAGCCGCTGCTCGTGTCGCGCGATCCGTCCGAGGAGCAACAGCGACTCGGCGTCGTTCGCGTCGAGTTTCAGCGCTTCTTCGAACGATGCGCGCGCGGCGGCGCGATCGCCGCGGACGAGTTGTGCCCGTCCGAGCATCTTCAATGCGATCCGTTTCGAATCGGCGTCGAAGTGCGGCATGCCGTCGTGCAGCAGCTTGATCGCGTCGTCGTACTTTGCGGCTTTGAACGCGATCGTGCCGAGGTGCAGATAGGCTAGCGGCAGCGACGCGTCGCCGGCAAGCGCCTTGCGGTACTCCTGCTGCGCACGATCGGTCTTGCCGGCCGTGAAAAAGAGAAAGCCGAGGTTGTAGTGCGCGGTGGTGCTGTCGTCGAGGGCCGCCGCTTTCTGGTACGCGTCGATGGCCTCGGCCCACTTCTGCTGCTTCAGATAGATCGCGCCGAGGTTCGCGTAGGCGCGAGCGTTGACGGCTTCGACCGGCTGATGACTCGCGAACGCCTGATCGATCGGCGCGAGCGCCATGCGATAGGCGTCGAGCGCCTCGTCGTAGCGGCCGGCGTCGAAGAGCACCGCGCCGAGGTTGAAGTACGCGCGCAGAAACGTGTGATCGAGATCGGATGCTTTGCGATACGCGGCGATCGCGTCGTCCTTCCGGCCGAGCGCAACGAGCGTGTTGCCGAGGCTGAACTGATATTTCGCGTCGTCGGGCGCGAGCTGCGTGGCCTGGGTGATGGCGGCGAGCGCGTCGTCGTTGCGATTGAGCGAACGAAGGATCGTCGCGCGCAGCGAGTACAGCGCCGCATCGCGCGGCGTTTTCGCGATCGCCCGGTCGATGTACTTCAGCGCGTCGGCCGATCTTCCCAGTTGCTGCGCGGCCGCGGCCGCGTTGAAGAGCAACGTGCGGTCCGCCGGCGCGGCCACGGCGCCGAGCACGAACGTCTCATACGCCTCGGTCGCTTTTCCCTGCTTGAAGTAAAGCGCGCCGAGGTTCACGTACGCGGATGCCAGCGACGGCGCGACTTCGATGACGCGTCGGTACTTCGCGATCGCGTCATCGATCCGATTCGCTTCACGCGCCCGCTCTGCATCTTCCATGAGCGTGCGCGCGACTTCCGGAACGTCTTCCTGCGCGCGCAAAAACGGCGCGACGATCGTCGATGCGATCACGACCGCCGCCAGCAGATAACGCATCAGACCTTCGCCATCGCCGCGGCGAGCGAGCGGAAGATGCCGAAGCCGTCCGTGTTGCCGAGCAGCGCCTCGGCGCACCGCTCCGGATGCGGCATCATCCCGAGGACGTTGCGCCCCGCGTCGCAGATGCCTGCGATGCTGCGCGCCGAGCCGTTCGGATTTGACTCACCCGTGAGTCGTCCCTCGGCATCGCAATAGCGAAAGATGACCTGGCGATTGCGCTCCAGTTCATCGAGCACGGCATCGTCCGCGAAGTAGTTCCCTTCGCCGTGCGCGATCGGCATGCGCAACACCGCGCCGCGTTCCAGCTCGCAGGTGAACGGCGTATCGGTCTCTTCGACGCGTAGAAAAACGTCGCGGCCGAGGAAGCGCAGGTGCTCGTTCCGCATCAACGCGCCCGGCAGCAGACCCGCCTCGGTGAGCACCTGAAACCCGTTGCAGATGCCGAACACCATCCCGCCCGCGGCCGCATGCCGCCGGATCGGCTCCATGACCGGCGCGAACTTCGCCAGCGCTCCCGCGCGAAGGTAGTCGCCGTACGCAAACCCGCCCGGGACGATGACGCAGTCCGCCCCGCGAAGATCGGTCTCCTTGTGCCACAGCACCTCGACCTCGGCGCCAAGCACGTCGCGAGCGACATGCACCGCATCGTGATCGCAGTTCGAGCCGGGCAGGACGACGACGCCGAATTTCATGTCGGGCAAGTTTAACGCGGGCTCCCGGTGTAACGGATGCCGTGTCGCCGTCACTACATCTTTACTACCGGAGGTGGGGAGAGGGTCCTCCCGACACCAAAATGGTTTTCAGGTCCAAAACGGATAGCAAGGGCGAGGTCAGAAAATCGAACCTAACCGGCTCGCGCACTCCGCTTGTGATCACGATCGTCGTGCTGGCCGTGGTGGGCAGCATGTACTACTTCTACTATCGCGAACACGCGGAGTACTACACCGGCCGCAACCTGCGCCTTCTTTCCATGCTCACCGCGCAGGTCGAAGGGCGTGTGAACATGTTCTCCGACTTCGTCCGCGTGAAGGCCAAACCGCTCAACGCGGACGGCTCCGAGAAGAAACCCGAGGACCTCTACTCCGCACCCGGATTGAGATTCGGGCAATGTTCGGCGGAAAAGCCGGACAACCTTTTGACCGCTCCCGGCCGCGTCCAGATGCGCCGCGGGATCGAAGAGAGCTCAAGAGGTTGGAGGCTGCGGCTGCAGGGGTACCTGGATGAAAAAGATCCGACGTGCGGATCCGTCACGATCGACGACGTCGTTCGTCCGATTTTCACGCGCGACCTCGGCGCCGCCTTCGATGTGCTGCTCGTGGCCAAGAGCGACGGCACGGTGCTGTACAGCATCCGTCCTCCTCCCGCGTCGTCCACGCTCCTGGGCAGCGGAGAAGAATGGATCGACGAGGCGGAAGAAGCGCCGCCGACGGAGCCGATCAACTTCACCGCCGCAAAGACGGAGACGCGCGAAGCCGCGCCAGCTCCCGCGGTAGCTTCCCCGACGGATCCCAAGAAGAAAGGCGGCGGTGAGAAGCAGGGCGAACCTTCGCAGAGCGCGATGACGGAGCGCGACAGCGGTCCGCCGGTCCTCATCACGAACCTGACCGCGCTTCAACGACGAAAGGGAGGGTTGTTTTCCGACTACGAGGCACTCAAACCGACGTCGTTGACGACCGGAAGCGGCCACATGACGGTATCGCTCGGCGGCGCCGATTACGTGCTCTTCACGCAGCCGTACACCTACTCGCGCGGGCCGGCGAGCCTCGGCAAGACCGCCAACGAATGGGTCGTCTGCGGACTTGTATCGGCATCGCGCTTCCGTTATGACGTCTCCGCGGTTTCGACGTCGGTCGTCCTGATCGCCATCGCCATCGTCCTGCTGGCGCTTTGCTGCTGGCCGTTTCTTCGGGTCGCGCTCATCGACCCGAGTCAGCCGCTGACGATCACCGACGTCGTGCTTCTCATCATCTGCACGATCGTCGGCGCGGCCGTGATCACGCTGGCACTGCTCGATGGCTTCGCCTATCGCGGCATTGCGCAAACCGCCGACGACCAGTTGGAGGAGTTCAGCCGCGGTGTCAACGAGGACTTCGCGAAAAACGTGACCCGCGCCATGACCGTGCTGACGAAGGCCGAGGAGTTGACGCGCGATGATGCGCTGAAGGCGATCGCGCCGGAAACAAAAGACGCCGTGCAGAGGCTCCCGAAAAGCCTCCTGGCCAGCGAGGCAGCCGGCATCTATCCGTACATCGATGCGATCTCCTGGATCAGCGACGAAGGGAAACAGGGAGTCCGCTTCGGCCGCATCCTCAGCCCGACGCGGGACGTCAGCACGCGGCAGTACTTCAAACTGGCAAAACAGGAGAGAACCTGGACCGTGACCGCGCCGGGTGGCCCGCCCACGCCGTACGTAATGGAGTGGGTGCAGTCAAAAGCGACCGGTGAGGTTCGCGCGGTCCTGGCGAAGAAAACCGAGGAGGCGAAGAAGTGGGAGGAGACCTACCACCCGGATAACAAAGGCCGGCCGCCGTTTTCGGTCATCTCTCTGACAACGCAATTGATCGACATCAGCGATGCCGTGCCGCCGCCTGGTGCGCAGATGGCGATCATCGACGAAGACGGCGAGGTGATCTACCACTCCGACACGCAGCGAATCGGCTTCGAGAATTTCTTCACGGAGACGGATCGAAACCGCGCTCTGCGCTCGGCCGTCGTGGCGCGGCGGGCCGGGCATGTGGACGCGACGTATTGGGGCGATGATCAGTCGATGTTCGTCCGTCCGCTCGACGGCTCGGGCTGGACGCTGGTGACCTTCCGCGCAAAACGGCTGACGCGCGTGCTGAATGTCGAGGCGACGCTCCTGACGCTGTCGTTGCTTCTGATCAGCGCCGCTCCGTACCTCCTCGTGTATCTGGCCGTGCTGTTGCTCCGGCCGCGCTACCGCGCGCCGCGCCTGTGGCCGGATCAGGCACGCCACGGCGACTACATCCGCTTAAGTTTCCTCCTTCTGGCGCTGCTGCTGCTCTTCTGTCTGAACAACTACGCGTTGGCGCCGTGGGCGTCGTTCTGGGGCATCGTCATCATTCCGCTTCTTTCGATCGTGACGACGTACCTCGTGCTTCACCGCACCGGCACACCGCGCCGATTCGCGATCGGTACCGCGGTCTGGATCATCGTCACGGCGATGCTGGTCGCTCACATGCTGCTCGCGGAAATTCACCCCGAGCGCTTCTCAGCGCTTGTTGCGGCGTTCGTCAGACTCATCCTGATCCTGGCGACGCTCAGCATCGCGCTCCTGACCGTCGTCCTCCTCGGCGGCTGGAAGCACGGCGGCAGCCGTGTTCGCGCTGCATTGCGAAGCCTGCAACTTCGATACGGCTACTCCACTCTTTATCGCTTCTGCGGCGTGTTGCTGATCGTCATCGGCGTGGTCCTGCCGGTCAGCGGCTTCTTTACCATCAGCCGGCACGTGGAGGTGGAGTTGATGGTGAAGTACAGCCAGCTTCGCGCCGCGGCGGGTCTTGAACAACGCATCGATCACCTCGTGACGATGAATGCATTACCGCCGGACGTGCCGCCCGCCACCAGAGCTCAGTCGTATTCGGACGTCTTCAACAACCGTCTGCACATGCTGTTCGGCAGCGATTGGGATCTCGCTCCGACGCCCATGGGCAAAAAGGTGGCGCGCATCACCGATGAACCGGATTCGTGTGCGCCCGAAGGCGATGCTGAGAAGAACTGGACGATCCCCTCATGGGCGTCGAGCTGGCTGCCATCGTTGTACGAAGACTCCATCGCCATCCGTCCACTGTTCGCCGGAGGGTCGGCCGACAACCTGTGGCACTGGTGCGTCTCGGACAAGGTGCAGACCGAGGACGGCGTCCAAAAACGGCTGATCAAGCTCGTTCGCAAGGTCCACTTCGATACCGATGTCGCGTCGTTCTTCTGGAGCGACGAGCTGCTGAAGCAGACCACGCAGAAGATCGTCATCGAGTCGTACCTGCCGCGGGCCTCGTTCTGGCGGCCATCCGAGGATTGGTTTCACCTGGTGGCGATCATTCTCTTCGGTCTGCCGATTCTGGCCCTTTTCTGGTACGCGGCGGATTTCGTCGCCAAGCGCATTCTTCTCATCGACGTCCGTGAACCTGACTGGCTGGCCCGCAAACCTCTCAGCCCGACTCTCGGCGAGCACATCTTCCTGGTGCGGCGCGACCGCGATCTCGATTCACTGACGAAAGGGCTGGCGTTCGTCGACGTCTCGTTCGCGACTCTCGACCATGACGACCATTGGTCCTCCGCATTGGAGACGCTCGACAGCACCGAGGCGGGGCGAAATGTTCGCGTCATCGATTTCGAGTACGGGATCAATGACGGTGCGATCAACGAGAAGAAACTGCGCTGGCTGGAACGCCTGCTGATGCTTTCCGACCGCACCATCATCGTGGCCTCGGCCGTGAGCCCGTCCTACATGCCGACAACTCCGCCGCCACCTTCGATGCCGCCCGAAGAAACGGCCGGGTATTTCGAGCGCTGGACGACTCTGATGCAGTGCTTCGTCACGGTGACGGCGGAAGAGCTGGATCTGCGCGACGAGGAATGGGAGCGCCGCAACGCGCTGCGCACCGTCAGTCAGCTTTCCGCCGCCGCGCCGAAGACGTGGCTGGAGAAGGAGACCGCGTACAACGCATTCCTTCGCCGTCTCTACAACGAGCTCGAAGCGGAAGGGGAGCTCCGCCGCACGTTCGGGCAAAGCGATTCGCAGCTCGACCGCCGCCGGCTCCTCGACGAGCTCTGCGAACGTGCCGAAACGTACTTCGCGGGCCTGTGGTCGAGCTGCCGTCAGGACGAGAAGCTGTTGCTCTACCAGCTCGCGCACAACGGTCTGGCCAACGGCCGGAATCGCCGCACGCTGCGCCGTCTGATGGCGCGCGGTTTGGTACGCCGCAATCCAAACCTGGAGCTCTTCAGCGAATCGTTCCGCCTCTACGTCCTGGAGTCGGCGGATCGCGAAAACCTCGTCAAGATCGCCCGCGAAAACCGCGGCGCGAGCACCTGGGACTCGCTGCGCCTCCCGTTCTTCGTCATCATCCTCAGCTTTCTCCTCCTGCTCTTCGCCACGCAGAAGGACATGCTGAGCACGACCACAGCTCTCGCCACGGCGCTGACGACAGGCCTGCCAGTCCTGATGAAACTGATCGGCTCATTCACCGAACGGCGCAGCGACGTGAAGGCGTAGAGGATGCGGCTGGGTGGGAACGCCTGGCTCCGGCAGTAGGACTCGAACCTACGACCCACGGATTAACAGTCCGTTGCTCTACCAACTGAGCTATGCCGGAGTACTTGCGGCGCGGCGGGCGGGGGACGATAGCAAAGCGTCGTCCACGCCGTCAACGTGGGGGCAAACCGAGGGGGGCTGCGGTGTATTTCGCGAGGGTGGAGGTCAGGCGCGGGAGCAAATCGGCCGGCTCGGAGTACTCGATCAGCTCGATTTCGCGGTCGCCGGCGACCATGGCCGTGCAGCGCGACGTGTGGGCCGGGCGGTAGAGGCAGATGACCGGGATTCCGTAGCGGTTGCGGGCGGTGGCGATCTCGTATCCGACGCCTGTCGACGGCATCGACACCTCGGCCACGAGTATGTCCGCGGCAGCGATCCAGGCGAGGTCGCGGTCGAAGATCGCGCAGGAGTCGAGTGCCTCGCCGGACGCCGTCACGTGTTCCGCGGCCACGGCGCCGGCGAGCACGTGATGCCCCTCGGCTTCGAGTGCGGCGATGATCTCGCGGTACAGCGCCACGTCGCCGCGGCCGCCACTGATTGCGCCGGCGAAGTAGATTGTTGTTTTGCCGTCCATCCTGCGTGAGCGAAGCGCGCGTCAGGATCTCCGGCGGCATCACGAGGATGATGGCTACGCTCACAAACTGCGCGGTGCCACCGGAGATCCTGCGCGCTTCGCCGCAGGATAGACTCTGGAAACCACCATGTCCCGCGAAATCGTCATCAACGCCGCCAAACACGAGTCCCGCATCGCTGTCCTGGACGACGGCCAGGTCGTCGAGTTGTGGGTCGAGCGTACGCGGCATCGCACCATCGTCGGCAACATCTACAAAGGGCGCGTGACGAAGGTTTTGCCCGGCATGCAGTCGGCCTTCGTCGACCTCGGGCTGGAGCGCGACGCGTTTCTCTACGTCTCCGACGTCGTGGAGGATCTCGAAGAGTTCGACAGCGCGGACTCGACCGACGAGCTCTCGCTCGATGACGTTCCGCAGCAGCGCGCCGAGGCCTCGATCGCGGACCTGCTGCGCGAGGGGCAGGAGATCGTGGTGCAGGTGTCGAAAGACACGATCGCCGGCAAAGGGGCGCGGATCACCAGCCACATCACGCTGCCGGGCCGCTTCCTCGTGTACATGCCGACCGTCAATCACATCGGCGTTTCGCGGCGCATCGAGAACGAAGGCGAGCGGGCGCGGCTCAAGGAAATCCTCGATCGGATCCGGCCCGTCGGCGCGGGTGGATTCATCGTCCGCACCGCGGGCGAAGAGCGAGAAGAGGATGAGTTCCGCGCCGATCTGAAGTACCTCACCGACCTCTGGGAGCAGATCAAGCGGAAAGGCGAAAAGGCGTCGGCGCCGACCGCGCTGCATCACGACCTCGACCTCGTCCTGCGCACAATTCGCGACGTGCTTTCGCCCGAGTTCAAGAGCGTCTGGGTCGACTCGGTCGATCAATACCAACGCATCGTCGAGTTCCTCGATCAGATCCAGCCGAACCTCGTGTCACGCGTTCGGCTCTATCGCCGCGACGAGCCGATCTTCGAAGACTTCAGCATCGAGGCGGAGATCGCCAAGGCGCTGAAGTCGAAGGTGTGGCTGAAGTCGGGCGGCTACATCGTCATCAATCAGACCGAGGCGCTGGTGGCGATCGACGTGAACACGGGCAAGTACGTCGGTAAGAAGAATCTTGAGGAGACTGTTTTTAAGACGAACCTCGAAGCAGCCAAAGAAATCGTCCGCCAGATCCGCCTGCGCGACCTCGGCGGGATCATCGTGCTCGACTTCATCGACATGGAGGACCTCGCCAATCGCGAGCGCCTGTTCGAAGCGCTGGAGATCGAGATTCGTAAAGATCGATCGAAGACCAAGATCCTGCAGATCTCCGAATTCGGTTTGATCGAGATGACGCGGAAGCGCGTGCGCCAGAGCCTGGAGCGTTCGCTGACGCAAGCCTGTCCCTATTGCGGCGGCAGCGGGCGGATCAAGTCGAATACGACGATCGCGTTCGAGATCTGGCGCGAGTTGATGAAGTTGCACGACCTGCACGAGGGGCAGGATGTCATCGTCCGCCTCAATCCCGTGGTCTACGGTTCCATTCATAACGCCAACGATCCGATTTTCGAAGAAATCGAACGAAATTTGGGTGTACATCTGGTATTTAAGCCTGATGACTCGCTGCACCACGAGCAGTTCGACGTGATGCGAATCTGAGTCTCAGGTCAACGTTCCTGCCACTGAACCGTCAAAGCGTCGTGCCGTTGTCTTTTCTCAGGGCGGGGAGGCTCAGTCCTCCTGCGGCTGGAGCCGTCCTGGGATTGCTTTGCGGCATCATCGACTGCATCGTTCACGAGACGTGGATTCATCTGCAATCCGCGCCGTTCGAGCCGATCGCCATCCTCTTCACGTGGGTGATTGCCTGTTGCACGGCCGGTCTGGTCTTCAGCCCGGCGATCATCGGCCGTTTTCGCTGGCTCGTGCTCGCCGTGGCGGGCCCGGGAGTGCTTCTTCTCAGCCGAGGCTCGACGCCGTTCAAGGAGATGACCGGCTGGTCTTCGTCACGCATTCTCGTCGTGTGGTTTGTGGTGACGCTGATCATCGGCATCGCGCTTTCCTTCATTCCGCTGGCGAAGACACGCCATGTATTGGCGTATGGCGTGGCGATGTTGCTCGGCATCGGAATCTTTCTCTACGCGGCGGCTGATATCCGCCTCGCGGACTGGTTTTCGCCCGAGGCGCAAGCGGCTCCGAATCAGCGCAACGTCCTTTTGGTTTTTCTCGACACGACGCGCGCCGACGAGGCTCTCGAAACGACACCGCAGGCGATGCCGCACCTGGCGCGATTTGCTGCGGGCGCGACGAACTTCAGCAACGCGTACGCGCCGGCGTCGTGGACGATTCCTTCTCACTTCGCGGTGCTGACCGGCGCGAACTGGTGGCGGATCACCTGGGGCTCGCGCGGATTCGAGTACGACGGACCGCGGATGGCGGAGCAATTTCGCCAACACGGGTACGACACGGCGGCGATCTTTGCGAATCCGTTGCTGAGCAGGGACCTTGGTTTCTCGAAAGGCTTTACGGAGTTCACGACATCGCGCAACTCCGGCGTCTGCCATTCGGGCATCGGAGAGCTGATGTACCGCATACTGCTCAACGACGGCCCGCGCATGCCGCTCTGCGGCTGGTTCACCGCGGCCGAGGTGACCGCGCGTGCGCAGCGGTACATTCGCCGCGCTCACCGGCCCTACATGCTCGCAGTGAACTACCTTGATACGCATGATCCGTATTACGTTTCGCGTGAGTGCCGCCCAGCTGGTTTTCAGCGGGTGCGCAGAGCGGAGCGCGACGCGCTGCTGAAGGCAAATCCGGCGCTGCCGCCGCCGAATGCGGCCATCGTCGGCCGCGCGCATGCCCAGTACCGCATGGCCATGTCGTGCATGGACCGTTCGCTTGGAGCGTTGCTCGACACCGCGTCGCGCGATCCAAATACCGTCATCGCGATCGTCGGCGACCATGGCGAGGAGTTTCTGGAGCATGGACGCGGCGGTCATGGACTGGACATCTACCGCGAGACGATTCGCGTTCCGCTGGTCCTCCGCGTTCCCGGCCTGGCGCCGCAAACGGTCACGGCGCCGGTGAGCATCACGGACCTCTATGCCTCTCTTCTGCGCGCCGCGAAGGTCTTTCGAAGTGACGATGCGTTGCCGCTTCTCGATGCCGCAAAGCGGCGGAACGCTGTGTCGATGTTCGAGCTACTGGCGCCAAATGACCCGGCGATGATCCGCGGTTACAGCATCGTTTCCGGCGGCTACCAGTTCATTCTCTGGCCGCAGCACGGCGAGGTCCTTTACGACTACGCACACGATCCCGCTGAGGCGCATCCGGTGGACGTTGCTGCGATTCCCGCGGTTGCCGCCCCGATGAGGCAACTGGCCGTTCGCGTGGCGCGGGACAAGCAGCGCGCGCTGCAGTTCAGCGCCGTCGGCTACATGCGCTGACAACCGGCACGCCGCATGCAGTTTGACCGTGTCCAGCTGTCATGTCTCTCGAAGATACCTTCACGAATCTGGCCTCGTTCCTGAACAGCCTCGACGCCGAGGGTGAGCAGAAGTTCGAGCTGTCGCATTCGCTGGTGATCATCTGCCCCGACTGCGGCAAGAACATCGCCTTCCGCAATCGCTGCCCGAAGTGCGGCGGCAATTCATGGATTCCGGCGGGACACAGCGGCGGGATTTTCGAACAGATGAAAGCGCAGCGCTGGCGCACCGAGATGCAGAGCGACGACGGGGATGACGCGGACGTCGAAGTGCGCGAGCCCGAAGAAGCGCGCGCGAACGCGAATTGACAGCGTTACGTGTCCAGCCCCTCGCGCAGGTACTCCTCTTCCATCAACTGAACGAAGAGCGTCTCGTACTCGCGCGAGCGCGACGCCGGCGGCTTTTTCATCGTGGCGATGCGGCGGCGGACGTTTTCCTCGCGCTCTTCCTCGCGTTTCAGCTCGTCGGCCAGGGCGTGGGCGATCGACTGGCGGACTACTTCGCGTTCCTTGAGCAGCGTGACGGAGCGCGTGCGCGTCATCGCCTCCAGAAGGTCGCGCGCGAGCTGCGTCACGCGCTCGCGCGAGATTTTGTGCATGCCTGATTGTACGTCGGCGTTTGCCTAGTGAATCGTGTCGTCGTCGTCCGGCGCTTCGGAATCGGTCGGTTCGGTGTCGTCCGTCGGGAGATCCTCTTCGCCGTCGTCCTTGTCGACCAGTTTCACCGCGGCGACCACCAGATCGTTCTCGTCGATGTTGATGACGCGAACACCCTGCGTGCTGCGGCCGATGGAGCGAATGTCGGCGACGTTCGTGCGGATGATCATCCCCTGCTCGGTGATGAGCAGCACCTGGTCGTCTTCGAAGACATACGAGATGCCCGCGACCTTGCCGTTCTTGTCGGTGGTCTTGATGTTCGTCACGCCGATACCGCCGCGCGACTGCAGGCGATACGCGGAGACCGGAGTGCGCTTGCCGAAGCCCTTCTCTGTGACGGTGAGAACTTGACCGCGCTCGTCCGAGGCGATGACTTCCGCATCGTCTGACTCCGGCTCGGTCTCGACGATCTCCGGTTCTTCGCCTTCCGCCAGCGGTTCTGGAACCGGCTCGCCGGATGCGGGGAGGACGTCCATCTCGACGACGTAGTCGCCTTCGCGGAGCGAGATGCCCTTGACGCCGGCGGCGCCGCGGCCCATGGGACGCACTCCGTTTTCGTTGAAGCGTATGGCCATGCCGTCGTGGGTGCCGATGAAGATCTCGTCGTCGCCCTGCGAAAGACGGACGGCGTAAAGGTCGTCGCCTTCGTTGATGTCGATGGCGATGATGCCGGTAGCGCGCACGTTCGAGAACGCCGTCAGCTCCGTCTTCTTGATCTTGCCGGCCCGCGTGACCATGACCACGTATTTGGCATCGTTGAAGTCACGGACGGTGAGCAGTGCGCGAACGCTTTCGTTTTGTTCGACGGTCAGCAAGTTGACGATCGCTTTTCCGCGCGCGTTCGACGCAACCTCGGGGATCTGGTGCACTTTGATCCAGTACAGACGCCCTCGGTCGGTGAAGACGAGCACATACGAGTGCGCGCTGGCGACGAAGAGGTGCTCCACGATGTCCTCTTCCTTCGTCTGCATGCCGATGCGGCCTTTGCCGCCGCGGCGCTGGGCGCGGTAAAGCGACAGCGGCGAGCGCTTGATGTAGCCGCCGCGCGACACAGTGATGACCATGTCTTCGTCGGCGATCATGTCTTCGATGGTGATGTCGCTGGCCTGCGGCACGATCTCGGTGCGGCGCGCGTCGCCGTAGGCTTCTTTGATCTCGCGGAGCTCGGCGCTGATGATTTCGAGAACGAGCTTCTCGGACCCGAGGATCTCGCGCAGACGGCGGATCGTGGCCTGGACTTCCTCGTACTCGGCCACGATCTTCTCGCGCTCCAGGCCGGTGAGGCGCTGCAGGCGCATGTCGAGAATAGCCTGAGCCTGGACCTCGCTGAACTGCCAGCGCTCGATCAGACCGCTCTTCGCTTCCTGCGGCGTGCGGCTGCCGCGGATGAGTGAGATCAATTCGTCAATGACGTCGAGCGCTTTGACAAGGCCTTCGAGGATGTGGGCGCGCTCTTCGGCCTTGCGAAGATCGAAACGCGTCCGGCGGACGACGATCTCTTTGCGATGCTCGACGAAATGGTGCAACAGCGTCGGGAGGTCCATGACCTCCGGCTTGTTGTTGACGATCGCCAGAAAAATGATGCCGAACGTCGTCTGCATCTGCGTGTTGCGATACAGATTGTTCAGCACAACCTCGGCGATGGCATCGCGCTTCAGCTCGATGACGATGCGCATCCCTTCGCGGTCGGATTCGTCGCGAAGATCGGAGATGCCTTCAATGCGCTTGTCGTGAACCAGTTCAGCGATCTTCTCGAGCAGGCGCTTCTTGTTCGTCATGTACGGGATTTCCGTCACGACGATCTGTTCGCGCTCGCTCTTTTTTTGCGTTTCGATTGCGGCACGCGCGCGGACCTGAATGATTCCGCGGCCGGTGTTGTATGCCTCGTAAATCCCTTCAATGCCGAAAATGAAGCCGGCGGTCGGAAAATCGGGGCCGGGCATGACGGTCATCAGCTCTTTCACTGATGCGTGCGGATTTTCGATGACCATCAGACAGGCGTCGATCACTTCGCCGAGATTGTGCGGCGGGATGTTCGTGGCCATGCCGACAGCGATACCTGAGGACCCATTGACGAGCAGGTTCGGATACTTCGCGGGCAGAACAGCCGGCTCGCGTTCGGTGCCGTCGTAGTTGGGGACGAAATCGACCGTTTCTTTGTCGATGTCGTCGCGCATCAGCTCTTCGGCGAGGCGCGTCAGACGGACTTCGGTGTAACGCATTGCTGCGGGATTGTCGCCGTCGACCGAGCCGAAGTTGCCCTGGCCGTCGACGAGGCGGTAGCGCATCGAGAAGTCCTGCGCCATGCGCACGACGGAGTCATAAATCGCGCTGTCGCCGTGCGGATGGTATTTACCCATGACGTCGCCGACGATGCGCGCGGATTTCTTATACGCTTTGCCGGCCGTGTTGCCCTGCTCGTACATCCCGTAAAGGATGCGGCGGTGCACCGGCTTCAGGCCGTCGCGGACGTCCGGCAGCGCGCGGCCGATGATGACCGACATCGCGTAGTCGAGATACGACTTGCGCATCTCGTCTTCGATATTAACGGGATTGCGCTGCTCGTTGTGTGTTGTGTAGTCGAAGTCGTCGCTCATTAGATATCGAGGTTCTTCACTTCCAGCGCATTGTCCTGAATGAAGACGCGCCGCGGCTCAACCTGGTCGCCCATAAGAACCGTAAACAGTTCCTCGGCGCCGACGCCGTCTTCAATCTTGACCTGCAGGAGCCGGCGGCGTTCGGGATCCATTGTGGTTTCCCAGAGCTGCTCCGGATTCATTTCGCCGAGGCCTTTGTAGCGGCTGATGGCGAGGCCCTTCTTGGCCAGGTCGTAAATGCGCTCGATCAGATCGTCGACGGTGACGACGACGTCTGAGTTGTCATTGTGCTTGAGTGTGTAGGGCGGCAATCCGAACGCGGAAAGCTGCTCGTAAGACTTCGCCATTTGGCGATATTCATAAGTCGAAAGCAGCTCGCTGCTGACGATGACTTTCTTTCCGGTGCCGTTGCCGCCGACGGAGAAGTGGACGGTCGGTGTTTCCGTCTCCTCGTCGGTCATCAGACGCACGTGCTCGAACCCTTGCGCGGTCAGCGACTTCACCAGCGCGTCGAGTTTGTCCGGATCGCCCATCGCGCTGCGGTCGACGAAGCCCTCGCCGAACAACACGTCGAGCGCTTCGCGCGGAATGCCGCGCGACTGCAGCTTGCGCGCGTGCAGGAGGTACTCCTCCATCCGCTGCAGCATGTTGACCAGCGCCTCGCCCTTGAGCGACAGGCCGGCCTGCGGCGTGATCTCGACGTTTTCCGAGACGCGCGTCAGGAGGAAGCGCGACAGCTCGCCCTCGTCCTTGACGTACATGTCCTTCTTGCCCTGCGTGACCTTGAACAGCGGCGGCTGGGCGATGAAGAGATGGCCACGGTCGATGACGTCGCGCATGTAGCGGAAGAAGAACGTCAGGATCAGCGTGCGGATGTGCGATCCGTCGACGTCGGCGTCGGTCATGATGATGATCTTGTGGTAGCGGAGCTTGGCGATGTCGAAATCGCCGGCTCCGATGCCTGTGCCGAGGGCTGTGATCATCAGCCGGATTTCCTCGGAGGAGAGCATCTTGTCGAGGCGGGCGCGCTCGACGTTCAGGATCTTGCCCTTGAGCGGCAGGATGGCCTGATAGCGGCGATCGCGTCCCTGCTTGGCGGAGCCGCCTGCGGAATCGCCCTCGACGAAGTAGATCTCGCAGTAACGCGGATCGCGTTCCTGGCAGTCAGCGAGCTTGCCGGGGAGTGATGCGGAGTCGAGCGCGCCTTTGCGCCGGGTCAGATCGCGGGCCTTGCGCGCTGCTTCGCGCGCGCGGGCCGCTTCGATGACCTTGTCGACGATCCGTCGGACTTCCTTCGGATTCTCTTCGAGGAACTCGCCGAGGCGTTCGCCGACGACCTGCTCGACCCATGTCTTCACGTGCGACGAGACCAGCTTGTCCTTCGTCTGCGACGAGAACTTGGGGTCGCGGATCTTGACGGAGATGACGCAGCTCAGACCCTCGCGGATGTCATCGCCTTCGAGGCTGAGTTTCAGCTTCTGCAGGACGCCCGAGGCCTCGATGTACTTGTTCATCGTGCGCGTCAGCGCGGCCTTGAAGCCGACCAGGTGCGTGCCGCCGTCGAGGTTCTTGATCGTGTTCGTGAAGCAGTAGATGTTCTCGGTGTAGCCCTCGTTCCACTGCAGCGCGATCTCGACCGCCTCGCCGTCTTTCTCGTCGCGGATGAAGATCGGATCCTCGTGCAGCGGGACCTTGTTCTTGTTCAGGTCCTTCACGAACGAGACGATGCCGCCCTGGTAGCAGAACTCGTGCTTCTTCTCGGTGCGATCGTCGGCGATGGCGATGAAGACGCCGGAGTTGAGGAAGGCCAGCTCGCGCAGACGCTGCGAAAGCGTCTCGAAGTTCATCTCGGTGACCGAGAAGATGCTCGGATCGGCCTTGAACGTGACGCGCGTGCCGCGCTGCGCGGTTTTCTCGCCGCGGATAATGGCGTGTTTCGGGACGCCGCCTTCGTAGCGCTGGCGCCAGATGTAATCGTCGCGATGAATCTCCAGCTCCAGCCATTCGGAGAGGAAGTTGACGACCGAAACGCCGACGCCGTGCAGACCGCCGGAGACTTTGTACGAGTTGTTGTCGAACTTACCGCCCGCGTGCAGCTCGGTCATGATGACCTCGGCCGCGGAACGGTTCTCTTCTTTGTGCAGATCGACGGGGATGCCGCGCCCGTTGTCTTCGACCGTTACGGAGTTGTCGGTGTGGATCGTGACCAGGACCTTGTTCGCGTAGCCGGCCAGCGCTTCGTCGATGGCGTTGTCGACGACTTCGTAGACCATGTGATGCAGGCCGGTGATGTCATCGGTGTCGCCGATGTACATGCCCGGGCGCTTGCGGACGGCGTCCAGCCCTTTGAGAACTTTGATGTCTTCGGCGGTGTAATCGCCCGCGACCGACGGCGTCTGCGGAGTGATCTCCGAGGCGTCATACGTCGTATCGTCTTCTGTATAGTCGTCTGGCATTCAGTTGCTTTCCGGCGTTGGTTTGGGGCGGTGGGCGGCGCGTCTCCCGACGAGCCCGATAGCTGAAGTTTTACGCCGCGGTCGATAACCTGAATTGTACCGCGATTATTGCGTTCCACGGAACGTTTCACGGCTTTTCGATTGCCGCTGTAACTCGCCCATTTTCAATGACTAAGCGCCGATGCGGCCCGGTCTCCAGCGTTCGCAGAAAACGCTCTTTTGCGCTGGTCGCAAAAACCTGCGTTTGGGCCGGCAGTTTGAGGAGCAGTTGCTCAAGGATTTCAAGGTCGAGCTCGGCATCGATGTCGTCGAGGAGAAAGAGCGCGGCCTCGTCGAAACGGCGCCGGAAAAGGGCCAGTTTCGCGAATTTGAGGAAGAGCACGACCATCTTCTGCTCGCCGCCGGAAAGGACCTCGGCGGCCGGCCTGCCGTCGACTGAAAACGCCAACAGGTCGCGTTGCGGTCCGACCAGCGACATGCGCGCGCGCAGCTCCTCGCGGCGGATGCGCGGCAGGTCGTCGACGGCGCTCGGTTTGTAATCGATCTGCAGATTGCGGATGTGATAGCCGTGCTCCGCCACGATCTCCGCGAACGCGCCGCTCAGCGCCTCGGCATACGACGCCCGTCCGCGCTGCAGCGGCGCCGCGGCGTTCGAGAGCTCCTCATCCCAGGCGTTGAGCGACGACGTGCTGCCGCTGGCCAGCAGCGCGTTGCGCTGGCGCAGTGCGCGGCCGTAGCGGCTGACCGCTTCGAGGTAACTCGGATCGATGCTGGCGATCCCTCGGTCGAGAAATCGCCGCCGCTCTTCCGGCGCGCCGCGCAGGATGTCCAGCCGCGCGGACGAGTACGCGAAGACGCTCATCGCATTCACGTACGCCGGCAACGTCACGCGCTCGCCGTTGATCAGCAGCGCGCGCCGACGCGTCTCGCCGCTCTCCAGGCCGACGGAGAGCGTCTTGTCGACGCCGAAGCGGTGCAACAGGCCAGAGACGAAGACGCTCGGCGATCCGAACTGAAACACGCTGCCGATGCGCGCCGTGCGAAACGATTTCGTCGTGGCCAGGAAGTAGATCGCTTCGAGTAGGTTGGTCTTTCCCTGGCCGTTGCGGCCGACGACGATGTTGACCTGATCGTGAAAGGCCACCTCGTCCGCGCCAAGGTTGCGGAAAGATTGGGTTGTGAGGCTGCGGAGAATCAACTCAGATCCCAGGCAAGCGCGCTTGCCGATTTGTCATCCTGAGGCTGCCGGAGGCGCGGAGCCGAAGGCGAAGACGCCGGAGGACGCCGAAGGATCTCAAACTTCCCAAGCTGCGTTGAATCCCAGCGGTTTTCAGCCGGAGTTGCGCATCTTGAGATCCTTCGCCGTCCTTCGGCGCTACGCCTTCGGCTCCGGCGCCGAAGCCTGCCCTGAGCGCAGTCGAAGGGGCGGCTCAGGATGACAATCACGCCGTCAAACGCATCGGCATGACGACGTACAGGTACTCGTACGCCAGATCGGCGTCGTTCGACGACGGTCGGCCGATGCACTGGCTGTTCTCGTCCTTCAGATCGAGCGAGACCTGCTGCGTGTCGACGACGCTGAGAAAGTCGGTCACATACGCCGCGTTGAGGCCGACGAAGAACGGATTGCCGGCGTAGTCGATGGGAACGGTCTCGCGCGCGTCGCCGAGCTCCGGATTCGTCGACGACACCGTCAGCTTGCCCGGCGCGAAATCGAAGCGGACGGCGCGCGTGCGCTCGTTGGCGACCAGCGAGATGCGGCGGATCGTCGCCAGCAGCCGCTCGCGGTCGACGAGGACCTTGCGGTCGTTGTCGCGCGCGATGACTTCCATGTAGTTGGGGAAATTCACGTCGATCATGCGCGCCAGCAGGCGACGATCGGCGGCTTCGAAGAAGAGATGATTCTCGGAGACGCCGAATCGGACGTTGCCGTCTTCGCCGGCTTCGAGCCGCATGATCTCTTCCATCGCCTTGCGGGGAATGAGGATGGTGAGGTCGGCGCCCTTCGACTTGCCGTTGCTGCTCTGCGGGAAATTGATCAGCGCCATGCGATGGCCGTCAGTTGCCACCATCTCCATCTTCGCCGGCTGAACCTTGAGCAAGGCGCCGTTGAGCTGGAAGCGCGTCTCCTCGTGCGTGATGGCGAACTTCACCTTGGCCACCATCGTCTTCAGCTCTTCGAGCGGGATGTCGTAAGACTCTTTTGCATCGACCGTCGGCAGCGTCGGATAGTCCTCGGCAGGCAATCCGAGGAGGCGGAACTTGGCAGTGCCGGAGTCGACGAGCAGCGAGTTGTTTTCCTGAAGGGTGATGTGGACGTCTTCGTCCGGCAGCGAGCGGACGATGTCGAAGAGGCGTTTCGCTTCGATGGTGACGCCGCCGGGCGTGGTGACGCGCGCGGCGCACCCACTGAGGATGGTGACGTCGAGGTCCGTCGCGGCCATCTGCAGACGTCCGTCGGCGGCGCGGAGCAGCACATTCGAGAGGATCGGGATCGTGGAGCGTTTTTCGACGACTCCCTGGCAAAGCTGCAGTTCTTTCTGAAGATCAGCTTTTGCGACGGTCAGCTCCATGTCTCTTCCTTCAGAACAAAGTCTTTTTAGTTAGTAGTGGAAGCAGTAGATGCGTGCGGAAAAACTCGGCATCGCGCTGCAAAGGTTTCGAAAGTATAGCAGTTCCTTCCGTGGTGAAACTGCGGGTTTCGTCGCGGAAAAGCGAAGGAGATTTTCTCCGTTTTCCGCAGCGATCGGAGGCCGCACGACCGAAGCCGTTTTTGTCCACAGGATTTGGTGGGGTCTTTCCGCAGGGGCTGTGGAATTGCGATTCTCGGGAGTCGGAGCTTGCTTTCCATGTGGACGTGTTCTTTCTACACGCCGACGTGTTCTTTCTACATGTGGCCGTGTTCGTGCGACACGTCGATGTGTTCTTTCTACACGTGGCCGTGTTCATTCGACACGTCGATGTGTTCTTTCTACACGTGAACGTGTTCATTCGACACGTCGATGTGTTCTTTCTACACGTGAACGTGTTCGTGCGACACGTCGACGTGTTCTTTCTACACGTGGACGTGTTCGTGCGACACGTCGATGTGTTCTTTCCACACGGGAACGTGTTCTTTCTACACGCCGACGTGTTCTTTCTACGCGTCGACATGGTCTTCCTGCATCTCGACAGATGAACCCGCGGGAGGCTCGTCAGAATGAAGTGGGCCACTCACCGGAACTGCTTCATCAACCCTTCGAGCACGCGCGCAAACTGCTGGTCGTTCTGCATCTTCTCGTCGATCTTCTCGACCGAATACATCACCGTCGAGTGATGCTTGTTGTTGAAGACGCGGCCGATCTCCGGGTACGACAGGTCCGTCAGGTGCTTGCACAGGTACATGGCCACTTGGCGCGGGAAGGCGACCGTCTGCGCGTTCGACTTCGACTTCAGATTTGTGACCGTCGTTCCGTAGTGCGCAGCGACGACGCGCATGATCTCCGTAGGCGTGATCGGCTTGTTGTCCTTCGACAACAGCTCCTTCAGCGCTTCTTTCGTCAGTTCGAGCGAGAGATGCTTCTGTCCGGCCATCGACGCGAAGACGACGATGCGGTTGAGCAGCCCTTCCAGCTCGCGAATGTTCGTCCGCACGCGCTCGGCCACGAACAGTGCCGCGTCGTTCGGGAAGTCGATGGCGCGTTCCTCGGCCTTCTTGCGGAGGATGGCCACCTTCGTCTCAAGATCAGGCGGCTGGATGTCAGCGATCAATCCCCACTCGAAGCGTGATCGGAGCCGCTCCTCGAGCGTCGGGATTTCTTTCGGCGGCGCGTCCGAGGTGAAGACGATCTGCTTCTGTGCTTCGTAGAGCGCGTTGAAGGTGTGGAAGAACTCCTCCTGCGTTCGCTCCTTCCCGGCCAGGAATTGGATGTCGTCGAGGAGGAGCGCGTCAACCTTGCGATAGCGATCGCGGAACTGCTGCATGCGGTCGTAACGGATGGAGGTGATCAGCTCCGTGACGAAGGAGTCGGCCGACATGTACGCGACCTTCGAGCCGGCGGTGCTGTCGCGAAGCTGCTGGCCGATGGCCTGGATCAGATGGGTCTTACCGAGTCCCGCGCCGCCGTAGATGAAGAGCGGGTTGAACGAGCCGGCCGGATTTTCGGCGATCGACTTCGACGCCGCGAACGCCAGCTCATTCGACTTGCCGACCACGAACGTCTCGAACCGGTACCGCGGATTGAAAATCGAGAGGGGCAGCTCGGCCGACGGCGGCGGTCCGAGCGGGATGTTCATCTCGCTCGTGCCTTCGGTGTCGGCCACGAGGTGCAGGTTGAGATGGTCGGTCGACATCTCGTCGAGGATCATCCGGATCTGCTGCGCGTAGTTCTGGCGAATTTCGGAAACGAAGCGCTGGGAAGGGACGCTTACATCGATCGTGTCGCCCTTCTGGGCGAGGAAACGGGTCGGAGCGAACCACGTCTCAAATTGAGTCCTGTCAATGGTTTGCTCCAGCCGGTCGAGGACTTGCTTCCAGAGATTCATCGCGCATTCACACGGGGCACGGCCACGGTCCTGTTGCTCTAATAATCCGCAGCTTTTCAACAACTGCGGAAAATCCGGGCCTGAAAAAGGGGAGGCGAAGATAGCACAAACGTGGGGAGTGGGAAGTGGGGAGTGGGGGTGGAAGTTGGGATGCCACTCGGAGGATCGGTTGTCGGTTGTCAGTTGTCGGTTGTCGGTTGTCGGGAGTCGGTTGTCAGTTGTCGGTTGTCAGTTGTCAAGATTGACGAGGATATGCATTCTCATCTCCCGACAACCGACAACCGACAACCGACAACCGACAACCGACAACCGACAACCGACAACCGACAAGCGACTCCCGATCCCCACCCCCTCCGGAATAGCCCGCTATGACCTCACGTTCCGCCCCGTCGCTGGCTGGTTTGACGACCTTCCGACCCGCCGCTATACTCCCCGCTTTCTTTTCAGAAGCTTAAGGAAATCATGAAGCGTACATTTCAGCCGAATAACCGCCGCCGCAAGCGCACGCACGGCTTTCTGGTCCGGATGCGGACCAAAGACGGGCAGGCGGTGCTTTCACGGCGCCGCCGCAAGGGCCGCAAGCGCCTGGCGGTCTAGCCTTTGCCAGCCGATGCCGGCGGACTTTCCGCCAGCTCTGAGGCTCTGCCGAAAGAGAAACGATTGGCCAAGCGCCGCGAGTTCCTTCGCGTCTACGAAGCCGGCCGCAAACTCTTTTCCCGCTACAGCGTACTGTTCTATGCCGCGAATGACCTTCCGTATTCGCGCATCGGCATCACCGCGACAAAAAAAAGTGGCAAGGCAAACGTGCGCAACCGGCTGAAACGGTGGACCCGCGAGGTTTACCGGCGTCAGCGCGGTCCCCTCGACATCGACAGCCGCTCGCTCGACGTCGTCGTCAACGTCAAGCCGAATGCCGTGCAGGCATCGTGGGGCGACTACAGCCTCGACCTGCAGCGCGCTCTCAAGCGCGTCGTGACCGAGAGCAGCGCTACCCGATGAGCCATGCGCGCCCTCGCTCTCGCCCCGCTCCGTTTTTACAAGCGATTTCTTTCCCCGCTGCTGCCGCCGATGTGCCGCTTCGACCCCACCTGCTCGATTTACATGATGCAGGCGATCGAAAAGCACGGCACACTGCGCGGCGTCTGGCTCGGCATGCGGCGCCTTTCGCGCTGCCACCCGTTCAATCCTGGAGGTTGGGACCCCGTCCCTTGAGATGGAAAAGAGAATCTTTGCGGCAGTACTGATCTCGATCGGATTCCTGTGGCTTTGGGCGGCCGTCGCTCCGAAGCTCTTCCCTGATCTGATGAAAAAGCCGGTGCCGGCGAAGGTCGAGACGACTTCGACGACCGCCTCGGCTACCACTGCGACTACTTCTACCGCGCCTGCGCCAGTCACCGCGTCGACGACCACGTCGCCCGCGGCTGTTGTAGCGCCGGCCACCGCTCCCGTCGTCGAACCGATCGCTGCGACCGCGCAGACAATCACGAAGATCGAGTCGCCTGACTTCGTGGCGAAGTTCTCCAACCGCGGCGCCGAGTTGGTCTCGTTTCAACTGACACACTACAGAGCGAAGCCGAGCGACAAGAACGATCAGACGCTCGTGGAACTGGTCAAAGAGCGCGAGCCGGGCCGGACCGACTATCCATTCGCGATCGAGGCCGCGGACGCGAACTTCACGCATCGCGCGAACAGCGCGCTGTATGCCGTTCGCGAGTTCGACGAGAAAGGCGCGCACGTCGTCGAGTACCGCTGGTCCGACGGTGCGCACGCGATCACCAAGACCTTCCGCTTCAACGGCGAGTACCTCTTCAACTTCGCCGTGTCGGTCACGCCGCCGCTGCCGTACCGCGTCGCCGTCGGTCCCGGAATTCGCACCCTCGGGCCGGACGAAAAGGACAATCAGTTCATCGTCACCGGTAATGGCGTAGTTCAGCGCGACGACAGTCTCAAGGTCATCAACCGGGCCAAAGCCGACACGCTGAGCGTCTTCCCGGCCGTGCAGTACGTCGGCATCGAGGACAACTATTTCCTCTCCGTGTTGCGGCCTGAGAAGTCGTCCGGCGCGCTCCTGCGCGCGATCGACGTCCCCGCGGTCGAGAAGAAAGAGAAACGCCGCGAGCTCTACGCCGCCGTCAACGCGGCGCCGGACGGCGTCGTCTCCGGCGCGGCATTCTTCGGCCCGAAAGAAGCGAAAGTCGTCGACCGCTACGGCTTCGAGAAGACATTGCAGCTCGGCGTCTTCGGCATCATCGCCCGCTTCTTCCTGGCCGCTCTGCTCTGGCTGAACAAGTTCACGAAGAACTACGGCTGGGCCATCATCGTCCTGACTCTCATCATCAAACTCGTGCTCTATCCGCTGCAGCACAAATGGCTGATCGGCATGAAGAAGATGCAGAAGCTGCAGCCGAAGCAGGAGGCGATCAAGGCCAGGTACAAAAAAGCCAAGACCGATCCCGAGCAGCGCCAGAAGATGAACACGGAGATGATGAAGCTCTACCAGCAGGAGGGGATCAATCCTGCCGGTGGCTGTCTCCCGTTCGTGCTGCAGATCCCGATTCTGTGGGGCTTCTACGGCCTGCTGTCGCACGCCATCGAGCTGCGCGGCGCGCCCTTCATCTTCTGGATTCACGACCTGTCGATGAAGGACCCGTACTACATCACGCCGCTGCTGATGACGGTTACGATGTTCATCCAGCAGGCCATCACGCCGTCGACGGCGGATCCGGCCCAGAAGAAGATGTTCCTGATCATGCCGCTGGTGATGGGATGGATTTTCAAAGAGTTCCCGACCGGCGTCGTGCTTTACTGGCTGATGCAGAATCTCCTGACGATTGTTCAGCAGCTCCTCATGAACAAATTCACCGATCCAGCGACCCCTCCGGCCGAGTGATCGAACGGACCTGACGACGATGGCGCAACGATTCGAAGGCAAGAATCTCGACGAAGCATTGACGATGGCGTCCGAAGCATTCGGCGTCGATCGCGTGCAATTGACGTATCACGTGGTCCTGGAGAAGAAGGGCTTTCTCGGCGGCTTCAAACGCGTCGTCGTGGAAGCCGAGGTGAATGACCGGCCAATCGCGGCTTCGGTTCAGGAAGCGTCGGCGCCTGCGCCGCGCAGCAGTCGCCCGTCCGGCGGTGGCGGTCGCGGTCGCGGTACTCGCGATCGCGATCGTGGACGTGGCCGCGGCGGAGATGGACGCGGTCGTGGACCGCGTTCCGGCGGCGGCAACCGCGCTCCTCGGCGCGAAACGGCCGACGACTTTCAGACCGGCGACTTCGAACGCTTCGCAGGCGAGATCCCCGAGCAGGGGCCGGAGTCCGAGCAGGCCGGCGTCGTGCGCGCCTGGTACGCGCGCGTGCTGGAGCTGGCCAAACTCCAGCTCGAAATCCGTACCGAAGAGAACGAGACGCAGGTCATCGTGCGTCTGTTCGGTGGGGATGCGCGTCTGCTCACCGAGGAACACGGCGAGCTGCTGGACGCGCTCCAGGTGCTCGGCAACAAGGCTATGGTCGGCCGCAAAGTCGAAAAAGAGATCGAGCTGAATTGCGAAGCGTTCAAAGAGCGCCGCGCTGAACAGCTCGCAGAAAAGGCGAAGGAACTCGCTGATCGCGTGCGCAGCAGCGGTCGGGAGCAACTGCTTCCGGCGATGACGCCGATCGAACGCCGCATCGTTCACCTCGCGCTGCAGGAAGACGCCGACGTGACGACGGAGTCGCGCGGCGATGGCTTCTACAAGCGCGTAGCGGTTGTGATGCGCAACGCGGCGGAGTAGTTTGCCGCCAGCCGTGGCGCAATCAGAACTCGACACCATCGTCGCTCCTGCAACGCCCCTCGGCAGGGGAGCGCTTGCGATCGTCCGCATCGATGGTCCGCGCAGCGCCGCGATCCTTGAAACGCTCGGTGGCGTCTCGCCGGATGCGCGGATCGCCACACTGGCGCAACTAAGTCTGGACGGCGAGCCGCTCGATGAGTGCATCGCCATCCGCTACGCCGCGCCGCATTCATTCACCGGCAACGATCTCGTCGAGCTGACGCTGCACGGCAGTCCGCTGCTCG
>Ga0157375_10000427_pt1 | contig 38132 bp, 33 predicted proteins | sample M35metaG_FD_115311 | JGI IMG/M metagenome (GOLD analysis project Ga0157375, IMG submission 115311) | Miscanthus rhizosphere microbial communities from Kellogg Biological Station, Michigan, USA - M3-5 metaG | ecosystem: Host-associated > Plants > Roots > Rhizosphere > Soil | place: USA: Michigan... | reverse complement strand
GGGCCAGCTCGTTGACGCGTTCGATGGAGAAGACTTTCGCGCAGAGTTTGGAGAGGACGACGGCCTGGTAGCCGGTGCCTGTGCCGATCTCCAGGACTTTTTCCTTCCCGGTGAGATCGAGCAGCTCGATCATCCGCGCCACGATGTACGGTTGCGAGATGGTCTGTTTCGCGCCGATCGGCAGCGCGCCTTCGCCGTAGGCTTTGGCGGCGACGAGGGTGGGGACGAAGAGATGGCGCGGGACTTCGCGCATGGCTCTCAGAATCCGCTCGTCGTTGATCCCTCGCTTGGCGACGTATTCGACCATCTTCGCGCGCAGGTGCGCGAAGTCGGGCTGCGGCGGACTATCCTTTCGCTGCGTGGCCAAGGAGCTCCTCGAGCGATTTAAGCCTCGGGATCGATTCGTGGTGGGTGAGGTCGAGGTGCAGCGGCGTGATGGCGATGCAGCCTTCCTCGACCGCCTCGAAGTCGGTGTCCTCGCCGGGACGCCAGGTCGGTTTGCCGCCGCCGATCCAGTAGTAAGTCCGGCCGCGCGGGTCGGCGCGCTCGAGGATGTCGCCGGCATAGATGCGGTTGCCGAGGCGGACGACGCGGACGCCGTTGAACTCGACGGGGAAGTTGACGTTGAGGATGATGTGCGGATCGCGATGGTGTTCGAGCGCCCAGCGGATCAGCTTCTCGGCGAACTCGGCGCAGCGCTCGAAGGAAAATCCCTCGCCGACGAGCGTGGAAAACGCGATCGACGGCACGTCGAGCAGTGCGCCTTCGAACGCGGCGGAGATGGTGCCCGAGTAGGTGACGTCATCGCCGAGATTCGGTCCGAAGTTGATGCCGGAAACGACGAGGGTGGGGCGGTCGTCGCGCATCAGCTTGAGCACGGCGAGGTTGACGCAATCGGCCGGCGTGCCGTCGACGATGTATTCGTTCTCGCGGAGCTTGAGCATCCGCAGCGGACGGTTCAGCGTGAGCGCATGCGAGGCCGCGCTCTGCTCGCGGTCCGGCGCGACGATGACGACCTCGACGCCGTCGATGCGCAGGCAGGCATCCGCCAGTTTTCGGAGTCCCTCGCTGTAGATGCCGTCGTCGTTGGTGACGAGGATGCGGACCATGCGCCGCGCATGGTAGCGCATTGCATGGCGGTGGCGGCATCTGGTGCATATTGGTGCATAGCGGTGTAACATGAGTCATGGCCCAGCCCCAGAAGAGTGTTCGCCAGAGCGTCAGTCTCCCCCCCACGGTCGCGCGGCGCGTCCACGCGCTGGCGAAGCGCACCCGAACCAGCACGAACCGCGTCATCGTCGATCTCATCGAAAGCGGTCTTGAGGCGAAAGAACGCGAGAAGGTCGCATTCTTTGACATCGCGGACCGGCTGGCTCGCACTTCCGATGGCGCCGAGCAGAAACGCCTCAAGGAAGAATTGGCGCGGATGACCTTTGGCGAGCCATAGGAATCACGTGCCGCGGATTCAGTGACGAGGATGCGGAAGCGCAGCTCAGGTGTGTGTCGAACTGGCCACTTCGATTGACCGGAGCAAGGTATGCGCTTCGGTTGCCGGTAGCGTCAGAATCAGAAACCGCGCCGTTTCGTAGAGGTAGTCCTCACCCGATTCGTCGACGACACGAAGCATTCCATCCTTCTCCGCGTCGGCATCATCAATGACCGGATAGACCTTCTGCAGCGCAACATCATCCTCAGGATCGGCGTCGATACAAATTGCGAATCGCTTGTTCGGTTCCATGTCAGTCGAAGTAACGCTTGATCTTTATTCTGCGCTTCCCGATGCCGTGCGCTTCGTACCAGTGAATCTCCGCAACGCGTATCCGGCCGCTTGGAAGCCGCACATGCGCGAGGCCCTTCAGTTTACGCCAACGGCCGTCGCCGAATTTTTCGATGAGCTCCGACAACTGCCGGATGCCATGGCCGGATGCGATCGTCTCGATCGATTCGATCGCGCCAATGATCTCGAAGCGTATTGCCACATTGCCCCTACTGCACGTTAGCGTTCGCCCGGATGAACTCGTCCACATCCTTCTTTAGCCGTGCCTGCGCTTTGCGGTCGATGTAGACCATGTGGCCGGTCTCGAAGTAGTCCATCGAGATGTTCTTGCGCAGCTCGGGTTCGAGCTGCATGCGCGCGAACGTGTAGCGGGTGGCGGCGAAGGGCGTGGCCAGGTCGTAGTAGCCGTTGGCGACGAAGACCTTCATGAACGGGTTCTGGGCGATGGCGCCGCGGAGCGTTTCGGCGACGTCGACGTAGCGGTTCTGGGCGCGGTCGTAGTTCCACGGGCGGACCTTGCCGGTCAGGATCTCGTAGGGGAGATCGGTGTCGAACTTCAGCTCGCGGCGGACGTAGTCGTTCACCACCGCCGTGTACTCGCCAAAGATGGCCTGGTACGACGGATCGAACTCGTCGTTCTCGCCGGCGGAGTCTTTGTCGATGCCGATAAAGCGGCCGTCGAGGCGGCCGACGGTGCGGCGCTGCGCGCGCAGCAGCTCCTTGTCGAAGCGGCCGATGTTCACGCGCAGGTTGGTCTGCTCGATGTAGGCGGGGGAGAGGCCCGTCAGGCGGGCCAGTTTCGCGGTGACGTCGCGGCGCTCCTGATCGGTGATGCGGTCGCCCTGCATCAGCGCGTGCGTGTAATCGCCGAGGGCGAATTGCTCGGACTCGGCGATCGCGTGTTCGGGCGTGCCGGATTGCAGATCGGACGGCAGGCGCTTGTGGTACCAGGCGATGGCGGTGTAAGTGGGGAGGAAGAGCTCGTAGGCGAGGTCGTTGGCGCTGTCGAACGATGCCGTCTCGAAGTTCAGGATCGACGAGATCAGCACGATGCCGTTGAGGTAGAAGCCCTGCTGGCCGAGCCAGCCGGCGAGGCCCGCGGCGCGGGTGGTGCCGTAGCTCTCGCCGGCCAGGAACTTCGGCGAGGCCCAGCGGCTGTAGCGCGTCGTCCAGAGACGGATGAATTCGCCGACGGATTGGATATCGGAATCGACGCCGTGGAACTTGTTCGCATCACCGAACGGAATCGCGCGGCTGTAGCCGGTCGTCACAGGATCGATGAAGACGAGATCGGTGACGTCGAGGATGCTGCCTTCGTTGTCCACGGTGCGGTACGGCGGCTTCGCGGCGTGGCCTTCGTCGTCGGCATAGACGACTCGCTTCGGACCGAACGCGCCCATGTGCAGCCAGACCGACGACGAGCCCGGGCCGCCGTTGAAGGTGTACGTCACGGGTCGGCGCGCCGGGTCGGCGCCGTCTTTCGTGTAGGAGGTGAAGAAGAAGCTGGCGCGCGGCTTTCCTTCTTCGTCGCGCATGATCATGAATCCGGAGCGGGCGGTGTAGTTGATGGTCTGGCCGCCGATGGTGACCGAGTGCTGCGTCGTGGAGATTTTGTCCTTCGCGTCGGCGGGTGGGCGCGCGTTGCGCGGCTCTTCGCGCGGAGCGTCGGCGCGGTCATCGTTGTCCGCCGCGGGCGGTGCTTCGCGGCGCGCGCCGGTTGGCGCGGGCTGGCGGTTCGGAGCGGGTTCGGGCGATTGTGCGAAGAGCGAGAAGACGGAGAGCGTCAGCAGCGCGGCGAACATCGCGTTTTTCATTTGCGGCGCATTGTAAGGCAACCGCCGGGCAGGCTATCGTGCTCGGATGATCAAGAAAATCACGCCCGTGCTGATCGTCAACCGCATCGAGCCTCTGCTGCCGTTGTGGGACGCCCTCGGCTTCGCGCGCGCCGCCGAGGTGCCGCACGGTGATGCGCTGGGATTCGTGATTCTGACGCGCGACGGCGTCGAGGTGATGTACCAGACCTTCGACAGCGTTCGCGGCGACGAGGCGAACGTGCTGGAAGGCGCGCGCGCAATCGGCGCGTCGGCGGTGTTCATCGAGGTCGCCGATCTCGATGCTTTGAAAGCGCAGATTCCGGACGGCACGGAGATCATCGCGGACAGCCGCACGACCTTCTACGGATCGACGGAGACGATCGTCCGCGATGCCGCCGGCAATGTGATTACTTTCGCGCAGTTCGCCGCGTCGTGAGTCCTCGCCTCTTCGCCGCCGCCGCGCTCGTTCTGGGGCTCGCGTACGTTTTCGTCACGCCGCCGTTTGCGGTGCCCGATGAGGACAATCACTTCTGGCGCGCGCTGGCGGTCGGCCGCGGTCATCTGCTGGCCACGCGCGGGCTCGATGCGATGCCGATGCCGCAGGCGGTGGAAGATTTCACCTGGGTCATCGAGCGAACGTCTCCCGCGCAGACTCTCTCCGAAAAACTGAAGACCGCCGCCGCGCTTCGGCACGATGGGCGGATTGGCCGTCCGATCCGCTTCGCGGCGTGGTATTCGCCGTTTCCGTACGTGGCAACCGGCTTTGTCGCGGCGTTGCCACTGCGGCCGGTAATCGTGTTTTACGGCGGCCGGATCGCAAACCTGCTCGTGGCCGTGCTGCTGATCGCGCTGGCGATCCGCGCTGCGCCGCAGTACGGAGCGATCTTCGCCGCGGCGGCGCTGCTGCCGATGTCGCTTTACGAACTGGCGTCGTTATCAGCTGACGCTCCGACGATCGTGCTGGCCTGGCTCTTCACGGCGCTCCTGTTCTCGCCGCCGCGGCGGACGTGGCTCATCGCGCTGGCGGGATTCGCGTCGGGTCTGTGCAAGCCCGCATATTTTCTCATCGCGCTGCTGGCGTTCGTGACGCCGCTTCGCTGGCGGCAACGGCTGGCGATCCTTGGCGCCACCGCATTCGGAACGCTGCTGGCGATCGCGGCAGCGCAGCGCGGCGCGTACAACCCGCGCCGAGGATTGCCGGTCGATGCCGGAGCGCAACTGCGCTGCATCGCGTCCGATCCAATCCACTTCGCGGGTGTGATGCTGCACGACGCCGTCACGAACGGCCGCTTCTATATCGAAGAGATGATCGGCCGCTTCGGCGCGAATGAGCTGAAGCTGTCGCCGGTCGTCATCACGCTCGAAATCCTCCTGCTCCTCGGCGTCGCGCTGACGTGCGGCGCGGCGTTGCGTGCGCGCGTTCGCGTCACCGCGCTTGCGATCGTCGCGATGACCGTCGGCGGCATCCTGCTGTCGCAGTACCTGATCTGGTCCGTCGTCTGCGGCGATGCGATCGAAGGGGTGCAGGGACGTTACTTCCTCGAAATCCTGCCGCTGTTCCTGGCCGCGATCGCGCTTCCGCGCATCCGGCTGCGCACGAATCCGTGGGTCGTGATCGGTGTGGCAGTCGTCTGCAACGGCATGGCGCTCCTGACGCTTGTTCGCCGTTACTGGTGAGCGATAATCGCGCGACTTCAATAACAAAGGAGTCGGTATACCGAAGAACATCGCTGTGTTTCTCGCCGGTATATGGGACACGTACAAGGAAGACGTCAGCAACAACAGCAACGTCGGCACGATGTACGGCGCCGCGGTCAACGACTGGTACGACCGCATCACCGGATGTCGAGAAGGATGTCGAGACGGTCGCGATGTGCTTTGATTTCATCGAGCATCCGCGCCGATCAGCACGGTATTGCCGTTAGAATAAATAACTAGAGATCGAGCCGTCCGGCTCAAACGTCGCGTTCGAATCTCGTTTCCGCGACGAGGAGTTGCATCTATGTTCCGCTTCCTGAAGCGAAGTCTCGCGGTAGTCGCGGTCGTCGTTGCAGTGCTCTCTCATCCGCCGGCCACCCTGGGGCAGTCGATGACATTCACGACCTTCGCCGGGCCAGGGAGCCCGGGATCAGAGGACGGTACGGGGAGCGCAGCAAGGTTCTACGCCCCGCAAGGCATGGCAACCGACGGCAGGGGGAACGTCTACATCGCCGATTCCCTCAACAATACGATCCGGAAGATTACACCGGCGGGAGCGGTCACCACGCTGGCGGGTCTTGCGGGACACTCGGGGAGTAGCGACGGTACGGGGAGCGCAGCAAGGTTCTCCTACCCGAGCGGCGTGGCAACCGACAGCAGCGGGAACGTCTTCGTCGCCGATTACGACAACAGTACGATTCGGAAGATCACACCGGCGGGAGCGGTCACCACACTGGCCGGTCTTGCGAAAAGCTTGGGGAGTAGCGACGGTACGGGGAGCGCAGCAAGGTTCTCCTACCCAGTAGCCGTGGCAACCGACAGCAGCGGGAACGTCTACGCCGCCGATGACAACAACTTTACGATCCGGAAGATCACCCCGGCGGGCGCGGTCACCACGATGGCTGGTCTTGCGGGAGTCGCGGGGAGTGCCGACGGGACGGGAAGCGCGGCGCGGTTCGACCAGCCGGCGGGTGTGGCAACCGACAGCAGCGGGAACGTCTACGTCGCCGATGCCAATAACAGAACGATCCGGAAGATCACCCCGGCGGGAGCGGTCACCACGCTGGCCGGTCTTGCGGGCAGCTTCGGGAGTACTGACGGGACGGGAAGCGCGGCGCGGTTTGACGATCCGCGTAGCGTGGCAACCGACAGCAGCGGGAACGTCTACGTCGCCGATGCCAACAACTTTACGATCCGGAAGATCAGCCCGGCGGGAGCGGTCACCACGCTGGCCGGTCTTGCGGGAGTCGCGGGGAGTGCCGACGGTACCGGAAGCGCAGCAAGGTTCTACATCCCGGTAGCCGTGGCAACCGACGGCAGCGGGAACGTCTACGTCGCCGATTACAGCCATGCGATCCGAAAGATCAGCCCGGCGGGAGCGGTCACCACAGTGGCGGGGCTTGCGGGAAACCCGGGAAGTGCCGACGGGACGGGAGGCGCGGCGCGGTTCGACGGTCCGCTCGGCGTGGCAACCGACAGCAGCGGGAACGTCTATGTCGCCGATTCCGACAACCATACGATTCGGAAGATCACTCCCGCGGGAGTGGTCACCACCCTGGCTGGTCTGGCGGGAGTCGATGGGAGTACCGACGGTACGGGGACTACAGCGAGGTTCTACAATCCAAGAGCCGTGGCAACCGACAGCAGCGGGAACGTCTACGTCGCCGATACCTTCAACGCGACGATCCGGAAGATCACCCCGGCGGGAGCGGTCAGCACCCTGGCTGGTCTGGCGGGATACTTGGGGAGTAGCAACGGTACGGGGAGCGCAGCGAGGTTCTCCCACCCGAGCGGCGTGGCAACCGACAGCAGCGGGAACGTCTACGTCGCCGATTCCCTCAACAATACGATCCGGAAGATCACCCCGGCGGGAGCGGTCACCACGCTGGCGGGTCTTGCGGGAATCGCGGGGAGTACCGACGGTACAGGAAGCGCGGCGCGGTTCGACCAGCCTGCGGGTGTGGCAATTGACATCAGCGGGAACGTCTACGTTGCCGACTACTACAACAATACGATCCGGAAGATCAGCGCGGCGGGAGCAGTCACCACGCTGGCGGGTTTTGCGGGAAGCTCGGGGAGTGCCGACGGTATGGGGAGCGCAGCAAGGTTCTACTACCCGGCAGCCGTGGCGACCGACAGCAGCGGGAACGTCTACGCCGCCGATTATTACAACAATACGATCCGGAAGATCACCGCGGCGGGAGCAGTCACCACGCTGGCGGGTCTTGCGGGAAGCTCGGGGAGTGCCGACGGGACCGGGAGCGCGGCGCGGTTTAAACGTCCGGCAGGCGTTGCGGTCAACAGCAGCGGGAACGTTTATGTTACCGAAGAATTTTCCGACACCATTCGCATCGGGAGGACGACGCTCGCGGATGTCGCGACCATCGACCTCTCTACTGGATTGCAGGGGTCGACACGTCTGCTGGACACGGCTCCCCAAATGGCGGCGTCATGGGAATGGAGTGTGATTCGCCGCCCGGTCGACTCCGTCGCCGTGCTCTCCTCCGCGTCCGTGCGAAATCCGACGTTCACACCAGACGTTCCCGGACTCTTCACATTCCGTCTTTTTGCAACAGGACCCGGTACCGCCTCGCTCACAACCGTGGACTTGATGGTCCAGCCTCCGCCCCGACGTCGCGCTGTCCGATAGTACGGATCGAGTGGAAACGAAAACGGGCGAGCCTTGCGGCTCGCCCGTTCTGTGATTCGTTGTTGATTGAAACTTAGTACATTCCGCCCATGCCGCCGCCCATACCGCCGGCGCCGCCGCCGGGCTGCGGCTTCTCGTCTTCCTTGATCTCGGAGATGAGAGCCTCGGTGGTGAGCATCAGGCCGGCGATGGAGCTGGCGTTCTGGAGCGCCTGCTTCGTGACCTTGGCCGGATCGATGATGCCGGCGTCGATCATGTCGACGACTTCGTCGTTGCGGGCGTCGTAGCCCCAGTTGCCGCCCTTGATCTTGATCTCGTTCAGCAGCACGGCGGCTTCTTTGCCGGCGTTGAAGACGATCTGACGGAACGGCTCTTCGAGCGCGCGGCGGATGACGTTGACGCCAACCTTCACGTCGCCCTCGGCCTTGACCGCTTCAACAGCAGCGATGGCGCGCAGCAGCGCGACGCCGCCGCCCGGGACGATGCCCTCTTCGACGGCAGCCTTCGTGGCGTGCATCGCATCTTCGACGCGCGCCTTCTTTTCCTTCATCTCGGTCTCTGTTGCGGCGCCGACCTTGATGACGGCAACACCGCCGACGAGCTTGGCCAGGCGCTCCTGGAGCTTCTCGCGGTCGTAGTCCGAGGTCGTGTCGTCGATGAGCTGGCGAATCTGCTTGACGCGGCCGGCGATCGCTTCCTTGCGGGTCTTGTCGTCCGTGTCGGTCACGAGCGTGGTGTTGTCCTTGTCGATCGTCACGCGCTTCGCGTCGCCGAGGTCTTCCCACTTCACGTTCTCAAGCTTCACGCCGATGTCCTCGGAGATCAGCTTGCCGCCGGTGAGGATGGCGATGTCTTCGAGCATGGCCTTGCGGCGGTCGCCGAAGCCAGGCGCCTTGACGGCAGCGACGTTCAGCGTGCCGCGCAGCTTGTTGACGACGAGCGTGGCCAGAGCCTCGCCCTCGACGTCTTCCGCGATGATGAGGAGCGGCTTGCCCTGACGAGCGGTCTGCTCGAGGATCGGCAGCAGGTCCTTCATCGAGGAAACCTTCTTCTCGTAGATGAGGATCTTGGCGTTTTCGAGGACCGACTCCATGCGCTCCGGGTCAGTCACGAAGTACGGCGAGAGGTAGCCGCGGTCGAACTGCATGCCCTCGACGACTTCGAGGACGGTGTCGAGGCCGCGCGCTTCTTCAACGGTGATGACGCCGTCTTTGCCGACCTTCTCCATCGCCTGGGCGATGATGTTGCCGATCTCGTCATCGCTGTTCGCGGAGATCGTGCCGATGTGGGCGATATCCTTGCCCTCGACCGGCTTGGCCAGCTTGTCGATCGACTCGACGGCGGCCTTCACGGCGAGCTCGATGCCGCGCTTGACGTCCATCGGGTTCGCGCCGGCGGTCACGTTCTTGATGCCTTCGCGGTAGATGGCCTGGGCCAGGACCGTGGCGGTGGTGGTGCCGTCGCCGGCGGTGTCGGAGGTCTTCGAGGCCACTTCGCGAACCATCTGCGCGCCGGCGTTCTCGATCTCATCCTTCAGTTCGATCTCCTTGGCGACGGTGACGCCGTCCTTGGTGATCGTGGGGGAGCCGAACTTCTTCTCGATGACGACGTTGCGGCCGCGGGGGCCGAGGGTCACCTTGACCGCGTCGGCGAGCTTGTTGACGCCGCGAAGAATGGCCTGACGGGCATCTTCACTGTACGTAATACGCTTTGCCATTGGTTTTTCTCCTTAGTTGATGATGCTTACTCGACCACCGCGAGGACTTCGTCTTCGCGGAGGATGGTGTACTCGACGTCATCGATCTTGATGTCGGTGCCGGAGTACTTGCCGATGAGGACCGTGTCGCCGGCCTTGACGTCGAGCTTCATGCGCTTGCCGTCCTCGGCGAACTTACCCTCGCCGACCGCGATCACTTCCGCCTGCTGGGGCTTCTCCTTGGCCGTGTCCGGAATGATGATGCCGCCGCGCACCTGCTCTCCTGTTTCCTTGCGCGTGACAACGATGCGGTCATACAACGGACGAAGTTTCATAGCCATCTGTGTCTCCTTTCACCCATTTCTTCGGATTTGCTTCGCGGCAGAACGCCGCGAGTTTTGGTTGCTGTTCGGGAGCTGAGTGTTTAGCACTCAAGCATCACGAGTGCTAACAATATGGCGGGGACATTATTCTGTCAAGCGTAGTGCGGGCGTCCCGCCTGCAGCCGCTGGGCGTCTCGCCCAGCGGTGGTTTCTGTGCGAGTCGAAGCGCCTGCCAAACATGCGCAGAAACCCCCGGCGGGCGAGACGCCGCGCCGGATGCAGGCGAGGACGCCCGCACTACACTCGCCCGTTAATGCCGTACGGAGCGGTGGCGGGGCGGGACCAGGGAGTCGTCGTTGACGATCGTGCAGGTCGCGGGCGTGGCGGAGAACGTCGCGTTGTCGGCGCCGGTGATGACGACGTTGAACGTCTCGTCGGGCTCGAAGACGAGGTCGCCGAGGATCGCGACCGTGAACGTTTTCACGGTTTCGCCGGGCTGGAAGGTGATCTCGGCGTTCACGGGGAGGTAGTCGGAGCCGGCGGTGGCGGTGACGTCCTGCGACTGGAAGCGAACGCGCGTCAGCGTCGCCGACGAAATGCTCAGCCGCATCGTAAACGTGGCCAGACTCTGGCCGCTGTCCCCTTCATTGACGCGGACGTTGTCAATGCTGGCGAACGGAATCGGCGGGCCGCCATGGTCGTCGTCGGCGATCGTGCCCGTGGCGGTGCCCCGCTGGATGGTGGCGTTGACGGGATTCGAAAGTTGAACGGTAAAGGTCTCGTCGTCTTCGGCGAGGGTATCCCCGATGATCGGAACGGATAAGGTCTTCACCGTCTCGCCGGCCTGAAAGGTCAACGTGCCTTGTATGGCAAGGAAGTCGAGGCCGGCGATGGCGGTGCTCCCGGTGGTCTGGTAGTCGACGGTGGCGGTCACGGTGGCGTTCGCAGGCTGCAGGTGGACGGTGAAGACCGCCTGCGTGGTGCCCGCGTTTCCTTCGACGACGCGCACGTCGTCGATGGTCAGTTTTGCGTTGGAGGGGAAGGTCGAAGTGTTGTTGTCGGACCGCGGATCGGCGGTCGAGCTCGAAACGGTGGCGGTGTTCGTGACCTGCCCGAACGTATTGAGCGCGAGCTCGAACGTCGCGCTGATGTTCTTCCCGGCAACTCCGGGGAAGACGCCGATGGTGCAGGAGATGGTGCCGATGCCGCCGGCCGGCGGAGTGGTGCAGTCGAAGTGCGGGCCGGACGTCTGCGTCCATGCCCCGAAGGTGCTGCCGGATGGGACGGTGTCGGTGAGCGTGACACCCGCGGCGTCGTTGGGACCGGCATTGAAGACGGTGACGGCGAAGGTGTCTCCGCCGCCGGTCGTGGACACGGAAAGGTCGGCCGTTGCCGCTTGCGCGGTCACGCTCGTCGAGCGGCTGCCGCTGTTGTTGGCGGAGTTGGGATCGGTTTCATCGCCGGCGATGGTGGCTGTATTCGTCAGCACCGTCCCGGCGCTGACGCCGTTGTTGATGCGGAACGTGAAGAGGAAGGTGGGCTGATCGCTGGCGGAGCGCACGTCCAGCGTCAATGCCGAGCAGGTGATGTTCCCGCCCGTCCCGACGGCCGGCGTGGCGCAGCTGAAGGCGCCGAGCGGGTCGGAAACCGTGGCGGAAACGAATGTGGCATTCGCGGGAACGGCGTCGGTGATCTGTACGTGATGCGCGGTGGACGGTCCTTTGTTGGATGCGACGACCTGGAAGCTGAACGTCGAGCCGGAGGCGGCGCTGGTTGAGCCGAGTACCGAGTCGATGGAGAGGTCGGCGGATGCGGTCGCCGTTGCGTTGATACCTGTCGTGGCGGTGCTCGAATTGTCGGATGTGTTCGGGTCCGGCGTCGCCGAGCCGATCGTGGCGGTGTTGCTGATGATTCCGGAAGGCGCGCTGGGCGATGTCCTCACCGAAATGGTGAAACTGGTCTCTGACTCTTCTTCGAAGGCTGAGACGGTGCAGGTGACCGTTCCGCCGGTGCCGACAGCCGGCGTGGTGCACGAAAAGAGGGTCGTCGATGCATTCAGCGAGAGGAAGGTCGTGCCGGCCGGCAGCGTATCGGTGACGGTCACGCCATTCGCGGTCGAGGGGCCGTTGTTGAAGACGAAGATCGAGTAGTCGATCGTGTCGCCCGCGGTCACCGACTCGGGGGCGCTTTTCGAAACCAGCAGATCGGCGGTCTGCGCGCTCGCGCTCACCGCAACGAGTGCCGCTGCGAACAGGAAGAGGATGCTGTGGCAGCGGCGCATGACGGGCATGACTATGTTGCCGGCTCGGGCTTGACTGTGCTGAACATCACACCGGCCGGCTGTTCCTCGGCGACCGGCTGCAGGGCGGCGAATTCGTCCCCTATTGCATCACTGGTCGCGTCGGTGTCCGGACCCGAGGCGTGCGGCTTCTTCCGCAGCTTGTCCATGTAGACGTAGAAGACCGGCGTCACGAAGAGCGTCAGCGTCTGCGAGAAGAGCAGACCGCCGACGACCGCGAGGCCGAGCGGCCGGCGCGACTCGGCGCCGGCGCCGAAGCCGAGGGCGATGGGGATCGTGCCCATGAGTGCGGCCATGGTGGTCATCATGATCGGCCGGAACCGTACCACGCACGCCTCGTAAATCGCTTCGGTGGCGTCCTTTCCGGCCTTCTGCGCTTCGAGCGCGAAGTCGACCATCATGATGCCGTTTTTCTTGACCAGACCGACCAGCATGATGATGCCGACGAAGGCGTAGATCGAGAGATCGACGTGGAAGACGAGCAGCGTCAGCAGCGCGCCGAATCCTGCGAACGGCAGCGCCGAGAGAATCGTCAGCGGATGGATGAAGCTCTCGTACAGGATCCCGAGAACCATGTAGATGACGCCGATGGCCACGAGGAGGAGCAGCCCGAGGCCTTGCAGCGACGACTGGAACGCCTGCGCGGTGCCCTGGAACGACGTGGAGACGGTCGACGGCAGCGTCGACTTCGCGGCATCGTTGATCTCGGCCACGGCCGCGCCGAGCGAGGTGCCGGGCTTGAGGTTGAAGGAGAGCGTGACCGACGGCGCCTGACCGGAGTGGTTCACGGCCAGCGGACCGACGGTCGGAATCATTTTCGCGACGGCATCGAGCGGAACGAGCTCGCCCGCCGATGAGCGGACGTACAGCATCGACAACGCCGCCGGGTTTTTCATGAACTCAGGATCGAGTTCCATGATCACCTGGTAGGTGTTGTTCGGCGCGTAGATCTGCGACACCTGACGCGTTGCGTACGACGAGTAGAGCGCGTCCTCGACCTGGTTCGGCGTGAGGCCAAGCGTGGCGGCGCGGTCGCGGTTGATCTCGACGTTGACAGTCGGGTTGCGCAGGAAGAGGTCCGTGTTCACGTCGACGAAGCCGGGCAGCGTGCGCATCTTCTCCATCATCTTCTGCGACGAGTCGTAGAGCGTGGCCGTGTCGGCCGACTGCAGCGTGAACTGGTACTGCGAGTTGGCCTGGCGTCCGCCGAGGCGGATCGGAGGCGGATTCTGGAGCGAGACGCGATAGCCGGGGATCGCGTTCAGCTTCGGACGGAGATCGTTCATGACGTCGTCGATCGACGCCTTGCGCTGTCCTTTCGGCAGGAGGCGCAGCGAGATGACGCTGCTGTTGCCGCCGCGGACGAACGAGAAGAACGTGGCCACGCGCGGGTCTTTGGCCACGATGTCCATCGCCATCTTCTGATGGCGCATGATCTCGGGGAATGAAGTTCCTTGCGCAGCCTCGAGGCTGATGCGCACTTCGTTCTGATCTTCGTTCGGGATGAAGCCTTTCGGCACGGCCATGAAGAGCCAGACCGTGGCGCCGAGGATGATGATCGAGAAGATCAGCGTCAGCGCGCGCTGGTTGAGAGCGATGCGCAGTCCGCGCTCGTAAAGCGCGAGCATGCCGTCGAAGATCTTCTCGGTCGACTGATAGAGCTTGCCGTGTTTCTCGTCCTTGTGCGGACGGAGGAACTTCGCGCTCAGCAGCGGCGTGAGCGTGAGCGAGACGAATCCTGACACAAGAATGGCCGCACCGATCGTGACCGCGAATTCGTGGAAGAGCCTTCCGAGGATGCCGCCCATGAAGAGGATGGGGATGAAGACGGCCGTCAGCGAGATCGTCATCGAGATGATCGTGAAGCTGATCTCCTTCGAGCCGTTCAACGCCGCTTCCATCGGCTTCTCGCCCATCTCCATGTGCCGGACGATGTTCTCCAGCATGACGATGGCGTCGTCGACGACGAATCCGACCGACAGCGTGAGCGCCATCAGCGAGAGGTTGTCGAGCGAGTAATCGAACATGTACATGACCGCGAACGTGCCGACGATCGAGAGCGGCAGCGCGAGGCTGGGGATGATCGTGGCGGAGACGTTTCGCAGGAAGAGGAAGATGACCAGGATGACCAGGAAGAGCGTGAGCAGCAGCGTGAACTTGACGTCGTCGACCGAGGCGCGGATGGAGTCGGCGCGGTCGCGGTGCACCTGCAGGTCGACCGACGCGGGCAGCTGGCTGCGGAATGCCGGCAGCAGCGCGCGCACGCGGTCGGAGACTTCGACCGCGTTGGTTCCCGGCTGCTTTTGCACCGCGAGGATGAAGCCCGGCTTGCCTTTGAACCAGGCCATGGTCTGGTTGTTCTCGACGTCGTCCATGACTTTGCCGAGGTCGCCGAGGCGCACGGGATGGCCGTTGCGATAGGCGACGATGACCTTCGCGTAGTCGGCCGCTTTGAAGAGCTGCCCGTTCGCCTGCACCGTGTAATTCGTGTAGGGACCGGTCAGGACGCCGGCGGGGAGGTTGACGTTGTTCGCGCGGATGGCGCTCGCGACTTCATCGATGCCGACGCCGCGCGTGGCGAGCTGGCGCGGGTCGAGCTGCGTGCGGACGGCGTATTTCTGCGCGCCGTAGACCTGCACCTGCGCCACGCCCTCGATGGCCGAGATGCGCAGCGCCATCATCGTCTCGGCGTACTCGTCGAGCTGGTACATCGGCATGTCGTCCGAGGTGATGGCGAGATAGAGAACCGGCGTGTCGGCGGGATTAACCTTGTTGTACGACGGCGGCGCCGGCATGTTGGGCGGCAGCTGCCGTCCGGCCGCGGCGATGGCGGCCTGCACATCCTGCGCGGCGTTGTCGAGGTTGCGGTTCAGATTGAACTGCAGCGTGATGCTGGTCGATCCGAGCGACGACGACGACACCATCGAGTCGAGACCGGCGATCGTCGAGAACTGCCGCTCCAGCGGCGTCGCCACGGCCGAGGCCATCGTCTCCGGGCTCGCACCGGGCAGCGATGCGTTCACGTTGATCGTCGGAAAGTCGACATTCGGAAGATCGCTCACGGCCAGCTGCCGGTAGGCCATGATTCCGAACAGCACGATGGCGAGCATGACCAGCGTCGTCATGACGGGGCGGCGGATGAAGAGGGCGGCTATGTTCATAGTGGGGCTCGCTGTGCTGGATAGGAACGGGGAGCGTGGAGGGGGGCGCGGGCTCTCGCTGGTAGAGTCAACAGCGAATGTTGAATGTTGAATGTTGAATGTTCAATGTTGAATGCAGCTGACGGGGTCCCTGGACATTCAACGCTCAACATTGAACATCCAACATTCAACATTTGTCTTTCGCCTTTCCGGTAGCTGGGAGTAACCATGCTCCGTCTCACAGCGACTTCTTCACGTCCACTTTGCTCTTCGGTGTCAAACGGATCTGGCCGTCGGTGACCACGGTGTCGCCGGGGTTGACGCCGCGGCCGATGACTGCTTGCGTTTCGAGTTGCTGCACGACGGTGACGGGATGCATCTGCACGCCGTTGTCACTCGTCACCACATAAACGTACTGCCCCTTCTGCCCATTTTGCACTGCCTGGAGCGGGACGATGGTGGCATTCGGCCGATTCGACAGCGTCACGGCCACATTGACGAACTCGCCCGGCCAGAGGACGCGGCCTTCGTTCGCGAACGTCGCTTTCAGCGTGATCGTGCCGGTGGTCGGGTCGACGGCGTTGTCGACGAACGTCAGCTTGCCGTTCTGCACCGGCGCTCCGCCCTGTTGCGCCGAGGCAGACACCGGCACATTGCCGAGGCCGCGCGCGCGAACGTCGCCGAGCTGCGACTCCGGGACGGAGAAGTTGACGTAGATCGGCGTGATCTGGTTGATCGTGATGAGCGGCGTGGTGTCGTTCGCCTTGACGAGGTTGCCCGCCTGGACCTGCAGCGTTCCGGTGCGGCCGTCCATCGGCGAGCGGATCTGGCAGTAGGCGAGTTGCAGCTGCGCGTTCTGCACTGCAGCGCGGTCTGCCGCGACGACGGCGCGCGCGGCCTCGGCGCCAGAGGCGAATTTGTCGTACTCCTCGCGCGTGACGTAATCCTTTTTCACCAGTTCCGCGTACCGCTTGGCCTCGGCATCCGCATTCCGCGCCTGCGCTTCATCGCGCGACAGGTTCGCTTCCGCCTGCGCGAGCGTGGCCTGGTACGGACGCGGATCGATCGTGAAGAGCATCTGACCTTTGTGGACGTCTTCGCCCTCGCGGAACCAGACGCGCTGCAGCTGTCCGGCCACGAGGGCGCGGACGGCTACGGTCGAAATCGGCTGGACGCTGCCGATCGCTTTCACCTGCACGGGGATGTCGCGCTGTTCGGCGACGGCGACGGTGACGGGGACGCGCTCCTCGCGCACTTTCTCTTTCTTTTCGGCGCAGCCGAGGATGGTGGCGGCGATCGCGGCGCAGGCTGCGGCGCGAAGGCCGGTCGACTTCAATCGAATCATCGTGATCACTTTCCTTGCGATGCGGCCGCGCGCGTCAGCGTGCCGGTGTCGTGTGCGAGTTGTGCAACTGAGAGGAACCAGTCGGTGCGTGCCTGAACTTCCTCGGCGCGCGCATTTTCGAGCGCGGCCTGAGCCGTGAGCAGATCGAGGATATTGCCGATGCCAGCGCGGTAGCGGCCCATGGCCACGTCGACCGATTCGGTCGCGTCGCGAAGCAGGTCGCGGCTCGTGGCCACGCGCTGCATCGCCGTCTGCAGTGCGTAGTAGCTGGTCCAGACCTGCAGACCGACCTGCTGCTCGACGTTGCGCGCGTTTTCCGCGGCCAGCTGCGTCTCGATCTGCGCCGCGCGGATGTCGTAGGTGTTCTTGAATCCGGTGAAGAGCGGCACGCGCAGCGAGATGCCGGCGGAGTACGGTGTGGAGCGCTGATTCAGTCCGTTCGTGAAGACGTTGCCGACGCTCGCACCGAGTCCGATGGACGGCAACCCCTCGGAGCGGACGACCTGCACCCGTTGCCGCGCGCGCTCGACCTCGGCGCGTGCAGCGGCGAGATCGGGCCGCTCGGCGACGGCGCGTGACATCAGCGATTCGACCGCGTCGCTGACCTGCTGCGCCGGCACGTCCTGCGGCAGGTCGCCGACGAGGAACGGTGTCGAGGCCGGCACGCCCATCAACGTGGCGATCGTTCCCTGCAACCGGCGAAGGTTGCCGTCGATCGTTTCGTACGTCAGCTTCGCCTGCGAAAGCGCGGTGCGCGCCTGGAGCACGTCGGCGATCGTGGCCACGCCCGCGCGATGGCGCGCGTCGGCGGAGTCGAGGCTCGTCTGCCGCTCCTTGATCGTCGCTTCCTGCGCGGTGAGCAGCGCCTTCGCATCGAGGTAGTCGTAGTAGGCCTGCTCGACGCTGAGGATGACGTCCTGGATGGTCTGGTTGTGCGTGAAGCCCGACGCGATGAGCGTCTGTCGCGCGGCCTCGGCCGCAGCATTCCGTCCGCCGAAATCGAACAGGAGGTAATCGAGTGACAGGTTCGGTCCGCTCAGCGTTGTGGAAGAGCCAAGACTCGTTCGCGAACGGGTGAGCGAGGCGCCGAGGCCGACGGTCGGAAGGTACGCCGACCGAACACTGCCGAGGTTCGCTTCGGCCAGCCGCGCTTCGAGCCAGGTCGTGCGGGTGGCTGGATTGTTCGAGAGCGCGAGATCGATGATCTGCGCCAGTTCGATTGGAACGCCGGCAGGCGGGACGACGACATCGTTCGGAGGCGGCACCTTTGGCGGAATCGCATCCGTCGGCGGCATCCATGCCGCGGACGGCGACGCAGGAGTGCCCGCGCCGTGCGAAACAGGATCGACGACGTTGCCGATGTTGTGAATGCTCGCGCACGATGCGCCGAGAAAAAGAAGGATCAGTGCTGGAAAGGGCTGCGTGCGCATTGCGTAGAAGCTCGTACGATTGATTGCATCAAGTTGCAGAACTGGTTGAGGTTACAAAGCTGTGGCGTTCGTTCGCCGATGGAAAAACGGCGCCACCTCGTTTGGTGGCGCCGTCTGGATTGCGCGGCATCAAAAGCACAGACAAGAGTGTCTGTGCCACACGTTATTGTCTCTGCACGAACGCGCCGGCGATGGCGAGGGCGATACAGAGGAGCAGCAGGGATAGCGGCGAGATCATCGGGATGTTCGCCGCGGGAATGACCGTAATCGTCGATGTGGCGGTGTTGTTCCCGGGGTTCGGATCAGGAGTGTTCGCGGCCGCGCTGACGACGGCCGTGTTCGTGATCGGGCCCGCCGTCGTCGGCAACAGGATCGTCAGCGTGAAAGTCGCGGTCGCGCCGTTGACGAGCGTGCCCGCGTTGCAGGTGACGACAGTCGTGCCGCTGCACGCGCCGGCAGGCGTCGACGACTGCAGCGTGGTCCCGGCCGGCAGCGTGTCGGTCACAACCACGGATAGGGCGGTGTTCGGACCGTTGTTCGCGACGACGATCGTGTAGGTCAATGGCTGCCCGGTGCCATAGGGACCCGGCGCCGGCGTCTTGGTGATCAACAGATCGGCGGTTGCCAGCGCGATCGCGGTGATGGCCGTGGAGCTGTTGTTGCCTGGATTCGGATCGGTCGTCGACGTCGATACCGTGGCGGTGTTGCTGCTCGGTCCAACCGGTGCCGCCGGCGAGACTTGCACGACGATGGCGAACGTGGCCGATGTGCCGGCGGTGAGCGTGGCGATGGAGCACGACACGGTGCCGGTCCCGCCCAACGGCGGATTGGTGCATATGAAGGCCGGTCCGGTCGGCTGCGACTCGGAGACGAACGTCGTGTTCGGCGGAAGCGTGTCCGACATCGTGACGCTCGACGCGTCGGAGGGGCCGTTATTCGTGACGTTGATGTTGTAGGTGAGATTCGTGCCGGCCGCCGCGGCGGCGGCAGCGGTCTTGACGACGGAAACGTCCGCGCTGCCCGTGCCGGTCGTCACGACGGACGATGTGTTGTTGCCCGGGTTCGTGTCGGGGGTCGTCGCGGTTACGTTGGCAGTGTTCCCGATCGCCGCGCCGATAGCGCCCGGATTGATGTGGACCGTGATCGAGAACGTCGCCGAGATGGGAGCGGGAGCGAGCGAGGCGATCGTGCAGGTCACCGTGCCGGTACCGCCCGACGGCGGGTTGACGCACGAGAAGGTCGGGCCGGTCGTCTGCGATTCGGAGACGAACGTCGTGTTCGCCGGTACGGCATCGGTCAGCGAGACGTTGGCCGCGTTCGACGGACCGTTGTTCGTCACTACGATGGTGTAGGGGATGTTCGTTCCGGCGTTGGCCGTTAACGGTCCGCTCTTGTTGACGGACACGTCCGCGCTCGCGGTAACGGCCGTGACCGCCGTCGCACTGTTGTTGTTCGGGTTCGTATCCGCGTTCGAGCCGAATACGGTGGCGGTGTTGCTCAACGTTCCCGTGAAGCCCGGATTGATGGTCGCCGTGAGCGTGAACTGCGCGCTCACCCCGGAGCCCAGGCTAAAGAATGAACAGTTCACACTCCCGGGATTTCCTGCGCCCGGGTCGCTGCAGAACGCGGACGGCCCGGTGTTCTGCACGAGAGAGAAGAATGTCGTACCCGCTGGCAACGGATCGCTGAGCGTAGCCCCGCTTTGAGTATCGGGGCCGTTGTTGGTGGCCGCGATGGTCCACGAGATCGTATTTCCCGCGAACGCGCCAGCCGGCCCGGTCTTCGTTACCGCCAGATCGCTCGTAACGACGGTGAGCTCGGTCAGGCTGTTGTTGTTGTCAGGATTGGGGTCGTTAGTCGTGGTCGTTACATGGGCGACATTGGTGAAGACCGTTCCCGACGCCGTCCCCGCGGGAATGTGTCCGGTCAGCGTAAAGGTCGCGGTGGTGCCGGCGGGGAGGCTGAGGATCGAGCAGGTAACCGTACTTGAACCGCTGCAACTGAACACCGGCCCGCTGTTTTGAATGATCGAGACGAATGTCATCGTGCCGGGCAGCGTATCGGTGAGCGAGACGCTGTCTGCTGCGTCGGGTCCGGAATTGTTGACCGTAATCGTGTAGGACACGTCGGTGTTCGGTGCGGCGCTGTCGGGACCGACCTTCTGAACGCCGACGTCGGCCTGTGGAATCGGCACTGTCACTGAGGCAGAGGCGAGGTTGTTGTCGCCATCCGGATCGACGCTGTTTCCCGAGACCATCGCCTGATTCGTAAACACGGTGCCCTGCGCCGTACCCGGCGGGATGTGCGTGACCAGCGAAAACGTGGCGCTCTCTCCGGCCAGGAGCGTGGCCGTGCAGTTGATCGTTCCGCCCGAGCCTGGGGTGGGCTGCGTCGGGCAGGGGAAGCTTGGTCCGCTCGTCTGCGTGATGGACTGGAACGTCATCGTTCCGGGCAGCGTGTCGGTGAGGGAGATGCTCCCGCTGTCAGGGCCGTTGTTTCCCGCGGTGATAGTGAACGTGACGTCGGTGTCGGCGGCGGCGGTGCCCGGGCCGTCCTTGCTGACGAAGAAATCCGTTTCCGCCACGACCGTCACGGTTGCGGTTCCTGAATTGTTGCCGGTATTGGAGTCCGCCGGCGTGCTGGAGGCCGTGGCGGTGTTGGAGAAGACAGTGCCGGGAGCCGTCCCGACGGGGATGTTCACGAGAAACGTGAAATTGGCGCTCGTTCCGTTGGCGAGCGATGCGATGCTGCAGGTGATGGTTCCGTTGGTTCCACCGGGAGGCGTCGAGCAACTGAACGCGGGGCCGTTGTTCTGCGTCTCCGCGGCGAAGGTCATTCCGGCGGGCAGGGGATCGGTCAACTGCACCGTGGTCGCGGCGGCAGTGCCGCCGTTGGCGATCGTCACGTCGAACGCAATCTGGCTGCCGGGGGTAGCCGTGGATGGGGCGTTCTTCACGACGGTGAGGTCCGGCTGCGCGAACGCGGCCGGAGCCAGAGACATCGCGAAAAGAACGAAGGAAAGAAGAGCGAGGTTACGCGTTTTCACCGCGGCAGATTACAGCAACTTATCGAGGGCTGTGTACTCGCGTCCCTGCGACTCCGCCACCGCTTTATACGTTATTTTCCCGTCATAAACATTGACGCCCTCGGCCAATCCGGGGTCGGCGATGGCTTTCTTAAATCCTTCCGACGCAAGCTTTTTCGTGTACGGCAGCGTGGCGTTGGTGAGCGCGATCGTCGACGTGCGCGGCACTGCGCCGGGCATGTTGGCGACGCAGTAGTGAATGACGCCGTCGACTTCGTAGACGGGATCGGAATGCGTCGTTGCGTGCGCGGTCTCGACGCAGCCGCCCTGGTCGATGGCCACGTCGACGATGACGGACCCCTTCTTCATGCTGCGCACCATTTCGCGCGTCACGAGCTTCGGCGCCGAGGCGCCGGGGATCAGGACGCCGCCGATGAGCAGGTCGGCGCGTTTGCACGCTTCGGCCAGGTGTGCTCCGCTGGAGGCCCACGTCTGAACTGTTCCCCTAAAAATGTCGTCGAGCTGGCGGAGGCGATCGAGATTGTTGTCGAGGATCGTCACGCGCGCGCCGAGGCCGACGGCCATCTTCGCGGCGTTCGTGCCGACCACGCCGCCGCCGATGATGACGACGTCGCTGGGCAGCGTTCCCGGCACGCCGCCGAGCAGGACGCCGCGGCCGTTGTTCGGCTTGTGCAGGTAATACGCGCCGACATGCACCGACATGCGGCCCGCCACTTCCGACATCGGCGTGAGCAGCGGGAGCGTCCGTTTGCGCTCGTCGGTGATGGTCTCGTACGCGATGCCGGTGATTTTCTTCTGCAGCAGCGCCGCGGTGAGATCCGGCACCGGCGCGAGATGCAGGTAGGTGAAGAGAAGCTGTCCGTCTTTGAGGCGCGCCAGATCGGCCTCGATCGGCTCTTTGACCTTCACGATCATTTCCGACTGCTGGAAGACGTCGTCGGCGGTGGCGAGGATTTTCGCGCCCGCGGCGGTGTACTCCGCATCCGCGAAGCCGCTGCCGTCGCCCGCGCCGGACTGGACGTAGACGGTGTGCCCGTCGGAGGTGAGGTCCTGCGCGCCCGAAGGCGTCATCCCCACGCGGTATTCACTGTTCTTGATCTCAGCCGGTACACCGATCCGCATCGCTTCGTTCTCCGTCAAAACATGATTGCCGCACGCTTCCGCGCGGCGGGCGCATTCTAGCGCCTGCACGACTGATGCGCGGTCGTTCGCAGCCAACTTAAGCGACTCTGCGGCGTTTCGCGGCCGGAACGCTGGCGTCCTCGCCGGCTGGCCCGGCTGCGTCCTCGCTGCCGAATGGGAGGCTTGCGCAGCTCTCGTGTTACCAGCGAAATTTGAGGGTTTGGCGGTTCGGCGGCGAGACGCCGCCGGGCCAGCCGGCGAGGACGCCAGCGCTCCATCGCGTCCTTAAAACAACGCCATCTGCGTATTGATGGCCGGCAGCCGCGGACGGGCGGGACGCCGTCGGGCGATTTCGTAGACGCCTGTGGCCTCGAACTGCTTCGCGATCGAGAGCTCGAGTTGATTCGTGGCGCCGAGGCGCGAGAGGAGGCGCGAAGCCATGTCGCGCACGATCGATTCGTGATTGTTTTTCTGCGAGAGGTGGATGAGGCAGAGATTCTTCAGATCCGCGCCGATCATGCGCTGCACGGCGGTCATCGAGTCGTCGTTCGAGAGGTGGCCGAAGCGCGACATGATCCGGCGCTTCAGCGACCACGGATAGCTGCCCATCCGCAGCATGTCCAGGTCGTGATTGGCCTCGAAGAAAAGGCCGTCGCAGTCGGAGAGGTGGCGGATCACCGGCGCGTCGGCGTGCCCGAGGTCGCTGGCGACGCCGACGCGCGTGCCGTCGCGCGACTCGATCACGAAACAGGCCGGATCGGCGGCATCGTGCAGCGTGCGGCGCGCGTGAATATTCAGCTCGCCGATCGTGAACGTCGAATCGTTCGGGAAGACGATCGTCGTGATCACGTCGCGATCGATGTTGCTCGCGTCGAGCGTCCCCTGCGTGAGGTAGATCGGGATGTGGTACTTGCGTCCGATCGAGCCGGCGCCGCGGATGTGATCGTAGTGCTCGTGCGTGATGACGATCGCCTGCACCTGGTCGATCGTTTTCCCGACCTGCTCCAGCCGCTTCTTCGTCTCGCGCGGCCCCAGGCCGGCGTCAACGAGGATGGAAGTGCCGTCGCTCTCGAAGTAGTACGAATTACCCGCACTGCCGGAGGAAAGAGGCGCGACGATCATTGGCGATCATGGTAGCAGGGGTCGCGGATACAATCGCGCCGCATGATGGAGCGATTTATCGTCGAAGGCGGCCGGCGGCTGGAAGGCCGCATCAAGCCGGGCGGCAACAAGAATGCGGCGCTGCCGATCCTGGCTGCCTGTCTGCTCACCGACGAGGCCATCGTCCTGCGCAACCTGCCGGATATTCAGGACGTTCGCGTCATGCTCCAGATCATGGAAGGCCTCGGCGCCTCGGTCGAGAAACTCGAACCGAACGTGGTGCGCATTCACACGAGGGGCGAGTGTTCCTCGCAGCCCGATCCCGATCTCTCGCGAAAAATTCGCGCGTCGATCCTTCTGGCCGGTCCGCTGCTGGCGCGCTGCGGCGCCGCGAATATCGCCAAGCCGGGCGGCGACGCCATCGGACGGCGTCGCGTCGACACACACCTTCTCGCGCTCGAAGCGCTCGGCGCGCAGATTGAAGTGTCCGCGCAGGAGTACCGCATGTCGGTGCGTGCGCTGCGCGGCGCGAACATGTTTCTCGACGAAGCGTCGGTGACGGCGACCGAGAACGCCATCATGGCCGCGGTACTGGCCGAGGGCGAGACGCTGATTTACAACGCCGCCGCCGAGCCACATGTACAGGATCTCTGTACGTTCCTCAACCTGCTCGGCGCGCAGGTCGAAGGCATCGCCACCAATTCGCTGCGCATCCGCGGCGTCGAGTCGCTGCACGGCGGCGAATTTCACATCCCCAGCGATCACATCGAAGTCGGCTCGTACATCGGCCTGGCCGCCGTCACCCGCAGCGAGCTGGTGATCGAGGACGCGGTTCCGAATCACATGTACTCGGTTCGCTACATGCTCGAAAAGGTCGGCATCGACATCCAGGTAGAAGGGAAGGACATCCGTGTCCCGAAGGATCAGGCGCTGCGCGTCCGTTACGACATCGGCGCGGCCGTGCCGAAGATCGACGACGGTCCGTGGCCGCTGTTTCCGGCCGACCTGCTGTCGATCATGATCGTCATCGCCACGCAGGCCGAGGGGACGGTGATGATTTTCGAGAAGATGTTCGAGTCGCGGCTTTTCTTCACGGACAAGCTGATCCAGATGGGTGCGCGCATCATCCTCTGCGATCCGCACCGCGCCATCATCGTCGGCGGCAATCGGCTCACCGGCGCGGAGATCTCCAGCCCCGACATCCGCGCTGGTATGGCGCTGTTGCTGGCCGCGCTGTGCGCGAAAGGCGAGAGCGTGATCCACAACATTCACCAGATCGATCGCGGATACGAGCGGATCGAGGAGCGCTTGAATCCCCTCGGCGCGCGGATTCGGCGCGAGAGGGATTCGTAGCGTTCGCGGAGAGAGACTCAAATGTTGAATGTTGAATGTTCAATGTTGAATGTTGAATGAAAGGCCGGTTCCCCGTGTCATTCAACATTCAACATTCAACATTCAACATTGAACATTCGGGTGTTCGTGCCCCCGCGGTCATGGGCATCCTCAACATCACGCCCGATTCCTTCTCCGACGGCGGCGTGCATTTCGACCAATCGAAAGCCGTCCATGCCGCGCTGCAGATGGAGGAGGACGGCGCGGCGATCATCGATGTCGGCGGCGAGTCGACGCGGCCCGGCGCGGAGCCGTTAGCTGCGCAGGTCGAGATCGATCGCGTCGTGCCGGTCATCGAGCAGATTCGGCGGCGGAGCAGTGTCGCGATCTCGATCGACACCCGTAAAGCAGCCGTGGCGGAGGAGGCGATCGCAGCCGGCGCGAACATCGTCAACGACGTCAGCGCGATGCGCTACTCGGCGGGGATGCCCGCGGTCGTGGCCAAGAGCGGTGTGCCGGTGATCCTGATGCACATGCGCGGCGAGCCGGCCACGATGCAGCAGTTCACCGACTACGACGACGTCGTGAGCGACGTCGCCCGCGAGCTGACGTCGATGATCGACGCTGCCGTTGCCTCCGGCGTCGATCGCGAAAAAATCCTTGTCGATCCCGGCATCGGATTCGCCAAGACATTCGATCAGAACCTGGAGCTGCTAGCGCGCGCGAACGAGCTGACCGCGCTCGGTCCGCTCGTGATCGGCGCATCGCGGAAGGCGTTCATCGGCCACATCACCGGCCGAACATCCGGCCCCGACCGCGCCCTCGGATCGCTGGCCGCGGTCGCCGCGGCGCAACGCGCGGGCGCGTCGATCGTACGAGTCCATGACGTGCGCGCGACGGTCGATTTTCTGAAAGTGTGGATGGCAATCGAAGGGCGGCGGCAACCATGAACTGGTACGACCGCATCCTCTCGCTTCAATTCACGTGGCGCGACGCCATCGACGTCCTCATCGTCTCCTTCGTCATCTACAACATCCTGGCGCTGATCCGCGGTACGCGCGCGATGCAGGTCTCGATCGGACTGGTCGTCCTCGGCAGCTCCTTCTTCGTCGCGCGCGCGTTCGACCTTCCCGCGCTCGAGGCAATCTCGCGGCAGATTCTGTTTTATCTCCCGTTCGCGGTCATCGTTCTCTTTCAGGCCGAGATCCGGCGCGCGCTGGCCAGGATGGCCTCGAATCCGTTGCTGTCGCTGGTGGCCGGCGTCGCCACGCCGGTGCCATTCGACGAAATCGTCAAAGCGGCCAGCGTCCTTTCGGCGCAGCGCATCGGCGCGCTCATCGCCATCGAGCGCGCCCAGAGCCTGCGCATGTATGCCGAGGCGGCGAAGAGCGTCGACGCGGTGGTGTCCGCGGAACTGCTCATCAGCATCTTCATCCCGGGCGGTCCGCTCCACGACGGCGCCGCCATCATTCGTGGCAACCGCATCGTGGCCGCGGGCGCATTCCTGCCATTGACGACGTCGGCCGATCCGAAGCTCGCGCACGGGACGCGGCATCGCGCGGCGATTGGCTTATCCGAGGATAGCGACGCGCTCATCCTGATCATCTCGGAGGAGAACGGTTCGATCGCCGCCGCCAGCGAAGGCACCTTGCACGAACATCTGGACCGCGATCAGCTCATGCAGTTGATGACGGAGAGGCTGAGGGCGATTCGCAAATGACCGCCAACCTCCCGATCAAGCTCCTCTCGCTCTTCCTGGCGTTCATCGTCTGGTTCGTCGTTTCCGCGCCGCGGCGCGAGCCGGTGTCGGAGCGCGCGTTCGCCGCGCCGGTGTCGCTCGTGCGCATGCCGCGCGACCTCGCCATCACCACGCCGTTGCCGGACACCGTCAGCGTCCGGTTGCGCGGTCGCGTCTCCGACCTCCGCTCGCTGTCGTCGCAGAACCTCGAAGTGACGCTGGATGTGAGTTGGGTCACACCGGGCGACGCGGTTATCACGCTCAGTCCGCAGGCCATGAGCGTGCCGCCGCAGATCGACGTGGTGGCGATGGAGCCGACCAAGCTGCGCTTCCACGTCGAGGCGCTGCGGCAGAAAGTCGTTCCCATCCGGCCGTTCCTGATCGGCGAGCCGCCGCCCGGATTCAATACCGGCGATCCGACACTCATCCCCGATCACGCCCTCATCTCAGGCCCCGCCTCGCAGGTTCGAAACGTCACGGAAGTGGCCACTGAACGGATTATCATGACCGGCCGCACCGAGACGTTCCTGCAGAACGTGACGGTCGTCTCCGACTCGTCGCTGATTCGCATCATCGAGCCGCTGACGACGCAGGCCACGGTGCCGGTGAACCCGGAGATCGGCCCGGTCGCGCCGGTTACCACCACGACCGAGACGGAATCGGCGCCGCCGGAGAAAAAACCACGACCCAAAGGGGACAAATGAGGACGCTCTTCGGCACCGACGGCATCCGCGGCAAAGCGCACCAGTACCCGTTCGACGGTCCGACGATGTTCGCGCTCGGCGAGGCGCTCGCGCACCGGCTCGGCCTCGGATCATCGATCCTCCTCGGCATGGACACGCGCGAATCCGGTCCCGAAATCGCGCGCGCGCTCACCGCCGGCATCGAACATGGCGGTGGTCAGGCTGTCTTCATCGGCATCGTTCCCACCCCGGCCGTCGCCTACCTCTGCCGCACCTCGGACGCCGCTGCCGGCATCTCGATTTCCGCGTCGCACAATCCATTCGAAGACAACGGTGTGAAGATTTTCGGACATGACGGGATGAAGATTCCGGATGCGGTCGAGGAGCAGATCGAAGACGAGCTGCGCGCGATTCGCCGGGAAACGGTCACGATTCCGGCGATCGCGACCGAAGACAACGCAGAGCTGATCGAACGCTACGAACGCTTCCTCGACGACGGCGTCGCTCCCGACGCGTTGCGCGGACGCAAAGTCGTGCTCGACACCGGCAACGGCGCTGCGTTTCGCATCGCGCCGGAGGTTTTTCGGCGTGCGGGCGCCGAGGTTGTTGTGATCAATGACCGGCCGGACGGGCGCAATATCAATGATGGATGCGGTGCGATGCATCCGGAATGGTTGGCGAAGGTCGTCGTCGAGCAGAAAGCGGACTTCGGCGTCGCATTCGACGGCGACGCTGACCGCGCCATCTTCGCCGACGACGCCGGCAAAATCCGCGACGGCGACGAGATCATCTACCTCTGGGCGCAGCGGCTGAAACGCAACAACGCGCTGAAAGGCGGCTGCGTCGTGACCACCGTCATGTCCAACTTCGGCTTCGAGCAGCAGTTGCGCGACGACGGCATCGAGCTTTGCCGCGCCAATGTCGGCGACAAGTACGTGCTGGAGATGATGCTCGAACGCGGCGCCAGCATCGGCGGTGAGCAGTCCGGCCACATCATCGATCTGACCGTGCACACCACCGGCGACGGCATCCACACCGCGCTCGTCTTCGGCGAACTGCTGGCGCAGGACGGCACGCCGTTCTCGCAATTGAAAACATTCACGCCGATGCCGCAGCTGCTGCTGAATCAACAGGTCGCATCGAAACCGCCGCTGGAATCGCTACCAAATTACCAGGCCGCGCTGGCGGAAGCGGAGTCGCAACTCGACGGCAAGGGGCGGATCCTGGTGCGCTACTCCGGGACGGAGAACAAGGTGCGCGTGATGGTGGAAGGCCCCGACCAGGCGCTGATCACGCGCATCGCCGAAACCCTCCGTGACGTGCTGAAGGACGAAATCTCCTGACTGAACCGCTCCTCCACGACACGGTGATCGCGCTGGCCGCACTCGCTGCCGGTGCGATCAATTCGATCGCCGGGGGAGGGACGCTGATCTCGTTTCCCGCGCTGGTCTGGATCGGCGTGAACCCGGTCATGGCCAACGCGACGAACAGTTTCGCGCTCTGGCCGGGATCGTTTGCCGCGATGGTCGGCTTCCGCCGCGAGCTGGCCAAGATCCGCCGCTGGCTGTTGCTGCTGACGATTCCCGCCCTCGCCGGCGGCGGCGCCGGCGCAATGCTGCTGATGCACACGTCGACGAAGACGTTCACCCGTCTCGTTCCCTTTCTCATCCTCGGCGCCACCCTTCTCCTCGCGGCGCAGGAAGTGATCACGCGCCGCCTTGGCGTAGTCGCCCGCGCCCACGAGAATCCGAGCGCGGGATGGATCGTCTTCGTCTTCCTCTTCCAGTTCCTGGTTGGCATCTACGGCGGCTACTTCGGCGGCGGAATCGGCATCCTGATGCTGGCCGCGCTCGGCCTGATCGGCCTGACGGACATGCACGAGATGAACGGCCTCAAGAACCTGCTGGCGATCTGCATCAACGGCATCGCCGCCCTCTACTTCGCCTTCGGCGGCGCCGTGCTCTGGCGCGACGGCGCCATCATGGCCGCCGCTGCCATCGTCGGCGGCTACCTCGGCGCCCGCATCGCCCACCGCCTCGGCCGCACGTTCGTACGACGGGCAGTGGTGGTGATCGGGCTGGCGATGGGGATCGCGATGTTTTTCAAGAGGTGAGGGGTAAACCGGTCACGCGCGGATTCAATGTCAGCCAGTCTTCCACCTGCGCGACGTAGTCGATGAACGTCAATTCCTCGACGGTCACGTGGAGCTTCGCGCACGATGACGGAAGCTCACTTCGAAACGCGTCGTAACGAGAGTTGATTGCGCTCCCACCGGGTATGCGAATGGATTTCGGTGTTGCGCTGTGTAACCAGTCTCGTACGATACGGATCGCTTCATTGGCATCTCCACCATGTGCGGCAATATCCTGCCCGGCGATGTCCGAGATGAATTGTTGGTAGCGATACCGCTCGATGTCTGCGATTAGGCACGATTTGAGTTTCTGCTCCGCGCTTCCGAATCGCTTCGCGCCTAAAAAGAGCCCCAGTTCCAGCGGCATGTTGAAACGGGGCAGGTTCGTCGCGGAATCCGGAGCAGTTCTGCTGATGTCATGAAATCCGAATCTGCATTCGCGAATGATTGTTGCGATCTTGTCGATCCTGACTTGGCTGCTGTCGGAGACCTCCAGGGCGAGCCGCGTAATGTACCCACAGTCCTTGATGGCAAATATCACCGCATCGAGGAGATGCCTGTACTGATCGTCAAGCGGACAATTGACGAAGACGCTTCGGTCATAGTCCGCCGACCGCATCGTTACTTGCCGGTAAATCCCGCGGCTTTTCGGACGGGCTCACCACGTGCGAGCCGTTCCATCTCAGGAGTACGCTCTGCCATGACAGCCTTGATTGCGGCGCGGATTGCCTTGCGCGGCACGCTCGTCGGCAGCTTTGTGGTGACGATCGTTCTCAGTTTCGGCTTCATGGTGAAAAGTGTACATCGGAGAACAGCTAATGTCCGTCCGATCACTCCCGCTGTCTCTCTTCTTGCAAGGACGCTGAACGATGAAACGTACTGCCGTTGCTCTGCCCCTGTTGTTTTTTGCCGCTTGCGCTTCCGCGCCGCCCGCCCGTCCGCCCGCGACGACGACGGTCGCGCCGCCTCCTCCCGCGCCGGCCCGTGCCGCGAACGCGCTCACACTCGTCAGCTCGGTTGCGAAGACCATCGTCGAGCCGCGCATTCGCGTCGGGATCGTGAATGACCAGACTACCGTCACCTTTCCGCGGCTCGCAGGCGGCTACTACATCGTCACCGACACCGCCTCGGCCACGATCGCGCGCGGATTCACACTCACCGCGCCCGTCACCGATGCGGCGGCGCATTACGCGGTGCAGGTCAGCACGGTTTCTGACCTCCCCAGCGCCAATGCGCTCGCCGAAAAACTTCGCGCAGATTCGCAGCAACGCGTCGACGTCCTGCCGGACACCGCGGGCACCGCGTATCGTGTCATCGCGGGCGACTTCGCCACGTCGAACGCCGCGCAGCCGTTGCGCGATCAGCTTACGCAGAGCGGCTACGGCACGAACCTGTTGATTGTGAAGCGTCCGACCGACCAGCCGTTCGAGAAAAAACATCAACTCGTCGACGACGAAGGAGATAAGACGACGCTCGACGGAGAGTCAGTGCTGATCATCCCCGTTACCGCCGACACCCTCACCATCGCCGACAAGCCGTACCGCACCGCCGCGCGCGTCTTCATCAATGCGCGCGGCACCTACAACGTCATCAATGAACTGAACATGGAGGACTACCTGCGCGGCGTCGTCCCCGCGGAGATGGGTCCCAAGATTTACGACGAGGTCGAGGCGCTCAAAGCGCAGGCCATCGCCGCGCGCACCTACGCCGTCCGCAACCTCGGCCAGTTCAAGCGCGAGGGTTACGACATCTGCGCCGGCCCCGCGTGCCAGGCCTATGACGGCTTCTCCGGCGAGGCTGCGCTCACCGACCGCGCCGTGCGCGAGACTGCCGGACTCGTGGCCACGTACAACGGCCAGCCGATCGACGCGCTCTACACCGCCACGTGCGGCGGCGAGACCTCCGACGTCGGCACAATGTTCCCCGGCCGCAACGAGCCGTATCTCAAGCGAGTCCGTTGCGTGGAAGACGAAGTGCTGACCATCGCCGGCCGCGCCGACAGCGGCCTGCTCACCGAACAACAGGTCAACGCGCGCCTCTTCGCCGCCATCGCCGGCCTGCCCGAGAGCGGCACGTCGTGGAGCGCGCGCGAAGTCGAGCAGGCCGTGACCGCGGCCATGCAGAAGCTGCGATTCACTCCACTCGCCACCGCATCGCCCGCGTCGTCGCGGCGCGGCGATGTGCTGACCTATCTCGCCACGGTGCTTGGATTCGACCGCTACTCCACCGTCGTCACGATGCCCGAGGATCGCAAGTACTACTTCCCGCAGACGGCGGCGAAGGATTCGGTGCCGTATCGCGCCGCCGCATTTCTCATCAAGTTCGCGTTCCTGCCCGGCGAGGGGATCGATCGTATCGACATGAACGCCGCGATGCCGCGCGAGGAACTCTACGGTCTCCTCGGATCGTGGATTCGAAAGCACAACGTGATTAGCGATGCCGCCGGCAAGATCCTGACCGTCGCCGGACGCGATGTAACGCTGAAGATCGACGGCAAGCCGACGCGCTTCACGCTGCCGGCAAACCTGCCGGTCTTCCGCAAGATCGGCGATCGCTATCAGGAGTACAGCAGCGCGCCGGTCACGATCGGCGACCGCGCCACGATCACCTCGGACGTCAGCAAGACTCCCGTCGCGCTGGTGATCAATGCCTACCTCGACGGCGCATCGTTCGACCGCAGCTCCAACTTCGCGAGCTGGACGCGCAGTTTCCGCGCGGACGAGCTGGTGACGTCGATCAACAAGCGCAATCCGATCCATCAGCTTCAGGGGATTCGTCCGCTCACCGTTGACGCGTCGCAGCGCATCGCCGAGATGGAAGTGACCGCCGAGAACGGCCGCACGTTCATCCTGCGCGGACTTCCGATCCGCTGGTCGCTGAACGTGCCCGACAACCTCTTCGTCTACGAGAAAACGCAGGACGCTGACGGCATGGATCGCTACACCTTCTACGGTAAGGGATGGGGACACGGCATCGGCTTCTGCCAGGTCGGCGCGTACGGCATGGCCACCGCCGGCTGGACCGCGCAACAGATCCTCACGCACTACTACACGGGGATTGAGATCGTTAAAGGTCCCATCCTGCGCGTAGACGCAGGATCTCCGGCGGCGCCGCGACAATGAGCCTTCGGTCACGATCTGAGCGATTGCACCGGAGATCCTGCGTCTACGCGCAGGATGATGGCATCAAGGCTCGCTGCCCAACACCAGCACCGCCAACGCCACCGCCGCGCGGCGATCCAACGTCGTCTCCGGATTCAACTCCAGTACGTCCGCGTGGCCGTCGGCACCCGGGCGGCGGATGATCCATCCTGCTTCCTCGCCGTTCCAGATGATGCGGACGTTCGACTGATACGCCGGCGCGAACTTGCCGAAGAGTTTGCGGATGAACGCGCGCCCGAGGGATTCTTCGATCGCTTCGCCGCGTGCGAGAAAATCCTTCGCGTCGAGAATCTCCCATCGGTTCCTGCCGAAGCGGGAGAAGAACGACTTCGCGATGCGCGCCACCGGTTTTCCGTCGCTGGTTCCGACGGCGTACGTCACGGTGGGAAAGTTCACACTCGACTGCTGCGCGATCGTGATCGCCGGCGCCGCGCCTTCGAAGATCGTCACGTGCGTGGCGGGGATGAGGATGACGATCATGGCCGCGAACGCGGCACTCAGCATCAGCGCGGCGATGGCCGGCAGCGGACGGTTCTCGATCAGCAGAAAAATCACGCCGGCCGCTCCGGCCACGAGCACTACCGACGACATCAGCGCGGCGATGACGCCGACGATGCTGGCGAAGCTGCGATACGACAGCAGCGCGTTGCCGTCGTCGCCGCGGATGTACGCCGTCTCGCCGGCCGCGATCCCGGTCATGAACTGGAAGCGCGAGCGGTCGAGCGCGCCGGATAGTTTTGGCGGGGGAGGAGGTGGCGCTGGCGACGACGCAGGCAATGGCGGCAGGTCCGGCATCGGTTCGGTGGGCGGATCGAGGATCGCCACCGTGCCGCCGTCGTCATCCGCTACTCCGCTTTTTTTTTTAGCTCAGCGGGCGACATCTGTTCGTGCGGCTGCGTGGAGAGATTGAACCGCTCCAGCGTCGAGGTGGGCATCGCTTCCATCTGCGCAAACAGGTCCGGCTCGGGCGGCGCGGGGACGGGCAGCGGCTGTTCGAACGGCTCCGCCGCGGCCACGCCGTCGTTCTCCGTCGGCAGCTCCTCCGAAAACCGTCCGTACGTGTTGCCCATGCGCACTTTGGCCGAGTGCGTCAGCGGCGCGACGCGGATGCGCTTGCCGTTGATGTACGTGCCGTTGGCGCTGGTCAGGTCGTGCACGACGAAGAACCCGCGCTCGAAGACGATCTCGGCGTGATGCCGCGAAACTTTCGGATCGCGCAGGATGATGTCATTGCCGGGATCGCGTCCGACCGTGAACGGTCGGTGCGTCTGCAAGCGGTAGCTCTTCTCCGTACCGTCGAGCCCGACGAAAAAGAGTTTGGCCATGGATGGCGGGATTGTAGCTGAATTGCCTGAGACCGCTGCGGATGCGCTACACCGCCGGCCGCTGGATCTCCGTCACCAGATCATCGATCGACACCGGCTTCGTCAGCCAGCAGCGGATGCGCGGATCGAGCTCGTCGGGTGCGGGCTGGCCGCTGATGACGATCACCGGCACGCTGCGATTGCCGTTCTCGCTGAGTTTGCTGAGGACTTCGCCGCCATCCATCAGCGGCATAAGCCAGTCGAGGAGCACCACATCCGGCTTCTCGACCGAGATCCGCTCCACTGCCTCGGCACCGTTCGCGGCAAGTTTGACCTCGTAGCCGCGTTGATTCAAACCGATCGCGTATAACCTCCGGACGTCAGAGTTGTCTTCAACGATCAACACTTTGGCCTTGGAGGACACGTCCCTTCGTTGGTGCAGGTTTCGTGCGCATGTAGAATCCGATCATGCGTGCCGGTTGGAACGAATACTTCATGGGCATCGCGCAGCAGGCGGCCACGCGCTCGACCTGCATGCGTAAACACGTTGGGGCGGTGATCGTGCGCGACCGCACTGTCCTCTCGACCGGCTACAACGGTTCGTTGCGCGGGCTGCCGCATTGCGAGGACGCCGGATGCGTGATGGAGGACGGACACTGCGTCACGACTGTGCATGCCGAGGCCAATGCCATTCTGCAGGCGGCAAAGAATGGGATTGCCATCGACGGCGGCGAGCTTTACACCACGGCATCGCCGTGCTGGAACTGCTTCAAGCTGATTGCGAACGCCGGCATCCGCCGCATTTACTTCGGCGAGTTCTATCGCGACGAGCGTTCGCGCGAAGTGGCGCAGGAGATCGGCATGGAGCTGGTCGATATCGGCATGCCGGCTACCGCCGCGTCGTGATTCCGGATGCTCATCCTCGCCGCTGATACTTCGTTGCCCATCCTTTCCGTTGCGTTGGTTCTCGACGACGCGCTCCTCGGCGCGGTGGCATTGGAAGGGCGATCGTCGCGCAATGAAAAATTGCTGCCTGCGATCGATTGGCTGTTGACCGAGGCGGCGATCGAGCGAACGTCGATCGATCTCTTCGCAGTGACTCGCGGACCCGGCTCGTTCACCGGCGTCCGCATCGGCCTCGCGACGATGCAAGGCCTCGCGCTCGCCCTCAGCAAACCGGTTTGCGCGATGTCGACGCATGAAGCGATCGCGCCGGCGAACGGAAAAGCGTCCATCGTCGACGATGCCGGCCGCGGCGAGTTTTACGTCTCGACATTCGAGGACGCTCGCGAAGTCATCGCGCCGCACCTGGCGAAGCGCGAGGAGGTCGATGCGCTCGATAACGTCATCCGCGTAGCCGACTTCATGCAGCGCGACAACGTCGCGCTCGCCTGCGCCCGTCGCGCTCGCGCGATCGAACTTCGCGGCGATGGCGAGCGGTATCGCGACATCACGCCGATCTACGTCCGCCTCGCGGAAGCCGAGGTCAAACTCCAGCAGAAATGATCGAAGGGCTGACCATCGAGCGGGCCGTTGCCGAGGACCTTCGCGAAGTCCACGCGCTGGAAGTGCGCTGTTTTCCCTCACCATGGCGGCGAGAGTTTTTCGAGAGCGAGATCACCAACGACAGCCGCTACAACCTCGTGGCGCGCCACGACGGCGCGGTGGCCGGCTATCTATTCGCGGCCTGGTTCGCTGACGAGATGCATATCAACAAGATCGCCGTCGACGCCAGCCTGCGCCGCCAGGGCGTCGCGCTGGCGATGATGCAACGCTGCCTCGCGTTCGCGGCCGAACGCGCGGTGACATCGATCTGGCTGGAAGTACGCAGTTCCAACGACGAGGCCCAGCAGTTTTACGCGTTCCTTGGCTTCGAGCCCGAGTACATCCGCAACGGCTACTACCCGGACGGCGAAGCAGCGGTCGTCATGATGCGGGAAGTTTGAACACTGTCATCCTGAGGCTGCCGGAGGCGTCGTAGCCGCAGGCGGAGCGCCGGAGGACGCCGAAGGATCTCAAGCTTCTCAACTCCGTCTGAAACCCACTGGGATTCAACGCAGCTTGGGAAGCTTGAGATCCTTCGTCGTCCTCCGCCGTTCCGCGCTTCGCGCTCCAACGGCTCCGGCGACTCAGGATGACAGTTCACCCTTGTCTTTTTACGATCCAGCGAACGCGATACCGCGGCGCGGGACGGAGCTTCTGCACGATGGCATCGCTGACTTCGATGGCGCCGACGACCGCGGACGTTCGTCGCGGCATCGCGGCGATGAGCGCGGCTTCGCTGGCGGGATCGTTGTTCGCATCGGGCCGCGTGGCGAAGGCGAGCGGATCGGGAGTGACCCAGCGTCCTTCCAGCGACGCGACCGCTTCGAGGAGCGACGGCGGCTCGGCGATCAGCTCGTGATCTTTGCCGATCGCGAACCCTTCCACGATCAGCGGCTCGCCGGGAACGTGAACGACGATGCGCGCGGGCAGCGGGTTGTAGACGAGGTCCGCCTCTGCTTCGAGTTGCTCCGTGTTGTCGTCTTCCGTCAGCTCATTCAGTGCCCTGCGCAGATTGAGGACGAGATCGTGCTCGTCAGAGCTGATCAGCAACGGCTGGCCATCGTCCTCATCGCGGAAGAGCGCCGCGAAAATCTCTTTCGCGCGCGGCGGATTCTCATTCATGTAGTCGTACATCGTCCGGATGGCGGCGAAGTAGCGGACGGCGCGCTCGGAGTACGCGCGCAGCTTTTTCTCCGCGTCGTCGCGCTGCGGGCGCGTGGCGCGCGTCGACGTCCCCGGATAAATCGCCAGCTCCGCCCAGCCGTCGCCGCGCGTCACGACCGCGGAGACGGAGACGTCGAAGAAGATCTTCTGCAGGTCGACGGTATCGATGCGCGCGCTCCGCTCGGCGCGGATCAATTCACCGCGAGCGCGGTCGAGCACGACGCGATACGACTCCGGATTCGCGTTCGCAAAGCGCAGGCTCCATTCATCGCGGCCGGCCAGGATGTCCTCGCGAAGATGGTCGTCGCGCGCTCGGTCTTTCGAATCCTTCGTCGTCGGAATCGACGTCGCCGCGGCGACCGTGACGCGTTCGCCGCTCTCGTCGAACGTCAGCGTCAGATCGTGATGCACGATCGTTCCGCACGAAGCAGCGAACGCGAAGACGGCAGCGATGAAGAAAATCCGTCTCATGCTTCCTCACGGATTGCGGCGATCGGATCGAGCTGCGAGGCCATTCGCGCCGGATACCACGTGGCGATGACGGAGAGGATGATTGCAACGATGTTCACGCCGATGACGTCGCTCGGATCGATCGTCAGCGGGAGATACGCGAGCGGGTAAATGCCGACGGGCAGCGGCACGAGCTGATAGTGATTGACCGCCCACGACACGCTGAGGCCGAAGATGTTGCCCAGGATCGTGCCGGAGAGGCCGATGAGCAGTCCCACTTCGAGAAAGATCACCAGGATCGTTCGCTCCGTCGCGCCGAGTGTGCGGAGTACGCCGACCGAGGGACGTTTTTCGAGGATAAGCATCGAGAGGGAAGAGATCAGATTCAGCGCCGCCACGAAGATGATCAGCGAAATCGTCACGAACATCACGATTTTTTCGAGCCGCAGCGCGAGGAACAGCGGCCGGTTGATCTCCTTCCACGTCTTGACCTGCACGCCCGGAAACTGGCTCGCGAGCTGCGCCTGAATCTCCTCGGCGCGCGCTTCCTGCCCCCACATCTGGATCGACGTCGGTTTGCCTCCGGTGCCAAAAAGGCTTTCCGTTTCGCGCAGATTGAGGAAGGCGTCGGCCGGCTGTTCGTCGCTCGTCGCAGGGGAGATGTTCACGATCCGGTACTTGCGCCAGACCGGCATCGGACCGAACGGCGTGAGACGCGTGCGCGGCGCGACGACGGTGACCGTGTCCCCTTTGTCGAGCGAGAGTGCCGCGGCAAAGTCGCGTGTGACCATGATGTCGCTGTCGGATTTGATCGGCCCGGCCAGCGAGTGCAACCGCATCGGCCGCCCGCGCCGCACCCGGTCGTTGGCCCCCCAGCCGATGCCGATGACCTGCGGGATCACGGCCGTCATCCCCAAACGTTTTCCTTCGGCCGCGATGGCCTCAGCATCGGTGATGGTCGGCGAGCCCGCCGGTTCGATCAGCAGCTGCGGACTCGACGCGATCAATCGCCGCTTGATCTGCCCCTGCAATCCGGCCATCAACGCGAGCGAGATCAGGAGCGTGGCCACGCCGACCGCGAGACCGAGCATCGAGATCGACGACAGAAACGCCGTATGCCGCTGCTTGCGTGCGGACCACAAATAGCGGCGGGCGATTCTTGTTTCAATCATGTTGGAAAGAG
>Ga0157375_10000425_pt1 | contig 38166 bp, 26 predicted proteins | sample M35metaG_FD_115311 | JGI IMG/M metagenome (GOLD analysis project Ga0157375, IMG submission 115311) | Miscanthus rhizosphere microbial communities from Kellogg Biological Station, Michigan, USA - M3-5 metaG | ecosystem: Host-associated > Plants > Roots > Rhizosphere > Soil | place: USA: Michigan... | reverse complement strand
GTAACAATAAGGATGGGCATCTTCTGCAGATTCGGAAGGCGCCGCGCTGGAGCTTTTTGAAGCCAGCATCGAACGACGTCCGGATGGTCCGGCTTCTCTTCTCTAACCACCGAAAGGTCGGACGGATTCGCGGCGGCCGGTTCGTACGTGAGCGGAGCCGCGGTCGGTCCCCAGACGCGATAGGACATCGCCGCATCCCGAAACCAATCCGGTGCGCCGATATTCTCGATATCGAAGAACGGCGGCCCGCTAGGTTCAAGAGCGACGACGGCCTTGACCAGATTCGGCCGCATGTCTGCGACTGGCCAACCGAAGGCGCCCGACTGAGAGTGCGTCATTACGATCGCCGGCCCGATCGTGTCGAGCAACGCGACGAGCGCATCGCGGTTGAAGAGAGTCGCACTGGCGGCGGGAATTGATGGCAACTGCGAAGCAAAGAACTGATCGAAGGTCGCGTCGCCTGGAGCGCCTTTCCCCGGCCACTGCGTGTGCAGTCGAGCCTGTGGCCAGAGGTTGTAACGCTCGGGCGCCACGAAGCGTCGCTGAACGTTGTCGATGTCCGGCATGACCAGCTGCGACAACGGGCCGTAAGTGTCGGGTTGGTACGCGGCGCGGCCCCGTCCCGGTTGATCGACGATGTAAACGGCGTAGCCATTCCGAAGAAAATACTGCGCCCATCCTTCGCGCCCATCCGAAGTCCCGGTGAAATTCGTCCCTGATTGACCGAGACCGTGAATCATGAGAATCGGCCAGGGATGCGTTTGCATCGCCGGTATCTGATATTCGGCATAAATCTGACCGCCCATGACCTGGCGGTCGTTAGCCGTGGAGTATTTCGTTCCCGCGAAGAGATAGCCCTGACGCGCGATGGAGAGGGGTGGCGCGTTCTGGGTACGTTGCGCCACCGCGGAAACACAGATGCCAAGCAACAGCGCTCCAATCTTCAATGTCTTCGAGTGGCGATTCATCGCGGATGTTTCCTCCAGAAATCCAAGACGGCCTTGTTGAAGACGTCAGGTCTTTCCCAATACGCCGAGTGACCGGCTTCAGCAACGACCATGGACTGCGCCCCTTTGATATGCGCTGTAAACAACTTCAACACCGGTGGAGGCGCGTACATATCCGCGTCTCCTGTGATCAGCAGCACGGGAAGCTTGATTGTATCGAGCATCGCGAATGTCATTCGATTCCGATAGGGCTGAGCCGCCGCGCCGCTCTGTCGGCTCTTTTTTTCGAGTTCCATCCATCGGCGTACACCTTCGGGTTCCGCTGCGCGGTACGCGGGGCCCAATTCCCGCAGTTCGGGAGGCATGGCATCGAATTGCGGCGGACGGAGCCGGCGTCCCAGTTCGAGGTAGTCCGCATCCTGCATCCCGCCGATGCTGTTGGCGATAACAAGGCTGCGTAGCTGCATGGGAAACGAAAGCGCGTAATCGAAGGCGACGAATCCCCCGCCCGCAGTACCCAACAGATGAAACCGATCGATCCCCAGGGACTGCATCAAGGCGTGAAGATCATCAGCCGCTGTTCCCCCCTCCGCTCCCGCCAACGACTCGGATTTTCCCCAGCCACGACGATCTAAAGCGATCACGCGATATCCTGCGGAAGCAAAGACAGACATCTGGCGATCCCAGTTATCGCTGCTTCCCGTATTCGCATGAAGAAGGACGATTGGAATTCCTCTTCCTCCCGTGTCCTTGTACCAAAGCCGGACACCGGGAAGATTGGCGTAGGCTTCGTGAGCCTGCGAAAAAGCAAGCGGAGTCAGGAGGCTGAAGCAGACGAGGTGGCAAACCCACATTCTCATACGCTGGGCCGGTATGTTAGGCGACGTAGCGTTTCACCGTCAAAACACATCTTTAGCCAAGTTGCTGCACTAGAACAGTCTTCATTCCTGCGCGTCGATGGCGAGGACGTCGGTGCGATCCAACATCTTGCCGATGGCCTGACTCGCAAGAAAGGCTTCCCCGAAGAGAACAAGGGACGCTGCGAGGGCGGGCACGACGACGAAGACGCTGCCGGTGAGAAAATAGAGCCCAAGCCCGACGAGCACGGCAACCAGAGCGGCCGGCACGACAGCAACCACCAGCACAACCAGCATTCCGAACATCATGATCATGCGCTGGCCCATAACATCGATGCCGCGAGGGCGGTTGATATTCGTCACGACCCACGAGGGCCACATCACGGCGATCGCGTTCTGCGCAAGCAATTGAAGCAGGATGATTCCCGGCGCGAGGACAATCGCAGCCACGATAACCGACGGTCCGATCCTGTCGGTTCGTCCTAACGCGAGTTCGCCGATCCCGCTGCACCATGCGATCGCCGTGAGCAGCGCCGCCGGAGCCATTACTTCCCCACGCACGAGAGTTGCGCCATTCAATGGCCAGGTCTTGATGAGCGCGAGATTGACGAGATCCTGACGGAGGTCGTTCCGCGCGAGCTGCGGACCGAACAGGATCGTGAACCCAAAGACGATCAGGGACAGGCCGGCGAATGCTGCTCCCGTTCTGCCCGACCCTCCAACGCGAGCGAAGGTTGTGATGATCAGCAAGATCGGGACGAATCGCAAGAGAGTCCGTAGCGAAGCGTAGCGCCCGAGCAGGATCAGGTTCTTCCAGAAGATCGCCATTTCCGGACGACCTTCCAAGGAAAGCGGAAAAGGCGTCTGCGTGGCGGATCGGGGTTTCGCCGCGGGAGGCTGCTGCCCCTTCCGGATGCGCGCGATTTTTTCGGCGAGCTCTGCCGACGCTTCTTCGAATCTTGCGTCCGATCGAATGACCCACGCGTAGTTCAACGCGAGTATTAGCAAAGCCCAGGGTACCGCGCGCAGAAACTCCGTCGGCGTCTCGGCGGCCGGCACCCGCACCACCGCGCGAAAAGGCAACATCACGATGCCCGACGCGCCTGTCGTGGCTAGTCGCCAGAACTCTGCGAGCACGTCCGCGGATCTTAACGACACGAGCGTTGGCCAGTCGAAAATGATGGTCGCGGCCAGGATCATCGTTGCCCCAACAACGACCGCCAGCGGCAACCACTGCCGCGCAAGGCCCGCCATTCCGTGTGAGCCCAGACTTTCCCGGCTGAGCGATATGCCAGTGAGGTGCAAGTTGAGAATCGTCATGAACAGCGCCATCCCTACGAAGAACATCAGGCTTGAGAGATTCCATGGGCGGAAGACGAGCGTCATGAATGCGCTGCTGATCAGGACACCGGTCTGTGACCGTAGCAGTTTGTAGCGAATGAGCTCTCGGCGTGTGAATGGCGCAGGAAATAAGAACTGCACATCCGATTGCGAGAAATTCAGCGCCGGCCGCTTTCTGCCCGCCGGGATCCACGCCGTCGCACAGGCCACGAAGAGAAACGCCGCGCCACCCAGTTCAAAAGGCGACCGTACGCCACTTGCTACGGGCGACACCGTGGGGGCGAAGCGCAGTCGTGCGCGCGGCGTAGCAAACACCATCCAGAAATAGGCGAGGCCAACGACCATCCCGATGAGATAGCGCGGTTGCTTGAGGCGTTTCAAACGGACGCGCACGCGGTTTCGCAAGGAACAGAGCGTGAGATAAAGTAGCGGCCCCATCAGGATTCCGGGGCTGTTACTTTCAGGAAGATTTGCTCGAGCGTTGATCCTTCGGCAGCCGCATGCGCTGAGAGTTCCGCAATCGTTCCGTCCGCGACTTTCTTGCCGCGGTCGATGATAACAACACGGGTGCAGATCTCTTCGACCAGAGGAAGCAGGTGTGACGAGACGATGATGGCGCCTCCTGCCTGTCCCCGAGCCACGATAGTCGTCTTCATATGACGGATGCCGAGCGGATCCAAACCTGTCAGAGGTTCGTCGAAAAGCAGCGCTCTCGGCTCATGCAGCAGTCCACAGGCAATCGCCACTTTCTGTTTCATGCCGCGTGAAAGCTCGCTGGGCAAAGAATTCTCCTTGCCGGTCAGCTGCAACTCGTCGAGTAGAAGTTTCGAACGCGACTCGAAATCGCGAACCTGGTAGATGCGCCCGGTGAGACGCAGATGCTCGGCAACGGTGAGGTAATCGAACAAGTGAGGCTCGTCGGCCATGAAAGCGAGATGACGCTTGGCTTCAACGGGATCTCGTACGATATCGTGCCCGTCGATCGTGATGGTGCCTGCGCTGGGTGACTGGATCCCCACGATGCATCGCAATGTAGAGGTTTTGCCGGCACCGTTTGGCCCGATGAGCCCTACGATCTCTCCGGAACCTACCGTGAACGAAAAATCATCCACAGCCTTTAGTTCGCCGTAGACCTTTGTGACATGACTAAGAGTGATCACGTGCTGGCGATTATACGTTAAGCAGAATTAGCCGCGATTTGTGACAGTGCCTCTAGCCGTAACCCCTTGTGTGCCGAGGAATTAAGGAGGGGGCTGTTGTTATTTGTCGCAGATCTACTCTGAAAAGGTTGAAATGAGGTTTCAACCGCGAGATTGAACGTCGTTGAACCACGCACGAATGTGTTGTGCGAGACTTCGCGATGCCGTCGCATCCTTCCGCAAACGAACATCTACGCTGACGATCTGGACTTCAGGCGAGCTTTCGAATTCCACTCTGGATGGCGATACGTTGGAGAGGAGTGATTCTTCGAACACCATACTCCCGGTTTGGGGACAGGACGCGGTGGCGAAGCGCTGCTGCAACGACTTCCCTGAATAATCGTAAGCTCGGACCGATACATAAATGCCAGCCGGATGCTTGCATTCGACTCGCACTCTCGCGTCCGTGATCGTCGGCCCGACCTCTTCGCCAGGGCGTGACCATACCGTCGAATGGGCCGGTTCGCCCGGGCGTATGTTTGCGGGAGTGAAGCCATACCCAAGCCGATACAGCGTCACATCTCCGACGCGCAGTTCGCGTTCCGCAACCCCCGCTGTCAGTGCCTGCTGCAACCTCACCGTTTGCGACGAATCGGTCACAAGGAGATGACTGATTCCAAGATGATGGAAGACATCACTCCATGAGTCCGGTTCAGGGTCCGGGCCGCCAGCGAATAGTCTGCGAGCGACTTCCGGGTCATACCATCCCGTCGTGAATCCACGCCCCCCGAAGGCCGCACCAAAAGGCCGGGTCTGGTCGGCCAGCAAGACGCGGACTTCTTTTCCATACTGGTTTTCAATGTAGTCGGCGACCAGACGTTCCGGCGCGTACGATCGAAGGATCTTTTCTCTCCCTTCGGGATCGTTTACGACGGTTCTTACCAGGCCGGCCTTGAATAGCCACGAAAAGTTTGGGGCATAGAGGGTATTCAGCGCGATGAGACAAATAAAAACGAATGCCAGCACGCGTAGAGAAACAATCTTACGCAGCGAAACCGCAAAAACCGGCAGGAGGAGCACAAGCATCGGAAAAAAGTAACGGAAGTATTGTGACTGGTGGAACACCAGGCTCGCTCCCACGAGTGCGCAAATCGCAACGCCTCGAGTGCGGCTTCTAACGAGCGCAATCGGCAGAGCGCCTGCAAGCGCCAGCCACTGGAAGCCTGCCGTGCCGGGGAGGCACTCACAATAGTCGCCCGTCGCGAAGGTCAGCTGCCAAAGGATATCCGGCCGTATTCCCGTTAACCAGCGCGTGTCTACGAAATTCTCCGAAGCGAAGAACTCGGATTTAAACCAGCCATTAAAAAGGGGCAATACCGGATTACCGGTTAGAAGTGCAGCATACGTGTAACTTGATCCGGCGATGAGGACGGCGAGGACTGCAGCGACACCAAACTCGCGCCACAGCAGCTTTCCCCGCCAGCGGACTATTAGCCATAACGCGAAAGGGGCCATGCCCAGGATGTTTGACATCTTGAGCCCAATGCTCACGGCGATGCAGATGGACAGGAGGATCAGCCTGCCTGAGTCCGCCTTTCGCGGCGCGCTGACAAGAATCAACGCCGCGGCAGGATACAAAGCAACGGCAGGCAATTCGCCCTGCATGGACCAAAGCAGCCCATACATCAAAGGAATGCTTCCGACAGATCCGACCGCTAGCCAACCCGATTGAGACGTACCGCCCAGCCTTCGATTCAGCTCCAGGACCAGCAATACTGCCAATGCTAACCACAGGAGGTTTACGGATGAACGGGCGTCTTCACCAGCAATCACCTGAGTGATTCCCTGGACCACATCTCCCAGCCATGGAGCAAGCGCCCATACCTGCGACGCGGCGTCCATCCGATAATGCGCGCTTGTTCGAAGCTCCGTGGGCAGACCCATGTGATAGGCAACGTCATCGAACCCCATGGTGGGAAGCCATGTGCCGGTTGAGGCCAGACCCAACGCCATCAGCGCCACTGCGGCCAACCGCGGCGATGCGTTAACTCTCAATTGCCATACTTTCCGTTGGTCCAGCAGAATTTTCGCAATCGCTCTTCTCCGCCACCAACAAATAGCCAGCGCGACGATCACATAACCTCTATGGAAATGAATCGGGAACGGCAGGAGCCACCCTGTTATTCCCGCAATGATGCCCAAACCCGAAATCACGGCAAAAGCCAACCGGGAGGGAACTCGTTTAGGGAGTAGCAGGCTTCCTGCTCCGGCGGCCGCGGCGGTAACCAGAAGCACGCTGAGGACAGGCACAATGCCCACAAGCAGGACGTGGTACGCGAACCAGACGAGAAGCAGGGAATTGGCGTATCGCATGGGATAGACAAATCTCAAGACCCATGAAATCACTGCAGTGATGGCCGCGAACCGTATGGCGTCTCTGGCCACGTCAATCGGAAGTGACGACCAAATGTTCGTCGATACGAATCCTGCGATCAGGGTTCCTAACCCCAGCGCGAGCAGAATCAGCGTCGCGATTCGGAGAAAGCGTGTCTGGTCTCTCACGGTGTCTGGTAATCCATAGTGAGGGGAAATTGTAGATGAGGCAGAGTCGGTTTCAACTAAAACAGCATCGACGTACCGGGTCGATAACTTCGACTTCAATATCGGCTTCGGTCCAATCCGCTTGCACGCACAACGCTCGTTTGCGTATTCTCCTGTCAGAAATTGCGGCACTGCTGAACCTTATAGATGAAGCAAGATCTTCGCCTTCTAACGACTGTTTTACCCAAAGACCAGTACGGTGCAACGGACGCTCGAAGCGTCTCGGAGCGCGGCGCGATGCGGCTCGCGGTCATTGTCCCGTGTTATAAGGTTGAGAATCACATCGCGCGCGTGATCGGCCTCATTCCGGATTGGGTCGCCTACATCATCGCGGTTAATGACTCGAGCCCGGACGGAACAGGCGAGGTGCTTTCAAAACTGGCCTCGGAAGAGCCTCGCCTACACGTTCTGACGCACACTCAAAACCAGGGAGTCGGCGGCGCCGTAGTTACTGGGTTCAGGAAGGCACTCGAGTTGTCCTCGGATTTTGTTGTCAAGATCGACGGCGACGGGCAGATGGACCCTTCGGAATTGCCTCGTTTGCTGCTGCCACTTCTGGATGGGAGCGCGGACTACGCCAAAGGCAACCGCTTTCGCAGCGTGACGGATATTCTGCAGATGCCTCTGACGCGACGCTTCGGCAATGTCGCGCTAACTTTTCTGAACAAATTCGCATCCGGTTACTGGCACGTTTTCGATCCTCAAAACGGCTATGTCGCTATCCCGAAAGAATGGTTGCAGCGTCTCTCGTTGGAGTATCTCGACAAGAGATTCTTCTTCGAGAACTCGCTGCTGGTCGGGTTGAACATCGCAGGAGCTCGCGTGGCGGACGTCCCAATGCGTGCCGTTTACGGCGAGGAGAAATCAAATCTCAGGATTCCTCGTATCCTGGGAGGATTCCCGATTCGCCTTTTCAAAGCGGCGGTCCACCGGATTCTTATGAAGTATCTGGTTTACGATGTCTCACCGATCGTCGTGTACCTGTTGGCCGGAGGAGTGTTCTTACTCTTTGGTGCAGTATTTGGCGGGTATCACTGGCTTGCATCCATTCAGAGCGGCAAGGCGGCCTCCACGGGAACCGTGATGCTTGCGACGCTTCCCATTATCCTGGGATTCGAAATGTGGCTTCACGCTCTTCATCTGGACATAGTTCAATCGCCGCGCCCGGAACGGCCGGCGCGGCCGGTTCGAGTCGAGGACGTCCCCTTGTATTTCACTCGCGAATCAGGGTCGTCCGGAGATCGTCTCGGTTAAACGGCGCAACTGGCTGACTGTGGCCCGCTGCTGCGCATCGATTTTTGCCTGCGGAATTTCTTCGTCTGCGAGATCGGTGTAATGTTCGGGCAGGATGAGAGAGCGGTCGAAGTCCCGAGGAACGGACTCGATGTCGAAGTCAGCGTCGGAGAGACCGTCGTACTTTATGATCGCATTCGTCCAGTTGAAGAGCCAGAACTGGAAAATGCCGAAAAGCCGCGGGTGCTTCCGGGATCGAGAGAGCACAAGCAGAAACCCGCGCAACGTGTAAAACATCACGCGTGGACGTGCCGCGATCTGGAAAGCACGCTGCATAAGCATTCTGATAGCGCCGGAACTCTTGAAGACCATGGAGATGTACTTACCAAGGCTGCCGTAGCCCTTCGATTTCAAGGGCACATAGTTCCCACGGTCAAGGTTGTCCAGGAAATTCTCGAGCCGTTCGTATTGATAAGGTCCTGCACAAAATCGAGAAACGAACGACCGGTAGCCACCGATCATTTCGTCGCGCGGCATCAGGTACCTGATGTTGGTGCAATATTTGTAACCGCCGAGACTATTCTTGTTATTGCGCAATCGCCCCGAGAGCTTCATCCGCCGGAAAAGCGGCGTTCCCGGTAGAGCCGTCAACAGCGAAGGATCGCCGGAAATCAGGCCCGCCCTGGCCATTCCCTCAAGCGTCAGACCGAACGAAGCCGGAGTGTCCGAGTCGAAGCCGAAGATGAGGCCGGCGACGACTGCGAATCCGTAAGACTGAATCTCCCGCAACGTGGCAATCATATCCGACGCTGTGTTCTGTACTTTGGCCGTTTCGAGAAGAGAGTTGTTGCTGAAGCTCTCGACCCCGATAAACAACATGTCGAAATTCGCCTGCCGCAGCTTGCGAAGAAGTTTTGGGTGTCTGGCGACGTTAATGGTCAACCATGTATAGAGAGCGACGCAGAAGCCCGTACGCTCCTGCCATTCGATGATACGGTCGAGAACTTCTTCAGCCCACCGAAGATCTCCGATGAAATTGTCGGCGGCGCAAAGTACCTGTCGGATGCCCAGGCGCGCCATATGATCAAGTTCGGACACAATGTGTTCGGCAGGAAAGTTGTGCGCGCGGTTATTGTCGGGGAGCACACGAATGTCGCAGAACTCGCAGAGGAAGGGACAGCCTCGCGACACTTCGAGAACGCCGCCGTAGTAACGGCTGTGTGTCGCGTCAAGGAACGGTCGATAAAATGGACGTACCTCCGCGACGTTGAAGCGCTCTCTGGTCTCGACGAATTTTGGCAGGTTCGACCCTTTCTCAAGAAGCCGGATAAACCGAGGAAATGCCTCCTCTCCGTCGCCGATAAGGACATGGTCAAACATTGCAAGCTTGGCGCTCTCGCCTGCCTGGTTCATAGACCACGTGATGGGGCCGCCAATAGCAAAGATGGAGTCGGGGTACAGCTGTCGCAACTTGCCATGCACAGAGACGATCGTCTCGTAGTCCTGATTGATCCCGCTGAAAACGAACAGATCCGCACGCGGAACGCGATCCGCCTTGTCGAAGCGCATGTCGTAAAGCTGCAGAGCATACCGTCCAGGGTCCTCCACGTAGGCAGCGAGGGTATACGCCCATACCGGCATGAACATCGCCCCGTACTGCTGAGTCTCAGCAAGGAACGCGTCGGGTGAATGAATGAAGGTGATGTTTCTGATGTCGCAGGACTTCATCGGATCCTAAGACTACGCGGAGTGGAGAGGCTTTTCCATGATCAAAAAATCAATTTCCGCAAAATTCTCTAAACGACGAAAATTCTGAGTGGCGGAAACTTTGGCGTAAGTTTCACCTGCATAGACAATCGATCAGGTATGCACCAAAAAGCAGCGCCGATCGCGTGTCATGCTAGTATCCCTCGGATTAAGCCCGAGTTTGAGTCTTCGGAGGCAAGATGCAACCTCGTGCATTCGTTGTCATGCCGTTCGGAAAAAAGAAACCGCATGGGTTTAGCAAGCCGAATGCTTCGAAATCCATCCCTGAAGTCAACTTCGATCAGATCTACGAGCATCTCTTCATGCCCGCGCTGCACAAGGCGGGCTATGAAGTTGCGAGAGCAGATAGCGAGCCCATTGCGGGGGATATTCGCACGGACATGTTCTTCGAGCTGGTAACAGCCGACCTCGTCGTTGCGGACATCAGCATCCTCAATGCAAACGTGTACTACGAGCTTGGCGTCAGGCATGGTATCTGCCCACGCGGGGTGTTCATCGTCAACGCCAGCGTGGCCGTATCTCCCCCGTTTGACGTTGCGCCCGACCGAAGCTTTAGCTATGACGTCTCTCCTTTCATCGGGCCGCGCCGCGGCACCTCCAAAGGCTCCATTCGCACCAATGGAGAGCGGCTTCGCGAGGAGGTGGAGCGACTCTCGAAGAAATTTCGCGACGCCAGTGCATTGGATCGAGAGGCCATAGGAAGTCCAGTCTATTCCCATTTGCCAGGCTTGAAGCCGGTCGACTGGCAAGGGATCGAGACATCCAAAGCAAAATACTTCAGCGCTCTGCAAGATGACTGGCTCGACTGCGTCAAAGCCGCCCAGGCGAATGGTCATCCCGGAGACATTCTGACTCTGGCCATGAATGCGCCAACTCGCATACACGAAGCGCGGATCTTATACGAGGCGGCGATCGCGCTGATCAACCTCTCCCGTTATGCTGCAGCCGAGAAAGTGCTCGCAGACGTGATCCGGCTCAGTCCCGACAGGACAGAAGCGGAGCTGGACCTCGCACTCGTGGCCTCGCATCTCGGCAAGACAACGGCCGCCGAACATCAGCTCAGAAAAATTCTGGAGAAGCATAAGGAAGATCCCAGGGCTGCCGATCTTTTGGGACAAGTGTTCCGACACCTCTGGCGCCTGTCGTGGCAGGCCCAATCGAGTGGATCACAGCGACAGGATAAAGCCAGGAATGCGTCTCAGCTTGCGGTTTCGGCTGTCCACAGTTTTGCCCGTGCGCATCAAAGTGATCCCAGGGCGTACTTTGCCGGCTTCAATGCATTGATGCTCGCCTTCGTGCTTCGCGAGATCGGAATTCCGCAGTGCGAGATCTGCTCGGGCCAGGCCCCGGAATTGACACCCATAGACCTGGATACGCTTAAAACCCTCGTGCGCTATACGGCCTCCAACCAACAGCAGCAAGCCCTTGAAGAAGGCAATTACGTGGACCAGTTCTGGTGCACCACGACGCTGGCCGGCCTACATCTGATCGAAGGAGATGTTGAAGCGGGAATACAGAAGGTCCGGGAGGCGTGCGCAATACCAGCGGCGACTGCGTTCCAGTTGCAAACGTTCCGTGATCGGTTGAGGCTGCTCGCCGAATTGGACGTCCGTCGAGAACCCGTGCAACGAGCGCTCGACGTCATCGATCCCGCCCTGAGGGAAAGAACCGGCGGGTGCACCTGCAGACGCGTGTTTCTGTGGCATGGCTACGGGATTGATCAACCCGGCCGCAAGAAATCCCACTTCCCATCTGATCGCGTTCAGGAAGTCTCCGCCCAGATCAGGCATCACATACAGGATTGGAAATTGAACTCAAGTGACCTGGCAATTTGTGGGGGCATGAGCGAGAGCGACATCCTCTTCGCTGAAATCTGCCTGGAGCAGGGTGCCGACGTTCGGATCATGCTGCGTCAACCGTTCGGACAGGAGACGCAAAATGCCGTATGGCCTCCCTTTGCATCCGACGCCTGGCGTCAGCGTTTTCATAACCTTGTATCGCAAAACAACAAGCAACTCGAGATTTGGTTGGATACGAAGCACCTCGGTGTACCACCGGTCAGCTCCGGTGATCAAGATCCTCAGAAATTCGCGCGCCTGCGCCACAAGCAGTGGCTGATGAACACCGCCAAGATGGAAGCCACACAAACGCCGTCGGAAGCGCCGACGATGACCCTTCATGGGCTGTTCCTTTGGGACAGCCCAGGCGTGCAGGACGATCCCGAAGACTCTTCCTACTTCATTCGTGAGGTGGGTGAGTTCGAGGACTATCGGGGAGAGGTCAAGATTATTAGCCTAAACGAACCTTCCGGAGAGGCCTGAGTCTAATATCCTTCGACGCTAACGCGATGTTTCAATTGTGTTCCCTATGCCAGTTTCTATTTGGAGGTGCGACGTGATTTCTTTCCTGGCGCGGTTTTCTCCCGTGAGCCTGGGTTGCATTGTCATTATGGTTCTGATGTCTGCCGCTTGCACGAAAACGAGTCCGGCTCCGCAGAGGTTTGGGGGCACCTGGACAATGAACCTCGGAGAGCGAACTTTTCTGGTCCTAAGTCTTGTAGAGAATGGCGACAAAGTGACGGGAACTCTGATTCGTCCAACGCATTTTCAGATCGATGGGACCGGGCTTCGCTTCTCTCAGATCTCAGCCGAGGAAGCGAAGGAGTCCATATCGACGGCTTCCATCAAAGAGAATCACTTGCAGTTCACAACGGTCAATCCATCAGACCCGAATGATACCAGCGATTACGAACTGACCCTCACCGGCAAGGATGCAGCTTCACTCAAAATTGTCGATGCCCCATTCGATGCATGGCCGGTTGCCAGAGTTCCGGGCGGAGCAAGCGCGTCTATCTATAGAGGCTGGGATATTCACCGAACATACCCGGAGGAACATAACGTCGCGTCCAATTCCGAGATGCGAAAGATCTTTGAGGAAGACCAGAAGGTCCGCCAAAATCAGGCATCTCTGACTTCCGCAGATTGGGATGTCATCAATCGTGAGGATTCCGTTCGGAGAACTTTAACCGCCAAATTGCTCGCCGATGGTCAGCTGAAGTCCGCCGAAGATTACAGATGGGCTGCATTCATTTTCCAGCATGGCAGTTCTTCTGACGATTACCTGCTGGCGCACACTCTCGCGATGGTTGCTGTAGCGAAAGGGGATTCGTCATCCCTCTGGATCGGAGCGGCCACACTGGATCGGTATCTGCAGTCTGCAGGCAAGCCGCAAATTTACGGAACACAGTTCAAGTTCGGAAACGACGCATCTCAGGAGCCCTTTAACCGAAAACTTATCAGTGACTCACTGCGCCGCGAACTCGGAGTTCCAAATCTGGAGAGCCAGGCCGAGCAGTATAGGAAGATGATGAAGGAATCCCAAGCCAGACACTGAAATTCTCCTCAAACGCCATCTGCACAATGCGTGCAGCCGTTGTGGAGCATCCTCTTGTAGAATCCACTCCTGAGAACTTCGATGGAATTCACACATACGATCGATGGAAGAGGAGTATCGAGTGAAGCCTCATTCGATGTGGTCAATCCAGCAACCGCGAGCCTGTTGGCCCGATGCCCGGATGCATCAAGGGCTCAACTGGATGCGGCCGTCGCGGCGGCAAGGCGGGCGTTCGCCGCATGGAGCGCCCTCTCGTTTGAAGAGCGGCGTGACTGCCTGAATCGCTTTGGCGAGGCTTTCAAAACACACATCGAGGAACTCGTTCCTCTTCTGGTTCGCGAGCAGGGTAAGCCACTCGCGGCCGCGCGCGCGGAACTTTCCTATACGCCTTTGCAGATCGAGAAGCTGTGTTCGCTTGAAGTTCGCAGCGAGATCTTGCGTGATACTGCCCAGGGCCGCGTGGAGTTGCGTTACAGGCCGCTCGGTGTTGTCGGCATCATCACGCCCTGGAATGTTCCGATTTCCATCGCTGTTGGCCGCATCGCACAAGCTCTTTACACGGGAAACACTGCGGTTCAGAAGCCTTCACCCTACACACCCCTCAGCACTCTGAAGATGGGCGAGATCACGCGCGGCGTTCTACCTCCAGGCGTGATGAATATCATTGCGGGTGGAGATGACCTGGGGCCGTGGATGACCGCTCATCCAGGGATCGACAAGATCTCTTTTACAGGCTCGGTCGCGACGGGAAAGAAGGTCCTTGCCAGCGCTGCCACCAACCTGAAGCGCGTCACGCTGGAGCTGGGCGGGAATGACGCCGCAATTGTTCTTGACGATGTCGACCCCGTCAAAGTTGCGCGAGACATCTTCTGGGCAGCGTTCGCCAACTGCGGCCAGATCTGCCTTGCGATCAAGCGACTCTACGTCCACGACACTATCTACGAACCGTTCTGCCAGGAACTCGCAAGTCTGGCGAAATCTGTAAAAGTCGGTGATGGCCTGGATCCCGAAGTTCAGATGGGACCCATCCAAAACAAGATGCAGTACGAGAAAGTGCTCGGGTTTCTGGAAGACACAAAGCGACTGCCCGTGAGAATACTGGCGGGAGGATATGCGCTGGATCGGCCCGGATACTTCGTCGCGCCCACGATTGTCGCGGATATCAAAGAGGGAACGCGTTTGGTTGATGAAGAGCCGTTCGGTCCCATCCTTCCAGTCATCCGTTATACCGACGTTGAAGATGCGATCCGCCGGGCAAACGATACACGGTACGGTCTGGGCGGCTCCGTCTGGACCAGCAACATCGAGAGAGGCGCTGCGATCGCCGGGCGTCTCGAGGCCGGCACAACCTGGGTCAATCAACACACTTTGCCTGATGCCCATGTCCCGTTCGGAGGTGCGAAGGAGTCCGGGCTCGGCCGCGAATATTCCGTACTTGGCCTGAAAAGTTATATGGAAGCTCAGGTGGTGAACATACCGGCGTCTTAGCGGTCTCAGTGAAGCCGCCGCTGGTTCGGTTGTTTGCCCTCGGTTCTGCGGCTTAAAGATTAAATAAATTAACTTAGATATTGACTTTATTAATTAATGCGCTAGCATGTCTCATATAAATTATGGGACGTGACTGGCAGGATCTCACCAAGCTCGTCGGGCAATCCCCCATCGAAGTGGAGCGGGTCCGCCTCGTAGATAGCGGCGTGGCGATCGAAGGACCGTTTACGCTGCCACCCCTCGCGCAGCTCGCCGCCGAAGACCAGGTATTCGTGGCGGCGTTTGTGAAGTGCCACGGCTCCATTAAACAGATGGAGAAATACTTCGGTGTTAGCTATCCCACGATTAAGAACCGTTTGAACCGTATCGGCAGCCAGTTGTCCTTTGTCGAAATCGAACAGGGCCCCGATGTTGAATCTCCGGTGGAGACGCGCAGCGCCGTGCTTGACCGGCTGTCGAGCGGCGAGATGACCGTCGCGGAAGCGCTGGAGAGATTGAAAGGGAAGTGAGGAGACGTCATGAGTGAAGAGACACGTAAAGTGCTCGAGATGGTGGCACAGGGGAAGGTGACGGTGCAGGAGGCCGAGCAGTTATTGCGGGCGATGGGGTCCGGCACTGGCGCAGAGGAGAAGAAGGCCGATCCAAAATATTTCCGCATCCTGGTCACCAAACCCGCGCCGGACGGCAAGAAGGCCGAGAACGTGAACATCCGTGTCCCGATTTCCGTTGTGCGCGGCGGACTACGGCTGAGCGCATTGTTTCCCGGCATCCTGGGGAAAAAGAAGATCCAGCTTGGCAACGGCACCGAAATTGACTTGTCGAGCGCCACGTACGCGGACCTGGAAGCCATGATCAAGGACATCGGCGAACTGAGCGTCGACGTCGATGACGTCGAAGGAAAGCAGGTCAGAATTCGCTGCGAATAGATCTTGCCTGGCCTGCGTCATCTGCCCTGCCACGTGTCGACGCAGGCCTTTTATCCACTTAAGATAAATCTCTCCCAGCCGTTTATAATGAGCCATCTCTTTGTCTGAAAGGAGCACACACCATGTCTCTTCAACGACGGCAGACCGCATTTCGACTCATGCTGGCAATGCTTCTTGCGATGAGGCTGGTTCCGTTGCTTCAGGGTCAGACTCTCCCTCCAGGTGTTCGCAAAGACTCGTCGATGGCGGGGATTACGGAGTACACCTATCCCAATGGCCTTCGTGTCTTGTTGTTGCCGGACTCGGGAAGCAATGTCATTACCGTGAATGCGGTTTATCTCGTCGGGTCGCGCCACGAAGGATACGGCGAATCCGGGATGGCCCATTTGCTCGAGCATCTCAACTTCATCAAGAGCACTCACGACCGCAACATCAAGAAGGAGCTTGAAGATCACGGAGCGAGATGGAATGGCTCGACCTACTTTGACTACACCAACTACTTCGAGACAGTGAATGCATCGGAAGACAATCTGCGGTGGGCTCTCGGACTCGAAGCGGAGCGCATGGTCAACATGCGGATCGAGAAAGGGCTACTCGACACGGAAATGACCGTGGTGCGCAATGAGTTCGAGCGCGGCGAAAACAGCGTGACGAATGTGCTCGAGGAACGTGTTCTATCTTCCGCATATCTCTGGCATAACTACGGAAAATCCACGATCGGCTCAAGAGTGGACATCGAGCGTGTTCCGATTGATCGTTTAGCGGCCTTTTACAGGAAATACTATCAGCCGGATAACGCGGTCGTCGTGATCAGCGGACAGATCGATCCTTCGAAGACGCTCGCGATTGTGGCTTCCACCTTTGGTGTCATACCTCGCCCGACACGCAAGCTGGATCAGACCTACACGGTAGAGCCTCCTCAGGACGGCGAGCGTGCCGTCGAACTTCGTCGCGTAGGCAAGGGCAAGAATCTCATGATTGCGTACCACTCGCCGGCTATGGCCCACCCTGACGCCGCATCCCTCGAGGTCTTTGCCGGCATTCTGTCCGGAAGGGGCGTTGGCCGTCTCGACAAAGCGTTGATCGATACCAAGAAGGCATTGTCGGTGGGCGTTAATGTCTATGAGTTGCACGATCCAGGCGTCGTGATGATTTCGGCAACGTTGAGCGACGATCAATCGCTCGACGAAGTGAAGAAAATCATTCTGGATACGGTCGCCGGACTCGCCAGCGAGCGCCCTACCAAAGACGAAGTGGATCGGGCTAAGACGAGCATTACCCAGCGCATGGAAAGATCGTTCGCCAACTCGCAGCAACTGGCGATGCAGCTCACAGATGTGATCGCCGACGGCGACTGGCGCCTTTTATTTACGAACTATGAGGAGTTGAAGCGCGTCACGGAAGAAGACATCAATCAGGTTGCCGCAACGTACTTTAAGAATTCGAATCGCACGATAGGCACCTTTGTCGCCGAAGCGAGCACGCCGGCGCGAACAACCGTACCTCCTGCGCCGACGATGGAAACTCTTCTGACTACCTATCAGCCAAAGATCGACGTCGAAACTGGCGAGGCTCTGGATCCCTCGCCGGTAAACATCGAGAAGAGAATTCAGCGCACGATTCTGCCCGGTGGATTCCGAGTGGCGTTTCTTCCGAAAGCCACGCGAGGCAACCGTGTGCAGGCATCCCTGACGCTGAGGTTCGGCGACGAGAATTCGCTGGTCGGTAAGAATGCTACCGCACAGATGACCAGCGCCTTGTTGTCGAGGGGAACCAGGACCAAAACGAGGCAACAGCTTCAGGACGAAATGCAGAAGCTGAATGCCACGATCAATATTGGCGGAGGACTTCAGACGGCAAGCGCCAACATCTCCACGACCGCTGAGAATCTGATCCCGGCAATGCGGCTGGCGATGGAAATGTTGCGAGACCCGGCTTTCCCGGAGTCCGACTTCGATCAGATTCGCAAGCAGCGAATTGCCGCCATTGACCGCAGCAGAACCGAGCCGGGAACATTGGTCACGGAGGCACTTCAAAGCGACTTGAGTCCCTATCCGCGCAGTGACGTGCGTCACGTCCGGACCATCGATGAAGAGATCGAAGACCTGAACCAGGTCACGCTCGACGACGTAAAGAGCTTTCACCAGAAGTTCTATGGTGCGTCTCATGGCGAACTTGTCGTGGTGGGAAAGTTCGATGGCGGCGCGGTTCAGCAGGAAGCAGCAACGTTGCTCGGGTCCTGGCAGAGCCAGAGTCCCTATCAGCGGATCATCAACAACTACAAAGACGTTCAGTTGATCAACACGAAGATCGAGACGCCCGACAAGGAAAACGCTCAATTGTCCGCGGGCCAGAGAATTCGAATGCGTGACTCCGATCCCGACTATGCGGCGATGCTCATGGCGGACTACATGTTCGGCGGCGGAATCACAGCCCGGTTGCCCGATCGGGTCCGCAACCGCGAGGGCTACAGCTATAGTGTCTCTTCCAGCTTCACCGCGCCGGTGGAAGGCGACGCGGCAGTGTTCTCCGCATCGGCGATCTCGAATCCCACCAATACGCCGAATGTCGAAGCAAGCCTCCTCGACGAGTTGAGGAAAACGCTGCGTGACGGATTCACGGCTGCCGAACTGGCCGCCGCCAAGAAAGCGATTCGCGACGATCGGATCGGAGCCCGTTCCAGTGATGGCGGCTTAATGAACCTCATCACTGCTCGCGAACAATACCAACGCACGCTCGCCTGGGATGAACAGTTGGACGCCAAGCTTCAGGCACTGACGTTAGAACAGGTCAACAGCGCCTTCCGGCGTTATGTCGATGCGAGCAAGATATCGATCGTCAAAGGCGGCGATTTCAAGCGAGCAAACGTGTACCAATAGACTGGGAAGCAGACACCCCAGTTACCAAATTCTCAGCTCAAAACGAATTTGGTGCTCGAGGTGTCTGACCCCAAAACTACGTTTTACTTCACCCAGCCTTTCAGCGTATCGCCGACAGCCATTGCCCAGGTCTCGTATCCCTGAGCATTCGGATGAAGGTTGTCGGCGCGGAAACCGATCAGCCTTCCCTGATCATCCAGAAACTTGTCGTTGATGTTCTTAAAGAAGACATGCTGGCCATCATCTAACCGCGCGATGATCTTGTTTGCTTCGTCGTTCTTCATGCGGTTCGCATCGGTCGGTCCCGCGCCGCGCGCAAAAATTGCGAGCAGCAGAATTTTGGCGTCGGGAAAATCCTTGCGCAGTTCATACACAACAGCGCCAACGCCTTCAGCAATCTCGAACCCTGTGTTTGCTCCGGTATTGTTGGTCCCGATCATCAGCATGACCGCTTTCGGTTTGTGCCCCTGGCCCTCGCCATTCTGCAAACCCCAGAGCACACCCTGTGTCGTGTCTCCGGCGACTGCGAAGTTTGCAATCTTCACATCGCCGAAGTATTTCTTCTGCACGTCCGTCCCGCCATTTGGGGCAGCCTGCTGCCACCAGTCTGTAATGGAATCGCCTGCGAAAAGAATATCGAAATCCCCGTTCTTGGCGGTCTCGACGAAGCCGTTGTGGCGTTCTGTCGTGCGTACCTGACTTTGAACTGGAACGATGGCTGTGTTGGCCCGCAGAGAAACGTTGATCAGGTCCGCATACTTTTTCAGCAGCGCGCTATCCGGAGACGTGTCCGTGTTCACGAAGCGCTTCAATGCCGCATTGATTTTCAATAATTCGTCGGCGGCTGGCCGCTGCGTCGTGACCTCTGGCGGAACGGGAGCGCCGCCGCGTTGCCCTCTCGCTCCTCCACCTCCACCGCCTCGCGCTTGAGCTGCTGGGGCTCCCGTCGGCGCCGGTGGCCCCTGTGGCCCCGCCACAAACACTCCCAACGTCGTCGCACCTATTGCCAGGGCAAAGGCAATTCCAATCAAATACCGTCTCATGTGCTCTCCTCTCTGCTCATAAATGTAGAACCAGTGCGTCTAGCTCGAAAATCAAAGAATGTCGTGGTCGCCTTAAGTATTGAGAACTGCTAACGCGGCCATGGCTACCTGCTCGTCCTGAGCGGACATTACTCCACTGACACCAACTGCCCCGATCACCTTGGCATCGACGACGACCGGCACTCCTCCTTGAATGGGCACGATTCCTTCTATGGCAAGGAATGCTGTTTTGCCGCCGACAATCATTTCCTCCATAGCCTTTGTCGGCCGTTTGAAGAGAGCGGCGGTTCTTGCTTTACCTTGAGAAACTTTGATGCTTCCCGGCTGTGTGTCATCGAGTTTTTGAAAGAGGATAAGATCGCCATTGGCATCGACAACGGTAATCGCAACGTTCCAACCGTTCTTGCGTGCTTCTGCTTCGCCTGCCGCGACCATCTTCTTGGCAGCTTCCAACGTAATAATCTTGGTTGTTCCGAGCATGACTTTTCTCCTTATTGCGCTTTGGCGCGCTGCGCATCGAAATCGAGGTTCTGTGTAATTCGCGTTCCGTCTTTCCGAAACGCATCGGCGAGCAGGCGTATCCTTCTTTTAGCCTCTGTCAGGTCGTGGTTGTCGAGATTGATGTTGAGGAGATCGACGTACCATGGGAGTTTGACGTCGTCCATCACATAGGTCTCGACGATTTCACGTGCGATCGGCAACGTGGTGTTCTTGGACGAATCGTGAACATCGCGGTTGCTGGCCTTGCGGAGTTTCTCGTATTCCTCGGCAAGAAGCCGTTTGCAAAGGTCCGGAGTGAAGCGGTCTCCCGCTTTGACTCCGGCCTGCTCATCGGCCGCTGTCAGCGTGGCGTTCTTGTGAAGCCATTCCCAGAGGATGCTGAGCCGGATTTCACCGGTCGCCATGTCTTCCATCAGGTACAGAACGTCTTCGTTGCCGAAATAGTCCGCAGGTTTGAGCGCGGCGGCTTGGAGTCCGACTCCAAAGGCATTGCCGTATTGCAGTGCGACACTCAACAGGTCGCGGGCGCCGCGCACGGTTCGTGGCGCGGGCTCAAGCAGCATCAAACCATCTGCGTCGGCTTGCGTGTAGGTGAGCGGGGGAAACTTCCGATCCATCTGATTGTCCTGTCCGATTTTTTCCCAGACCGGCCGCACGATGTGAACCATTTTCCAATGCGCGACCCACTTTCCATTCGCGCCCTCCCGTTGCTCGCGTTCCGCACCCGCAACGGCGCGCTTCATGCCATCCGCGACGCCCTTCTCAGAACCCACGGGAATGTTCGGCTCCATACCTCCTTCCCACAGTGCAACCTGTCCCAGCTTGTCGGGCGTGCTGCAGGCGCGCCGCACGCGGTCTTCGTAGATCCGCATATAGCCGTACGTCATCGTGATTGCGTCGATATTCGGATTCAGGAACTGCGGATCCCATGCCAATGCATCTGAGACGCTGTTGATGTAATCCCAGCGCCCCGTGTTGAATCCGAGAAAGTGCTTTCCAAGAGCGGCGCGGATCTCCATTAATTGAAAACACGCCTCGATCTGCTCTACCAGCACGTAGCCTTTAATTGAACCGTCGGGAAGGCCAAGGTGTTGCTCGAGCGCCGAGAGAATGTCACCCCACAGGGCAGCTTCTTCGGCTGTTTGGATCTTCGGCATATACAGCGCGAGCGAGCAGCCGGTCTCGCGCAGGCGCTTGTGGTTGTTCACAATGAAGAGTGTGGCATCGGCGATGGTTGCGGAAAAGCTGTCGCCCTTGGCATGGCGGATATGCCTGTCATCGAGGTGCAAGCCTCGCGCGCGGAAGATTTTCGTTGTGAAGTCGAGCTGCTTTACCCAATCGGAAATCGTGGGCTTCCCGAAGAACCGCTGAGCCCATTTGTTCATTTCGCCGGCAACCTGTTCGGCAACCTTCATGAACACCGGATCGCGATGGATAGCCAGCTTCAGGTTTCGCTGGTTGTCCAGAGACATGGTCGAGATCTGTCCCAGCGCGTCTTCGCCGTCGAACATCCAGCCATCGGCGCCCGAGAGGAGAGCGTACGCGATATTTCGAATGCTGTTTTCTATCGGAGCGTTCGGCTTGGCCGCGGGACCAGTGCCTTGGATCCATTGACGACGGAGGTCTTTCGGAATTTCACTGCCGACGAAATTTCCGTCGCGCGCATCCTGGGCTTTGATCTTTGTTCGAGCGATGGTGTCCTGGGGGTCGAGGAAGACAATCCGCTCTCGGTTTCGCGCTCGCGTCGCTCGCCGCTCAATGCGAGCCGCCATCACTTGCTTCCGGTCTGCATCCAAACCCGCCAGGGCTTCCAGCGCGGCTACGGCTTCCGGTGTGAAAACATCCGGGTAGTCGTTTTTGAGGTTGCCTCGGATTTCCAACGTTCCCGCTGACATAGATCACCTCGATTCAGAACAATGAGTCTGGAATCTTACCAGAAACAAGTTCCTGGTTAGTCAGGGTGCGGTCAATGAAAGAAACAATCTGCGCGAGAATATGGAGCGATCTTACGCCGTGTCTGTGTGCCTCGAGGCGCTTCTGTGAGATGATTCGCAAACCGGCAATCGACAACTTCTGCAGGAGGAACTCAGGTGACACGAGCATCTCGAATTGCATGTCTCCTGGCGCTGCTGGCAATCGCTATCGCCGGCGTCGCCATCTTCAGACTGCACGCAGGCCAGGCGCAGGAGCCCGCTTCAGCGGCATTGCCCAGGTCGACGGACTTCACGCCGCGTAGCATACCGCAGGAACGACGCGCAACGATGTCGCAGTCAACCGAGGTCGCGGCCGGCGTCGATGCGAAGACCGTTCCGCAATTCCAGGTGGATCCCTTCTGGCCGAAACCGCTTCCCAACAACTGGCTCGTCGGTCAGGTTTCCGGCGTCCATGTGGACAAACGAGACCATGTCTGGATCATCCACCGCCCCGCTTCTTTGAGCGACCGGGAAGTCGGAGCGATGTCTAATCCCCCAATCAGCAAGTGCTGCTTTCCGGCGCCACCGGTGTTGGAGTTCGACCCGGAAGGCAATCTGGTGCGGCATTGGGGTGGTGCCGGCGCAGGTTACGAGTGGCCCGCCTCGGAACATGGGATCTTTGTCGACAGCAACGATTTCGTCTGGATCGGAGGCAATGGCGAAAAAGACAGTCAGATCTTGAAATTTACGCTCGATGGGAAGTTTGTCCTGCAGATCGGAAAGTCCGGGCAAGGCGCAGGCAGCAACGACACACGCAATCTTGGCAAGCCTGCGGGCATCCAAATCGACGAGGCCGCGCACGAGGTATATGTTGCCGACGGATATGGAAACCGACGGGTGATCGTGTTCGATTCTGAAACCGGTGCCTATAAGCGTCACTGGGGCGCCTACGGCAAAACGCCCAGCGATGCGCCGATGCCTGCATACAATCCCGCCAATCCGCCCTCACAGCAATTCGGCAGTCCCGTGCACTGCGTGCGTCTCCCTAAAGATAACCTTGTCTATGTCTGCGACCGGATCAACAACCGGTATCAGGTGTTTCGGAAGGACGGGACTTTTGTTTCAGAAAGCTTCTTTGAGAAGGACACCCTCCTCAACGGTTCGGTCTCGGATCTCGTGTTATCGACGGATTCGGGTCAGATGTATATCTTCATGGTCGACGGCGTTAACAACGAATTGAGAATCGTGGACCGCAACAGCGCGAAGACTATGGCACGGATAGGCCGTCCCGGTCGGATGGCTGGACAGTTCCACGTTGTGCACAACATTGCTATCGACAGTCGCGGCAATCTCTACACTACTGAGGTGAACACCGGACAGCGCGTCCAGAAGTTTCGACGGTTGAATCCATAGGGAGCGGACAGTTAGCCGAGGCACGCCGAGAATTCCCTGAAACAACCCTTTTAGGTAATTCAAGGTATTGGCGCGACCAGAATACCTTGCAATGATCGCCAGATCGCGGAGCGTCCGGATCTGATCCGGGGGAACCGGCAGATCATCTTCGGTCTTGTTGCGCGGGTCCCGAGTCTTGCGATGCTTCCGTTTTAGAACAAGTCTTATGCCTTGACCTGAAGCATCAGGTCACGCTGCAGGTGGCTATGGCGAAGCAATAGAGTCGACGAAGGGAGAGGCTGAGATGGCAAAGACGAGCAAACCAAACATTCTGGTGATCTGGGGAGATGACATCGGCATCACCAACCTCAGTTGCTATTCCCACGGGCTGATGGGTTACCGGACGCCGAATATTGACCGACTCGCCCGCGAGGGCATGATGTTTACGGACAGCTACGGCGAACAGAGCTGCACCGCCGGACGCTCTTCGTTCATCACCGGTCAGAGCGTGTACCGCACCGGCCTGTCGAAGGTCGGTCTGCCTGGCGCGCCGGTGGGCATGTCGGACAAGCTCGTGACCATCGCGGCGCTGCTGAAGGAACAAGGCTACGCGACCGGGCAGTTCGGCAAGAACCACCTCGGCGATCTCAATCACATGCTGCCCACGAACCATGGCTTCGACGAGTTCTTCGGCAACCTCTACCACCTGAACGCGGAAGAGGAGCCGGAGCATGAGGACTACCCGCCGGAGAGCGATTTCCCGGACTTCCGCAAGAACTTCGGGCCGCGAGGCGTGATGCACAGCTGGGCGACGGACAAGGACGACAAGACGGTCCAGCCACGCTGGGGCAAGGTGGGCAAGCAGAAGATCGAGGACACCGGCCCGCTCACCCGCGAGCGCATGGAGACCTGTGACGACGAGTTCGTCGCGGCAGCGCAGGACTTCATCAAGCGGCAGCAGAAGGCCGGCAAGCCGTGGTTCGTGTGGCTTAACACGACCCACATGCATGCCTACACGCACACCAAGAAGAAGAGCGTCGGACAGGCGGGCCTGTGGCAATCGCACTATCACGACACGATGATCGACCACGACAGGAACGTCGGGCAGATGCTCGACTTTCTCGACGAGCTCGGCATTGCCGAAGACACCTTTGTTCAGTACTCCACCGACAACGGTCCTCATCGCAACACGTGGCCGGATGCCGGCACGACGCCGTTCCGCAGCGAGAAGAACACCAATTGGGAGGGTGCGTTCCGTGTGCCGCTCATCGTGCGCTGGCCGGCCAAAATCAAGGCGGGCACAATCTCCAACGAGATCGTGCAGCACCACGACTGGCTGCCGACGTTCATGGCGATGGCCGGCGCGCCCGACGTAGTCGAGAAGCTGAAGAAGGGCTACAAGACGATCGGCCGTACCTACAAGAACCACATTGACGGCGTCAACCTGCTGCCGTACCTGACCGGCAAGGAGAAGAACAGCCCGCGCAACTTCTTTTTCTATTTCAGCGACGACGGCGACATGCTGGCAATTCGCATGCAGAACTGGAAGGTCGTCTTCATGGAGCAACGGACCGCCGGCGGGCTTGATGTCTGGCGCGATCCCTTCGTCCGGCTGCGGGCCCCGGTGCTCTTCAACCTGAGGACCGATCCGTTTGAATTCGCAAAGGTCACCGGAAACACCTACAACGACTGGATGTTCCAGCATGCCTATCTGATCTATGCCGTGCAGGCGGTGGCCGCGAAGTTCGCCGATACCTTCAAGGACTTCCCTGCCATCCAGAAGCCCAACACCTTCACGGTTGACGATGCGCTGAAGGCCATGAGCGAGGCATCGGCGTCGAGCTGACAGACTTCCGAAAACACGAAGGGCGTTGCGAAACGCAACGCCCTTCGTAATCGTGCTAATTGTCTTGGAGTCCTACAGGTTGAAGCGTCCCGTGCTCTTGCCGAGCGTCTCGACTTCAGCTCCTGCCATATCCGCGATTGTGAGCAGGAGATTTGCTGTCGGCTCCTTGTTCTCTACCGCAATGTGGCGGTTGCCTTGCAGCTTACGGTTGCCGCCTCCAATAATAATGGCGGGAGGCGTGTTGCGGTCGTGGGCATTGCCATTCCCCATGCCGCTTCCATAGTAGATGATCGAGCGATCGAGAAGTGTGCCGTCGCCGTCGCTGGTCTCTTTGAGTTTCCCGATGAACTCCGCAAGTTTCGCTGTCTGATAGGTGGTCAGCTTGGCGTACCTTTCGATGTTTTCAGGCTTGTCTCCGTGATGCGTAACCGGATGGTGTGGCTCCGGTATGCCGATATGAGCGTAGCTGCGGCTGCTTCCTTCATGTCCCACCATGAACGTGAACACCCGCGAAATGTCGGCCTGGAAGGCCAGGCGCATCAGATCGTAGGTGATCGTCATGTGATCGTCGAAGGTCTCGGGAATTCCCAGTGGCGAGGCCTGACCTTCAGGGATCGATGCGGCGCGGGCTTCCATTCGATCGAGTTGCAATTCCACGTCGCGAACGTTGCTGAGGTATTCCTCGAGAATCACGTTGTCGGCGGCTCCCAGCTTCTTCTGAAGCTTTGCTGTTTCTTCGGTGATCGAATCCAGCATGCTTTGCTTCTGCTTCAAATTGGCGAGTCGCTTCTTCGCGGAGCCGTTTTCCCCGAACATTCGTTCGAAGGTGACGCGCGGATTGATCGCCATCGGCAGCGGGCTCGTGTCATCGCGCCAGGACACCGTATTAAAGAAGACGCAGGGATAGCCGTCGCACGCGCCGGCCGAGGTGCCCATGTCTTCCGTTCCGACCTGGAGCGATCGCAGTGGCGTGTCTTCGGCCACCTTGTCGGCGATGAATTGGTCGATCGTTTTTTTCGAACGAATCACGGTGTAATTGGCCTGCTGGGTTAGCGGACCTACGCCGTTCAACCAGGCTGCGCTCGCGCCCATATGCACGCCGCCGTTTTCCGGGTTCCCATCCGGCGCCTTCATCTTGCTGAACGTGATCAGCTGGTCGCGATAAGGCTCGAGCGGTTTCATGATCGGCTTGAATTCGAAATCGCTGCCCGTCTTGTCCGGATGCCAAAGCTGCGGGTAAATTCCGTTCGGCATATACACAGCGCCGAAACGGAACGGCCGTGCCTTGGATTGCGCCGACAGCGCGGGAGTCATGGCGTCAAGAAAAGGTAGCGCCACCATCGTTCCCAGGGTACCGCGCAGAAAAGAGCGGCGGGGCAGGTGCTTCTTTGAAATGAACATGGACTACTCCTTTGTTGCAGTCTGTGCGACGGGCTTCACCGCGCTAGTATCGCTCAATTTGGTTCGCATCTGGAAAGCGGAACTTTGCACGATTCCCAGAATGATGGATTGCATGGGATATTTATCTTTTGCGGCGCTCCTCATAACGCCCCGTACGACAGGCATGTCCACGGGGTCGAGGCCCCGGCCCAGAGCATAAATCATCATCTTTTCCGTAACGGTACCGACAAAAACTTCCGGTCTCGCCAGCAGCGCCTTGCGCAGAGCGACGGGACCATCCACGGGAGTGCCGTCAAACAGAACTCCGGCGGAATCGATCTTGAGGCCGTCTTTTGTGACGTTCTGCCACTGTCCTACCGCGTTGAAATTCTCCAACGCAAATCCGATCGGATCGATGTTGCGATGGCACGACGCACACACCGGATTGGCCCGATGCAGTTCGAGTTGTTCGCGGACGGTCGATGGCCGGTCCTTTGGTGCGCTCTCTTCGAGTTGTGGCACCACGGGCGGCGGAGGGAGCGGTGGCGTGTTCAGCAGATTCGAGATCACGTACTTCCCGCGAAGAATGGGCGAGGTGCGATTCGCGGCAGAGGTCAGCGACAGGAAGCTGCCCTGACCCAGCAGCCCGCGCCGATTCTGATCTGTCACCAGCACGCGGCGGAACCGAGAGCCGTAGATACCCTGGATCCCATAATGGCGCGCGAGCCGTTCGTTCACGAACGTATAATCCGCGTCCAGCAGATCCAGCGTGCTTCGATTTTCCCGGACGATGCTTGTAAAGAACAATTCGGTTTCCTTGCGGAAAGCCTGTCGAACGTTGTCGTCGAAGTCCGGAAACATCAGGAGATCTGGCGTGACCTTATCGAGATTGCGAAGCTGCAGCCACTGACCCGTGAATTCCTTCATCAAGGTATCGGACCGCTCATCTGCCAGCATGCGCTTCACCTGGGCTTCGAGAACCCGCCGTTCGCGCAGTCGCTGAGCAATCGCGAGATTCAGCAGTTCATCGTCGGGGATGCTGCTCCACAAGAAGAACGAGAGCCGCGACGCGAGTTCAATGTCGCTGATCCGATGTGCAGAGCCGGGCGTAAGCCTCGCCGGGTCTTCTTCGGCGCGGAAGACGAACGCCGGACTTGCGAGAATTCGCGCGAGTCCGCCACGAATGCCGGCGTTAAAGTCGCCGCCATTTTTGCGGGCCGAATTGTAGAAGGACATTGGGGCTTCGAGATCGCTTTCAACAACCGGCCGGCGATAGGCACGCCGTGCGACGTTCGACAGAATTTCGGTAGCGCAGGCTGTTTCCTTCGCAGGCGTTGTCGGCTTACAGGTGAAGAGGATTTTACGCGAAGGCGTTTCCGAGATGCCGGTGACGTTGTACGGCCCCTGGATATTGCCCGTGCGCAGTCTCGGGATTCCCGAAGGATTGTGTGCTTCCAGGCTGTCGCGCAGGACCGGCTGCCACATGTTCTGTTCCTGCGAGGGCCGGTCAATGAATGTAAACCCGACCTCGTGTGGACCCGCGGTCACTTTGATCCGCGGCGACATCATACGCTTGTCGACTTCTTCCTTAGAGATGGTGATGTTCTTTCCGCTGGATTCGTGATCTTCCTTGCCGCCGACGGGAGCCGAAAACACCTGCTCGCCGTCGACAGTCACAATGAATTGAAATGGCGTTTCATGTCCTTCAACGCCGACATAGCCTTCGGCAACGGTGCGGAGAAGTCTTCCGTAGAACACATACTCGCCATCGGCAGGGAAGTCATAGTGAACGACTGTGCCGCCGCGTGTGCCCAGCGGCAGTCCATCAATGTGTTGGCGCTGCGTCACAACGGTACTTACCGTGAACGTCTGCGTTCCAGGCTCCACTTCAGTGTCGCCTACGGCAAGGTCGCTGATGTGAAGCGCCGCGGTCAGGTAGCGCTCCAGCAACAAAGGAGACGTCTTAAGCGCTGAAGCGATGTTGTCGAATCCAAAATCGCCGCCGTCGCTTGGCAGAAGATCGGTCACATCAACCGTTACGCCGACGAGATCGCGAATGGAATTCCCGTATTCAGTGCGATTGAGACGATGAATGACGTAGCGTCCCGGATTGCTTTTTGCCGCAGCGGCGCTATCAAGGCTCGCGATCAATGTCGACCGGAAAGCACTCAGTTCCGCGGAGCCAGGTGTCGGTGAATTCTGCGGAGGCATGGCGCCCACGCCAAGTTTGCGGACGACCTTTTCCCAGACATCTGCGGTCGCTCCCGGATCTTTGAGGTTCGCTTTGTCCAACGCCAGCGGAGCTCCTGCCGGGATTTTAGCCTTCTCGTTATGACAGGTGATGCAGTACTTGTTCAGCATCTCCTGGTACGCGGCGGGATTCGGCGCCGTATTCGTCGCGGGTGTTGCGGTCGCAACTTTTGGAGCCGGAGTCGCAGGTGCCTGCGCCGGTCGTGGCGCCTGGCTGGCAGACAACCCGCCGGACAAGGCGATGAAAGACAGGCTCAGCGCCGAAAGTGCGAGGAAGCGTTTTGTCATTGCTGTTCTTCCTCTTCTGCTGCAGTCGGAACTGCGGGTACTTCGGATGCGGCTGCCGCTGGAGGGGTCGCTGCCGGTGGCGCCGGTGGCAATCCCATCAATTCACGGAGCCGCTTTGCGACATCCTGCGGCGTGGTTCCACCGCCGCGAGCGCCTCCTCGGCCACGAGCCCCGGCCGCTGGGGGAGCTCCACCTCGTGCTCCACGTCCGGGGGCGGCAGCGGCACCAGCAGGCTGCTTGCCTTCTGCTACATCGAGGGCCGTCAGCCCAGCGTTGTTGGTTTGATCGTATTTCACGCCGGCTGATGCGAGAGCGTTAATCATGTCGAGATTGTTCGCCTGAACGGCGAGGTGCAAAAGGGTGTTGCCATCGGGCGCCTTCGCATTGGGATTTGCGCCGCCTTTCAGCAATGTGGCGAAGGCATCTTCGGGCTTGCGGCTTCCGGGCTCACGATAAGGAACAGGGCCGGCCGAACGCAGGTACCCGGGCCCACCGGTCATCGCCGGAGCGCGTCCTCCGGTCATCGTCACCATAGATGCTGTTCGTCCCGCGTTGGGGTTTCCGCCTCGGCCACGACCACCGGCTGCCGCAGGTGCTGCGGGCGCACCCTCTGCAGCCGCGACGGCTGCAGCCGGCACAACCTTGTCGAGATCAATCTTGTGCTTGATGAAAACCTTCAGGGCTTCCACGTCCGACGACACCGCCGATCGCATGAACGGTGAGTTGTCGAATCGATCGCTATTGGGCATTGACGTCGAGTGGAACTGACCGCTGAAGGGTTTGTAGGGATCTGCGCCGCGCTCCAGCAAAAGATCGATGAGATCGAGAGACGTCAGCTTGTTCGGATTGTTCGGCCGGAGACGAGATCCGTCGAACGCGAACTGATCGGTCGTGGAGTCGCGCATTTCCACCGCCGTATATAGAGACCCGTCATTCGGATCGGAGCCGAGATCAATCATGGCCTTCGCCATGTCAAAGCGATCGTTGTAAATTGCGACCATCGTGGCAGTGGCGTTATCGCCGTTCTTCATGGCCATGTCTGCTCCGCCCTTGACGAGAGCACGAACAGTGTCTTCGGATCCGTTTCGTGCCGCCCACATCAGCGCCGTGAAGCCTCCCGTGGGGTGATCGGCATTCTTACGCTCGGTAAGCGAACTCACGTGGGCTTTACGATTCGGATCGGCCCCAGCTTTGAGGAGCGCTTCGACGACATCGACGTGACCTTCTGCGGCGGCCCACATCAGGGCGGTCTGCTGCTGGAAAGTCTCGGTCGCGTTCACGTCGACGCCACGACTCAACAGCAGCTTCACCCCGGCAAGACTGCCGGATCTTGATGCCGCCATCAGCGGTGTTTCGCCTTCCGGATGCGCGAGCTTGGGATCGGCACCTGCTTTCAGGAGGACTTCCATCATCTCCTCATCACCGGTGCGGCTTGCGTCCAGCAGTGGAGTGACGCCGTAGTGATTTGGGACATCAACCCTCGCGCCCGCAGCAATCAGCGCTTTCACCATTTCGATGTCTGGGAGGTGCACCGCCCAGAGCAGCGGGGTAGACCCGTCTCCCGTGGGGGTATTCACATCCGAGCGCGATGCGATGAGCTTGCGCACCGTCGTGAGATCCCCGGCTTTAACGGCCTTTGCAACGGGACTATCCGCTCCCGCGCGGATGATGGTGACGAGCAAAACAGCGATAGATAAGACCGCTCCAAGCAACCGGACGACACGAGCCATCAGGACCACCCTTCTGCATGATTTCACTTCGGCGGAACCGCCGGGATTTCAGAGTCTTGCAACTGGTTCTGTAACTGCCCGCTATGATAGTTCGAGGCGGGGATTTTGGGCTATTAGAAAAGTGACGGATTTGAAGAATTTAGGCCACGGGTCGCAGGGTGGAAATTCGCCTGAAAAAGGGAATACTTGACAGTCCGCCAGGTGTGTTAGTCGCTCAAAACCGCGGATCCCGGCCTCCGTACTTCTCCAGGTCTTTTAGATCGAAAGGCCCATGGGCTGGATTCCGATGGAATCCTCGATAGATCGCGTGGCATGCATAGCAGACCGTGACTTCCCCAACCAGCGAGTAAATTAGAAAATCGATGCCGGCGCTGACAAATAGCGCGAGCATGCCGTACAGCGGCTGACTCTTTGAAAAGAAGTAAAGGCTGGCGAGGCTACCCGCAACGACAATCGCCACCCCAAGGGTTCGATTAAAGTCCTTTTGCAGGTAAAGGGTGTCGTGCCCGCAACCGACACAGTTGCGCACAAAGTCTTCTTTTTCAAGGGCCGGATCCATTCGTAAAGGAATCGGCTTTTGACATCCGGGGCAAATTACCCCGTCTTTGATGGCTTTCGGGAGGAAGGCATTTTCCCTGTTGCAGTGACGACACCCTAGTATAATTTGCCCCATGAAAGCCTTGATTCTGATTCTTCTAGCCGCAAGTTATGCCGCCGCGCAGAACAGCCCGACGATCGCCGATATCGCCCGCCAGGAGCGCGCTCGCCGCGCTGAGAGCGGCGGAACGAAAGTCTACACGATGGCGGATATTAAGACTTTGCCCCCGACTGTGCCCGAACCTGGCCTCGGAAATACTCCCGCAGCGCTGATAGACGCTCCGGCAGTCGGTACGCTCCCTGTCGCAGGCGCAGCTCCCACAGCCGGCGCTACTCCGGCGACTGCGGCTGCAACGCCCGAAACGCCGAAGGAAGACCCTGTCCAGAAGTGGCTGGCTGAAACCGAGAAGCTGCGTGCCCAGCTTCGCCAGCTCATCGACCAGGAATCCGCAACGCAACTGGAGATCAATCAAATCACGAATCGAATCTACACTCCGGTGACGTCCGTGCCCGATCGGGATCGCGCTCAAAATGAGCTTGGGATTGCGCAGGTTCGACTTCAGGCTCTTCGCGATCAGATCACCAAGGCAAGAGCCGAACTCCAGGCCAGAGAACAGGAAGGACCACCCAAGAAGCAGTAAGGGGAGGGTGGGCGAAGGGGTTCGAACCCTCGGCCACTGGAGCCACAATCCAGCGCTCTACCAGCTGAGCTACGCCCACCGTACAGACAGGGCAGTATACCGCATTCCAGATCTGGCTAGTGTTCCGGTACCGAGACGGGGCGAATCTCTGTAGTGACTTCAAACTTCTTGCACTCGCTGTATTCCGCGACATAGACAGCATTCTGGTTTTTACCAATCGTAGTTCCGGCTCTGATAATGCGAGGCAGCCAGTAAGCCTTGCCGTCGATCGCGATACTTTGAAAGTCCGCTGATACGGGGACCCCGCCAGCTATTTTCAGTGATGCAAGACGGTTTTCTACGTGAAGCGCACCATTGGCTTTCGCATCGATCTGCGCTCCCATCACCACAGCCGGAAAGGCCAACTCCACAAACTCCTGAGAACCGCGAGTGGTAAATGTGACGCGAACCGAGAGACGACCGTCCAAATTTCCGGCGGCGCCGGGGCGATAACCTGGAACATCCGACATGAACAGAATGTTCGCGGCAAGTCCGTCGAAAGAGAGCGGAAGAGACGGCTGCTTTGCATTCTTTGCCACAGTCTTGCCACCGATCGCTGTCACTTCTCGCGATTCAACATTGGAGTGCACTGGAATGCCGTCAGCCTGAGTTCGCGTCTTCCGCTGAACCATGAAGGCCGACTCGATGACGCGTTGCTCTTTGGTCTTTCCGTTTTCGACGACACTGGAAACGATTTTTTCTTTACAGACGAAGTCCGGCATCGAATTCCAGATCTGGTTCATGGAAACGGGAGCACGATCCGCGGGGGGTGTGGAGACAGATTGTCGCGCCAGGAGAGGTGCCGGAAGAAGTGCGAACGATACCGCGCAATAATAGAAGTACCGAATCAATACACTCTCCGGGAAAAATCGGGGCGAGATGGGGGACGGACTACTAAACCCCCAAACTCCTGACAAAAATTACGCAGGCACAATAATTTCTCGCAGGAGTTTGGGGGTTTAGTAGTCCGTCCCCCGTCTCGCCCCGATTTTTTTCTTACATCAACTCAGCCATGATCTCTTTGAGATCTTCGGCGCTGGGCTGCACGCGCTCCTGCGGCAACGTGGCGAGAGGTTCGTCGACCATGTTGAGCTGCGTCAGGAAGTCGGGCTTTTCTTCATTCACGTAGATAAGACCGGTGAAGAATTCGCCGGAATCGTAGCAGCGCCGTAGCATGTTCAAGGCTTCGATCTTATTCGTTGGGTCGAAGTCGACGTCGGCTTTGCGCAGACGAATCATCGATCCGTCATGCATCTCCACTTCCTTCACTTCGCCTTCCTTGTAATCCACGGTGATCTGCTCGAAGAAAGGAACGAATGAGATCTCGTGGAGCAATTCCTCGTGGTCCTTCGCGAACTTGTAACTCTTGGTGGATCCTTCGTGGTTATTGAAGGTCACGCAGGGGCTAATAATGTCGAACAGTGCGGTGCCGCGATGCGCCAGTGCAGCTTTCAGCAAGGCAACCAGCTGCTTGGGATCGCCTGCGAAAGATCGGCAGACAAAGTTGCAGCCGAGTTCAATCGCCATGGTGCACATGTCGATTGCCGGAAGATCGTTCAGCGCGCCGCTCTTGGCTCTTGAGCCGTAGTCGGCTGTTGCAGAGAACTGCCCCTTGGTCAGACCATACACGCCATTGTTTTCGATGATGTAGATCATCGGAATATTCCGGCGGAGCAAATGGACAAACTGGCCCATGCCGATGGATGCGGTATCGCCGTCGCCGCTGACCCCTATCGAGATCAGATTCCGGTTGGCCAGCATCACGCCGGTGGCCAGTGCGGGCATGCGGCCGTGCACACCGTTGAACCCATGGGACTGGCCCAGGAAGTATGCCGGGGTCTTGCTCGAGCAGCCAATGCCGCTGAGCTTTGCGACGCGGCGCGGATCGACGCCGTATTCGTAGAAGGCTTTGATGATCTGCGAGGTGATGGCATCATGACCGCATCCCGCGCAAAGTGTAGAATCGCCGCCCTTGTATTCCGCTACCGACAAGCCGATACGGTTGACCTGTTTTGGTGGTGCGGGTGGTTGCATCGTCGTGGACATTTACTTCTTTTCTCCCTTCTCAGCGGCAACAACAGCATCCGTCACGAAGCGCGCATCAATCGGCAACCCGCTGTAGTGCAGGATGCTTCGAATCTTTGCCCCGAGCTCGGGTGAGAGTTCCAACTTGATCAGCGCAGCCATTTGCGCGTCACGGTTCTGCTCAACGACATAGACGCGGTCGTGCTTCTCGAAGAATTCGACAAGATGTTTCGTGAACGGAACGGCACGCAGACGGTAATAGCTGACCGTCATGTTGTCTTCCCTCTGAAGCTGATCCTGAGATTCAATGATCGCCCAGTGCGTGGTGCCGAAAGCAAGGAAGCCGATCTTCGCGCCATCCTTGTAGTCAATCTCCGGCTGCGGGACCGCACTACGAGCCGTGTCGTACTTCTTCGCAAGACGATCCATGTTGTTCTTGTAGTCGTCCGGCCGCTCGCTGTAGAGAGCTCTTTCGTTGTGACCGCTACCGCGTGTGAAGTAAGCAGCCGCAGGATGATCAGTCCCAGGGAGCGTGCGATAACCGATACCATCACCATCGACATCCCCATAGCGCTTGAAGCTGCCGAGCTTCTGCAGATCTTCGGCGGAGAGGACCTTGCCGCGATCGAATTTCCGAGTTGGATACTTGAAGGCATCGGACATCCAGTTGTTCATGCCGAGATCGAGATCGCTCATCACGAACACCGGCGTCTGAAACCGTTCTGTGAGATCGAACGCATCGATAGCCATGTCGAAGCATTCCGACACGCTGCAGGGCAGCAGCATGATGTGTTTGGTGTCGCCGTGCGAACAGTAGACAAGCGAGAAAATATCGGACTGCTGCGTTCGGGTCGGCAGCCCGGTGCTTGGCCCGACGCGCGTGATGTCAAAGATCACGATGGGAATCTCGGCGTAATAGGCCAGACCGATAAATTCATTCATCAGTGAAATGCCGGGGCCTGCGGTTGAAGTCATCGACCGCGCGCCCGCCCAGCCTGCACCGATTGCCATGCCGACGGCGGCGAGTTCATCTTCCGCCTGCACGATGGCATAGCTAGCCTTCCCATTCTCTTCGTGACGGTATTCCGCCATGTAATCGGCGAGCGTTTCACAAAGGCTTGAAGAGGGCGTGATCGGATACCAGGTTGCGACAGTGATTCCGGCGAACATGCAGCCCAGAGCGCCTGCGGAGTTGCCATCAATGATGATCTTCCCTTTTGTCGCGTCCATTCGCTGGCATCGGTAGGGGAGCTGGCTGCGATCCAGATTCTCCGCGGCAAACTTCCGCCCCACTTCGAGCGCCTGCTTGTTCAGGGCAACCGCTTTCGCTTTGCCTTTGAACTGCTTGGCCAGCGCAATCTCCATTTCCGCCGGATCGATATTCATCAACTCCCCAACCACGCCAACGTAAATCATGTTGGCGAGAAGCTTGCGCAGACGGGCATCGGTCGTGATACCTGCTGCGAGCTTCGCGAAGGGAATGGGAAAGAAGTGAAGATCTTTTCTCAGTTGTTTGAGGTTCAACGTTTCCTCGTAGACCACTGCGCGATTGGGTTCCAGCGACATCACGTCTTCACGTGCGGTGTCTGCGTTCATGGCTACGAGAAAATCGATTTCTTTGCGGCGGGCAATCCATCCGGCCTTGTTGGCTCGGATCGTAAACCAGGTGGGAAGGCCAGCTATATTGGAAGGAAAGAGGTTTTTTCCACTAACGGGGATCCCCATCTGAAAGATGGACCGCATAAGGACGGTATTGGAAGATTGGCTTCCCGACCCGTTGACTGTGGCTACCTGAATACTGAAATCGTTTATTATCAGTTCCTTCGTATCGCTTCGCTGGTCCTCCTCCAAGACAGCATGGGGAGACTGATCTGACACGTTACGGCTTCTCCTTTAATTTCAAATATTAGTTCGCCTTATTCGCTGTACTACTCCAATGGCTTCAGGTACTTCCAGCAAGCGAACAACAGCTTTTTACTATATCAAAAGGACAGAATTACCGACGGATTTTTGTGGGAATCTATTCCTAGCCCATTCCTAGATGGTCGGTTTTATTGCTAAGTCCTTAAGAATGCGGTTGGCGGCGTTGTGCCCGGCGCAACCCATCACGGAACCCGCCGGATGGCAACCCGCGCTGCAGGAATAAAGACCTGCAATGGGCGTGGAGTAAGGCATCCGCCGATCGAACCCGAAAGTGTTGTCGACATGGTGGATGTGCCCGTATCGAATGCCGAAATGGCGCTCGATTTTTTTGGGCGTCAAAGTGAAGGTATCGACCACGCTGTTCGTTAAGCCGGGCGCGAACTGCTCGGCAATATTCAAGAGATGTTGGACATAGCGTGACTCTTGCTCATCCCATGTCCCCTGTTGCAACTCGTAGGGAACCCATTCGACGAAGAACGCAGCGTTGTGCCGCTTCTGATCATCTTGAAGGGATGGATCCGCTTGTGTGTGGATGTACCACTCGATCGTTGGAAAGTCTGCAAGACGGCCGGCCTTAACTTCTTCATAGGCTTTTCGAACGGCGGCGATTACGTCTGTGTCCTGGGGAAGGAGATGGATCGTCGCATTGTGCTGACCACGATTCTGCGGCAGGCATCGGAATGTCGGCAGACGCTCCAGTGCGAGATTCACTTTGAGTGTCGTCCCGGGTCTTTTGAAGCCGTCGAGTTTTGCATTGAAGTCGTCAGAGAATTTTTCGGCGCCGGCGAGATCTCGCATGCGAAATGGATCGGCGTTGCTGAGTATGGTTGCGGCATTCACCTCACGGCCATCCTCAAGAGCTACGCCAACGACGCGATTGCCCTGCGTGATGATGCGATCGACCCTGGCGCTGGTGAAAAATTTCGCGCCTGCCTCTGTGGCAAGGCGTCCGAGTTCTCTGGTCACGCTACCCATCCCGCCTTGCGCGATCATCCACGTTCCGTCTGAGCCGGGAAGGCGGCACATGTTGTGAAAGAGAAAGTTCAAACCTGTGCCGGTGTCGCCGAATCCCGCAGTGAGACCGGAGAATCCGTCCGTGACTGCGTACATCGCGAGCAGGAGATCGCTTTCGAATCCGAAGCGATGGAGGTAGTTCTCGACCGGCTGCGTCACGAGGTCGACGAAGATCCGGCGGAGCGAAGGACGAATATATCGCCCGGCGGTTTGCTCGAGCGATAGAGGCTCTTCGAGAAATGCCGGTGCGAGATCGTCGCGAATCTGGCCGATCTCCTGCGTGAGTGCCTGATTGGCAAGCCAGTCCTTTTCGGAGAAAAAACTCAGGAACTGGTGCCGCATGGCGTCGGCGTCAGAGCCGAAGAGCAGGTAGCGGCTGCCGGTTGTCGGCAGAAAGTAATGAGGATCGCGGCGAATCAGAGTCAGACGCGCGCCGAGTTTTGCGAGAAGCTCGGGAGGCATCACGCCGAGAAGGTACGCGCCGGTCGATGTGCCAAGGTTTGGCGCCTTAGGGAAGGGGTATTCCGTCTTTGCTGCGCCGCCGATAACGGACTGTTCGTCGAGGACAGTGACACTGAGGCCCGCCCGGGCGAGGAGGATTGCCGCGACAAGTCCGTTGTGCCCGGCTCCAATGATGGCAACGTCGGAGGAAAGGTTCATGGAGCGCTAGTGTACCGGAATTAGAAATCCCTCTTCGGGGGCTATCCTTCTCCCTCCGGGAGAAGGTGGCCCGAAGGGCCGGATGAGGGATCCGCAGTACACCTCAATCCCTCTCCACAATCTCCAATGAGAAATTTCTTAATCTCACACTCCAGCTGATCCGGCGCTTGTAGCACCAGGCCATTCGGAACACGCAACACGTGGTATCCAAGATCCCGAAGGTAAGTATTGCGACGCTCGTCGTTCCGAGCCTGCTTCGGATCGTCATGCACACCGCCATCGAGTTCCAGAACTAGGCGCAAGTGCACGCAGTAAAAATCGACAATGTAGTTCGCAATCGGAAATTGGCGGTG
>Ga0157375_10000424_pt1 | contig 38274 bp, 51 predicted proteins | sample M35metaG_FD_115311 | JGI IMG/M metagenome (GOLD analysis project Ga0157375, IMG submission 115311) | Miscanthus rhizosphere microbial communities from Kellogg Biological Station, Michigan, USA - M3-5 metaG | ecosystem: Host-associated > Plants > Roots > Rhizosphere > Soil | place: USA: Michigan... | reverse complement strand
TGACGGCGTGGACCAACGCGACCAACACGGCCATCAACGAGTCACGCATCCAGCAGGGCCTGCCGCCGCTGACGGCGTACGGCTATGGCGGCAACCAGGGCGCGCAGCAGACGCTGCAGGCGCAGAACCAGTATTTCACTCAGGCCAATGAGCTGGCGAAGCAGTACGGCCAGTACTACCAGCCTGGCATGCCAGGCCAGGCAGGTCAGGCTGGCGTCAACATGCCAGGGCAGGGGCAGCTCACGCTCGCCAATATTGCCCAGCAGAACGCGATTGCGCAGAAGTGGGCCGAGCAGTACGGCTACGTGCCGCAGTTCGACGCCAACGGCCAGCCCATCTTCCAGGCGGGCGCCAACGGCAACCCGGCCTCCACGCTCGCGGCGCAGCAGCAGACCTACGCGCAGCAGATGGGCATGATCAAACAAGCCGCTGACCTGCAGGCGAACCCGTTCCGTCAGCAGCAGGCGATCGGTCAGATGGGCAACCTATTGGCGGGCGGCGGCGTGGCGGGCTTCTCGGCGCCGAACACGGTCGCGGGCGTCGGCACCGCCGGCGGCAACACCCAGGGCGGGATGGGCTACCTGTCGCAGATGATCCAGGACATCCGGGATCCAACCGCGAACCAGGCATCCATGAACGACGTGCTGAACGCCATCCCGACGCCGAACAAGATCAATAGCAACGAGTTCCTGCGCGCGGCGCCGAGCACGCAGAGCATGGTGCTGCAGGGGATGCAGGAGAAGTACGGGCTGGACCCGAAGGACGCGCTGGCGCAGATCCAGAACACGCTGCCGCAGTTCAAGGCGCCGACCACCATGGGAGCGGTGAAACGATGAGTCCATTGATCAAGGGCAAAGCCGCGAAAACGCCGGCGGGGATCTCCAGGAACATCCGCGCCGAGATCAAGGCTGGACGAAAACAGCCGCAAGCCGTGGCGATCGCGATGCGCGTTGCCGGCAAGCCGAAGCCAAAGAAGTAAGCCATGACGATGTCAGACCGCGGAACCCATCCCGACCTCGTGGAAGAGGAAGCCGCGGCACGCGAGGAGTCGGCACAGGAAGCCCCGCCGCCCGCGCCGGCGCCGAGAGGCCGTGGCGGTCGTGCGCGAGCGGCTGCACCCGCTGAGCCCGCGCCTGAAGCGCACGCGGAGCCTTCGGCCGAGTCTGAGCCACCTGCCGCGGACGCCGAGCCCGAATGGGTCGCGCAGTGGCGTGAAGCCAAAGACCCCGCCGAAGCGTTCAAGCTGCTCAGCAAGAACCTGCCGCGGGACGTGCTCGAAAAAGACGAGACGCTGAGCGGGCTGATCGGCAGCCGCGCCGATCTCCGCGCACGAGAGCTCTTGCGTCAGCAGGAGCGCGACGTGCAGGAACGCGCCAAGCTCGAGGCGGCGCAGTCAGGAGACCTGTACACGCTGGGCGAGATGACGCAGCGCGAGTACCAGGAGCGCATCGCCCAGCACCAGGCCGCTCAAGCCGCTGGTCCATTTATGGACGGTGTCGTATTGTTCCAGCAACAGCTGCCCGACTCGATCCAGAAAGAGGTGGCTGGCAAAGTCTTCGGAGAAGGAAAAGGTCAAGCCCAAGGGGTCGCCGAGTATCTCCAGTTCATCGCCGATGCGCGCACCAAGCTCGAGGTGGAGAAGGAACTTCAACGCCGCGAGTCTGCTCTCCGCAAGTCGGTGCTGTCGGAAGTCAATGGCGATGAGCCAGTCCCCGAGCGCGAATCAGGTACCCCCGGTCGCGTCCGAGAAGTGACTGACGAACAGATTGAGGCGATGACCATGCAGGAATATGACGCCCTGTTCGATGCGAACGGGCATCCAAAACCGGGGGTACGCCACAGGGCAACGCGGAGTACCCCCCTGACACGACATTAGGGGGTCCTGTAGATGGCCACTGGGGCTACGGAATTTGTTGACCAAACGATCGCGAACGGCGTCTTCTCTGCGGACATCTGGAGCAAGCAGGTCCTGCGTGCGACCGAGGCGAACCTGGTCATCGCCAAGTCCGTCAATCGTCAGTTCGAAGCGGACGCTACGGTCGGCAAGACGGTCAAGGTCGCCTCAATCGGTAATCTCGCCGCTCGCGCCAAGGCCGAGAACGCGGTCATCACGTACGAAACGGTGGCTGAGACCGCGACCACCATCACGTTAAATATTTGGTCCTACAGCGCATTGGGAATCGAGGACATAGTTAAGGTTCAAAGTACGCCTGATATCCAGAATGAATACCAACGCAAGCTCGGCTACGCCGTCGCCAGGGATATCGACACCAAGTTGGCCGCGGACTTCGCCGGGTTCTCGCAGATCGTCGGCACGCTCGGCACCGCGGCCTCCGACGCCAACGTGCTTGCGGCAGTCAAGCTGCTCGATGACGCCGACGTGCCGCAGGACGACCGGTTTTTCATCATGTCGCCGGCGGAGAAGGTCGCCAAGCTGGCACTCGATCGATGGTCGAACGCGCTGTACATCGGCACCAACCAGTACCCGACGCGGTCGGGCCTACTTGGGGATATGTACGGCCTCACGTTGGCCGTCACGACTAATTTGGTGAAGCCCGCCGGCGGTCAGGCCAACAACGCCATTTTCCATCGCGACGCGCTCGCGCTGGTGGTCCAGCGCACCCCGAAGACACATATTTTTTACGATATAGACACGTTCACCTGGAAGCTGGCGGTCGAAGTGATCTACGGCCACCAGGAGCTCAGGGACAACTTTGGCGTGCTGGTCAACGGAGCGAGCTAACCGTGACGACGGAAGCGATGACGGGAAATTCGTTTCTCGACAAACTGCTCGAGCAGACCCCGCCGGCCGCGTCGCAACCGCGGCATGGCCAGAACTACAACTACCCGCAGCGTCTGTTCCTGAAGCCTGACGGCTCGGTCGTCTCGTTGCAGGGCGATCCGCAGAACCGCGCGTACTACCAGGACAAGGGCTACAAGATGCTGTCCGACGCGCTTGGCCGTGACGGTCACAGCGAAGTCCGCCAGTACCAGGATGTCGAATACCCGAAGATCCTGAAGGCGCAGCGCGAGAAGGCGGCGCTGATCACCGCGATTCGGCGTGCTGGCGAACGCTACCGCGACCTGAACCTCGAGGACACCTTCGACGACTACACGGTCGAAGAGGTGCGCGAGTACCTGGCCGACATCAAGCGCGAGACCGGCAAAGACATCCGGGTGATCCTGCCGAAACGTGCCCAGGCGCGCGAGGATGCCAGGGATGCGGCACTGTTGTCGGGTGTCGAGACGAGCGCGACCACGACGATGGAAGCCGTGCAGGCCAAGATGGTCCAGGGCCAGGGGTACGACCCGATGGAACAGGCGCGCAGGGCGCGCAGGGGGACGGTATGAGCGAAGCGGCGGCGGTCGAAGAAGAACTGAAGCAACACCCGGCGGCGGCGAGCCCGCCCGAGGTGCTCGAGCTCAAGCCGAACGATGCCAAGAGTGCGACCGAGGGGCCGCACGCGCAGGTTGATCCGAACATGTACGTGACGTGGACGAAGCCCGACGGCTCCACGTTCATCGCGCCGCTCAGCAACTCGGAGACGTACGAGCGCAAGGGCTACACCGCCGGCTCGGCGGAGAAGATCCCCGACCTGGTGGCGCACCTGGCCGAGCAGGCGGCGAAGGAGCCGGCGAAGGCTGAGACACCCAAGGCGACACCGAAGGCGACCGCGGAGAAGACCTGAGTTACTTGACGTGAGTCCACGTTCTACCTGTCCGCGCGAACCACACGGTACCGGACGACACGCCGTATTGGGCAGCCAGCTGCGCATCACTGGTGTCGGGCGAAGCCGCGCGGATAGCGCGGACGGCGGACTCAGTCAACCGTGCTCGCCCGTTGGTGGTCCCCAGTTGCGGAACGTGCAGCGGTTTCTGCAATCCAATCTTGTAGGCGTGGTGCATCTGTTCGCTCATCGTGGCCCATTCGAGATTCACAACGCGATTGTCCGTTCGGATGCCGTTCAGATGGTTGACGGTGTGGCGCGCGGTTGGCCGAGGTGGCAAGAACGCTTCGGCGATCAGCGGCGCCACGGCGAATACTCGGAGCCGCCCGTTCTGCATCAGACTAATTGTCAGATACCGTCCGTTCGTAGCAGGGCGGACTGGGCGACCGGGAAACGTGCGCTTGCCTGGGGTGGCGCGACGAACGTTGCCGAGATCCGACACTTCGTAATCGGGAGCCTGTCCGCACACGCGCCACGTTTCCACGTGGACATTATAAGGTCCGATTGGAGGACGGCCAATGCCTGGGGATATTAGTGGGATGATTGCCGCGCAAATAGGAGCTGCTGGGGGCTTGTGGACTCACAGCCCCATTGATTGGCGCGGCAACGAGACGGGCCAGGCACCGCCCGGTCCGGCGGGTTGGCCGACGAACGCGAGCGCGGCCGTGCCGCCCGGCGGGAGCACGGCGTCGGTCGGAAGCGCGCCGGCGCCAACGATCAGCGCTATCTCGGTGACGGGTATCACCACCACTGGCGCGACGATCAACTACACCGTGCAGCCGGCGGGCACCAACCAGGTCGAGTACGGGCTGACGCTGGCGTATGGCTTGGTGAACGTCGAGGGCGGCGGCTCGGGCCCGATGACCAAGCCGCTCACGGGCCTGACAACGGCCACGCTCTATCACTATCGCATCCGCGCGACCTCGAACGGCCTCACCACCTACACCACCGACCGCACGTTCACCACTTCGTAGGAGCCCTGTTATGCGCCAGATTCCGGACCCGAATCCCCCAGCGGAGCCAGAGGACGAGGGCGACGAGATTCCCGAGCCCGAACCCGAGGACAAACCCGATGCCGAGTGACGAGCGCACGCCCGATGTTATTGACGGTGCGCGCTTCCTGGGCATGAGCCAGAAAGACGGGATGCGTGAGCTGGGCATCTCGAGCGAGCAGGCCTATGCCCGCGCGTACAAGGACATCGAGGCGGCGGTCGTGGCCAGAGATAACCGTGAGTCGCAGGGCGGGGTGCACGCGTCCATCGTGATCAAGCGCGCTGGTGCGAAGGTGGTCGATGCCTGAGTGACTGATACCTTCGTCGTTTCTCGGGATCGTCAGACCGACGGGACGTGGGCGCACAACGGACGCCTGGTCGTGCGGCGCCGGCTCGCCACCGGCGCGCTGGTGACGGTGACGCTGCCGGACGACTGGCAAACGTTGACGGTCGCCGACGGCTCGATCACGTCGGCCAAGATTGCCGATGGCACGATCCAGACGATAGACATTGCCAATGGTGCGGTGACGACGGCAAAGCTGGGAGCCGATGTGCACCCCACCGCGGCCGAGTTCAACGCCCTTGCGGCGCGTGTGACGGCACTCGAGGCGAAGGTCATCCCGAACTCGATCGAAGACCTGACGTACGGGGGGTAATTGCTGATGCCTGGTGCTCCGCCGCTGCTGCCGATTTCGAGCACGCCGCCGCCCTACGTGCCAGTCCTGGTTCCGCCGAGTACGATCCCGCCGCTGCAGCCGACGCCGCCGCCGCTCGAACCCAGTCCGCCCGCGCCGTGGACAGGTCCACAGGGTCCACAGGGTGAGCCCGGACCGCCCGGACCGCAAGGTATCCAGGGTGCCCCAGGTCCACAAGGGCCGGCGGGACCAGCGAGCGGGGTAGATGTCCAATTGCGTACGTACGTGCAGCGCATCATGGCAATCCTGGACCCCAGCGGTCCACCGCCGCCCTCTCCATGAGCAGACTCTTCACTTGCGGCTACGAGACGGGCGACGTGAACGAAGCTGGTACGAACACGCTTGGCTCGAACACCACGATTACCGTCGTGAATACGGCTCCCGTGCCGCGTGCCGGCAATTACTGCCTCAAGATTGCCACGACGTCTTCGAGCTTCGCGGGGGCTTACAAAACGCTTGCCTTCTCCGCAAAGGCGGAGGTCTGGATCCGGTTCGCTTTTTACATCAACGCCGGGATCATGACGAACGAGTGCCAGATCGCGATCCTGAACGATGCCACCGGGACGAATCAGGCGACGTTGACGTATACGGTGACCGACGGATTGCTCCGCGTCTACCGCGGGCTGGGAACGTTTCTGGCGGCTGCTACCACTTCGTTTCCCCCCGGTGGTTGGCATGTCCTCGAGTGGCGGCAGCAGATGACCTCAGCTACGGTGGGCGTCACAGAGATCTGGCTCGACGGGAACAGGGTCATTAACTTCAGCGGCGACAACACCGGCACAACGACCATCAATGTGCAGACTCTGCAACTCGGTCTAACAAGCTCGGTCGCGTCTGCAACTGGTGCGTACCTGGCCTACGACGACATTGCGGTCAACGACACCGCCGGCACGCTCAACAACGGCCGTGCCGGCGACGGGCGCGTAGTGCTGCTCTCACCAAACGGTGCCGGCAGCTCCACGCAGTGGGTGCGTGGTGGCACCGATACCGGCGCGAACTACTCTCAGGTGAGTGAGCTTCCGCCGTCAATGGCACAGTACGTCGGCTCGCCCACGGTAGGCAACCGCGACCTGTACACGCTTCAGGACCTCGCCGTCGCGGTGCAGAGCATCAACGTGGTGGAAGCAATCATGCTGGCGCAGAACAGTGACGCGGGTGGCGGCAGCATCGCGCCCACGATCCGCAGCGGCGCTACCACCAACGAATCGGGCACGATTGGTCTGAGCACCGCTTCTGGGTACGTGCTGGGTCGTTGGGAGACCGACCCGAACACTGGCGCAGCCTGGACTGCCGCGGCGGTGAACGCGGCTGAGGCCGGAGCAACAGTACGGTGACCGACCGTCAGGTTGGTGGCGAAGGTCTGAATGTCGACCTGAATGCCCAGGTCGATCGGCGCGTCGCGGGCCAGGGACTGATCGTCGATGTCATGCCGCCGCTCGTTGGCGAGCGGCAAGCGGACGCACTGGGGATCACCGTCGACTACACTTGGCCGCAGGGCGTCCAGTTTGGCGGACTCGACGTCAAGGTCGACCTGGTGCCGACCACGACAAAGCAGCTGGGCAGCATCGCCATGATGGTCGACTATGTCGCGTCGGCAGTTGCTGCCAACGCGGCACGCTGGTCGAGCACCGCGTTCGAGATGGGCACAGCCTCGCCGCTGTCGTACTGGTCGGGCAGCCAGTTCCTGGCCAGTGGCAGCAAGCCGGTGCTGTGGGTCACCGATCACTTCGAGGTAGCTCCCTGATGCCGACCCTCGCGGAATATCGCCGCAGTGTGGCCGTGGAGTCTGGCGAGTACATCGGACCTGAGGCGTACAACGTGCGCGCAACCAGCGGCTCGAGCACGACCCTGCTCGTGTGCTCGAACTACCCGATCAGGTCCGGGATCCAGCAGAACGACCTCTATACCCAGCGCCCGCTCTATCGTCCCGACGCGGTGCAGGAGCACGACAAGCACCGCTATGTGATGACGTACGACCCACCCACGGGCACCATCACGCCCGACCTGGTGTGGTCCATGCCGCCCATCGCGCCACCGGGCGGCTCGACGTACGACTACCTCGAGGCATTCCAGTACGCCGGGCTCGAGTTGATGTTCTACGAGGACCTGGAAAACCTGGGGCTGAGCGGGTTGGGCGAACGCTTCGAGATCCTGGGTCCGTTCGACGTGCCGACGCTGCACCAGTTGATCAACGACGGGCTCAAGCAGTGCTGGATGGTGGTCGAGATCGTGTGTCTCCCGACACCAGGCGCCACGCGCCACAGTCTGGCGGTGGTCGCGCCGTGGATCCAGGACGCGAACCACGTCCGCCAGGCCGGCATGTTGCCGCAGGGCTCCGATCGCAACCTCGACGACCCGTTCGACAACATCGTGTACGGCCAGGTCGAGCGGGACGGCGGCGACTTCTACTTCAACACTGGGTCGCGCAGCTTCAACGACGGTGACGTGCTGTTTCTGCGCTGCTACAAGCGCGCGTACGACCACTGCCGCCCCGCGGGTGGCGTGTTCGGCGACCAGTCGGGACTGGCGCTCGAAACGGACGAGGCGCCCATTGAGCGGGATTGGCTGGCGTCGTCCGCGCTGACCGTGGGCTGGCGTCGCTTCGGGCATCTGCTCGAGCCGGCCGCGAACCAGCGTTTGATTCGTGATCAGGCGACCGCCGCGGCGTGGTTCGCCGACCGATCGCGGCAGCACTTTGTCGCGGTGGCGCCGACGCTGACGTTTCGTCCCGCGCGACGCTTCGGCCCGGCGGTGCGTTCGTGAGCATCTACTCGGCCAGGTCGTCGCCCTACCCATTCCATTTCAAAATTGGCTCGGTGGGACTCTTGCTCGCGCCGCCGGCGCCGAACAAGCCGCTGGTGACCTCGACCAAAACGCAAGACATCTCCCAGGTCGCGCCGCCCGACTTTGGGTACGCCGGCCTGTCGCCGATCAGCGACCGCGACGAACCGTACGAGTCGCTGGTGCTGGGTATGGGGTTGAGCATTCAGGAGAAGTGGCAGGACTTCCGCTACGCGTCCGCGGAAGGCGTCGACTGCTCGGTCTGGCCGTGGTGCAAGGGGCCGCAGATCACGCTGCTGACGCCCACGCCACACGACGCGACCGCGGGGGTGCGGACCTTCTTCGAGCTCGGCGCCAGCGTGTACTGCGCCCAGGGGCGGTACATCCTGCGTAGGGATTCCGACAGTACGTGGACGCAGGTCGCCGACTTCGGCGCGGGCGTCGCGGTACTGAACGTCACCGTCTTTACCAGCAACTTCGACGGTATCCAACGCGCGTTTGTGGCGCTGTCGAGCGGGGTCGCGCGCTACTCGAGCAACGGCACGACCTGGACGGCGATGGCGACGTTCTCGGCGCTCGCGTTCGCCACCATCGGCCGCGAGTTCTGGTGGGCCGACGATACGAACCGGTTGAGAAAATGCGACACCAACGCCGACCCTACCAACGAAGCCAACTACACCAGCCTGATCTTCCGCGCCGGTGACAAGAGCTCGAGCATCAGCGCGCTGATGGTGACCGCGAGCGGCGTCTTGCTCATTGCCAAGACCGACGGCATGTACACGCTCGATGCCGCGGGCGATGACCACCAGTTGTTTCCATTCCTGAAATTTGCGCCTGACACGAACAGCGGCAAGGCGTGGGGCCAGTTCGAGAACGACCTGTACACGGCGTACGGGACCAACCTGTCGCGCATCGCGCCCGACCTGTCGATCGAAGAGGTCGGGCCTGAAAAGCTGGTCAACAACGACTCACCCGTTCGCGGCAAGATCACCGCGTTCGCCGGGCTGGGCACCATGTTCGCCTACGCGGGCATCTTCAATCCCGACACGCTGACGGGCTACCTGGTCAAGTTCGGCGGCTACGTGTCGCAGACCTCGGTCACCTCAAACATCGTGCGCTCCGCGGCGCAGATTGAGCCCGACCATGTCGATGCGTGGCACGGCTCGATCAGTCCCGCGTTTGCCAATCAGGCGATCCAGGCGCTGTACGTGTCGAAGGTGGGCGCGCCGACGGGGCACACGCGCACCTACCTCGGCTTCAGCGACGGCAGCATCGGCTGGCTGGTCAATCCGTGCGTCGCGAATCCCGCGGCGTGCGATCAGTACCGCTTTGGAGTGGGCGACAGCTGGGTCGACCTGCCACTGTGGCACGGTGGGTATCACGCCAGCGTCAAGAGTTTGCGACACCTGTCTGTCACGGGGCACCAGCTCGATTCGAATAACTACGTCACCATCGACTACAAGCTTGACCCGAAGCTGACGAGCTGGACGTCGTTTCCGAACGTGTTCGACTCCGCGACGTACGAGATGGCGCCGATGCCGATTACCGCCAGCGCCGTGCTGGCAGCGTTCCGTGTGCATCTGCACAACACCGCGGCGACGGCATCACCGCTCGTGTCGGCAGTGACCATCGGCCACGCGCTGCGGCCCAAGCGCTTCATGCAGATCGAGTTGACCATCTTGTGCTCGGACGGCCTGGTGCGGCGCGACGGGGTGCCGCTGAGAATCGGGCGGCGCGAGATCAAGCGCGTCGTCGACCAGGCGGTCGATACGCCAGGCGCGGTGACCTGTACCTTGCCGGACGAGTCGGTGCATGACCTGTCGTTCACCGATTACGCGATCGGTCAGAGTTTCGACGAGATCGGCCGGCAGTGGCGGGGCAGTCTGACAGTCAAAGCGACCCAGTGGGATATGGAACTGACGGAGGTCTAGCGTGGCACGTATTGCGACTGATCCGAACTACAGCTCACCGACTTTTCCGCGTGCGACGGCGGGCACCGACCTGTTTTTGAAAGAAGACGTACAGGCGCTCGCGGCAGCGGTGTCGACGCACGATCACTCGACCGGGAAGGGTGTTGCCCTCACGGCCGGTGCGATTCCGAACGGCACGATCACCTCAGCCATGATCGCCGACGGCACGATCGTGGCGGGCGACATCGCCGACGGCACGATCACCAGCGCCAAGATTGCCGACGGCACGCTCGTCGCTGCGGATCACGCTGACGCGTCGCTCACCAACGCCAAGCTCGGCCCGGACGTGGCGCGCGCGAACCTGCTGACGAACGGAGGCTTCGAGATCTGGCAGCGGGGTAATGGCCCGTTCACGGCGAATGGTGCGTATACCGCAGATCGTTGGGTGATTGGCCTGGGCGGTTCGGACACGCTGAGTGTCAGCAGAGATACGACCAATATCGACACGGCCGGCGGCAGTCAGGTCGCTGCAGCGTGTACGTTCGTGCTGAGCGGTGGGGCGGGCCTGAGCAATCTGGTGAACTACCCGAAAGTGGCGGACGGCTACAACATCGCCAACCGCACACTTTCGGCCAGCGTTCGCGTCAGGACATCAACAGCAAACGCGGTGCGCGTTGGGCTGCACAATGGCTCGGCCTTTACCTACAGCAGCTATCACACTGGCGGCGGCGGCTGGGAAACGTTGACGGTGACCGCGACGATGGCGGCTTCGGGTGTGTCCCTGGGCCAACTGTCGGTACTCTTTGCGGCTTCCTGCACGGCGTACGTCGACAACGCCATGTTGGTGGTCGGCTCACAGCCGGCGGACTACGCTCCACTCCACCCGGCAGACGACTTGGCGCGGTGCCTCAGGTACTACGAGGTCCTGGGTGGAGTAGCCGGAGCAATCCTCAAAAACTGGCAGTCGTACGCCGCTGGCACTGATTCCTGGTGGATTGTGTATGGAGTCAAGAAAGCCGTCACGCCTACGGTGACAAAAACGGGAACATGGACGGTTTCCAATTCCAACCAACCAGGAGTTGGAGGGGCAACCGTTGGCGGTAACTATCTGACTGCCACCGCGGCCGCAGCCGGGAACACGTACTACCAGTGCGCTGATGCGACGTGCTTGCTCACTATTGAGGGAAATCCTTAATCCATGTCAGTACGACCCACAAACTTTGACAACCCTGCCGCCTGGGAATATCAGCACGATGATGCTCCCGGTGGCAGTCACGGCGGCACGCTCGATCCCGCCACGGTGACTTACGGCACCAACATCGACGGCTCCGACAACCCGAACGTCGTCGTCGTGCCGTGCCCGTTCGAGGGCTGCGGCTCGGTGTCCTATTGGCCGCCGGGCGGCGGCGCCGACGCCCTGATGGGCCAGAGCCTGCACGTCAGCGTCGCGATGCGGCCCGGACTCGAGCGCGAGGCGAAGAGTGCCGCGGACGCCGCGGCCGAGGTGAAGGCGCGGGTTGTCGCTACTGACGGCGAGGAACGCTGGGTGTTGGACGACGCGGCGATGGCGGCACTCGAGGCGAAACAGAAAGCGCGTGCCTGACTTCAACGTCGGACCAGGTGTCCAGCAGGCGATCGCCGATAACGGCGACGAAGCCAGGTCGGACGAGCAGTTCATCATCCTGGTGGACGGCAACAAGATCTCGCAGACATTCGCACGCGATTCCATCTACTACTGGATAGAAAGGGACAACTCCGTAAAACGGAGCCCTTTTTAGCCGAAGACGAAACAACACCGGGTGGGATTGGATGGAATCCGTGGCTATACATGGCGCCGCAGGTGTACGACTGGACGTGCTCGGCGTGCAGTCTCGATTGGGTCCTCGAGTCGACCGGCTGCCGCGGCAGCGACCGCCAGCAGACGGTGTACGAGATTGGCTACACCGGCAACATCAACTCCACGTACGGGCTCATGGACGGTTCGGGCGCGCAGCTCCAGCGCGTGCTGCGCGACTACGGACTGCCGAACGACCAGGGGTGGCTCGGTTTCGACGACGTGTACGCGCTCGCTACGCGCGCGACGGGCATGATGTCGGGTGCAGCCTGGTACCACTGGGTGGCAATCCGCGGCGTGCAGGGGTCGAACCTGTGGATCGCCAATTCAGCACAGGGGTATCGCGGCGTGTGGGACGTGCTCTCGCGTGAGGACTTCAACCGACTCGGTGGCTTCAGTGTCGTGTACCTGGTCTAGGTCGTGCGTCTGCTGCAGTCTGAAATAGAGGGGAGAATCTGATATGCAGATAGGTGGTGCCGCGGCACCCTGGTTGACGATAGGGGCGATCATTGCGGTCATCGTGCTTCTTCTTGCCATACTGGGCTTACTGAACGTTTTGCCCATGAGCGCCACGGTCGTGTTCGGCCTGATCGCCGCGATGGCTGTGGCTCGTCTCGTCTGACCTAGCCATGATGTACGGCGTGGGCGGGCTGATCATCACCGTGCTGATCATCATCGTGCTGCTCCGATTGTTGGGTCTGGTCTGAACGTAGGGCGTATGGCATGGTCGCCGGCCTGGTCGTCTGGCACGGCGACACCAGCGAGATGATCGCGCTGATGACGGCGATCGAGCACAACTGCGAGTGCAAGGGCATGAGCGGCTCGTGCCCCGCCCATCAGGCGCTGTTGAGCCAACGGTTTATCGACGGCGTGATCTTCGTGCGCTGGATGCGCGAGCGGTTGCTGGCTGAAGAGCAAGATGCTGCTTGACCCGGTTGCGTATCCCGAACCGCCGACGGTCTCGATCGCGCGTCTGGTGTGCATCACGGTCGTCGTGCTGACCGTACTGCTCGGTGGCGGGCTCCTACTCCTGCTCCGTCCGGAGTACTCGAACGCCGCGATCGCGCTTATCGGGGTGGTGATCGGTGCTTCGTTCGGGCTGGTCTCGACGAGCCGTCCACGACGTCCCCCGGACCGGAGCTAGATCGACCTAACGGCACTTAGAGTGACCAAGCGCCTGTTGCGCCACGCCCTTTGACCAACGGCAATAGCACTTGCCTTCTAGTGGGTCGGGATTGTCAGCGATGCCTTGGAGCGCCGCCCGCAGCAGATCGTTCTCGGCGCGCAGGTCGCTCATAACTAGGTCAGCGGTCCTCTGCCAGACGCGTAGTTCGTCGCGCTCGCGCAGCAGGTCTTGTGGGTCAATGATCGGCATGGTCACGCTAACCATCTTTAGCGTTACCAAGGTCGTTTTCCCACTCGGTCCACCTGCGCTGACCAAGATTGATCCGCACAAGCGCGCGCATGGCGCGACCAGCCCAGTCATAAAACTCACCACGAGTGCGGCCATCAGCGGCCCAGTGTGTCGCTAAGCGCTGTGGCGTATTGAAGTCCATTGCTGCCGTCTCCGCGAACATCTCTCGCGCGACACGCTCTTGAGGCATGTTGTCATTCGCATGCCAGTTCAGCGATGCCCGAATCCCATCTCGATCTGCTACTGCCTCAACGGCCATCGCCCACGCTTCACGCATGCTCGGTGGCAGTTGCTCCCATGTCGGCCGGACGTTCGCGCCCGTGATGTTCAACGCATCCCGGTACGCTTCAAAGGCACGCTGAGCCCGCTCAGACTCAGCCATGTTTGGTAGCTCTAAGCCCCATTAGGGTTCCCTCCATGTCGCTCGTGCGCGCAGATATCGACGAAGAGACCGACGAACGCGCCGAGTGCAGTTCCCGCTACCCAGATGGCCAAGACAACCGGCACAAAGAACGATACGAGGACAACGAATATCAGGAGAACGACGCCTGGCCCAGAGTTGCCCATCACGCTTGCATCAGCGGCGCTTGATCTCGAGACGGCTGGGCGACGGCACTTCCGCGGTGCCGGCGTCGATGATGGCGGCGATCTGTGTGCCGTGCTTGCGGTACTTGTTCAACGCGTTCTTGGACACGTTCACGGTGGCCGGCACCGGCACCATGATCTCCTCGTACTGCTCGGGCTCGAGGAACGCCTGCAGCTGGCTCAGGCATTCGAGGTCGTAGGTGTATCTGCGGGCCTGGCTGAGCTTGATCTCCCACTCGCCGGCGTCCAGCACGGTCGCGCCGGCTTCGCCCATCTCCTGCAGCAGGAAGCTTTCGGCCTCGGTGAGCTGCCGCTTGAGCTCGTCCAGCTCGGTACGCCGCAGGGCAACGGTGCCCGCGAGGATCGCCAGTCGGTCGCGCCGTGGCAGGTCCTGGAGCTCGCCGAGGCTGAGACCCGTTCCACCGTACGGGCGCGCCATCACCGTCATGGTAGGAGGTCCGCGCGCATGGCTTCGTATGCCGCGTCGATCCCGTGCTCGTTGTGCTCGATGGTGAAGACGTGAGCGCGACCACCGGTGGACAGTAGGCGGGCCTGGAGCTCGTCGAAGCTGGCGCGCACGTTGAGGCTCGTGTCGTCGCTCAGGACGAGCGTGCAGCCCTTCGGCCATGTTCGGTGAATGCGCACGATGTGATCGACGTTGACGAGCATGCACTCGCCCTCGGGCCTGGGCAGCTCGAGACGGAGAAAGGTGGACATGGGCTAGAAGGCTCCTTCTGAAGGGTGGGATGGGGTGTGATCGGCGTCGACCCAGGCGAGCCATGCGTCTGCGATTTTCAGCACGTCGCTCGACTTGACGTTCTCGTCGACCGTGCAGCGCTGACCGCAGAAATAGGCCGCGGCTTTGAGCACGGCGAGGCGGGTGATCGTTTCGTCGCGCGACACCTTGTCTGTCGCGGCTGGCTCGTCGAGGACCTGGACGGACGTGAGAAAGCCCTTTGCGTCGACCACGGCGACGACGTGGCTGCCTTCGGGCGGCAACTCGAGCGGCTTGAACTTGCTGACGTTCAGCCACTCGCCGTTCAACTTGATGCCGCGCTCGTTCACGCGTTCCGCGATGCCGCGCACCGTGGTGCCCGTGTAGCCGTTGCTGGTCATCGGACGTCCGCCCAGGTGATGCCGCGCGTCGGATGTTTCCTGGCCTTCGCGCAGGGTGTGCAGTCGATCTGGGTGTAAGCGGCAATCTGCTCAGCAGCCTTTACGGCGTCGATCGCCAGGACCACCGGCGCCGCGTGGCCGCAGCCCCAGACCAGGACCGTCGGGTCCGTTTGGTTGTAGCCGTTAGTCGTCATCAGGCGGACTGCAGGATGGCGTACAGGCGCACGGCGAGCTGGTGCTTGCAGACCTCGCGGCGATGCTGGAAGTCGGGGCAGGTGCACGAGGTGCAGTCCGCGGCGTAGAAGGCGCCATCGTTGCGCTGACTCGGTATTCCGTAGCCACCACCGGGCAGGGCGAGCCAATCCTGGGCGCCCGCAGTGAGCTGCAGCGCCTTGAGGCTGCGCGGGTTTTCGGTCGAGAGCGTCACGTTCATTGTGCGCTCACTATACACCGTCAAGGTGTGTAGTGCAACCAATTAGGTTACGCACAGGACGCGTTGTGCTGTAGACTGGTTACTATGAATCCAAGTACAGCAATGCCACGGCGACGAGCGGATGCCGAAGAGCCGCAGGAAGAGACGGTCTCTATTACGATCCGATTCCCTGCCAGCCTGAGAAAGCGCGCGCTGGGCGTCGCTCAGGACGAGGACCGCTCGTTCTCATCCCTGGTGATCTACGCCCTTCGGCGCTACGTCACCGAACGCGAACACCAGGGCGATGACTGACGAGCTGCCGCCCCCGTCGTCGTCCGTCGAATCACTGCGTGAAGACGTGCAGCGCGGCTTTGCGAACACGCTCGCCGCACTGGTCACTGGTTTCGGCGCTATGGATAAGCGCTTTGATCGCATCGAACAGGCACTTCGACGGAGCACAAACTGATGGCCTCGACGGGATGAACATCCTGGCCAAGTCGCCATGACCGACCAGGAGCGCCAACTGCTCGAGCACGTGACCGAGGCGACCGCGGACATCGCTCGCATCCTGCACGAGGTCCTCGAACGCGTCGCGGCGATCGACGAGCGGCTTGCCCGCATCGAGGGACGTATTCTGCCGCCAGGCACAAATTGAAAGCCCCGCGCCGTCTTCAGTTCGGCACGGGGCTCTGGGCAGATCAATACCGGCTTAGAGGAGTTGACCCGCAGTGAAAAGTGTACCGAATGACAAACCGCGTCGACCGCGGCGCAAGCGCAGCTCTGAGATCCAGGTCACGAGTCGTTACCTATGGACCGACCAGGACGGCGTCGAGCATGAGACAGACGAAGCGGGCTTGCCGCCCGAATTGCGCGGCGCCGATGGCAGACCGCAGCTGGCGGCAAATCATCCAGCCTGGGGCAAGGCTTTGGAGTTCTTCTATCAGACGCTAGCCGAGCAATATCAGAAGAGAGGATCGTCCCTCTCACGCGATGCGTATTGGTGGCTCTGGGACAACGAAAGAGCAACTATGCTCGATCTCTATCAGCGTTGGCTCGGAGTAAAAGAGGTCGACTCAGCATCCAGTGAGGAGCAGTCCGACTGATGACCACGGTATCGAACGACCGCGCACCGTGGGTACCGCGCGAACTCGACTGGTCACTCGTTGAATGGGATCAGGAGCGCCAACCAGAGCGCCCGTCGATCATCCTCGGTGGCTACCGTCGCGGTAGTACCTACGGACAGCGAGATGGGGCGCGCTTTCAGGAAACGCTGAACGGTTTACGTCGGCGAGCCTTCGCCGAGGGCTGGGGGGTGGTGTTCTTTGACGAGGGCACCCGCAGCGGCAAGAGCATCGCCGCTCGCGAGCAATTCCCCTTGTTGCTGGATTGGCTCAAGGCCGGACTGATCCAGGGCATCCTGGTGCCCGATATCAAGCGCATGACACGCGACCAGTCCATGCAGGACGGCTTTGAGATTGCGACGGTCTTACAGGACCATCGTGGCAAACTCGTCACGGGCCGTCCGCGGCGTGTCTGGAATCTGCTCGACCCCGACGATTACAGCGACTATCGACGTGAGGTGTTCGAAGCCGGCGAAGAGTGGCTCGACATCCGGACGATGTTCTACGGTGGCATGCAGGATCGCACCCGCCAGGTGCTGCGCGGTGAGTGGCCACCATTCTTTCGCAGCAAGCCCGGCCCAGGCTATCTCAGTGCGGTCTGTTATGAGCGACAGGGCGGGGGATGGACGACTGATGCGGCGCAGGGCATCCGCCCGCTCAGCTCACGCGGTCACACCGCTCTGACCTGGGCCAAGGACCCGACCGCCACGCAGACCTTCGAGTGCCTCCGAGAAGCGCTCACCGAATATCCCACGATTGGCGAGGTTGGTCGTGCCCTGTATGCCGCTGGCATTCCGAGCCCGTGGCAGATGCGCGGCTTCGAAGTCGGCATGTGGCCGTCCAAAGTGCTGTACCAGATTCTCAAGAATCCGACGTACGGTGGACGATGGCAGTGGATTCAGCATCCTGGCTCGAGCACTGTCTGGCGGCACTACGACCCATCGGAGACGCTCGAGGTGCCCGACTTGCGGTACTGGTCGTGGACAGAGCACGAATACTTTCGAGCAAAGTTTCTCGACGGGTACATCCCTCGTCGGCGTAGCGATCATGCCCACCCGTATGCTGGTCTGGTCGCCTGTCCCGGTTGCAACGAACGCATGGTGGCCGCTGGGGTCTATACCAGCGGCTTCCGGGATGGACTGCGCGGCCGTATCGCGTGCCCGAATCGCGATGTCGCGAGCCGCTGCTCGGTGCGAGCGTGGCACTCTGAGGAGGGCGTCAAGCGCGCACTCGAGGCAGAGTTCCTCAACAAGCTCGCGGAGTTGCCGTCACGCCGTGAACAGTTGCGCGCCGAACTCCGGCAGGTTGACGAGGACCCGCTCGACGCGCGCCTGGCGCATATCAAGCGACGCCAGGCGAACATCATCGCGCTGGCGATGGATCTGGACGACGTAACACCCGAACTGCAGGCGCAGCAGCATGAGCTCGCCGAGGCGCGGCGCCAGGTCGAGGCGCAACTGATGCGTCGCCGCGGCAGCACCGAGCGCGGACAACGGGAAACGGAATTGGCGTCAGTCGAAGCGCTGCTCGATGGTGAGCCGCAAGCGGCCTACGCGAAGATGACCGACGCGGTACGGGCCACGTTGTGGCGCCTCCTGCTGAAGAATCGGCCCGTAATCATCGAACGCCTGGAGCATGGAAATCAGTACCGGCAGCCCCGCTACCGTGTCGTGGGCGAAGTGAACGTGCTTGGCGCGCAAGAGACCGACATCTGGATGTCGCTCCACAAAGCGCTAGGCAGTCTGGCTGTTGCATGAATCCTGCTGCTCAGCTGCTCGACGTTCTGCCACGACTTCGCGCGCGGCGCGGCCGAGCAGCAGCCAGATCATCTCGATTCGCTCGTCATCGGTGAGTTCAAAAGTTGGCTCTGGCGGCTCTGGCTCGAGACGTCGCACCCCGCGGTGTTGCCATCGGATGGTCGGCTGCGCCATGTCCACCAGTCTGCGGCGTCGCACGCTTTAGTTCGACGCCTCTGATGAGACAGACCATCGGAATGTCTACGGCGTGTCTACGGATTGTCCGACAACACGACACGCCAACTTGATGCCGGGACCGAGGCGGATTCGAGACGCTTGGCCTCGATGATAAAGACGCCATCCTCGGCTCGAAGCTTTGCCTCGGCATCGCCAAGGGTGGCAGCCGTCACGCGGCAGGTAATTAACCAGGCGTCTGCCGGCGGTCGTGCTGCGGCTTCGCGTGCGAGCTGCTCCCATGCTTTGGGCTCTATGGGTGGCCAGGAGACCTTAAACTCGTCGTGTAGCCAGCGCGAGAGGGTTCGCGCGCTCACGCCGAGCGCTCTGGCCATGCCTGCTTGAGTGAACGCATCAGGGTTGGCCCGGAGTGTGGCCAGCAGTTCGTCGATGAACAGTTGACGATCCAGGAAACGCTTGTGTGGCTGGCCTGGCATGGCGGCGGAGACGGCCGCTCCCTCCTATTGGAGGCGCAGTATAGCCATGTGTCACTGTTTCCTACTCGGTCTGTCGTGTGCGTAGGCCAGAATCACGCGGGATGCTTATGGCGGTTGTCTGTGACGTTGGCGTAAAGAATATGCCATCTGGCATACCGGCGTCGTGTACCCATTCGGTGTAGAACAGTTGCGTGTAGCTGACATGCTGGCGAAACAGGCTGCCCAGGCTGTAAAACCAGAACAATTGTTCTAGCACGAGGGGGCGTCGGTGGACCCGTTGGCAGAGCGAATCTTGGCCGAGATCCAGCAAACAGCATTGTCCGCGGCTGATCGAAAGCGGATTGTGGCGGCTCTCCGGCAAGGGAGGGCCGGACATCGAAGTGTGACAGCCAAGTGGGATGGCCCACTCGACTTCCTCGTCGATCTCTGCGAGTGGGCTGCAGGACTGCCTCCATCGGACTTGCCGCCGCGGCAGGCCGATGCTGCGCAGACGTTTGGCTGTACGAGTCGGACGATCGGTCGTTGGCTCGATCGAGCGGAGTTGCCGGGATGGGAAGGCTTTCTACGATTCTGGGCGCTCGCCATTCGCGGCGACTGACTGTCACGTGATCGGACATTCGGCTGGAATGTCCGATCAGAGGCGTCGACGCTGGCGTGACCGTGGCGAATAATCGACGTCATGGCAAACAGCGCTCTGTACGTCAAACTTGACCAGGAGAGCTTCGAACGCCTGCGACGGCTGAGCGCTGAGGAACGACGCCAGCCGGGCGACCAGGCCGCTCTTCTGCTACGGAAGATCCTCGCCTCCTACGAAGCTGAGCAGCGTCAAACCGTCGCCGCGTGACCCTGACTGAGCGCGACGAGCGTATCCAGAGCGCCTACTGGCGTTACCTGCATACCCATCACCTCCGCCCCTCCGAGGAGCTCGAGGACTGCTACAGCGCGGCCTGGCTCGCGGGCGGTAAGCAGGTGCTGCGCGACTCGGCGCAGCTGGCCGAGCTGGTGCCGCTGCTGCGCGCGCTCATCGCCTGGCTTGATCAAGAGGCCGACGAATGACCATCCGCCACCAGCCGCGGCCCATCCGCCGCATGGCGCTCCCGCCACCGCACGTCGTCTCGGCGCGGGGCTGGAACTTCATGGACGTCTTCGTCGCCGGGCTGATCATCACCGGGCTGATCACGTCGGTGCTGCTCGGTGCCGCGGCGCTGCTCGGCTCGCTCTGGTTGGTGTTGTGGGTGGCGCGCCAGGTGGTGGGGCTGGTCGCGTGAGCGACGTGATCCCCGAGCGCTGCCAGCAGCCTGACTGCGACAAGCCCGTCGAGACTTGGTGCCCCCTGTGCGACCAGTTCCTGTGCAAGGAGCACGACGAGCTGGTGCCCGAGCGGCGCCACCAGTGCCTCGGCGACCGGAGCGCGGCCTGATGGCGCGCACGTTGCTCGCGGCGACCATGGCGATCAGTGCCCTGGTCGCGTTCGTGCGGCCCGCGGACGCGCACGAGGACGGCACACTCGACGAGGTCGCCCTGGTGGCCGCCGAAGCCGGCGTCAGTCCCACCGATCTCCGCGGCGCGGTCAATACGCTCGGCGTCGCGGCGCGCGCGTACATGGAATCCGTCGGCGAGCTGGTGCCCCCGCTGCCACCCGCCGACAAGGCCGGCGCGGCATCAATCTCACCGCCTGGTGCCGCGTCGGTGTCTACCCCGCCGCAGGCAAGTGGGTTCGACCGCCGTATCGAGTGCTTGATCCGCTACGAATCGGGCGGTAACCCGAACGCGTACAACGAGCGCTCGCACGCCAGCGGCCTGCTCCAATTTCTGCCGTCGACCTGGGCCGGGACTCCCCAGGGCCGTGCCGGCCTGTCGGTGTTCAACCCGCAGGCCGCGCGCGCCGCCGCGGCGTGGATGCTCACTCAAGGGCGCGCCAGGGAGTGGACTCCTGTGCGTATGGGGCTCTGCTAGGTGAATGCGATGAGCTTGTTCTCGCAGATGGTCGCGAGATAGCCGATGGGCAGCGCTACAGGATGATCGGCAACGGGGTGGCATCGCCCTGCGCCGAGTGGCTCGGGCATCGCCTGATCGTGGCCGACGCGCTGCGCATGCTCGACGAGGTTGGTGTGAGGTAAGTGCGATGGCTGTTGATCCTGTTTCTGCTGATCGCCACGATCTCGCTGCTGGTGACGTGGCGCGCGAGCACCGGGCCGTGAAACTCCGCGACGCCTATGTGTGCGTCGTCTGCCAGGTCCGATGGCCGTGTCTCGAGGTCCAGACCCGCGCCCTCGAACGCGCCCATCCGCTCTCGATTCCCCCGGAGGAGGACCGTGCGTATGACTGACTCTCGTCTGGCTCGTCGACCAGCGGACGCGCCGCGCGTGGCGCTGCGTCCGTTCGGCGCGCTACCCGACTCGCAGACCGGCATGGAGCTCGACACCGCGCTCGAGTTGGCCGGTGTCGATCGCGTCGAGTTCGCGCTGCTCGCCTCGACGACGTTCAAAGAGGCGCGCACGCTCGAGGAGCTCGTCACGCTGATCGCTGGCGTGCGCCGCCGCGGCCTCGACGGCATGCTCAAACACGTCTACTACGAACGCTTCGGTGGCCAGAACAGCGATCCGTCTATGCACGTCGCCATCGACGGGCTGCGCGCGATCGCCGCGGCGACGGGCCGTTACGGTGGGCGCTCCGAGCCGCGCTTCTCGGGCGTGTACGACATGAAGCTCGACGACAGCGGCCACACGAAGCCGGTACCCGAGAAATGCACGATGACGGTCTTCGCCATCGTGCAGGGCCGCAGTTGCGCCTTCGAGGGCGTGGCGTGGATGGAAGAGTCTTACCCGGGCACGAGTGGCCGCGGACGCATGTGGCGCGAGCGACCGCGGGGCATGTTGTCCATCGCCGCCGAACGGCAAGCGCTCCGCTCGGCGTTTCCTGGTGAGACGGCCGGCATCGGCGACCACGACGAGGTCGAGGTGGACGCGCCGGCGCCGACACGCACGCCGACGCGCACGGTGGCGGAAAACGCGGCGCTCCATCAACGCATCTTCGATACAGAAGACCAGCCGCTCCCGCCGCCGCCAAAACGCGAGCGGCCGCTCGGGGAGCTGGTCGACCGCTACAACGAGCGGCTCAAGCAAGCGATCGACGACGGACACATCCCGCTCGAGGACTATCCGCAGTGGGAGCTGCCCACCGACGTCACGCGCGAGGTCGTGCTCGATATGGGCCTGCGCCTGGTGGACCTCGAGCAGCTCGCCGCCACGCGGCCGCCGGACGTCACCACCCGCTCAGCGCTCGGGCAGAAACTGGCCGACCTGGTCGAGGAGGCGGCGCGGCTCGAGGTTCCATTCGACGATTGCCGTGCCGAGTTACCCGCGCCGCAGGAGGACGTGATTCGCAAGATCGAGCGGCTCGAGGAGCGCGTCGCGCGCAAAAAGGCCGTGCTGGCCGGTGAGCCGGAGCCCGCGGCGACACAGAACGCGCTGGTGTAAGGGCAGATGACGATGACAACCACCGATACCGAAATCGGCACACCAGAGAATCAATTGCGCGATTGGGCGCTGCGCATTTTCCTGCGTGCGTACGGCGACATTGGGCGCCGTCGTGTCAAATGTTCGCGGATTGACTTTTGGGCGGGCTATCGGTCCGCGCTGATGGAACTCAAGGCGTGGGACCACTTTCAGGTGCCGCCTTTCTGATGCCCAGACGAAACGGGCAGGTCGAGCTGCTCGCCGAGGTGGATTCGACCGCAATCGCGGTTCCCGGCAGTCTGAATGCCACCGGTTTGGAGTTACGCCCGGGCCTATCGGTCCAGGAATGGACGACGGTTGGGACGGCACTTGCTCGCGTCGATCGCGCGTATCGGTGGTGGGTAGGCGACTGGCTGAACTACGGCGACGCGGAGTACGGAGAGACGTATACCAACGCACTCGTAACGACAGGTCTCGACTACAGCAGCCTCGATGCGTGCAAATTGGTGGCGGAGCAGATTGAATTTGTGCGTCGACGCACAAATTTGTCGTGGTCACATCATCGGGAAGTCGCAGGGTTGGCGCCGGATGAGCAGGACGAGTGGCTGGAGCGGGCTGAGGCGAATAGTTGGACTGTCAAGGAATTGCGCGCGTGGATCAAGGGCAACAAGCGAAAGCTTCTCCCCACCCATACACCCTTGCTGCGCTTTTGCCAGGACCTCGCGACGCCCATCATCGTCGCGCAAATCCTCCGCGTGTATTTTCCGGAGGCGCAGACTGCGTTCGACGCAACAGGTGGTGACGGCGGGTTCTGGGACGGTTCCGAGCGTGTGCAGGTCACCGCGTTGTATGTCGATCCAGAGCGAAGCGACCGCGCGACGGGCGACTTCCGTCAGTTGGATTACGCCGACGACAGTTTCGATGTAGCGCTATTTGATCCGCCGCACTTGGCCGATGGCGGCGCCGATTCGATCATGTCGGAGAAGTTTGGAACCTATGCCGACGAGGACCTGCCCGACGCTATTCGCGACGGTGTCTGCGAGGCGTGGCGTGTGGCGCGACTGGGCATCGTCGTAAAGGTGACCGATCACGTCCACGGCCAGCGGTACGTCTTGGAATCCGATTGGGTGCGCGATGCGCTCGGGCAAGCTCCGTTCGACGAGGTGTATCAGATTCGTCCTGGAGCAATGATCGATCCGAAGTGGGAAGAGCAACTGAGTGCCTACAACAACGGCTCGACATATCTGATCTTCCGTAAGGACGGACCGCTGCACAAGCGGCAGCGATGACATCGTCCGGTCGCCAGATCCTGCTGGGTGCCATGGGCGAAGACGAGTTCTCGCGCCAGGTGAAACGCTGGGCGCGTCGCTACGGGTGGCATGGTCGACACGTACGCTACAGCCAGGGCGTGATCGAAGGCGTGCATACGCTGCGCGTGGACGGCCACAGCGATGCCCACGGCGCGCTGGATTGGGAGTTCGTGCACGACGACCCGAACCTGCCGCTGCTGAAGGTGGAGCTGAAGACAGCTACTGGCCGACCGACGCCAGATCAGCAGCGTGAACTCAGCCTGGTCGCCGGACGGCGTGTCGGTGCGTACATCTGGCGGCCAGACATGGAAAGCGAGATCAAGACGATTTTCACGGGGCTGGGTGGCTGATGGCTCGTACACGCAGCATCCGCCCAGGCTTCTTCACGAACGATTCGCTGGGCGAGCTGCCGCCGACGGTGAGGCTCTTCTTCGCCGGACTGTGGACCGTGGCCGATCGCGAAGGACGACTCCAGGATCGCCCTAGAAAACTCAAGGCCGAGCTCATGCCGTTCGACAAAATCGAGATTAACAACGCTTTAACAAAGTTGGCTAACGCTGGATTTCTCCAGCGCTACGAGGTCGACGGAAACAAGTTCATTCAGATCGTCCACTGGGATCGCCACCAGCGGCCGCATCCGCGCGAGGAACAATCTCAAATTCCCCCTCCGGAGGGCTACCACGAGCCGGACCAGGGTATGACCCAGGCCGGCCCCGAGCCGGACCTTGAGCCGGACCCAGGTACTCCACCGGCCAGGGCCGAGGCCGGCCTCAGCCCGCCCGGTACTTTATCTTCGTCTTCTTCGTCTTCTTGGTCTTCGTCTTCCGGTCCTTATCACCCACTCCGTGGGGTAGATCCCCCTACCCCCTTACCCGACGAAACTCCCGAGGACGACCAAGGTGCTCCTCCAGGGACGACGTGCCCCGAGTGTGAGATGGAGATCGACCGTGACGGGGAGGGACACGGACTGTGCAAGCGGCGCGATTGCGAAACCGGTACCCGTGTCCACAACTGCTCGCTGGACCACCTGGCACCCCACGAGTGGCCGGTCGAGGTCGGCGTGTCGTGACCGAGATTGCGCATTGCCGGTCGTGTCTCAAGCCCATCTGGTGGCGCGTCAATCCGAGCGGGAAACGGCAGCCGATGAACATCGACCCCGAGACCAACCAGGCGACGCAGACGCCGCACCACGCGACATGTCCGTCGGTTCAGCAGTGGCGCAAGACGCGATCGACCGCGGTCCGCGAGTCGACGGAGGCGGAGACCGAGCCGCTGCCGTGGTGGTTCCGTTGAGCCCCGACGAGCAGGCCGAGCGCGACCGCATCGCCATGACGCTGGACATCCTGCTGTGCATTACGGCCATCAACCTGCACCGCGATCAGCCTGCTCCACCTGAGCGGCCGGCACACGAACGCGTCGCTTGGGTGGACCAGGGCTGGCTCGAGTTCTGGCGACGGAACGCGGTGGCATGACCTATCACCCTGTGGCACCTATGACCGTGTGCACTGCCCACCGCACCAACGGCGAGCCCTGTCGCGCGTGGGCTATCCACGGAGGCCGGGTGTGCGTCGTCCACGGCGGCAAGGCGCCCCAGGTCAGGCTCAGCGCCGAGCAGCGCATCCGTGACCTGGTGGACCCGTCACTGAATCGCATCCAGAAGGCGATCGCCGACGACGACAACCCGCAGCTCGCGCTCGCCGCGGCTCGCGACATCCTCGACCGCGCCGGCTACAAGGCCACCGAGAAAGTCCAGCAGGACGGCCGCGTCACGCTCGAGATCGAGCTCGTCAAACGCACGCTCGAGTTGCCGGATCGTTAGTCATGCCGACCATCCGCATCCAGCTGCCCGAGCCGCACGCTACCCAGCAGCAACTGCTGCAGGAGGCGCGTCGCTACAACGTGGTCGCACTCGGCCGACGCGCTGGAAAGTCCACCCTGGCACAACACATCCTGGTCATGCGCGCGCTTCAGGAACGCCAGCCAGTCGGCTATTTTGCGCCGACGTACAAGCTCCTGGCGGAGTTCTGGCGGGACGCGCGCAATCTCCTTCAACCGGTCACGTTGCAGAAGTCTGAGCAGGATCACCGCGTCGAAATGCTGGGCGGCGGCGTGCTCGAGTGCTGGTCGCTCGACGATCCCAACCCCGCCCGCGGCCGCCGATACGGGCTGATTGTGGTCGACGAGGCGGCGATGGTGCGCGACCTGCTCGACATCTGGCAACTTGCACTCCGGCCCACCCTCACGGATTTATCCGGCGGCGCCTGGTTCATGTCCACTCCCCGCGGATTGAATGACTTCTGGAGTCTGTACCAGCAAGGGCAGGATCCGCTCCAGACGGAGTGGGCATCATGGCAAATGCCGACGTCGGTCAATCCGTTCATCCGCACCGAGGAGCTCGTGGCGGCGCAGGCAGAGCTACCGGAGCGTGCCTGGGCACAGGAATACATGGCGGCGTTCCTGCAACTCGAGGGCGGCGGCGTGTTCCGCGGCGTGCACGCGGTGGCGCGACTGCAGCCGGAGCCACCGGTGCGTGGGCATCAATACGTCATCGGCGCGGATTGGGGCAGGACCAATGACTTCACGGCCTTCTCGATCGTGGACGCGACACTCGGGCATCAGGTTGCCCTGGATCGATTTTCGGAAATCGATTACGAGCTGCAGACTGAGCGCTTACACGCTTGGGCCGAAGCGTACAAACCGGTCCTCGTCGTGGCTGAGAAGAACAGCATGGGGAGCCCGCTGGTCGAACGTCTGCAGACGGGTTATGCCCGACTTGTGGGTCGCGCTCGACCGGCTCTGCCGGTATGGGCCTGGGACGCCACCAACGCCTCGAAGGCGGCACTCGTGCAGTCTCTCGGGCTGGCGATCGAACGCGGCGACCTGACGCTGCTCGACGACCCGGTCCAGACCGCGGAGCTGCTGGGCTACGAGGCGCAGGTGCTGCCGTCGGGGATGATCCGCTACGGTGCGCCGAGCGGTCAGCATGACGACACGGTGATCGCGTTGGGCCTGGCGTACCTGGGTGCGCAGCGCGAGCAGGCGCCGTCGGGTGTCACGCGCTACGCGTTCGCCTCGGCCAACGGTCGGCACTGAATCGATTCACGATCAATACACCATCACTAGCCAAGCGTTACACTCGCGCGTGACGTGGCCATCGACCGCGAGCGCGAGCTCAAGGCGCCTGACAGCAATTACGTCCTCGATCTCATGGTCGAACTCCAGGACTCGTTCCGCGAGCAGGACTCGGACATCGACGAGATGCGCAGCGTGCGCGAGATGCGCGTGCCGGCCATGGCTGAGGCCGACGCGCGCTACCAGATGGTCCACGTTGACCCCCGCGACCCCGACATCACCGAGGAAGCGTTTCAGCAGACCGCGATCCTGACCCTCGAGCGCCCAAAACTTTCCATCGTCAGTGGCGAAGGCGATACGGCGCAGACCGTCGCTTCCAAGCTCGAGCACTGGACCGAGCAGACGCTGTGGCAGTGCGGCACGCGGGACCCTGGCGCGGACACCATGACCCAGGTCACCGACGCCACGCTCAACGATGGCGGCGGCTGGGCCAAAATCCTGTGGGCCGCGGACCTGTGGCAAAGTCGCTACGCCGTTCCCTCACCCCAAAAGGGTGATGACACCGACGCGTACCAGGCGTACGACAAGCTGACCGAAGAGGCCAAGAAGCGCGCGGGGCCGCCGTTCGTGTGGCAGTACGTCGACCCGCGCACGGTCTACCCGCAGCGCTCGGGTGGCTGTCTCGACGAGGTCCTCGAGGTGCGCGAGATGACGATGCGCCACGCCTTCAGGAAGTACCGCCTCGGCCGCAACAGCGAGGGCGACATCGTGCCCGAGGAGCTCGGCTCGGTCACCCTGCCGCGGGATAGCAACAGCCTGGGCACACGCGACCCACTCTCGACCGTCCAGTTTCTCGAGCACTGGGACAAGACCTGGGTGACCTACATGGTCAGCGGTCGTAACTTCAGGAACCAGGCGACGGGTCAGATCGTCAAGCAGTTCCGCCACAAGTACCCGTTTGGGGTGCCGTACGACTATGCGCCAGGCTTGACGATGTCGTGGATGCGCGATCGTAAGGTGGGCTGGGGCATCGGCCGCACGAAGCTCTGGTTAGTGAAATATCGCGCCTACTTGCGGGCCATGCACGCCCAGTATGTCGCTCGCGACCTGCTGAGCCCGCTGGTGACGTACGGCGATACCCCGGCGACCGTGGCCACGGGCACCGGCGACGGTCTGCCGCGCGAGAACATGGACCTGGCATTACATCCGGGTGAGATCCTGAACCTGCCGCCCGGCCGCCAGCTGCAGCGCATCGAGTACGCCGATGCCAGCACGCTCGAGAAGCACATGTCGCTGGTCGACCAGGCCATTCGCGACCTCGAATCGCCGCGGGTCACCACGCTCTCGGGCATGGAAGGTGCCGGCTTCGCCATCAGCCAGATCCTGTCGTTTACGCGTACCCGCGTGGGCCCGGTGCGGCACGGGCTCGAGGCGTTGCTGTACGGCCAGACCGAGAAGCTCTGGGAACTGGTCAGAGAGCGCGCCGGCGAGAAGGTGTGGGTGTTCTACGCCGGCACTGGCGATGGCGGCTCGAACGCGGCCACGGCTGAATACATCGGCTTCGGGCCGAAGGACCTCGAGCGGCCGATGCATGCGGAGTGGTCGGTTCAGGCGCAACTACCCACAGACCAACTGATGCAAGTCCGGTACGTCACCGAACGACTCAACAACGGCACCTTCGGCAAGGACGAAGCGGTGACCGCCATGGGTGACAATCCGGACGAGATCCGGCGCAGCGTTGCGCGCGACGAGATCCGCGCCAGCGAGCCGTACAAGAAGTGGCTGTACGCCGAGGTGTTCATGGCCGCCGGCCGCGGCGACCTGCTCGCGCGCGCGCAGGAGGCCGAGCAGCTGGCACTGAGCGGTCAGGTAGGGGCTGGAGCCGGTGCTCCAGGCCTGCCGCCCGGAGGGCCTCCGGGCGGGCCAGGTCCTGGTGTGTTCGAGGGGGCGCCAGGTGGGGTGCCTGACCTCGCGGCGTTGAGTGCCGCGCCCAACGGAGCGGGTATGCAGGGCCCGCCTGGTCCACAGGTGATGGCCGGCGCGGCTCAGCCCGGCGGCGGCATGTAAGCCATGCCGAACCAGCATGAGCTCGTCCAACTGCAATCCGAACTTGCCGCGGAAATAGGGCGTGATGCGCCGCACATCGCCACCATGGTCTTCGGCGACGCGAAGAACCATCCCGACGTGGCGAGCGTGTCGAACCAGCAACTCGACCAGGTGTATCGCCAGAAGTACCAGAGCGAAGACCGCGCGTGGTTGCAGGCCGAGGCGCGGCGCGACCCCGAGCAGTTCCTCAACGTCTCGAAACGTATCGGCGCGCAGATCCCGCCACCCCAGCCACCTGCGCCGGCACCGCCTGTGCCATTACCGGCTCCGCCGCCGGTGGCCCAGGCGCCGATGTTGCCGCCCGCGCCGCCGGTGCCGCCGGTTGTGGCACCACTTGCTCCTGGTCCGGTGATGGTGCCGCCGAATTTAGCGCCCATGCAGGCGGCGGCGCCACCACCGGTGATCCTTGGACCCAACGGGATGCCACTACCACCGACGGGGATGTAGCGCGTGCCGGGCACGCTGCTCCTGGACGATTGGCGGCAGGCGGTCGAGGACCAGCTCACCCAACACGCGCGGCAGGCGTTCCAGGTCGTCGGCAATCCGCCGCCCGCGCCCGATCCGCAGCAAATCCTGAACGAGCTCCAATCGCACGCCGCGCAGGCCGCGCAGCAAGCGCAGCAGGGCGTCGCGCAGTTCGCCCAACAGCGCCAGCAGGACGCGGCCGCCGTCGGCCAGCAGTTGCAGGACTACGCGCAGCAGGCAAGCCAGGGCATCAACCAGTTCAATCAGCCACCGCTAGCGGGCGGGCCCTCCCAGCCGCCTCCATCTACTGTCGTCTCGGGTGTCACGCCGTTCGAGCAGCCGCCCCCGCAGCCTGCCCCAATTGCTGCGCCCGCGGCGACTCCGCACGAGCCGTCCCCGCCGATCCAGACGCCCGGTACCCAGATCGCCAACGCGCCCGGCTCGAGCGGGCAGGTGTTCCCGCTGTCGGTCAAACCGGATAACACGCCGACGGCGACCTATCACAGTCAGGGCGGCTCGGACCTGATGGCGCCGCGCGGCACGCCCGTGCTCAACATGCAGAGCGGCGCGGTGCAGGAGGTCTTCACCGACAACGGCTCGCACCAGGTCGGGGGTAACGCGGTGCTCGTCCACGGCGACGACGGGCTCGACTACTACTACGCGCATTTCGATCAGCCGTCCGCGGTCAAGGTCGGGCAACGCGTGTCGACAGGCGAGCAGATCGGTGCGGTCGGCAACTCGGGCAATGCCTTCAAAGGCGGCGAGGGTGCAACCCACTTGCACATTGGCATCGGCCACGGGATCTCGAACGGTGTTGGCTCCGAGGGCGGGCTCGGCCAGAACTTCAACGCCCAGCAACTGCTGACCAATCTGCAGTCGGGCATCGGCCAGGCCACGGGTGCCGTGCGCGCCGCGGTCGAGTCCGCTGGCGCGGCAGTCCAGGCGAAGGTCGGGCAGGGGCAGCAGGAGTTCGTCAGCAGCCTGCAGCCGCTGGCGCAGGATGTCGCGGCTCGGACCGGCATCGATCCGAATGCCATGCTGGCGATCGCGGCGAACGAGACCGGCTGGGGACGCTCGCAGACGGCGCAGCAACAGAACAACCTGTTCAGCATCCAGGGTGACGGGCGGAACGGCTCGCGATGGGCGACGTACTCGAGTCCGAAGGATGCGTTCGACGCCTTCGTCAACCTGATCTCGAGCGCGCCACGCTACGCGCAGGCCTGGGCCGACCGTGCCGACCCCGCGAAGTTTGTCGACGACCTGCGCAACGCCGGCTATGTCGCCGACGAGCCTGGTTTTCCAGCGCAGGGATGGGTCGACCAGGTCAAGTCGATCTACGGCCGACTGCCGGCACCTGACGCCGCAGGTCCATCGCCCCAGCGCGCGGCCGCAGTCGGGTCGCCGGTCTATGACGTGGGCAGCACGCGCCCAGCGCCTCGAGCGCCGATCTACGCCGGCGTGATGCAACCGGCAGGTGACGAGGCGGCGCAGCCGTTCCAGGTCATCGGCGACACGGCCGAGCGGGCGAAGCAAGCGGTGGGTGGAGCGCTCGGCGCTGCGGGCGAGGCGATTGGCGGCGCGCTGGGGAGTGCCGGGCAGGCCATTGGCGGCGCGATCAGCGACGTGGGCAGCGGCGCGCAGCAAACGCTGTCGGACGTCGGCCAGAGTGGGCTCGCCAACCAGATCCTGCGCAGCGGACGCACCGAAGCGGAGCGCGAAGAGTTCCGCCAGCGGCAACAGGAAGAGTTGCAGCGCGTGCTCGATGAGCAGCGGCGCCGCGACCTGGAGCCTATTACCGCACAGTCCGTCGCGACGGGCACCTGGGGCACGATCATCAACGCCAATCCCGCGATGGGCATCACGCTTGACGACTACCTGAAGGCGCAAAACAGCAAAAACCAGTGGATTGAGCAGAACAACCCGCTGCGTGATGTACCGGTTGCGGGCGGTCTGCTAACTGGCATTGCGCAGCAGTTGACCGATCCGCTGCAGGTCCTGACGTTCGGGCCGACGGTCGGACTCGGGCGAGCCGGCGGTGCCGTCGCGGGCGAACGCCTCGCTGCTGCGGCGGGTGAGCGGCTTAGTCCTCAAGCGACACGCATGCTCGCGAGCGTCGCGGACAAGTTCACTAGCGGCGCGATCGTCGGTGGCTTGCAGAACGCGCTGTTCGAGTCGGAGAAACCAGGTGCAACGCCACAATCGGTCGGTCAGGCGCTCCTGGTGGGCGCTGGGTTAGGCGGGACCATTGATGCCGCGGCACCGGCGGTGGGACGGATTGGCCGGTCGATCATGGATCAGGCGCCCGAGTTGCGACCGATCCTGACGGCGCGCCAGCGTGCGGAAGGCATCAACCCGTTCGATCCGCCGCCTTTGCCGGGACGTTCCGAGCCAACCGATGTCGCCGGGTTCCGAGCACCAGACCGGCCGGCCAATCCGCATCGGCTCGAGCCAACGCCTCCGACGCCCGATGCAGTGCCGCTCACCGCTGACGAGCTCAGCGACCACTTCGACGCGCTCCAGACGCGTCACGACGAGATCGCCGATCAGATCCTGACCATTCAGGAGCAACTCGCCGCAGGTCGCGGCGCGCAGCCGGACCGTCCGCCGTGGGCCGCCGGCTACACCAACGACGCATTGCAGACCATTGCGCGCCAGCATGGCGTCTCGGCCTTCGAACAGAACTGGTGGGAGAAGGCCGGGCTCCTCACTGGTAGCGGCGAGCTCCGCGAGAATGTCGGTCAGTCCGGGTTGCGCGGGACCGGCAAGAAACTGCAGAGCCCAACAGAATTGCGGTCGCAGTTGCGGCAACTCGAGACGGAGCAGCAGCACCTGCTCGAGGCCGCCAACGACCTGACGAGCGCCGACGATGCAACCGTTTTCTATCGTCGCCCGAGTCCTGCCGCTGAGGAGTTGCCGTTCGGCTATCCTCCGGGGGATGTCCGAGCAGCAGCCCGACCGGGAGTTGAGCCAGCCCGACCCACCGAACCTGTCGGAGGCGGAGAAGCGCCGATTGGTGCGGGCGAAAGCGCAGCAGCTGCAGGACCAGATACGGGCATCGGTGGAACGCCAGAACCACCTCCGTATGCGCCACCGTCTGGACCAGCAGGACCAGCAGAACTAACCCGCGCCGGCCAGGAGACGCTCCCTGGTTTCCGTACAGCGGAGCCACCTCAACCTGAGCGTGCCGTGCAGCAGCCGCTGCGTATGCCGCGCCCACCGCGCGAGGGTGAAACCGGGGCGACTCCCGAGCTCGATCGTCTCAACGCGATGTACGAGGGTAAGAAACCGGCACCCGCGGGCAGCATTGCCGACCGCAAGGATGCCGTGTTGCGCAGCCTGACGCGGGCGCTGACCGATCGGCAGGTCGACATCAATCAGGCACAGGAACGCTACGCCGCGAATCTCGGCCGCCCGCTGCGCGCCGACGAGATGGCTGCGGAGCTGCAGCGGCTGGCGTCCGATCCCGCGGCCCAGGTCAAGGTCGACGAGGGCCTGAAGCCTGCGATCCAGGCGGTCGGCCAGGACTATCCCGCGCTGCGCAACTACGTGACGCTGCGGTCGAACATCGAGATCGCCGACAACCTGGCCACACGAACCGGTAAGCCCGAGATTGGCAGCGAGCGCTCATTTTCGGGCGATTTGACTCGTGACGAGTCAGTCAAGGCGATGCAGGATCTCGAGGCGCAACTCGGACCGGAACGCTTCGCCGTGGTGAAAGCGGCGGCCGACCAGGTCACCGCTTTCAACAAGTCGCTGCGCGAGCGATTGGTCGAGGCGGGCGTATTGGACGAGGGCACCGCGGCGCAGCTCGAGGCGCAGTATCCCAACTGGGCCAAGACGCGCATTCTCGACTACATGGCCGACCCGACGGGTGGCCAGGGCGCCGGCACCAAGATCGGCCTGAGCGACCGCGGCCTGCGCGAGTACACGCTCAAAGGTACCGAGCGTGCGCGTGAAGACCCGGTCGCCTCGACGGTCGCCTACGCCCACCAGGTCGAACGTATGGCGATGAAGAACGAGGCGTTCAACGCCTTCCTGAAGATCGATCAGGCGAGCGGCAAGCCCATGCTGCGCGAGGTGCCGCAGAGCTACACGCCGAAGTCCAATGAAGTCACCATGATCGGCTTCGTCGACGGGCAGAAACAGAAATTCGTGACCGACAACCAGGCGCTGGGCGCAGCGATCAATGGTGCCGGCGTCATGTCGACGCCCGAGTGGACGAGTGCCTGGCAGAAAATCTTCCGGTCGCTAGCGACCAGTCGCAACCCGCTGTTTCTAGCGGGCAACGCCGCACTCGACATCCCCACCTACGTGCTACGCCAGAGCGTGCGCGAAGGCGGCCCACAAGCGCTGCCGCGCATCCTGTGGGAGCTGGCGCGCGGCTACGGCGATGCATTCCAGGGCCTGCTCCAGAGCGAATTCCGCGGTGCCGGCACAGCCGAATTCTTGAAGGGCGGCGGCGGGCAATCGGGTTACTTCACGGGCGGCGAAGGGCAGAGTAAGCGCGCTGTCGCCGAGATGCAGCGCAACAACGTTTTTCAAATCGACGGATGGAACGACCTCGGCCGACTGACGAAGGACCTGCTGACACTGCATCCTGTCGAGGCGCTGGGGGAACGGATCGAGCTCGGGCCGCGCGTGGCGGCGATGCGGCTAGCGGAACGGCGCGGCGAGAATGCAACCAGGGCCATCATCGATGGGCGGACGGTTACTGTCGACTTCAGCCAGGGCGGCACGGTCACCAAGTACCTCAACAACTTCATCCCGTTCTTCAACGTTGGCTTCCAGGGTCCAGCGCAGATTGCGCGTGCGTTCCGTGAGAATCCGCGCGCGTTCGTCGCGACGGTCGGCACCCTGTTGGGCGTACCGTCGGCCGCGGCCGAGGTGTGGAACAAGAGCGACCCGCAGCGTGCGAAGGACTACGCGGACGTGCCGCAGTACGTGAAAGACCAGGGGGTGGTCGTCATGCTGCCGGGTGAGGCACCGGTCGACAAGCAGGGCAACCGCAAGCCAATGTACGCGGTCATCAAGTTGCGCGAGTGGGCACCGTTTGCGGCACTTGCGCGTGAGGCCACCGACCGCGTACTCGGCGACGATACGCATTCCTGGCAGGAGGTCGCGCAGTCGGTGGGTACGGGGCTTTCGCCGTTCTCCTCGATGAGCGTGACACAGGCGGGTACGGAGCCGCTTGCCGCTGTTCCGATCCTGCCAGCCGCCGCGCAAATCGCGATGAACAGGGATTTCTTCCGCAACCGTACGATCGTCACCCAGCGTTCAGATGAGAACGCCAGCGCGCTGTCGAAAACGCTCGCGCCGCAGTTGCAGGCCGTGCTGGACCGGGCCGGAGTGAACGCGGAGATCCGTCCGTCGGCGATCGATTTCCTGATTCGCAATCAGGGTGCGGGGGTTGGCGGAGCCGCGCTCGGTGCCAGCGACCTGGCCGCTGGCGAACCATCTGACGTGGCGGGACCGACCGGGACTCCCGTCGTGGGTGGTCTGATCGGACGGTTCGCCGGTGGCCAGACGGGTGAGGCACTGCAACGAGCGCGCGACGAGACGTTGACCACCGAGGGCCGTCAAATCTTGCGCAGCAACGGCATTACGCTGACGCCGGGTGCGGTCTCGAGCAGCATCAACCAAATCCCCATCAACATCGAGGAGGAGACGCGGTACCAGCAGCTCGCCAATCGCTACATCGACGAGGCAATCCAGCGCACCGCCGCATCGAGCGATTTCGCGACCAAGACGCACGTGGGCAAGCAGAGCCTGATGGATCAGGCGATGCAGGCCGCTCGTCAGAAGGCAGGTATTGAAGTGCTGAATACGATTCCTGCCGCTGAGAAGCAACGGCGCATCAGAACGAAATCGACCGCACCTTCGTGATAATCCATGACAACAGGTGCGTGACGGCGATGCCTCCGAACAGGAGGATGAAGGGGGCGCCGATGACGAACAGCGGCGGTGCGGACAACAGGATGGCGAGGAACGGTGAGGCGATCAGCCACACGACGATCAGGCCTACCAGGGTCTTGTCGAATGTAGAATTGAGTTGCATCACGGAGTTCATTCCTTTCGTGATGTCCGGCCCGCCGTTCTTGCTCGAACGCGCGGGCCTTTCGCGTGGCCGCACTATAACCGCCGCGCTGAACGGGCGGCATAACTGATGGCGAACTACAAGACGGAAGCCGAGGCGCTCGCTGGAGCTGGCCTCCCTGGCTGGACGGTGACCGGTCGCGAAGCAGAGTTCGAGAATGTCAGCGGTCGCGACGAGAACAACCAACCGACGACCACCAAACAGCGCACGGGTAACACCATCCTGACGGTGCAGTCACCAGACGGTAAGCGGAGGGACACTATTACCGTCGGCTCCGCGGACGACCCGGACGTCAAAGGCGGCAAGGTCATCACCGTCGTCAAAGGTGCCCAGACTCAGCTACCCGCGGGCAATCAGCCGTCGACGCCGACCGGCTGGACGCCGGTGTACCGCACGCCGGGCGACGCCTCGAGCGGCCAGATCGGCCAGTGGGACCCGGTCAACAACGAGTTCCACCCGACGGCCGGGGACCCGAACGCCAAGCCGTCGGGCAAGTACACCAACGTCATCGACCCGAACGACCCGAAGGGGAAGCGGGTCATCGGCATGATCGATACGGGCGACGCGTCGTGGCACGCCGTCTCGAGCGACCCGAACCTGCCCGGCCGCCAGATCATCACCACGCCGACGGCGGTCTACGCGGTCGACGCCGACAACAAGGTCTCCAAGCTCATCGACATCGACAAAGACTCGCCGTTCCAGGCGGTCATCGTCGACGGCAAGCCGTACAAGTTCGACCCGAAGACGGGCACCTTTACCGCTGGTCCGGTCAACGAGCACCCGGACATCAAGGACGGGAACGGTCTCCCGATGGTCTGGCAGGCGGATGCCGAAGGTGGTGGTAAGTACGCCTATCCGCCAGGCGTCAAGCCTGCCGCCGGCCTGAGCGTCAATACCCAGGCGAAGCAGCTGGTCTGGTACGACACTGAGGGCAACATCGTCGCCCAGCGCGACAACCCCAACTACGTCCCGACGCCTGCGACCGCGCCGACGCCGAACACGACGGCGCCGATGCTGCTGCTGCCGGATCCGAAGGACCCGACCAAACTCACCTGGCAGGAAAACAAGGGGCAGGTTGTTGCCAGCGACGCGCTCAAGCAACTCGCATCACATCTGACCGGGCAGGTGGTCGACGGCAAGATCAGCGTCGACGAGGCCAAGACGCTGATCGACTCCGCGAATGCGCGGATGACCAACGACATCAACGCGGCGCAGAACGCCCGTGCCGCTGCCGGCGATGTCCTACAGGCAGCGACGTCGGGCGCGCAGACCGGCGCGGGCATGCTCAATCAGCGCGTCCAGTCCGCTACCGGCGCGTTGCAGAACATCGTTGGCTCGGCCGCCGGCAGCAACATGATGAACGTCCCCGGCGGCCTGGGTCAGCGGCTTGTCGGCGGGCTGCAGGCCTTCACCACCGAGTTGGGCGGCGGTCAGGCCGTGTACGACACGGCGGCGCGCATGGTGCAGGCCGCGGACCCCAAAATCAGCGGCGACCCCACGCTGGCGCAGCAGGCGCAGCAGGCGCTGGCGCAGATGTTCCAGGTGTACCAGCAGCAGAACAACAAGCCGGCCCCGCAGGTGGCGGCCACCATCGCCGCCCAGCAGAGCGTGCAGTCCGGCGGTGCGGTAGCACCCCAGACCGTTGCGCCCGCGACGCCAGTCGTTCAGCCGGCGGCGGTTGCGTCAGGGGAGGTCGCGCCGCCAGCCAAGGTGCCGGGGCAGAATTACGGCAACTCCATCGCCTATACCGGCGGCGTGGCCCCATCGCAGTACGGCTATACGCCAGTCGGCGCCAACTACTCGTACGGGACGCCCGTGCCGTGGGTGGGCGCGACGCCGCAGCGGCTCCCGCCAGGGACCCCGATCCCGTTCATCGCGCCCACGACCTGAGGACACTGCCATGACCATGACCAGCGACGACCTCGGCTCCGCCATTCAGGACCTGTTTAGCGCGATCTCGTCTGGCAACACGCAGAAGGTGCAGGAAGCCATCCGCCAGTGGAACCTGACCTATACCAACCAGGTCGCCGAGCAGTACGGCCAGAACTTCGGTGTCGGCCAGCCCGCGCCGCCAGGTGCGCCGACGCTCGCCGCAGGTCAGGCGGTCGGCCAGGTGGGCTACATCCCTGGTCAGTCGGGGTTCAACGCCGACCAGACGCTCGCCGGCCAGCTGCAGTACGCCAACATCGCCAATCAGCAGGCCGGTCTGACGGGCGTCTACACGGCGCCCACCCAGTCGCAGTATTCGCCTGGTACCTGGGTCCAGACGCAAGACCCGAGCGGCGTCAACGGGACGCAATTCGCGCAGGTGCTGCCGAGCGGTCAACTCCAGCGCATGGGTCTCGCCGAGGCGCAAGCCCGCGGCTTTCAGAACAACGCCACGCCGATCGGCTACCAGCAGTTCATGGCGCTTGCCTCGGCGCCGCCGACGGGCACGCCGCAGCAGACGATCGCCGGCCTGACGGGCTATAGCAACCTGAATACCGCCGCGCAGAACCAGGCCCTCGCGCAGGCAGGCGTGACGGGGTATTACCAGGCCCCAGCGCCTGTCCTGGCGCCGGGTACGGCCAACGACGGCTCGAGCTTCTTTCAGCAGGACCAAGCCACGCAGCAGGCGTACATGGACCGCTTCGGCGATGCGGGCGCGGCGTTGACGGCGTGGACCAACGCGACCAACACGGCCATCAACGAGTCACGCATCCAGCAGGGCCTGCCGCCGCTGACGGCGTACGGCTATGGCGGCAACCAGGGCGCGCAGCAGACGCTGCAGGCGC
>Ga0157375_10000423_pt1 | contig 38288 bp, 67 predicted proteins | sample M35metaG_FD_115311 | JGI IMG/M metagenome (GOLD analysis project Ga0157375, IMG submission 115311) | Miscanthus rhizosphere microbial communities from Kellogg Biological Station, Michigan, USA - M3-5 metaG | ecosystem: Host-associated > Plants > Roots > Rhizosphere > Soil | place: USA: Michigan... | reverse complement strand
GGGCTGGAAGTCGGCGGCGAGAGTTACGGCACCGTCGAAACCAACGGCGGCGGGCTGCACATCGTCGGCAAGTCCACAGGTTCGAAGATGGCATTCGGCCTGATGATCAGTTCGGACCCGGTCTCGGACGGCACGCCCGGTGCTATCGCGGGCGCCTTCCGCACGCACCTGCTGATGCGAACGGCGAACGCACCGGGCGACAACTACATCTGGGTAGGCCCGACCGTCCCCAACATCAACATCCCAACAGGCACTCCGCTTTACCAGATGGATGCGACGGGCAAGGTCGGCATCGGAGCCGTCGCGGACAGCACGGCGCTGCTGAACATCGGCGGACGCGCCAAGGTTGGGAACGGAACCGAGGCTGGTGATGCGGTCAACAAGGGGCAACTGGACGGGTCAGCAGCCCGCTACGCCCCCACGGGGGCCTTGGCAACCACGATGGACCGGAGGGTCGTTTCAGGGTCCAGCATCACCGCACTGACCTCTGGCACCATGCGACTCTCGGCCGTATGGCTTCCCAAGGGCGCCGTCGTCTCGTCCATCACGTACCTGTCAGGCGCGGTCCCGGTAGGCCTGACCAATCGCTGGTTCGCGCTGCTGGACGGCTCCCGGAACCTGCTCAGGACAACGGCGGACAACACGGCGGCATGGTCAGCCGGCGCCACGCTCACGCTGAACCTGTCCAGCACCTACACGGTCCCCGCGGACGGGCTCTACTACCTCGGATTCTGTGAAGTCGCCACTACCGTAACGGCGCTCCGTGGACTGGCCTCATCATCCAACTCCGCAACCATCGCCCCCGTCCTGAACGGCGACGGCGCGGCAAGCCTCACTAACGCAGCATCGACCCCGGCAACATCCCCCGCAATCACGGCGCAAGGCGGCATCCCGTTCGCCTACGCCTCCTAATCGAAGGAACCAGTCATGGAACCCACGACAGAACAAATCGTCAAGGGCATCACCCTATTCCTCCACCGCGTGACCCTCGAAGGCTCCGAAGTGTCATCGTTCAATGTCCTCACTCATTGGCTGGACGGGGCTGCTGAACGAGAGTCCACGGCCAGCAATCTCTCGGAGAAGGTTGTCGGCCTGATGAAGGAAAACAACGACCTCCTGGACTACGTGAAGTCGCTGGAAGCCGACAAGGCCCGCCTAGTCGAGGCTCAGGCCGCACCCGCAGAGTGAACCACTCAGTGTGGCCCCGGACTTGAGCTCCGGGGCCACACAAACCCCCACACAGTCACGCCTATCTAGGAGGCCCGCCCGCATGGGTACCAAACACCTTACGCCCACGGATGCCCCCTGATGGAACAGATCCCCGGATTCCTCGGAGTGGGCTCCCCCATCGCCACGGCGCTGGCCATGTTCTATCTGGTCTTCACCGGCCGGCTGATCCCTCGGGCGTCCCACGACGCCGTCGTCCGCGTGCTTCAGGAGCGGAACGCCGAAGTGGTCCTCGATCGGGGCAACTGGCAGTCCGCGGCCGGGCTCGCGAACCAGACGAACGCTGACCTTGCCAAGACTAATACCAAGCTTCTGGAGACGGCGGCCTTCTCTACGCATGTCATGTCAGCCCTCCAGGAGAACGCCACTGGAGGCCACCATGTTCTTCCGTAAACGGATCGCACGACGCCTAGAGGTTCCCGAACTGCCGACCGTGGATCATTCGCTGGCCAGCGCCGCGATAGACCGCGCCGTCGCGGATCACCGGGCCGCACAGTCCCAGGCGGCCGAGGCGGCGCAGGTCGTCACGGAACTGAAGCGGGTTAACGTCCGGAACGGGTTCGCCCCGGCCATCCGGAAATCATTCGACAGGACTTTAGGAGAGGCCACATGAACGCCAACTACATCGGGTACGCCGCGGCGATCATCTGGATCACCCTCCCCCTGGTTTACATGGCGACGGCGCCGGGATGGCGGAAGTCCATGGAGGGCCGGGCCCTGATGTGGCTGCTCGGGTCCACGGCGGGGCTGTTCCTACTCCTCCTGACCGGCGGCATCTTCGGCGACTACCCGTGCAAGGAATGGGTCCGGGCGGGCGTGTTCGCGACCGTCCTCTACGCCGGCATCCGCCTGTCCGTCCTGTTCGTGAAGCTCCGGATCGAAGTCGAACGCCGCATCCGCAGGGGCGATCAGCCATGAGCTACAAGCAGGCAGTCGCCCCGAACCCCAACATCCCCTGCAAGCCCGGCTGGTGTCTCCAGTACGTCCGGCAGGCCTTCGGGCAGCCCGCCGTCTACCCGACCGCGACCGCCGCGTGGGAAGCCTCGAAGACCCAGCACCGGGACCGCAACTTCCCGGCCGGCGTCTGGGTACCCGTCTGGTACGGGCTGGACAAGGAACCCGCCGGGCATGTGGTCCTCCGCGCCCCGAACGGCAATGTCTACTCCACCTCGGACCTGAGCAACACCCCACACCTTCACCCGGACCTCGCCGACCTCGAACGGTATTACGCCTATTACGGCATGAAACTGACCTACCGCGGCTGGACCGAGGACGTCCAGGGCATCCCCGTAATCACAGACTTCGGACTCGCCGCACAAGGCGACATCAAAACAGGAGGGCTCACCGTGGCCGACATCGACAGCATCACCAAGCAGCTTGCCGACATCCAGGCCAAGCTCGCCGACATCAACACCGACGCTGGCAAGGTCACTATCCGTGACTTCATCGCGCTCGGCACCCGGGCCGCGCAGGCGGCCAAGGACAACACCGGCCCGATCAACGTGTCCGGCGACGGGCAGGAGAGCCTGCGGGACTTCATCGCCAAGGGCACCCGCGCCGCCCAGGCGTCCGCCGCGAAGCTGGCCGGGCTGGAAGCAGCGCTCAAGGCAGTCGTCGCCGCAGCGGGCTCCCCCGTGGATCTCGCCGCCGTGACCGCCGCCGCGGAGGTCGGCGCATCTAAGGCGCTCTCCAACCTGACCGGCACCACCACCTTCGAGAAGGCAGGCAAGTAATGGCCGACCACGCCGCAACCCGACCAGCAACCTTCACCGCCGTGCAGCGCGCCGTCCGCACATGGTGGCAGGCCGTCTCTGGCGTCATTGCCGTCTCGGTGGGTACCGCCCTAGTGGAACTCCTGCGGGGCGCTGACGTGCTCACGTGGGACTTCTGGGTGTCCGTACTCCGCATGGCCCTCGTTGCCGTCATCGCCGCGACCGCTGCCTACTGGCAGAAGACCAAGGCCGCGCCTGACAAAGCCTGACCTCAACGCCCCGTCCTCCACCCCGGAGGGCGGGGCGTTTCGTCGTCTCTCGGGAGGATTCAGGGAGCCTTGCCTACTGCAGGGCACGGCGGCGGACTGTAAGTTGAGGGAAACTGTGGGACCGGACCGATCCAAACCGACGGAAAGCGGACACGCCCCCAGGCAATGAAAAACCCCGCCGTTCCGGGCGACTCGCCGAGAACAACGGGGTGATCCAATATGTAGCGGTGGGGAGGCTCGATCTCCCGACCTCACGATTATGAGTCGTGCGGAAACCCCTAGAATCCGCGGATTTTTCGGCTTCAGGGAGGATTCAGTCAGGTTCGGGTTTTTGGGCCTTGGCACGTTCGGCCGCCAGGAGGTCATCCACCCGGCCGACGACGTCGTCCAGCTCGTCGTCCCAGAGGTGCCCGTAAACGTCAAGGGTCATGGCCGCGGAGGCGTGCCCGACCATCCGCTGGATCGTCTTCACGTTCGCCCCGGCATGGATGGCCCACGAGACACCCGTGTGCCGTAGCTCGTGTGTGTCGAAGTCCGGGATGCCCGTCACGGCCCGGACCTTGTTCCATATCGGCCGCCACTTGTGCCGGGTGAAGGCGTTCCCGTCCGGGTCCGGCATGAGGTAGGCGCCCCTGGGCTTGCCTTTCGCGGCGTCCTTGAGCCGGGCGAGCAGTTCCCCGGAGACGGGGACGTCGCGGTGTTCTCCGGACTTTGTCTCCCCGTCCGTTCCGTCGCCGTCGATCGCCGATTCGATCCGGACCCGGCGCCGGCGGACGTCCAGATCCGATACCCGCACGGTCGCGACCTCGCCCCGCCGCGCCCCAGTCCGGAGCATGAACAACACGGTCAGGTCGTGCGGCTTGACGGCCTCCAGTAGCGCGTCCGCTTGCGCCACGGTCAGGTAGCGGCGCGGTACGGTCCGTTTCTTCCGGCGCTTGACCCGGGCCATCGGGTTCGAGGTGATCGCGTTCGCCTCGACGGCGTGTTCCAGGATGGCTTTCATGACGCCCATCAGGTAGCCCTCATAGGCGGCGGACAGCGGCTTCCGGTGGACGGTGAGTAGGGACGGTATCCATTCCCGCAGCGCGGCGGCCGTGACGTCGGCGGCCCGCACATCCTCCCACCGCGGCCGGATGTGGTGGGCCCATGCGGCATCGTAGGCCTGCTGTGATCCGGCGCCGATCCGGTTCTTCGTCGAACGGTAGCCGGGCCAGATCTCCCCGATGGTCAGTTCGGCGGCCGGGTTCGCGGGGCCGTTGAGCGTCTTGTCCGCCAGGAACTTCGCCGCGGCATCCTTCACCACGAAGGACTGCTTCCGCTCCCGGCCATCCTCGGTCCAGACGGCCCGCCAGCGCCTGCCCTTCCCATAGTCGCCCGTACGGGTCCGATCCTTCCGAACCCAACGGTCTTCGAGGCGTGCCATGGCTAGCGGCTGAGGCCTGCGGCGGCGAAGTGGATTGACGCGGGCGACTTGGACGCCGGGTCCATGGCGACGGCCAGCGCGGTCCGGGCGAGGTCCGGGTAGGTCTGCAGGTCATCGCACATCTTGAGTTTCGCGAGGATGTCGGCGACGTGCCAGTCCGGGCGGTGCGCTGCGACGAGTCCCGCCAGTCCTTGCCAGTGGTGGTGTTCGAGAGGCCCCCCAAGGGTCCGTGTGTTGTTCATGTTGCGGCCTTGCTTCCCATATTTACCGCCACTTGTGTGGTGCGGTGAGGTAAGCGTAAGGCTTCCATCACATTCCCTAAACCGTCGGTGCTTTATGCACTTAGTTTCGTGCACTAACGATCCGCTAGGACTCGCCGTTTAATCTGACTTTATAGTTACGGAAACGATATGAAAGTTCGGCCAGGAGCTCTTCGTCGGTCAACTGTGACGCCCGGGTGGCGAGTGTGTCGTCCGCTACGCCGCCGCGCTCCGAACCGGCTCCGCGTTCCATGTCTGCGACCGTCAGCGCGGTCGGGTCGATCTCTTCCCGGTGCTCCCAGACTTCCTCGATGGAGCCTTTCCTCCAGTTGAGGGCCTGCTCAATGCGGCGTTGGGAGTTGGGGTGGAGTTCCCTCGTGCCCTTCTCGGCGGTGGTGATGGTTTTGACGTCGATCCCGGTGGCGATGGCGAACTGCCGGCGTGAGGGGTACTTGTCTTTGTGGGCTGCCGCGATGAGCTTGCCGAGTGCTTCGAGTGTTTCCTGTTCCTTCATGCCGCCATGGTCTAGGAATAGTTAGGGAATGTCCATTGGGAAACCTTTGGGAATCCTGCCCCTTTGGCGGGAAACTTGCCCTGTAATTACACCTTTGTGATATTGGTTTGACCTGCGGAAACACTCGTTTCGGGTCACATTCCACAACATGGGACTACCGGATTCCCTCAGATTCCTATATAGTGGTTTCATGCCTACACAGACAGAAACCACACGACCAGGACGCCGCCCACGCCACAACGACCAGGACTGGGAACGGACCGGGGAAACCCTCCGCCAGCTCCGACTCGACCGCGGCGTCACCCAATCCGAACTCGGGACCGCGATCGGGTTCCGCAACCAGGGTTCCATCGCCCAGATCGAGCAGGGGCTCCGGCCCCTCACGGACGGGAAGCTGATTCAGGCGGCCCGGTTCCTCGGGGTCGCGACGATCGCGATCCGCCGTCCCGCCCCCGGAGCCACGGAGAACGACCAGTGAGCGCCCGCGACGAACTGCAGAAGGTCATCTTCGGATACTTCGGCCCAAGCTATGCCATCAATGCCTACCGGACGCCTGAGCAGCAGGACCGGGAACTCGCTGACGCGATCGTCGCGGCCGGATACCGGAAGCCCCGCACGATCACCACCCGCGAAGAGCTCGACGCTTTGCCGTTCGAGGCAGTTATCCGCGACGGCGAAGGGCATGTCCTTGAGCGATGGGGAGGCCCGGGGGAAAGCATATGGGTGACCGTCATGGTCAACACCTTCATCCCTCACGGAGACATCGATCTCCCCGTGACGGTCCTCGATGAGGCCGACCGGTGAGCGACGACACCAGCCGGCGCCGGTCCACCCGCCGCACCACGATGACCCGCCCCATCGAACGCGGCATTATGGGCGGCCCCACCGCAGGGCAGAAGCTCCGCTACAACCCCCTCACCCCGGCCGAACTCGCCGACATCATCACCCAAGCCCGGACCCAACGCACCGAAGAAGACATCCGCGACTACGCAGAACGGAAAGCATCATGAGCACCGAAGTAGCTATGAAATGCCTGGACCCCCAGAAGCTGGACGACTGGGAGGCGGCCCGAGAAATTCAGGTAGGGCTCTACAACGCCTCGTGCGAGGCCTTCCGCGAGACCATCGGAGGCAGAAACCTCGTCGGTATCCGGTTCTACAGGGGCGGCTTCCAAGTCACCGGGTTCCAGATGGAGAGCTACCGCGAGGCGCTTCCGAAGGGGTGGCGGCAGGAGGGCGGCACCAACAACGCGGTACCAGCCAAACGCACCGCAGAGGGCAAGGCCATCGCCAAGGATATGCAAGAGCTCTACCTGCCGGACTGCAACCACCCGGGTGTCCCCAAGCACCTGCACTGCGAGGGCTTCTCGATCTTCCCCTCCGTTACCAAGATCGGAACTGACTGGTGGCTAACGATGAGCAAGCAGCCCTATGAGAAGGACATGGAGCAGTTCGACTCCGAGCTCTGGCGTCCGGCCAGACTGTCCGAGTTCTATGCAGCCAAGGAAGCCGCTGAGGTGACGGCATGAGGGCCGCGGTGCTGGATGACCTGGACTGGTCCGCGGACGCACACGACGCGCTCCTGAAGGTCGCGGCCGAGGGGAAACCCTTCGACGCGTACACACTCACCGAGAAAGCCGAACTCCGCGACCCGCCGCACCCGAACATGTGGGGGACGATCTTCCGCCAGGCGAACGACGCGGGCCTGATCCGGGCCGTCGGCTACCACCGCTCCCGCCGCCCGGGACGCTCCGGCGGCGCCTGCCGTGTCTGGCAGGCAGCGGCATGATCCCGGTCAAGTTCAGGGTCTGGCAGTGCCGGGACTGGTGCTGCACCTCCAAGCCCCACGGTGGCAAGTGGTGGAACGTGTCCATCGCGCCGGGCAACTACGACAGCGTCCCGAGTTGGTCCGCTGCCATGACGATGGTCCGCACCGGGAAGTTGCCGTGGTCGCTGTGATCCGGGTGTTCCAGTGCAAGGACGACTGCTGCCTCGTGCAGGTCCCGTCCAGACGCTTCTGGCTCGTCTCCGCCGGGACGGTCGGACTGCATACTGCGCCCTCATTCAAGGACGCATTCAAAATCGTCGATTCCTACCTGACAGAAGAGGTAACAGCATGAGCGGCAACGCGAAGGTCCGGGAGGTCGCCGACCATTTGTCCGTGCACCCGGAGACGGTCCGGATCATGACGCGGGAGGGCAAGTTCCCGGGCGCGTTCAAGCTGGGGACGAAGCCGGCCGCGCAGGTCCGCATCCCATGGCAGGACGTGTACGACTACGAGAAGACCCAGCCCCGGGTGTCAGCATGAGCGCCCGGATCGAAGGGCGGACGGCTTACGTCGCGACCGTCGCCGAAGCCTTGGACGCATCCTTCCTAGATGGAGTCGATGACGTCGTGATCGAGGACAACGCCGAACGGCTCAAGATGGAGCGGCTTCTGAAAGGGTTTGGCCGGTGAATGAGCTCTTGCTCGCGGCGGTCCGCCAGGCGATCAACGACTCCGAGGCTGCCGCCGGCTCCCCCGATGACCTACTCACCCTGCAGGCCCGCGCCGCTGCGGAGGCGGTCGAACGCCTCGGCTATGTGGAGGCGCACGGCGTGGAGTACGCGGTGAAGCGCGGGGACGTGGTCCTGGAGTCAGGGTTCAACACGGAGGAGCAGGCGCGGCTCTGGGTGGAGCGGAGGCTGGGTGCCGTTGAGGTCCAGATCGTGCGCCGCTGGGTCGGTGTGTGGGAACCGGCGGAATAGACTCCCGCAACATTCCCGCGTGTTGTATTGGAATATGAGGGAATCTAAGGTAAGTTAGATCCATAAGCAAAAGAGGCCCGGAAGCGCGAACTCCCGGACCTCAAACCATCACTACCGATTGGAACCCGAAGTGACGATTACCCTGAACTCTACCCGAACCCCGTACCTGTTCGACAAGGACCTCGCCGCCCACATCGTGCTCGCCGAGATCAAACACTTCGCCGCCGAAGCCTCCATCCACGGCCCCTCCGAAGCCGAACTGCAGAGCCTCACCCGCCGCCTCGCCTGGATCATCGACAAAGACCTCCGCTGGACCGACACCGACCAGCTCGTCTCCTACGCCCGCGAACTGCGCACCATCGAAGCCGCCACCCACCCCGGCCTCCGGGTCAACGACGCCGGCACACTCGACAACACCGACCACGTCCGCGGCTCCCTCCTGATCACCCTGTTCTGGGAGATCAGCCTGATCCTCGGCACCGTCACGACCCGCTGGGAGGAATCATGAACGTCCTGATCCTCCTCCTCGGAACCATCACCGCCGCCGTGGCCATCCCCTGGGCCCGCCGCATGGACGCCGCCGAGGCCGAAGCCATCACCGCCGACGCCGCCGAAGACGAATGGCTCGGACTGTGACCGCCTGCTACTGCGGCCGGCTCTACCCGTGCGAGGACTGCGGCGGCGACGTCTGCAACTGCCAGTGCCGGACCGACGGCGCACCCCAAACCCAGGCCGAAGTAACGGCCGGATACGTGAACCCCACCCAAGCGCGGCTGAACGCGTGGACCCAGAAACTGGAGCTAACCCGATGAAAGTTTTCGAAGCCGTCACCGCCGTCATGGCCGAAGTGGGCGCCGTCGCCAAAGATGGAGTGAACCAGCACCAGAAGTTCCGCTTCCGCGGCATCGACGCCGTCGTGAACGCCATGTCCCCCGCCATGCGCAAGCACGGCCTGACCGTCTTCCCGTCCAAGGTCGAACACCGGCCGGGGACGATGCAGCTCTCCGGCGGCAAGACCGCCACCTCCCCCGTCGTCGTGGTGGATTACACGTTCGTCGGTCCGGAGGGTGACACGTTCACCTCCCAGGTTGTCGCGGAGGCGTTCGATCAGGGCGACAAGGCAACCGCGAAGGCCATGTCGGTCGCGCTCCGGACGTGCCTGCTCCAGACGTTCATGCTCCCCACAGATGACGCGGACCCGGACGAACACACCTACGAACGCCAGACCTACGCACCGGCCGCCCAGCGCCCGGCAGCGCCCGCCGGGGACGCCGGGGCCACGAGCCTCGGGCAGTACCGGCACGACCCGCCCAACTGGGCCGAATCCCTGGACAAGGCGAAGAACAATATCGACCTTCTCCGGGATCTCCTCTCCAAGGCGCAGGGCATGAACGCCCCCGCTGACGTACTCGAAACCATCACGGCCGCCGGCAAAGCCCTCGCCGCCCGAACGAACTAAGGGGACATCATGAGCATCAAGACCGATAACCAGCGGATCGCCCTCATCAAGGCCTACCACGACGCCCTCGGCGCGTTCCTGGCCGACGCCCGCGCCGAACACCTCGAACAGCTCCTGACCAAGTACGAGGAGGAGGGGACGAAGTCGTTCGCCATCACCCTCCCGGACGGGACGAAGATCGGACAGATCACCATCCCCGAGGGCAAGCCCGCGGATAAGACGGTGGACGAGGCGGCCCTGTTTGAATGGGCCGAACAGAACGAAGGGATCGACGTCGAGCACGTCCCGGCAGTTCCGGCCCGTGACGTGAAGCGGGTCCGGCCGTCCTGGCTGGCCGCGAAGATCAAGTCCGCGATCGAGGGCGACGACGGGGAACTCATCGACGTCGAAACGGGCGAAGCCATCCCCGGCGTGAAGCGCGTGGCGGGCAAGGGCCCCTCATCGTTTACCGTCACCTATTCCCCGGGCGGCCGGGAGAAGATCGCCACCGCATACGTCCGGGGCGAGTTGAACGACCTCGCCGCCGGGACCGTCCTCCCCCAGATCGAACCGGCCCGGCAGGAGGCCGCAGCGTGAGCACCATCACCGACGCCGAAGTGTTCCGGTTGGCTCAGTACGCATACGACAAGCTCTCCCCGCTGTACGAGAGGGCCCGCAATGTCGAACCGACAACGTCATTTCACATCTACTGCAACTTTTCCCACACCGAGGCATGGAACCACAACTCCAGCCATATCGACGTCTGCGCACACTGGGCTCGGAAGGGGATGCTGCACCAGGACCTCGGCCTCACGACCGAGGCCGAGGTTGACAAGGTGGCCGCTTCGCTCTCCCGGCGCATCGCCGGACTGAGGGCGAAGAAGTGAACACGCCCACGACGAACGACGTGATCCTGCAGCTCGCCCAGCTCGGTCGGGACTTGGACGCGAAGCAGGAGGAGATCCGCCGCCTCGACGAGGACGCCGTCCGCGCCCGGTCCCGGTACGAGGTGACGTTCGCCCGGCACTTCCTGAAGTCCGAGGGGAACCTCGACATCCGCAAGTACAATGCGGTCGAGGAGACGGCGGAACTGAAGCTGGACGCGGAGATCGCGGATCAGGTGTTGCGGGCGGCGCGGGAGTCCATCAAGGTCCTCCGCGACCGGCTGGACATCGGCCGGTCCCTGAACTCCGCGATCAAGTCCGAATGGCAGGCGCAGGGCGCCGGGCAGGGGATGGCAGCGTGAACGGCCGGCAATTCGCCCTCTACCTCGCGAGAGATCTCCATTGCCCGTGCGGATGTGTGGGCCGGGAGGACACGTTCGTCCCGCAGCACCGCATCAACCGCGGCATGGGCGGGTCCAAGCTCCTGGACCGGCCCTCGAACGTCATCGTCATGTGCTCTGAATGGAACGGGCTTATCGAGTCCTCCAGTCACCACGCCGTCCGGGCCCATAACTACGGCTGGAAACTCTCCCGCTGGGACTCCCCGGAAGACAGGCCGTTCTAGGACATCGCGACCGGCACCTGGAACCTGATTGACAACACCTACAACCGCGTAATCACAACGAAAGCAGCGTAAACAACATGGCAGGCGAAACAACCATCACGGTCATCGGCAACCTCACGAACGACCCGGAGCTCCGCTTCACCCCGTCCGGGTCCGCCGTGGCGAACTTCACGATCGCGTCCACTCCCCGCACGTTCGATCGCCAGTCCAACGAGTGGAAGGACGGGGAGACACTGTTCCTCCGGGCCAGCGTGTGGCGGGAAGCGGCGGAGAACGTCGCCGAGTCCCTGACGAAGGGGATGCGCGTCATCGTCGATGGCCGGCTGAAGTCCCGCTCCTATGAGACGAAGGAAGGCGAGAAGCGGACCGTGATCGAGCTGGAGGTCGACGAGATCGGGACCAGCCTGAAGTACGCGAATGCGAAGGTGAACCGGACGCAGCGCTCCGGCAACGGCGGCGGCCAGGCATCCGGCGGCGACTGGGGCGGCAACGCTGCGGCCACGGCCGGCTCGAATGATTGGGGCAACGGCGGAAGCTCCGAGGCTCCGTTCTGACCTAACTCCGCACCACCTAGGACCCGTTCGGCCACGCGCCGGGCGGGTCCTTTTGCATGTCATCAACCCAAGTAGGAAAGTACGGGAAAGCAAGTAAATTACCGGCGTGTCACTAGGTAGTTTTGGGGGAATCTGAGGGAAAAGTCGGGTAGACTGTACTTGTACGAAAACAAAGAAAGACCCGCCGGTGTCCTACCACCTGACGGGCCCAACCATTACTAAGGGGAATGGTTCTAAGTGAACAATAACCGCAATTCCTTCGCGCCCGCAATAGTGCCGGCCGATGATTCGCTCACCATCCTGCGTGATGTGTCTCACGTCTACGAAACGTTGACGGACCTCCGCAAACGCGCCGCCCAGGTAGCGCACGACGACGGCGCCACCTACCAGCAGCTCGGGGACGCCCTCGGCATCACCCGATCCGGCGCCTACAACTACCTCCACCGGGACGCAGCATGAGCGCCCGGAGCGATGCCGAAGTGCTCGCCCTCGTCCGCGAAATCGTAGAAGAGTATGACGCAAAAGCCAACGCAAACATCCCGACATACGTGCTGGTTGACGCGCTGGGAGGAAAAGCATGAAGGCCGTGATCAGACTCCGTGACCTGATGATCCCGAAGAACGCCCGGATCGTCATTAGCCTCTGCGACCTGACTGGCAACGCCGTGAAACCTTGGGTGGAGGCCGGCTACCACGCGTTCCTCGTGGACCCGCAGCACATCACTACCCGCACCGAGGGGAACGTTACCAAGTTCGCCGGGACCATCGCCGACGCGATGCCGGTCATCGGTGAACTCATCCGCACCGGTAACGTCGTGTTCGTCATGGGCTGGCCGCCGTGCACCGACCTCGCCGTCTCCGGCGCCCGCTGGTTCCAGCGCAAAATGCACGACCCGACCTTCAGCGAGTACCGCGGCCCGAACATGTGGATCGACGCGATGCGGATCGTAGAACAGTGCCGTGTCGTCGGCGAGCTCTCCGGCGCCCCGTACTTTGTGGAGAACCCGAAGACGCGGATCTCGACCCTCTGGCGGAAGCCGGATCACAAGTTCGACCCGTGGCACTTCACCGCGTGGGAACCGAAGGACAACTACACCAAGGACACCTGGCTGCGGACAAACGCCGCGTTCATCATGCCCCAGCCGGCAGTGGACATGACCCTCGGCGCACCTGATAAAGAGTTCATTCACCACGCGTCTCCGACGAAGGTCAAGGGCGAGCGAGGCAATAAGCGAAGCATCACACCGATGGGCTTCGCCCGGGCTGTGTTCGACGCTAACCACATGCCGGCGCTCGCCGCAGTCCAGACGGCGGAGGTGGCGGCATGAGTAACTACGTCTACCGAGGCAAGGGTGGCGGCGAGCCCACGCCGATTCGCGGGTTCGACCCGTCGGCCTGCGGGATCGCTGCAGGCTACCGCCGGCACCAGAAGCACGGCGTGCCTGCGTGCCAGCCCTGCAAGGACGCGACGGCGGCCTACTCCAGGGAACGCCGCCAGGCCGCACCGGCGGAGTTCCGGCCGGACGCGTGCGGTACGTGGGCGGGCTGGCACCGGCACCGCTACCACGGCATCCCGGCCTGCGACGCGTGCAAGGCGGCGGCCCGTGAGTACCAGGCCCAGTACCGCGCCGCACGACGCGCAGCCCGGGAGGCCGCAAAGTCCGAACGGAGGGCCGCCTGATGGCGCGTATCCGATCAATCAAGCCGGAGATCCGGATGAGCGAAACGGTCAACTCCTGGCCGATCGAGGTCCGCTACTTCTGGATCATGCTCTGGGGCTACGTGGACGACTTCGGGAAGGGCCGGGACAACGCGAAACTGATCGTCGCGGACACCTACCCGCTGGACGATTCCGTCTCCCACGAGGACGTCGCGGGCTGGCTGGGCATCCTGGCGGCCTCGAAAGTGATTCAGCGCTACACGGTGGAAGGCAAGAACTACATCGCTGTAACTAACTGGTCCGAACACCAGCGCCCGTCCCACCCGGCGAAGAGTGTTATCCCCAATCCGCCCCTAGATCCCGCGGATTCCGTGGATGTTCCGGCCTCTCCCGGGAAGGTTTCCGGAACGACTCCGGAGGGCTCCGGTAATCCTCCGGAGGACTTCGCGAAGGTTGCGGTAAATGGCTCCCCTGAGCAGAGAGCAGAGAGCAGTGAGCAGAGAGCAGAAGAGCAGTCCGCGAAGGCGGTCGCCCCGCATGTGATCCCTGCGAACTTTTCCCTGACATTGGACCGGAAGAAGTGGGCCAAGGAGAACGCGCCGGCGGTCCCGGCCGAACGGGAGACGCAGGGGTTCGTCGACTACTGGTCCGGCGAGCAGGGCAAGAAGAAGAACTGGGAAACGACCTGGCGTAACTGGATGCGCCGGAAGCAGACCGAGGCAGAGGCTAAGGGTTGGAAGTCACAAGAGGATCAGAACTCGCTGGTCCCGGCAATGTATGGATGGGCGAACCGATGACACCGGAAGAGTTTGTAATCGGGGCGTGCCTGCTCACCCCGGACAGCGTGAGGTTCGCGTCGTCGATCCTGGACCCGTCGGATTTCCGCTCGACAACCCATGCCCACCTGTTCCGGGCTATCGTGCAGCTCCAACAGGCCGGGGAACCGGTGGAGCCGCTCAGTGTGTGGACGAAGGCGGAGGAGTTGGGCGCCCGCGGCATCGGCGTGGTGGAGCTCCACGAGATGCTGCAGCGGGTCGGATCTGCGGAGTCGATCAGCTATTACGCGGATCAGGTGAAGGAGTCGGCATCACGCCGCCGGCTGGTTCATATCGCCACGAACCTCCTCCGGGAGGCGGGCGACGAGACGCAGCACCCGTCACAGGCGGCGCAGGCGGCCTCTGAGGCGATCAAGAACATTCAGGCTGGAACTTCCCACCGGATGACCACGAAGTCCCTGGAAGAGATCCTGGCCGTCCAGGAAGACCACGACTGGCTGATCCCCGGACTGCTCGAACGCGGGGACCGGCTCATCCTGACCGGCTTCGAGGGCGGCGGCAAAACGACATGGATTCGGCAGATGATCATCTGCATGGCGGCCGGCATCCACCCGACCACAATGAACCACCTTGATAAGCCGCTCCGGGTCCTCGTGGTTGACGCGGAAAACACCGAGGCGCAGTGGCGCTCCCAGGTCCGGGGAATGACGGCGAACGCGGCCAAGTACGGCACGACTGACCCGGCGCCCCTGATCCACATCCATGCGAAGGGCCGGATCGACATCACGAAGGACGCGACCCTCGGCGAGATCCACCGGCTGGTCGATGAGCACCAGCCGGACGTCCTCGCCATCGGCCCGCTCTACAAAATGGTTTCGACCGGCATCAACAACGACCAGGAGGCGGCGCCGCTGATCATGGCGCTCGACTCGCTCCGGGACCGCGGCGTGGCGCTGATCATGGAAGGGCACGCGTCCAAGGGCAACTCCCAGAACGCGACCCGGGACCTCGCCCCGCGTGGCTCCGCGGCGCTGATGGGCTGGCCGGAGTTCGGCTTCGGACTCCACCCGGACCCGACGAACGAGTCCATGACGATCGTGACGAAGTGGCGCGGGGACCGGGAGGCCGGCCGGCAGTGGCCGAAGGAGCTCTGGCGCGGCGGGTACTTCCCCTGGACCGGGGAGACTGTGGCGCCGAACGTCCGGCAGGGCATGAACACCGGGCAACCGGTGAGGTTCTGATGGCGACCGAACGAGACATCCTGGACCTGCTCCTCGCCCGCTACAACACCGAACGGCAGGGCACCATCGCCGACCGTTGGGTCCGGGCCGAACATGTCAGGAGCAGCCAGAGTAGCTATCAGTTCCTCAGCATCGCCGACTTCATCGCCATCGACAAGTACAACAGCAGCCAGGCGATGCATGGTCATGAGGTGAAGGTGTCCCGCTCGGACTGGCTGACCGAACTACGCGACCTGGAGAAGTCGGAGCGGATCAAGCGGTACTGCAATTTCTGGTGGCTAGTCGTCTCTGACGCTTCCATCGTCAAGGACGGGGAACTGCCCGATGGGTGGGGGCTTATGGTCAAGGCAGGCGATAAGCTCCGCACCAGAGTCAAAGCCCCGGCGCTTATGCCGGCGTCGCTGACGCTCGACTTCGTGGCCGGACTAACGGCAGCCGCCCAGCGCACGGCGTACCGGGAACCTCTGCGCCGCGACGCCCGCACCGTCAGTATGTGGGACGAGCGGAATGGCTCCCGCAGGCTTTGCCAAGGATGCGGCCAGCCCGCACCCTGCAACTTGCATCAGCCGCGGGCAAGCGAGGCCGCCGCGTGAGGGTCTGGGAGGTGACGGTCCCGGCGCCGTACGTGAAGCCGGTCCGGAAGCGGAAGACGGGGAAGATGTTCCAGCGCGGCCCGTGGCTGAACTCGAACGACCGGGACCACTGGCGGGTCCTGCATCCCATCCGGGCCGACTGGCGCCGGCTGGCCGCGGAAGCAGCGGCGGCGGCCGGGCTCCCGACCGGCGTGGCCCGGGTGAACATTACCGGGCTCGTGGTGAAGGAGCGCGGCGGGACGTACGACGCGATGAACTTCTACCCCACCGCGAAGGCCGTGGTGGACGGCCTGATCGACCACGGGCTGTGTACGGATGACTCGAACGGGTACGTCCAGGGCCCGTTCCTGGACCCGGGCGGGAAGGGTCCGGCGGCGCTGGTCCTGACGATCCGGGAGATTCCATAACCGGGCGAAGTTTCCCGCACAAATAAGGGAAAATGGTGGAATCTGTGGGAATTATCCGCTAGACTGGTCCCATACCAAAGAAGCCCCCGCGACTGACTCAGAGGTCGCGGGGGCAGGACCGGAAGGATCAGTTCCGATGACAACCACACTATCAAGCCCCCGCCCCGTCGCCTCACCGGAGAAGCTGGAGGCCGCCGTCCTCCGGCGCCAGCTCAGTATTGCGAAGGTCGCCTCCGAACGTGCCGACGCCGACCTCGCCCAAGCAGGCACCGAAGCCGCGCAAGCCCGCGCCCGGTATGAGTCCATCCAGGCCGAGATCCGCGACCACCTCGGGCACGCCGCATGAGTGCCGACCTCACCGCCATCGAAGCCCGGGCAGAAGCCGCCACCGAGGGTCCGTGGGAGTCATACCAAGACCAGATGCGGATCGGGGACGAAGTGATCGAACCCCTGTCGGTCGTAAAGCGAGTCAAGAAGCCGGGCGTCACGGAGATGCACTTCGTGGCCCCGATGGTGAATACCGAGGATGACCAGTCGTTCATCGCTCACGCCCGCACGGACGTCCCCGCCCTCCTCGCCATGGTGCGGGAGCAGGCCGCGAAACTGGCCGCCGTCCGGGAACTTGCCGAGGAATGGGATTCCGAACGTCTCTACGCGATCCTGGAGCCGACCCCGTGAGCCAGCGGATGCCGGACTACGAAGCCCTCCGGGAGTCTCAGGCCCGGGCGCAGGAAGCCGACCGGATCGGCCCCGACCAGGAACGCCCCGACACCTACGAACGCGAGGACCACAAGTGACCGACAAGCTGCATTTCGTGAAAGTCGAACCGGCCGCCCCGGACATGGATGGCTGGAGGGATAGGCCGACGGTGACATTCGAGTGCCGAGGAGATCGGAACAGCAAGTGCCACCAGTACCCGGACTGCGACTGCGAGGGCTGGTGCGAAGGCCACGAACACCCGAGTGTCGCCCATGACGAGTGCTGGATGCAGGGCTGGTTCGACAACGACGGCCACAGCTACGAAGGCCCCGAATCGAATGACATGGACGAATGCGGCGTACCGAGGGACCTCGCGGCGTCAGGGCAGATCGTGGCCCAATACGAGTACGACGGTTATCTGAGCTGGGAGTTCGCCGCGTGAACGCGTATCAGGCGCAGCGCATCCGGTTCGGCATCCTCGCCGCCCGTCACACCCTCGCACGGGAACGGATGACCCCGGACCAGATCGACTACCTCGAAGGGTGCGAAGCCCATGGCTGGATCGTCGGGGACGCCGGGACCATCAAGGCGTTCGACCGGGAATGTCTCCGCCTCCAGTCCGCCGACTTCTGGGCAGGATGGGCCGCATGAGCGGGCCGGGGTTCAAGTGCCCGGAGTGCGGCAGGCTCAGCAGTGAAGGCTGGGAAATTGTCGTCAGCGAGTACAACGTCGCATGGGGAGCAACCTGCAAGCAACATGGCGAATGGCGGGACAGCACATGACCGCCGAGTGTGAGGCGGAGCGCCGCATCACGCAAACCCTGTACGTGATGGAGAACGACTGGGCCGCCGGAACGTTCGACTACGCCAAGATCAAACAGCTACTCACCGGCCGCAACACGGTCCCATGTGAGGGAACCGGAAAGGTATCATTGGATCATGGTTAACTGCGGGGTCTGCACGGGGGAAGCGAACGTCATGGTCTGCCACGCGCACACCGAACAGCTCGAAACGGACCTCCGCGAAGTCGAGTCGATGGTCGAAGCGCTCTGGGCCTCCGCGGCCCGCCTCGACGTCGGGACCGGGTCCGTCGGGTCCTCCGGGCACTCCGCCCCCATGGAACCCACAAACTCCCGGGCGTACGACGCCGGCCGGACCTTGAACGTCATCCTCACCGGCTGGACCGGCATCCTCGGCACCCGCCAGCCGCACGCGGTGAAAGCCGCGACCGTACTGCTCGCACAGATCCGCGAGGTACGGGCGCAGGCATGGGCACCGGACCTCGCCCAGGAACTCCGGGACGCGCTCGGCGACTGCCGGAGTGCGATGGACCGGACCGCGCCGAAGGTGTTCGCCGGTATCTGCCCCGGGCCGGAGGACATGCCGGACTGCAACACCCCCGTCTACACCCCGACCGGGAAGACGGCCGCCCGCTGCGGGACGTGCGGGACCGTGTGGGACGCGACCGAATGGCGGGAACGCGCCGTCACCGCCGCCGGGTACGCCACAGGGACGGCCGCGGAGATCTCCCGTATCCTCTCCGACCCCGTCCGGAACCTCGCCCTCCCCCAGGGCACCATCCGGGTCTGGGCGAACCGGGACAAACTCACCGCCGTCGGGACAACCCCCACCGGCCAGCCGACCTACCTGATCAGCGACGTCCGGGCAGTGTGGGAAGCCCGCCTCGACGTCCTCGCCGAACGACGCGAACAACGACTGGAGAACGCAGCATGAGAGCCGCACTTTGCCGAATCTTTGGACACCACTGGAAACACACGATCACCCACGGGGAAGCCCGCGAGTACATGTGCACCCGATGCGAGGAGCGGAAGGTCATTGTCAACGGCGTGACGCTTTCCCCGGAAGACTCGGCCGAGAAGAGTGCCGAGATGTGGCACTACGCCGAGGGCATCATGTACCTGCTGGACAACGTCGAACCGACATACTCAGCTGGCCGGGAGAAATAGGTGAGGGAATGTGCTGGATAATGAGGGAAAGTGCTGTAACGTAGTAAGTGGATATGTTGCGAGAAGTGGCTAAGAACCCTCCCGCGCACGCAAAGACTTGAGGCCCGGCGGCCCCCATAACGCCGGGCCTCATCTGCAACCACCCACAGGCCGGGCATTCGCTACCTGACGCCGTGGGCATAGATGAGACACACAACCGAAAGGGGCCCTCATCTCCCGCGCAGGGTCAAGCGCAGTGGACAGCCGAGAGGCAGGCCGTGGTCCTCAACAGCTCACCACTCAAATGAGCCGCCCTGCCCCGTCACCCGCTCCGGTGGGTGCGGGTGCACACTTCCCGCTATAAACGGGGGGCGAGCGCGTCGACTGGCGATCGGCGCACCGCTGGACCCCGGGAGACTGCAGAACTCCCGGGGCCTGGCACAAGCAACACAAGCGCGGCCCGAAGGAGTCGGGACTGATCAGGTGCGGTTCGATTCCGCCCTCGCGTACTGGCACGAAAGCACCCCGGTCAAGTTACGTCAACGTACATAGCGGGCTAGCGAGTAGTGCCAACCCATTGAACGCGTCCGCCAAGCAGTGGTGCCGGGCGACGGATATACACGCACCCCGGATGAATGGCTCGGTCAGCAGCCCAAACCGCGGACGCGTTCAACTCAACCAACCAGACACGATAGGCGGTGACGACCCTTGTGCCTCCGGGAAAGACCTACACCCAAGCCCAGAAGGACGCCGCCCTCGCCCTCTACGAAACAGACGGCCCAACCGCTGTAGAGAAACAACTCGGCATCCCCAAGAACACCGTCGCAGGATGGGCCAAACGCTCCGGCGTACGTACGGTACGGAACGAACGCACGCGTAATGCGGTCGAGGCGAAGGTCGTAGACGGCAAGCTCCGGCGTGCAAACATCACGGAGCGGCTGTACGGGCGGGCTGAGAAGATCCTCGATGATCTTGAGGCGCCGACGTTCACAACCATCCTCAAGGGCGAGTATGGGGTCGAGAACGTCAGACAACTGGACTTTGTTCCTCCGGCTGATGTGAAGACGCTTCTCCAGGCTCTTGGTACGGCGTTGACGACTACCGCGAAGCTCGAATCCGTGGACACTGATAACGGCGTAGCCGGCGCCGTGTCGATGTTGGACAAGCTGGTTGAGCAGATAGGGGCCATCAGTGACGACGGCGGTCTCCCCGAAGCAACTGAGGTTCCTGAAGGGCAGTAACGCCCGCGTCAATATCCTTGAGGGTGCGATCCGGTCCGGTAAGACCATCATCGCCCTGTTGCGGTGGCTGATGTTCATTGCGAAGGCCCCGCGTGGCGGTGAGCTGCTGATGATCGGCCGGACCCGCGACTCGGTCTGGCGCAACATGGTCGCACCGTTGCAGAACGTCGACCTGTTCGGGGACCTCGCCGTCCACACGGTCGGCAACTACGGTGCGCCGACGGTGAAGATTCTCGGCCGCGTCGTCCACGTCATGGGCGCCTCTGATGCGAAGGCCGAACGGGTCCTGCGTGGCATGACCGTGGCCGGCGCGCTCGTCGATGAGGTCACGACCATCCCGGAGGAGTTCTTCACCCAACTCCTGGGCCGCATGTCTGTCAAGGGCGCCCAACTGTTCGGCACCACGAACCCGGATAGTCCCGCGCACTGGCTGAAGAAGAAGTTCCTCGACCGGATCGGCGCCAAGAACAACCCGCTCAAGGACTGGACGCGCTGGTCCTTCACCATCGACGACAACCCATCCCTTGAGGCCGAGTATGTCGAGTCGATCAAGAACGAGTTCACCGGGCTCTGGTATAGGCGCTTCATCCTCGGCGAATGGGTGGCCGCTGAGGGCGCCGTCTTCGACTTCTGGAACCCCAACTACCACGACGCCGCCGAGAACCCCGGGCAGGTCATCGCCTGGGAGAAGCTTCCCGTCATGCGCCGCATCTTCGGTGTCGGCATCGACTACGGCACCACCCACGCGACGTCCGCGATCATGCTGGGCATCGGCGAAGACAACCGGCTCTACTTCATCGACGAATGGCGGTACGAAGCCGGCCAGGCGCAGCTCCGCATGACCGACGCTCAGCAGTCGGCCGCGATCCGTTCATGGCTCGCCCTGCCGCACCTGCCTTACCCGTCGACGCTCAAGCCGGAGTGGACCATCGTCGACCCGGCCGCCGCATCGTTCAAGGTCCAGTTGCAGGCCGACGGTGTGGACAACCTCATCAACGCCGACAACGACGTCCTGTACGGCATCCGGACCATGGCGTCGCTGCTGATGGGCGGGAAGCTACTCGTCTCCGACAAGTGTCAGGGCATTATCGGGGAGTTCCCGGGCTATAGCTGGGACCCCGCCGCAACGGCCAAGGGCGAGGACAAGCCGCTGAAGGTAGCGGATGACTCGATCGACCCTGGCCGGTACGTGATCACGACCACTGAAACGAACTGGCGCCCCTACGTGGACCTCGCCGCCTAACCAACCAACTTAGGAGAACCAAATGAGTGACATCCCCGAAGGCTATGAGCCGCAGGAAAACAGCTTCGCCAAGAACCACGCCATGGACGCCCTTGAGGCCGAACTGGAGAAGCAGGGCATCGAACTCTATGAGGACGGCTCCCCGGAGCTGATCGAACTCGCTGACGCCGTGGTGGAGAAGCTGATCGCCGCCGGTGTTGTCATCCCGGAAGACATCAGCAACCCGCACGGACGCTAACCACCCAAGCATTAGGAGGCCATGATGGCATTGCCCGCTAACGGCACAGCATGGCCCCCGGCTGAGCTTGCACCGATCCTCACCAAGTACCGCGAGTACGACTCGTGGACCTCGAACAACCTCGGCGCACTCTCGGAGATCTACGCGAAGGGCGCCGCGAAGCAGGGAGCCTGGCAGCGGCTCCGGACATGGTTCGTCGGGGCGAAGACGGCGGAGCAGGTAGAGAACAACAGCCTGCACGTCTCACTGGCCCAGGGGATCACCCGCACGTCCGCGAACCTGCTCTACAGTGAGCCGGCCGCCGCGACCGTCGAACCCGCCACCGAGGGCGGCGACGTCGCGAAGGTGCAGGCCCGTCTTGACCTGATCGCGGGCCCGGACTTCGCGCAGACCATGATCGCCGGCGCCGAAGTCAGTTCCGGGCTCGGCGGGGTGTTCCTGCGCACCACCTGGGACACCTCCACCCGCGACCATGTTTTCATCTCCAAAGTCGACCCGGACATGGCGTGGCCGGAGTTCCGCTGGGGCCAGCTCGTCGCCGTCACGTTCTGGCAGACCGTCAAGACCGAGAACACCACCATCTGGCGGCACCTCGAACGCCACGAGGTGAACGACCAGGGCATCGGCGTGATCATCCACGGGCTGTACATGGGCACCGCGGACAGCCTCGGCCGCGCCGTCCCGTTCGACGAGCACGAGTCCACGTCCTGGCTTACCCGCCTCGACCCGGGCGCCCTGATCGACGGGAACACCGTCTCGACCCTCACGCAGGGTCTGGGCGCGGTGTACGCACCGAACATCCTCCCCTCCAGTCTGTGGCGGCATGACCCGCTGGGCGCGAACCTCGGCCGGTCCGACCTTGAGGGCATTGAGCAGCAGCTCGACGCCCTCGACGAGCTCTACAGTTCATGGATGCGCGACATCCGGCTCGGAAAGGGCCGCCTGATCGTCCCGGAAGGGATGCTCAAGGATCTGGGCGTAGGCCTCGGCGCAGGGTTCGACATGGACCAGACCATCTTCACCCCGATCAAAGCCGCCCCGTCGAGGGCTGACTCTGAGAAGATGAATATTGAGAACGTCCAGTTCGACATCCGCACCGAGGACTTCCTCGCCGCGATCGACCACTTCCGCCGCATCATCCTCGCCGCCGCCGGCTACTCCCCGAGTACGTTCGGGCTGACCGACGACGGGGCAGCGATGACCGCCACGGAAGTCGCCGCCCGGCAACAGTTGTCCTTCACCACCCGGAAGCGGAAGGTGCTGGGCCTGAAGCCCGCACTGGAGACCATCCTGTCCAAGGCCCTCGCCGTGGACGCTGTCATCTTCCCCCAGGCCGGAGCCGAAGCACTGCCGGTGACGGTGGAGTTCCCGGACGGTGTCCAGGATGATCCGAAGGCGATCGCGGAAACGAACCAGCTCGACTACAACTCCCAGTCCTCCTCCATCGCGGAACGGGTCCGGAAGCGGAATCCTGACTGGGATGACACGAAGGTGGGCGATGAGGTCGCGCTGATCCGTGAGGAGTTCGGCCTCGGCGCACTGGAGGACCCGGCATCGTTCGGGACCGACGGCGCCGGGATCATCCCCCAGCCGTTCCCAACCTCGACCGGATAGGATGCACCCATGGCGATCCGCCCGGACGATGCTGCAGTGCTGGCAAAAGGAATCCGCGAGATCTTTGCGGAGTCCGAAGCCATCCTGCTCGAAAAGATCGCCGGCGCCCTCGCTAAGGGCATGGACGAGCCGGACTGGCTGGAACAGAAGCTCCTCGGAGTCCAGGCGGTCCGGCGCAGCATCGACCAAGTCCTCGCCGACCTCGCTAACGGCATCCCGGGCGCGGTCGAACGGGCCATGGGGCTCGCCTACAACCGCGGGGTAGCCACCGCGGGCGGGGAACTGACCGCGGCGGGCCTGGCCCATAGCGCATTCGGGGAGGTCCAGCCCACCGGCGCCGTCGCGGCCATCGTCTCCGACACGCTGGCACGCATCACCCCCATGCAGTTCCAGATCCGTCGCGCCGTGTCCGACATCTACCAACAGGTCACCACCCAGACAGCCGCGCAGGTCGCGGGCGGCGTCCAGACCCGCCGGGAAGCCTCTAGGTCACTCCTGACCAAGCTCACGAAGAACGGGATCACTGGATTCCGGGACACCGCGGGCAGGCAGTGGGAGATGGGCGCCTACGCAGAGATGGCCGTCCGAACCTCGGCATCGAACGCGATGCTCCAGGGCCACACGGACCGCATTCAAGAGCTCGGCATCGACACCGTCATTGTCTCGAACGCGCCGGAAGAGTGTGACATTTGCCGCCCCTTGGAGGGCAAGGTTCTCTCCCTGTCCGGGAGCACCACCGGCAAGCTCAAAGACGGCGTGAGCGTCCTCATGTCGCTCCGTGAGGCAAAGTCGAAGGGGCTGTATCATCCGAACTGCCGCCACTCCCACAGCATCTACCTTCCCGGCATCACGAAGCCACACAAGGACACCGAGGATGCGGCGGGCCATGCGCTAAGAGTCCAGCAACGCGGATACGAACAGAGCATCCGGGCATCAAAGCGCAAGGTCATCATCGCCGAACAAATCGGCGGGAAGACCTCGCCTGCCTACCTCAAAGAGAAGCGCAAGCTATCCGACCTGCAGTCCGAGTTCGCCGGCTGGCGTGACACGAACGACCGCAAGGACCTCGCCTACCGGACCAACCTCAAGGCCCGCTAGACACACCACCCAATCACCGAAGCACCCGCTAACGCCGGGTGCTTTTTTATTGCCACTTGGAGGGCATCATGACCGCAGCACCCGCAGAAGGAACCGCACCCGCTGGCGAGGCCACAGAGCCTCCCGCAGGAACCCCGGCAACAACTCCCCCGGCAACGCCTCCCGCGGCCACTGAGCCCCCCAAGGCGCCCGAGTGGGACGGCAAGGTCGAATCCCTGCCGGCCGACGCGCAGAAGATCATCGCCGGGCTCCGCAAGGATGCCGGAGACGAACGAGTTGCCGCGAAGACCCTCGCCGCCATCCAGAAGGCACTCAACCCCGAAGCCGGGGACGAGAAGCCCGACCCGGTCAAGCTCGCCAACCAGCTCGCCGAACGCGATGCCGACGCGAAGCAGGCCCGTACCGAACTCGCGGTCTACAAAGCCGCAGCCAAACAGGGCGCCGACGCTGACGCCCTCCTAGATTCCCGCGCCTTCCTGGCGAAGATCGCGGACCTCGACCCTTCCAAGCCCGCCGACATTGACAAGGCGATCAAGGAAGCGGTCACCAGCAACCCCAAGCTCAAAACGGTCCTGGCGGCCAGTGCGAGCAGTGCAAACTTCAGCGGCGGGCCCGCGGAAGGCGCAGTTTCACAGGAACAGTTCAACAAGATGGGCGTCACAGAACGCACCGAACTGTTCAATACCAACCCCGCCCTGTACCGGAAACTCTCCGGACGCTAAACCAGAAGGAGTAAGCCACCATGGCTACTACCACCAGCGCCAACGTCATTGTCCCCGAGGTCTACGAAGACCTCACCCAGGCCGCATTCCTCGGACAGGTCCGTGTCCTCCCGGCCGCCGTCCAGAAGGACACCCTCGTCGGCGTCCCCGGCGACACGGTCCACTTCCCGAAGTGGAACACTCTCGGCGAGCTCGACGACCTGACCGAGAACGTCGCGATGACTACGGAAGCCCTCGGGCAGACCGAGTCGACCGCGACGATCAAGGAAGCCGGCAAGGCTGTCGAGATCACCGACAACGCATCCCTGAACGGCCTCGGCGATCCGCAGTCCGAGGCGATCCGCCAGTTCGGCATCCTCGTGGCCCGCAAGATCGACTCCGACCTGATCGCCGCGGCCACCGCTGCGGGCGGCCTGACCGCGCCCCTGGCTGCTGTCACGGGCATCTCGTGGGCCGAGGTTGTCGGCGGCATCTCCAAGTTCGGCGACGAGTGGGAGCCTTCCGAGTTCTCGGGTCTTTACATCCGGTCCGAACTGTTCGCCGCGATCATGAAGGACAGCCAGTTCCTGTCCGCCCATGACGGCAACGCCGGGAACACGGTCATCCAGTCGGGCCGCGTCGGCACCATCGGCGGCGTCCCGGTCATCCTGACCAACCGCCTCGCCACCGCCGCGCCGGCTGTGCTGATCAAGAATGGCGCCCTCGGCGCCCTCTACAAGCGCCGCCCGATCGTTGAGCAGGACCGCGACATCCTGAAGCGCACGAACGTCATCACGACGAACGTGCACTACGCGGTGAAGCGCCTGAACGACAAGGGCGTCGTGACGTTCAAGGTGGGCGGCTAATGTCCATGCTCCTCCGCCGCTACCACGACAAGGATGAGGCTGAGGTCCTGGACCGTCCGGCCGCGTCGGCGTCGAAGGCTGACTGGGCCGCGTACGCAGTCCAGGAAGGCCACGATGTCGAGGGCCTGAAGAAGGACGACATCGTCGCCCTGTTCGCCGATCCGGCCGACGAGGTCCCCGGAGTCGAGGAAGAAGCCCCCGAGGCTGAAGTCCCGGCCGCTGAGTCCGACACCGAATAACCACCCCACAGGAGGCCTGCAGTGCGTATCTATGCCACCCCCGAGGAACTAACCGAATGGTTGTCCCCCGCCACGGCACCGGCCGACGCTGCGGGCCTCCTGCGGAGTGCTTCCCACCTCGTCCGCTCCGAAACCAAACGCGCCCGGTACGCCACGGACGATGAGGGTTACCCGACCGACACGAAGCTCCGGACCGCGTTCCGGGAGGCGACGTGTGCCCAGGCTGCCTATTGGTCCGCGTCCCAGATCGACCCGGCACTCGGCGCGGCAGGCGTGAAGCCCCTCGCGGCGTCCAAGTCCATCGGCGGCGCGTCCATCGCCTACTCGGTGTATGCGGCCACTGCTGAGGCTCGGGCGAACTCCGCCGGCGCGCTCGGTCCGGACGCGTTCTACATTCTCGAAGACGCCGGGCTCCTGGCCGGGGATGTGGTGCTGCTGTGATCGAGGACTTCGAGGACTTCAAGGAGTTCATTGTCCATGAGGTCACGGTCGAAACGAAGTCCGGGGAAGACTCCTGGGGCAACGTCAACACCACCACCTCGGCCCCAATCCTCGGGTTCCTCGACGACTCCCGTGCGCTCGTGAGATCCGCCACCGGGGATCAGGTCGTGTCCGAGTCGACGTTCTACACCGGCAAGGAACACGCCCACCTGTTCGCCCCCGAGTCGCTGGTCAACCTCCCGGACCGGGTGTCCACCGTGATCCGCTGCAAGGTCGCGGACTCCGGCCCCATGGACCTACCCGACCACATCGCCGTAACCCTGACCTGATGGGCAAGCCGTGGAAGTACAAGCCGAATAAGAACGTCATCGGCGGCGTGAAGAAGGCATCCTCCCGGGGCCTGTCGCTCGCGGCCGAACACATCCTCGGCGTTGCCAGGGACCGGGCCCCAATCGAGGAACACATTCTGGAGGAGTCCGGATTCACCTCCACCGCCGGCGTCCACGCACTCCGGGCCGCCGTGTCGTTCGACACCCCGTACGCGGTGAAGCAGCACGAGGACATGACGCTCAAACACGACGCCGGCCGGTCCGCGAAATACCTGGAGTCCGCGTTCAACTCCGAACAAGACGCCGTCAAGCAGATCATCGCCGCCGAGTTGAGAGGGGAACTGTAGATGGGTTTCACCACGAACCTCCTGACCGGCCTCGCCGAACTCCTGAACGCCGAGAACGTCGGCCGCTGGATACCCCAAGGGGCCGGGCAGTCCTTCGCCGCCACGGACACGGCCATCGCCATCGACTCCCTCGGCGCGTCACCGGACAAGGGCATCGCCCTGACCCTGTACGACGTCGAACACTCCGGTGGCACCGACTCCGTCATGGGCCTGCAATGCCGGGTCCGCGGCAACCCCAAGGACCGGACCGCCGCCAAGGACATCCTCGACCGGATCTTCGACACCCTCCACGACCTGGAGCACGTCACCATCGGCGGGGTCCCGGTCGTCCGGATCTGGTGGCAGTCCGGCGCGAACCTCGGCCCCGACGCCCTCAACAGGCCTGAACACACCGCCAACTACTACCTGCAAATCACTCGCACCGGCACACACCGGGAAGACTAGGAGAACAAAATGACCGAAATCACCCCCGGAACCGTTGGAGACTGGCAGCTTGAGGTTGCCGCGTACACCGACGGCGCCGAACCGACGACCTGGACCCGGGTCAAGGGCATTACCGAGTTCACCCCGCCCGCCGTGGAGAAGAACCTCGAAGACGATTCGTCCTTCGACTCCGACGGCTGGGGCTCGCAGCTCGCGACCGGCCTGGCATGGACCGCGGAGGGCACCGTCAAGCTCCCCCGCGCCTCGCTGACCGCCGACCCGGGCCAGGAGATCCTGCGCACCGCCGGCAACGGCATCGCCGAGGAAGGGTTCGTCCATGTCCGCATCACGGACCGGACGAAGCCGACCGCGGGCCGGACCGGCATCGCTGACGCGTCCTACACGGACAACGGCGGACCGCGCACGGACATCAAGACCGCCGCGTTCAGCCTCGCCGGCCGCGGCGGACTCGAAGACGTCACCATCCCGTAACCCCCTCTACTCCCGGCGCGCAGTTTCCAAGGGCTGCGCGTCGGGGCACCACCTTGGAACCTTGGAACCCCTCACACCTTGGAGCACCACAATGGCTTTGAAAGACCTCCGGGCAGCCCTGAACGGCACCCTCAAACTTCCCATCGGCGGCACCGTCTACGAAGTGCCCCCGATCAGCGCCGAGCTGGGCCTGCAGTTCCAGGACCTCATGGCGATCGCGGCGAAGGCCAAAGAGAAACCCGACTACACCCCCGACGAGGACGACACCGAAGTCCTCAACGACGCGGGCGAAAAGGGACTCTACGAACGCGCCCTCGGGACCGCGCACGACGCGATGATCGCCGACGGCGTCACGTTCGCCGAACTCAAACTCGCGGCCCTGTACGTCATCTTCCATGCCGTCTACGGCGACACCTTCGCGGACGCATATTGGGCGTCCGGGGGAAAAGCACCAGCGCCGAACAGGGCGGAGCGCCGAACGGCGACCCGGACCCGTACGGGCGCGGCCTCTACGACCCCGAAACGGGCCTCTCGGAGTGGTACGACTACCCCGAAGGGCACACCGAAACCGGCGGCCTGACCTGGCCGAAGATCCTCGCGCACTGGCGCCTGATCGAGGCTGACCTGCAGGACGCCGGGATCGACCTTGACTCCGGCATCCTCCGGGAGCGGTCCTGGCGGTGGCTGGCGGTCCGGATTACCGCGCTGCTCGCCAAACCCCCGGGGACCATCACCGAGGACGGCCGGGCGATCCCCTCCACCCGCCTCGGCATGGCCCTGAACCCGCCCGGCCCGCCGCGCAAACGATAACTAAACACAGGAGGCCCCACCGTGGCATTGAATATTGGCGAATTGGTGGGGTATCTGGACCTCGACGCGGGGCCCTTTGAGAAGGGCCTCGGCAAGGCCTTCGACTCGATGGGCTCGAAGAAGTGGCAGGTGGCCGGCGCCGCCGCAGGTGTCGCGGCCGGCACGGCGATCCTCTCCGGGATGCTCTCCTCGATGGAGACCCAGAAGCTGAACAACAAAATGGCCGCCTCCCTCGGCCTGACGAAGACTCAGGCCGCGACCGCAGGCAAAGCGGCGGGCCAGCTCTACGCCGACAACTACGGCGCATCCATGGAGGACGTCACCGGCGCGGTTGAGGGCGTCATGTCCTCCATCAAGGGGATGCGGACCGCCTCGCAGGCCGACATCCAGGCCGTCACCAAAGACGTCCTGAACCTGTCCTCAGCGTTCGAGGTCGACGCCGGACGGGCCGCGCAGGTCGCAGGCCAAATGATCACCTCCGGCATTGCGACGGACGCGACGAACGCCGCGGACCTGCTCGCCGGGACCCTGTCCAAGGTCCCGAAGAACGTCCGCGAAGACATCATGGACGCCGTCGACGAATACTCCCCCTTCATGGCCACCCTCGGCATTAAGGGCGAGGAAGCCATGGGCATCCTCGCGACCTCGTCCGAGAAGGGCATGTACGGGATCGACAAAACCGGGGACGCACTCAAAGAGTTCACCATCCGCTCCACGGACATGTCCAAAGCGACAGGCGGAGCGTACGAAGCCCTCGGCATGAACCAGAAGGACATGTCCGCGAAACTCCTCGCCGGCGGCGACACCGCCAAACAGGCCTTCGGGCAGATCGTCGCCGGGCTGCAGGGCATGGACGACCCAGTCGCCCAGTCCCAGGCGGCCCTCGCCCTGTTCGGCACCCCCCTCGAAGATCTCAGCGTGACCGAGATCCCCAAGTTCCTCGGCGCGATCGACCCGATGGGCGACAAGTTCGATTCCCTCAAGGGCAAAGCCGGGGAGCTCGACACGACCCTCTCGGACGGGGCGTCGAATGGCTGGGCCAAGTTCCAGCGCGCCGGCGAAACGTCACTCGCCAAGATCGGCGAACAGGTCCTCCCGGTCCTGACGCCCATTGTGGAGAAAATGGCCGAATGGGCTCCCATCCTCGGCCCTCTCGTCATCGCCCTGGCCGCGTTCGCCGCAATCATGTGGGTCGTCAACGCCGCCATGGCCGCGAACCCGATCACCTGGATCGTCCTCGGCATCATGCTCCTCATCGCCGCGATCGTGCTGCTCGTCATGAACTGGGGCACGGTCGTGAACTTCCTCACGGTCGTCTGGGGCGGGTTCGTCAACTGGATCAAGTCCGTCATGGACGGGTTCCTCGTCTGGTGGGGCGGCGTCTGGGACGGGTTCCTCGGCTTCCTCTCGGACGCCTGGAACAACGCGAACGCCGGAATCACCGGGTTCATTGACGGGGCCGTCGGGTTCTTCCGCGACCTCCCCGGGAACATCCTCAAAGCCCTCGGCGACCTCGGCAAACTCCTGATCGACGCGGGTAAGAACATCCTCGACGGCTTCCTCAAGGGCCTGGAGAACGGGTTCAACGCCGTGAAGGACTTTGTCGGCGGCATCGGGCAGTGGATCGCGGACAACAAGGGCCCCAAAGCCTACGACCTGCGGCTCCTGATCCCCGCCGGCGGCTGGATCATGGACTCCCTCGAAACGGGCATTAAGGGCGGCCTGCCGTCCCTGCAGCAGACCCTCGGCGGCGTGTCCTCCACGATCGCGGGCGGCATCGACCCGACCCTGTCCGTCGCCGCGGCCGGCACGGCGGGCCTCTCCGGCACCATCCCGCCCGCGGCCACCGCGGCGGGCGGGTTCGTCCAGAACAACACCATCCACGAAGCGGCCAACGCGGACGAGATCGTGCAAAAGGTCTGGTCAAAATTCCAGTTCAAGGCGCAGGAAGCGGGTATCCGTGTCGGAACATAAGAGCGTCATCCTCAACGGTCAGGTCCTTCACGGGGCCGACCAGTTGGGGCGGTGGAAAGTCACCCAGCTCGACGGCTGGAATGATTCCCCGCCGGTCAAATCCCAGGACGTGGCCCGGCCGAACGCTGACGGCGACTTCGACCTGCCGATCAACTACGGGCCCCGGCTGGTGACGATCGGCGGGCGGGTGATCTGCTCCTCCCAGGCGCAGGCGCAGCGGGCGCGGGCCCGGATCACCGGCCTCGTGCAGGGCCTCGTCCGGGTCCAGATCATGGACGAGGGCCTGACGACGTGGGCGGACGTGAAACTCAACGACGCGGTCACGACGAAGCGGACGGGGACGCTGGTCCGGTTCCTGTATCAGCTCCGCGCCCCGGAGCCGCGCCGGTACGGGGACGCGAACCCCTACTCGATCCCGTCCGGCTCTGCCTATACGACGTTGTCCCACCAGGGAAACGCGGTCGGCTACCCGGTCATCAAGGTGTCCGGTTCGTTCCCGGGCGGGTATGTGCTGCAGTCCTCGGCCGGCGCCGAGTACCGGGTCACTACGGCGCTCAACGCCACCCCGCACACGATCGACATGGCCACCGGCCTGCTGGTCCGCAACGGCTCGGTGGTGTCCGGCGGCGTGACCCGCGCCGACCTGTGGCGCATCCAGGGCGCCTCCACGGCGACCGACCTGCGGCTCCAGCCGATCACCACCGGCTCCGGCACGGCGGCCGTGACCCTGCTCAACACCTACATCTAAGGAGCTTCATGGATTCGATTCTCGGCGCCTGTCTCGCGCTTACGGCGCTCTCGCTGATCATCTCGACGCATGCCCTACTGGCCGCCCGGCGTGCCGAGAAGCGGTCCGCGGAGTTCCTGGAGTGGAAGGCCAGCCTGACCACCATCACCAAAGCCCCGCCCGTGAGCATCTTCCCCAACGCCATGCCCTGCGCCGGCTACGGCAGCGGCTACACCATCAACGGCACAGCCTCCCTCGGCTACCCCATCGACAGACCATAAGGAGGCCCCCGTGGCTGCACTGGAGCGGGTCTGGGTCTGTGACACGATCACCGGCGCCCGGCTGAACGTAATCCCGGTGAAGGACTTCACCTGGGGCCGCGGCTTCAACGGCGGGTCTTCCGGGCAGGCGACGATCCCGGTGCTCGATGCCGACGTGAAGGAACTGGATCTGCCCTCCCTGATCGTGGAGCGGTCGAACACGTTCGTCTATGAGGTCGGCGGGACGGTCATCGCCGCCGGTGTCATCGGGGAACCGGACTACGACAAGGACGCCGGGGCCCTGACGGTCCCGCACGCGGACCTCTGGTCGATCCTCGCGGACCGGTGGGCGATCAAGCACGGCGCGGCGAACATCAAGACGGAAAAGCTGGTCTACGGGCCGCTGTCTTTGGGCACCATCGCGAAACGCCTCGTGCAGGAAGCGATCTCCCCGGGCGGCTGGTACGACCTGCCGATTGTGTTTCCGGCTGACGTCGGAGGTTCCGACTCGCGGACGTTCTACGGGTACTCCCTGCAGGAGATCCCGGACGCGCTGAAGGAAGTCATGGAAGCCGTCGGCGGCCCGGACATCGATTTCACCCCCCGCTGGGGGTCCTCCGGCAACCTGGAATGGGTGATGCGGGCCGCGCCCGGGCTCACCTCCGGCGGGGTCTGGGAGTACAACCTGGACGCCCCCAAACAGGAAGCCACGAACGTCCGGGCAAAGTCGGACATGAGCAGGTTCACGAACAACGCCTACGCGATCGGCGAGGGCACGGAGAAGAACACCCTGCTCCGGTCCAACCCGTCCGCGGACCACTCCCGCCCGGCCGCCGAGGGCGCCGCAACGTTCAAGGGCGTCACCAGCTTGGGCGTGTTGGGGGATCTCGCGGCCGAACGGTCCAGGGTCCTGTCCGTACCGACGCGGCAATACTCCATGTCGGTCCTGAAGACCGGGACGGCCGGCATCACGGACCTCGCCCTCGGCGACACGATCAAGCTATACGCCGCGGCCGACCCGTGGCTCCCCAAAGGCTGGTCAACACACCGGCTGATCAAGTTCAGCGGCAGCCTGGCCGCGCCCATCGCCCTCGAATTTCAACCGGCAGGAGCATGACATGGGTTTGATCAACAACCCGAACCAGTCCGACATCCCCGACATCCTCCGCCGGCTGCGGGCCCTGGAGAACGCGGCGCCCATGAACAACGGCGCGGTAGGCCGCGGCGGCTTCGAGGTGTACGACGGCGGCGTCATCACCATCAGCAACGGCGGCCTGTCCGTCACCGGTACGGCCACAATCCTCGGGACGCTGATCGCCTCGGGCATCATCAACTTCACCGGCGTAGTGACGATCTCCGGGCCGCTGACCGTTTCGGGCCTCACCACCGTGACGAACAACCTCGTTGTGGCGTCCGGCGGCAAGATCACGGCGGGCACCATTGAGCTGAACCCGGACGGTTCCGCGAAGTTTGGGACCATGACGATCAGCCCCACGGGGAAGATCACCACCGGGACCGCCGAAATCAATCCGGACGGGTCAGCGAAGTTCGGCAACACGAACATCGACACCGCCGGCAGGGTCAAGGTCGGCTCCTCGATGACCCTGGACCCGACGGTATCCTCCGGCGCTTTGGTCTTCTCCAACGGCGCCCAGGTCTTCACCGACGCGACAACGGTCCAGATGTTCAAGGGCGGCAGCGTCGTGCAGATCGACAGCAGCTCCGCGAAGCTACAAGCGACCGGCGGCTACGTGAACGTTGACAGCGCCGGGGTCCGCCTCGACGGGCCGCTTAGAAACAGCAGCCCCTCGACGATTACCGGAGTCAGCCCGAACCTCTACATGGACGGCAACGGCAACATCAAAAAGATCACCTAGAGGTTGTCGGTGTTGTACTTCGTGCAGAAATTCCGGCTCGCATGTACAGCGACAGCATCCCCGTTGTCCTGCTCAATGTTGGTATCGCCGGCGAGTGCGGCTATCTCCGTGTGGGTCTTCCCCTGAGCGAATAGCTTGCACGCCTGCGCGGCTCCTTGGAGAAGTTCATCATCCGACGGAATCACGCCGTCACGCCAGGCGTTCGGCGATTTCTTGACTCCGGCGAGGAACTTGTCGCGGTTCGTTGGATCGGCGAACTCCGGGGCCAGTGTCGCCGTGGGCGCCGCAACCAGCGGCGCGACCCCCTGAAGGGGAGCGGCTGACGCTTCGGGCGAGGCCTGTGCCGCGCATCCAGTGAGCGCGAGTGCGGCGATTAGTGCAAGTCCCCCAAGTTTTCCCATGCCGTGAGTGTAGCGGACCCACCCCCGAATTAATACATCAAGGCCTCCCCAGGGGGCCTTTTCCCATGCCCAGGAGGCGCACTTGTCCACCATCACAGGCAACGTGAAGGACTTTCGTCCGCAGGCCATCGGCGGCGCCACGCTGGTCTTCACCGCCACGAACCCGGCGGGCACGTCCGGCGGATCACTGCTGATCCCGAAAGAGGTCCGGGTCACGGCGGCGTCCGACGGGTCCTTCAGCGTCGACCTCGCATCCTACGCGTCCACGAACCCGAACACCGCGTACAAGCTGCGCATCGAGTGGGCGAACTCCACCGGGGACTTCACTGTACCCGAGGAAATTCCGTGGCTGGTCGTCGTCACCGGTAATGGCCTGCTGGTTGACATGTTCGCCAACGTTGAGGCGGGGAAGCTGCTCACCAAGGGTGACAAGGGCGACCCGGGCGACTCGGTCATGCAGGCAGCGTTTGATGCGCTCACTGCACGGATGCCGCAGCCGGGCGCGGACTCCAGGTTTGAGGTCACGGACCTCAACAACAAGATCCTGATCGGCACCACAGACGACGGCGGAGTGATCCTTGAGGACGCGCTCATCTATGCCTCTGAGGGCTTCACCATCGAAACCGAAGACGGGTACATCCTCTTTGACGCGGAGGCGCCCGGCACATTCGGGACTACAGCGACGACGGCGGTGGACACGCTGCACGTCGTCCCTATGCTCGGGCAGTCGAATGGCTCCGGACGCGCCCCGCTCACTGGCGGGGAGGTCAAGGACCCGCGCATCTTCCAGTATGGCGCGACCCGTCGCGTCCTTGAGCCCGCGACGATTCCGCTCGACATGCACGACACCGCGTCCGGACTGTCCCCCGCCACGACGTTTGCGCAGAACTATCTGAAGACGCAGCCCGCGAACGTGGGCGTCCTGCTCATCCCCGCAGCGCACGGCGCTACCGGGTTCACGTCCGCCGCGGACACGCTCACATGGACCGTGGGCGCCGCATCGGCGCCCTCCTATGACCTGCCCGCACTTGCGGTGGCCCAGACACTTGAGGCTATCGAGGCCGCAAGGGCGGCGGGCTACACGGTTATCCCCAAGGTCATCCTGTGGCACCAGGGCGAGAACAACAGTGGCATGTCACAGAGTAGCTATGAGGGCCTGCTGGACGGCCTCATTTCGTACCTGCGGACCTCGCTCGGCTGGCCTCAGATCCCGTTCGTTGCGGGGCAGATGTCCCTCGCCGGGATCGACATCACGCCCGGGCGCCCCAACATCGACAAAGCCCACAGCGGCACCCCGGCCCGTGTCGCGTACACAGGCTTTGCCCCATCCCTGCGCGGGGCCACGAACGACGGCGACACGACCCACTTCAACAAGGTCGGCGTTGAGTACCTCGGCAAGACGTACCTCGCGGGCTACTGGCAGGCGGTCGGGAACGCACTCACGGCAGCCCCGCAGCCGCCGTCCAACGTGTCCGCAACCAAGTCCGGGACGACGGTAACAGTCCAGTGGTCCGGAGCTCCCGCGTCACTGGCCAAGTCTGAGACGTTCGACCTTGTCACTGACTCAGCCGCCTACAACTGGACCGCGCCGCAGTCGCACGCCACCGGCTACCGGGTGGAGACGAAGACCGGCGCCGGCGCGTGGGCCACAGCCGCCCGCGCATGGGGAATGGCCCTGTCCGAAACCGTCACCGTCCTCGCCGGAACCACCCAGGTCCGGGTCACCGCACTCAACGGCGTCGCCGAATCCGCGCCCGTCACCGTCACCGCCATAGGAGCGTAAATGCGACTCATCGTGAAATCCCGTGCCAATACCAGCCTCCTGAAGCGTGCCCAGCAGCCCGGGTTCTTCGACAACTTCGACCGGCCCGCCGGCCAGGCGCTCGGCCTCACGTCGGGTGAGGGGAAGGCATGGCGGTACGAATCGACCGGCGTAACCCCGACCTGGCGCACCAGCTCCGGCGGCGCTGCGGTCAACGTCTCCGGCGACTCCCGCAACGTCGCATGGGTTGATGCCCTCGCCACTAACGGCAAGCTCGGCGTCACCGCCGCCTCGCTCGGCTCCTACCGGGTCGGCGGACTCGTCGCACGGTATCAGGACATCCAGAACCACCTGTTCGTGTTCCAGGCGTCCGACACTGCCGGGCTCGCCATCTACAAGCGTGTCGCCGGTACGGCCACGAAGATCGGCGACTCCTCTTACATCCCCGCGAACGGGGATGTGTACGAGCTGGAACTGAACGGCTCCAACATCATCCTCCGCGTCAACGGCTCCACGAAGACCACCGCGACTGAAACCACGTTCCTCGGCGAAACCCGCATGGGCCTCCTCGGAACATCCTCGGCCTTCTCCATGGGCTGGGACAACATCAGCTTCACCCCGACCGCCTAGGAGGCCCCCCTTGAGCAACATCACCTATGAGTGGGTCCGCGGGCAGATCCTCGTCGCCCGGACTGACGGCGGCGACGCTGACACTGAACCGGATCTTATTCCGGCTCAGGGCGCCGTCCGATTTGTGGCGTCCGTGCCTTACCTTCCCGTTCCGGTCGGTTCACCGAACCCCGTCACCGTCCTCCCGGAGGACCGTGTGGCCGTGTTCGATGCGGCCGGCTTCCTAGCCACCCCGGAAGAGGGCACCACGGCTGCCGCCTACCAGGGCATGCGGCTGGAGACGAGCGACGACCCGGACGTGTCTGTGCAGGGCTGGACGTGGAATGTGGTCTACAACATCACAAACAGCAGCAAGAAGATCGAGTCGCACAACTTCGTGCTGAACGCCGGACAGCCGGTGGACCTCAGCACGGTCGTGAAGGTCCCGTCCTCGACAGGGATCGGAACGGAGCAGGCTGAGGCTCTTGCAGCTTCGGCTCAGGCTGCTGCGGTCAGCGCGGCGCAGGACGCCGCCACAGCCGCGCAGGCAGCCGTGGACGCCGCCGATGCCGCGCAGGTCACGGACGCGAATATCAGCGCCCTCGTGGGCAACCCCGCCACGGACACTGCGGACGCAGTGACCGCGCTCGTTGACGCCGCAGCAGCGGACAAACTCAACGTTGACGACGCGGTAGGCATCTACCAGTCACAGGCATCCCTTGACGCCGCGGCAGCCGCGAAGGTCGGCACGGGCGGGACCTCGCTGAACGGCGCCGTCAAGGCCATTGCGGATACCTCCGCTGCTACCGCAGCGGCCCCGAAGCTGGACGCCTCCACTGCGGCAACGACCTACGCGGCCAAGAGTGTCGAGACGAGCAAACTGGACGCCTCCCAGAAGGGCGCCGCATCCGGCGTCGCAAGCCTTGATGCCGGGTCCAGGGTCCCGCTCGCACAAGTGCCCGACCTGTCATCCCGCCACGCGCCGCTATGGACGCCTAGCACCGCATACACGGCGGGCCAGGCAGTCGTCAACCCGTCCGGCGACCTCGTCACGGCAAAGGCGGCATTCACTTCGGGCGCAACCTACTCCGCCGCTAACTGGAATCTGTCAGCGTCATTCGTGCAATGGATCGCCGGACATATAGGCATTGAGAAGTCCAACCCCGTCAACGCCAGGTTCTACATCGGCTCGGGCACGGGCAGCCTCACCGACGTCCCCACAATGGGCATCAAGGTAAAGATCGACTCCCCAACAGACGGGACCGGCCGGGCGCCTGACGGCATCCAGAGCAACGTGAACCTGCTCAACGGCGCACAAGACGGCGCGTCCCGGGCCATGATCGCACGCCTCGACTTCGGAGACGCGGGCAGCAGCAACAGCGGCGCCGGCGTCGCCTTGTGGGCTGACGCCTGGATCACTTCGGCATCAAACCGGAACGCCTGGGGCGGGAATATCTATTTCTCGATCAAGCCGGGCGTAGCCTACGCAAAGACCCCCATCGGGCTGGAAGTCGGCGGCGAGAGTTACGGCACCGTCGAAACCAACGGCGGCGGGCTGCACATCGTCGGCAAGTCCACAGGTTCGAAGATGGCATTCGGCCTGATGATCAGTTCGGACCCGGTC
>Ga0157375_10000422_pt1 | contig 38347 bp, 33 predicted proteins | sample M35metaG_FD_115311 | JGI IMG/M metagenome (GOLD analysis project Ga0157375, IMG submission 115311) | Miscanthus rhizosphere microbial communities from Kellogg Biological Station, Michigan, USA - M3-5 metaG | ecosystem: Host-associated > Plants > Roots > Rhizosphere > Soil | place: USA: Michigan... | reverse complement strand
TCCCACGCCTCCGCCATTATAGAAATTGCGGTAAGTGTATACATTAAATGCGTCGTCGTAAATGACATTATTTGCGAAGCGAATGCCGGTTGTATCGCTGGTCAGTCTCCTGAAAAGACTATTCGGATTGCCATTCTTTACTTCATCCTTCAGCACCACATCTGCATGATTCGTGCAGGAAGGGAGGAAGAAAAAAAAGGACAACAAGGCGACCAGAAGACAGACAGCGTTTATTGGCTTTGACTTCGGAGCAGTAAAAAAATGATTGAAAGCGCCCGTCGAAATCCTTCTGTAGCACATTGGCTTCTTTCCGCTTTTGAAATGATTTTCAAGGATAATTTTAAATGAACGGGGTTGATAGCTCACCTGTTAATAAGAGGAAAGCAAGTAACACTAAAAGTATTACTTGCTTTCCAAATTAAGGTATTATTAACACCCAGAAGCTACTGGTAATTAGTATCCGGGGTTTTGAGCCAGATTCGGGTTCGCGTTGATTTGCGTAGCAGGAATCGGGAAAATGTTCAGGTGATTGATACCATTGGGACCAAGGGCGTCAACGGGATCAGCAGCATGAAATCCCCATGCAAGGTTATACTTTCCGAAACGGATCATATCCTGGCGGTGGAAGGTTTCAGCAAACATTTCACGGCTTCTTTCTGCGTAAAATTGAGCCTCCGTTAGCGCCGCGAATGGGTCAACTCCGGCACGTGATCTGATTTGGTTGATTACACCTACAGTAAAAGGATCGCTCCAGTTGTTTGTTTTTCTTGATTGAGCTTCTGCGCGCATGAGCAGAATGTCAGCATAACGATAAATACCGAAGTCATTGCTCAGGTTTGACGTCATGCCCTTGTAGAACTGCCACTTTCCAATCCTCGCACCAGATTGCCTCCATGCGTTGGGAGCAATTTCATTGATGTAAGGAGTGAAGGTCAGCGGCTGTCCATCCGGATCTGTAACGTCAGCACCACCATCAAGGAGGCGGCTACCATCGGCAGCGAACTGCGGGCCAACCAGGAAGTTTGCGGTCATTCTTTTATCAAGCGTACCGGTAATGGAGTCGCCTTTAGGGTTTAAGCCTACTACCTTACCTTGAGGGCCCGGGTTTTGTGCGGGATCAATATAAGATTTGTAGAATTCTGCCTGGGTTGCGAAACCGTTCCAAGGTTGTTGGTCAATATTATAAGTAGCCTGGTTCAGGTAGCTCAATGTCATCATTGGCATGTTAAAGCCACCAGCCTTCAAGGCATCGTAAGGCACAGCCCAGATGAATTCGGGAGATTCCTTATTATCCTTGACAAAGTTGTCAACGTAGTTCGGTGTGAGCGAATAGAAACCTGAGTTGATGATGGTATCGCAGGCATCGATTGCCTTATCCCACTGCGGTGTACCTGTGTAAACACCGGCGTTGAGATAAAGTTTTGCCAGCGCCGCATATCCCACGTAGCGGGTTACGCGACCATAGTAAGCATCATCTGTCGGCTTTGTGGCTTTCAAATCAGCCACGTTATCTGTCAACTCTTTTTCTACAAACGCATACACTTCACTTCTTGGAGTGGCTGCGGGTGGAGTGGTTTGCGTAAAGTCGATACTGATGGGTACGTTTCCGTAAATGTCCAACAGCATCAGGTAGTAGATCGCGCGCAAAACTTTCAATTCTGCGATATAAGATTTAGACGCATCTGTGCCGAGTGATTCAAATTTTGCCAACAACCTGTTACAAGTGTTCACACCACCGTAGAGGAAGTTCCAGCAGTCGTTAACGCGAGCGTTGTTAGAACCGTAAGTGTGCTGTTGTAAAGACACCCATACACCACCATCGCCCCAGTCTGCACCGCGGGTGGGAACGATCATTTCGTCTGTAACTACTTCCCCAAGAGGAAGCACCGTGGTGTTACCCATGTATGCGAAAAGGTTGGTGTAGGCGGCACCCACTGCTGATACCAGTTCGGCATCAGTCTTATAAAAGTCATCAGTGGTCACCGTGTCGTACAAATAGCGTTTCTCATCCAGATTCGTGCATGATCCGGCAATGATCAGCAGTACTAAGGCTGAGAGCTTCGTTATTTTAATGGATTTCATGCTATGCTTATTAGATTGAGTTAAGTGGTTTATTAAAATCCAAGATTAAGTCCAATGGTGAAGGTCCTTGTATATACCCAGGTTTCCCTACGGTCAACACCAGGAGCCAATACGTTAGGAGGATTACCGTCAGTATATCGTACCTCTGGATCAACACCGGTATAGTCGGTAAGGGTAAGAAGGTTTTGACCAGTTGCATAAACCCTCAATGACCTAACCCAGCTTCCCTGTCCCAGTTGGAAATTATAACCCAGTGATGCGTTATCAATCTTCATGAAAGATCCTTTTTCAACAAAGAGGCTGCTATAGAACTGTCCGTCAGTAATGGCGGGATTATAATATTTTGTGGTGATCACGTTGTAACTGGTGGCCACATTGGGATTTTCGTAGAACGCGCGGAACGTGTTGATGATATCATGACCAACAGAACCACGGAGGAAAATGTTGAAATCCCAATTCTTCCACTTCAGGGTATTGCTCAAACCCCACTCAAACTTCGGTAAACCATTACCAATATAAGTCTTGTCTGCATCACTGTTCAGGTCAACCTTACCGTCGCCGTTAAGATCTTTGAACTTGTACTTTCCGTCTTTGTCAATTCCATCGTAAACAAGACCCCAGAACTGACCGATCTTTTGGCCTTGCACCGCTCTTGTGAGCTGTGTTGATTCCTGGCCGGGAGTACCCAGGTTGGTTGCACCTACATAAGAACCGGCAAGTGTGGGATCCAAACTTGTAAGTACGGTGTTATAGGTGGAGAGGTTGCCCCTGGCATTCCAAACAAAGTCTTTGTTCTTGATAATGTCATAACCCACAGTCAATTCAAATCCACTGCTCGTCAATGTACCAATGTTCTTATACATTAAAGGCACGAGATTCGGTGGAACCGGAACCGTTACGTTAAAGATCAGATCAGAAGTGTTCCTGTGATACCAGTCAACGGTACCCGTCAACCTGTTGTTGAGTGCGGTAACATCAAGACCGATGTCTACTTCAGCCTTTCTTTCCCATTTCAGGTCGGGGTTTGAGTTCTTATTCGGACCATACGCAAGAACGTATGCGCCATTAGAGTAGAAATTATTTCCGAGTGAACCAATGGTTTCAGCAGACAAACCAGGAGAAGGAGGCAATGCACCGGTAACACCGTAGCTCGCCCTGAGTTTCAGGTTGTTGAACATGTTCAGTTTGAAAATCTTCGCGATGTCAGCACCGGCGCTCACTGCAGGGAAATAACCCCATTTGTTGTTTTCACCAAACATGGTTGAACCTTCCCTTCTCAAAGAGGCTGAAACGTAAGCCAGGTTATCCCAGTTCAGGTTTACCCTGCCAAAGAAGGCAACAAGTCTTGAACCGTTCTTGTAACTGGATGCAGCTGCTTTACCATCGGTAAAATCAGAAGCACTTTGAATTGTTTCCGAAGATGCATCCGTTACGAAGTTACCAGCCTGTACATTATATCCCTGGAACAGGAAGTCCTGGTAAGAATAACCGCCAACTGCGTTCAAAGCCAGTTTGTCAAATGTATGATCATAAGTCAAAGTGGCTTCGAAGAGTTGATTGAAAGATTCGTTATCATTTCTATAGGCATAACCCTTACGTCCAAAACCTGTTTGACCCAGGAAGTTACGGCTGATGAAGGCCGTACGTGGGAAGTAAGACTGCTCGTAATAGCTTGTAGTTTGCTGACCGTACCTCGCCAATCCTTTCAGTCCTTTGAAGAATTCATATTCTGCAGAAGCAGTCAAGTTCATCTTCTGCGTCTCTGCGTCGTGGCTGTTCTGCTCAAGCATCGCCACGGGGTTAGAATAGTCTACGAAGTTGGCTTCGAAATAACCGCCACCCGTGATATCATACGCCGGATCGGTACTGTGAATGGGAGCAGTGGGGTTGTAGATTGCTGCATATTTAAACGCATCGGGGAAGCCAAGGTTGGCATTCCTCCTCAACATATTCAGGTTGACGTTGAAAGTCATCTTGTCCCGGAGTGCTTTCTGCATCAGGTTCAAGCGGCCACTCAACTGGCTGAAACCTGTGCGGATGGCAACACCTTCCTGGTTCCTGAAGTTGATTGAAGCGCTATAGCTTGTATTTCCAGCGCCACCGGCAAAACCCAGGTTGTGGGTATGAGAAATACCAGTTCTGGTGATTTCCTTGTTCCAATCTGTATTTGAACCGTAGTCAACACCTTTTCCCAGTGCGCGGAATTCATCAGAAGTCATGTGCGGCAAAAACTTGCCTGGCACTTCTGCAGAAACTGAACCGTTGTAAGTAACAGTTGAGTTGTTGCGCGAACCTGTTTTGGTGGTGATGATGATTACACCCTGGGAACCACGCGTACCATAGATAGCAGCAGCAGATCCGTCTTTCAGGATGTCAAATGATTTAATGTCGTTGGGGTCAACGCTGTTCAGATCGGCGCCAACCAATCCATCCAGTACGATCAACGGGCCAACGTTTTGGCCGATTGTCGACAGACCACGCAAACGAAGCGTAAACCCTGCGTTGGGGTCACCACCGGCACGGCTAACCGAAAGACCGGCTACCTTACCTTGCAGCAACTGTCCAACATCGGTAATATTACCCTTGTTGAACTCCTCTGCTTTTACAGTGGTGATGGCGCTTGTTACTTCCCTTCTGCGTTGCGTACCATAACCTGTTACAACCACCTCGTTCAAACTGGCGCTGGTTGCAACCAGGGAAGCTGTTACGTTAGTAGAAGTAGAAATGTCCACGTCTTGCGTGGCAAATCCTACAGAAGAAAGTGTAAGTGCTTTTACGTTGGGACCTACTGTGATACGGAAGTTACCGTTCGCGTCTGTCTGCGTACCGGTCTTAGACCCTTTCGCAACAACAGAAACGCCGGGTACTCCGGTACCATCTTTACTATCAGTTACCTTACCGGTAACGACTTTGTCTTGGGCGACGAGCTGCAGTGTGAACAGCAGCAATGCGGGCAATACAATTGCCTTAAGCAGTCGTTGTAGAGTCATAATTCAGAAAGCTATTGGTTAAAGTTTCAATTTCCTACTTACACCCGAATGTGTAATTAATACACAATTATAGGTATATTTTGAAAAAAACAAAAATTTTAATTAAACCTTAACGGCCCGTCTTTAAATCCTTGTTTTAATTCAAACACAGTGGTTTAAAAGACAGTTGGCCACCCGGAATCGCTGCATCACTTGCCGCTCATCCCGGAATGTCACCAAAACGTTTGTGGGGTGTTTTTATTCTCTCGTAGGTTAAAAATCGATCCCGAAATAATTCTTCTTGAGCTTGATGTACTTGCTCTTATTAAACCTGTACAGTCTGCCAGGCCGGTGAGGTACATCCTTTTCGAGTTCGTGCGTGTCTAACAGGAGGCCGGTAAGGAAAAATTTCTTCCTGAAATTCCTTCTATCCAGCTTCAATCCCAATATCGCCTCGTACAGGTTCTGCAATTCGCGGAGGGAGAATTTCTTTTCTATCAGGTTGAATACAATCGGTTCTTCCCTGATTTTTTGTTGCATCCGCTCATAGCAGGTGTCCAGGATCAATTTGTGATCGAACGCCATTTCAGAGATCTCGTTCACAGGGTGCCAGTGCAATTCATTGTCAGACAATTTCAACTGGTGGTGACGAATATTGACCAGCGAATAGAAAGCCGTGCTGATAACCCTGCCCTTCGGGTGGCGGTCCAGGGAACCAAATGTGTGTACCTGTTCAAGATACACATCATCCAATCCTGTCCTTTCCTTTAGAATCCTGTACGATGCACTGTCGAGATCCTCTTCAGGCCTCACCAGGTCACCCAACAGGGACCACTGATTTTCAAACTCGGGCAGGTTACATTTGATGAGCAGTACTTTCAATACATTATCATCAAAGCCAAAGATGACGCAGTCTACCGAAACTGCGATCTTAAAGTAATTGTCCATATCAAAGCCAGGGCCATAGATATGCGGCTTGACAATCGGCTGATTTATCATGCAAACAATAAGCGGAGTGAGTTACGACTAAATGAATACCTCGTGAAAATATAAAAAAAACAATTTTTTTTCCACCAATTCTGAAAATAAGTTTTCAGAAGGTTATTTTCCACGAATATTATATACGAATTCCCCCTGCAGGCAGGTTGCCAGTACCCTGACTTTCAATACATCTTCCATTTTGCATTGCATGAGGTCCATGTCGGTGATGACGAAATCTGCCCACTTACCCTTCTCGAGGCTTCCCTTTTCTTTTTCTTCAAAACTTCCTTTCGCTGCCCAGATGGTCATGCCCATTAAGGCCTGCTTGCGCGAAAGCGCGTTTTCCTTTTGAAATCCGCCTGGTGGATAAAACTTCGCGTCCTGCCGTGCTACGGCCGCGAAAAATGTTTTGAACGGACTGATGTCTTCAACCGGGAAATCGGTACCCAACGGAATCCAGCCGTTTTCTTTCAGCAGGTGAGCATAGGCGTAAGCTCCCTTCACGCGCTCGGGCCCCAGGCGATCCTGCGCCCAGTACATGTCAGAAGTGGCATGCGTGGGTTGAACAGAGGGGATCACACTGAATTTCCCAAACAGGTCAAAGTCTGCCCCGTTCACGACCTGGGCGTGCTCAATTCTCCATCTTCGGTTATTCTTTCCCTTTAGTACCGACGCATAAGCATGTAGGATTTCCCGGTTGGCAGAATCTCCAATGGCGTGTGTGCATGCCTGAAAGCCTGAGTGGTATATTTTCTTTGCGATATCATAATAGTAAGATTTGGGCCGAAGCAAAAACCCCTGGCCCTCGGGCTTATCGGAGTAAGGCTTCAACAAACAGGCTCCCCTTGATCCCAGCGCCCCATCGGCATACAACTTAAATGCATTTACATTCAATCTTTCTGTTTTATAGGGACCGCGTGAAAGGTAATACTCGTAATTGCCGGGATCGTCGCTCAGCATCACCACCATGCGCATTTTAAGGTCTCCTTTTTTCTGCAGCGAATCAATTGCCGCCACATCGAAACGGCTGAGTCCGCAATCCACAATCGTCGTTAGTCCAACCGCAAAGCAATTCTGCTGCGCCTGCATCAGGGCATCCTTCATTTGCGGGGCATCAGGGCTGGGTATGATTCGCCCAACCAGGTCCGTGGCATTATCCACCAGGATGCCGGTCAATCTTCCATCCCGGGTTTCAACTTTTCCGCCTACCAATTCTTGTCCCGGCTTTACGCCCGCCTTGTCGAGTGCCAGCTGACTCACAATTGCGGCGTGACCATCCACCCTTTCCAAAAAGATCGGGTATCCGGGAAACAGGCTATCCAGCTTGCGCCTGTCTGGAAACTCTTTCACGGGCCAGTCGTTCTGGTCCCAACCCCTGCCCACGATCCAGGATCCGGGAGCGAGTGATTTCTCACGAATAAAATTGCGAATCCGCTCCAGGCATTCCTCCCAGCTTTGCGTACCGCCAAAATCAACGCTGATCAGGCTTTGGGAATATCCCAGGAAATGGGCGTGCGCGTCAATGAATCCCGGGTAAACGGCCTTTCCTTCCGCGTCGATCTTTTTGGCGTCTTTGTATTTGGACACCAGGTTGGCAGAATTCCCAAGTTCCAGGATCCTGCCGTTCTTCACAGCCATGGCTTCCCGGGTCTCAAATGCCGGGTTCATCGTGTACACTTTAGCGTTATACAAGACAAAGTCGGCCTGCTGGGCATGTACAGACAAAAAGAAAAGCATCATTGAAAAACTGACCAATAGCCGGATCATAGCGTATGAAATTTTGCGCCTAAAGATAAAAGGAAACATGCGGCCGTATCGCTAAATTTACAGTCCACAATTTGTCCATATGTACACGGCAGAAGAGACGAAAAAATGGCAACAGCTCAGCACCCAATGGCTGAAGCAACTAAAACAAAACAAAGAACTTTTGCTCTCCAAATCAGACACGCGCCTCCTGCAGGAAGTGCTGCGCTTTCACGAATACCGTTATTATATCCTGAATGACCCGATTCTTGCGGACGGTGAATACGACGTTTTGTACAAGGAGTTGGAAAAAACGGAAGCCCGTCATCCCGACCGTGTCACGGCCGATTCGCCCACACAACGCGTAGCCCGCGGTCTGAACAAGGACTTTCCAAAAGTGCAGCACCTGGTGCCGATGCTCTCGCTCGACAACTCGTACAACGCCGAAGACCTGATCGATTGGGATCGTCGCGCAAGAGAACTTGCCGGGCTAAAAGAAATCGAATACTCTGTAGAGCCGAAGTTTGATGGCGCGAGTATATCGCTCATTTACGAAGATGATTTTCTGGCGAGGGGTGCCACACGTGGTGATGGCGTGATTGGAGACGAGATCACGAATAATATCAAACGAATCCGGTCAGTGCCCCTTTCGGCCGCTTTTTCAGAATACAATATTCAACAGATCGAGATCAGGGGTGAAGTGTTAATGAACAAGATGAATTTCGCGAAGTACAATGAGAAGATGATCGAAGAGGGATTGCCTCCACTGGCAAACCCCAGGAATGCGGCAGCCGGTTCACTTCGAATTAAGGATGCAACCGAGGTGGGCAGAAGAAACCTGGAAGCTTTTCTCTACCATATCAGCGATTTTACGCTCAAGCCGGGAAAAGCGGAACCCAAAGAACTCGCTACGCATGCCGGCAGCCTGAAATTGCTTTGGGATCTCGGGTTTCGCAGTCCGGAAAAGGAAAAGAAAATATTCAAGGGCATCGCCAATGTGGTGAAGTATTGTGAAAGTTTCGAAAAAGAAAGAGACGGCCTGCCTTACGAAATTGATGGTATGGTGATCAAGGTAAACAGCCTGGAGCTGCAGGAAAAGCTGGGCATGACCACTCACCATCCCCGCTGGGCCATCGCTTTTAAGTTTAAGGCCCGCCAGGCCAGTTCAAAATTGAAGAGTGTTGAATTCCAGGTAGGCAGAACCGGAGCCGTTACACCCGTTGCCAAGATTGATCCCGTACAGGTGGGTGGTGTAACCGTAGGAAGCATTTCGGTACACAATGAAGAGTACATTAAAGAGAAAGACCTTCGACTGGGGGACAGCATCCTGATCGAAAGATCGGGCGATGTCATCCCACAAGTGGTGAAGTCCTTTCCCGAATTGAGGACCGGCAAAGAAAAAAAGATCGTCTTCCCCACGCATTGCCCGGTTTGCGGTGACGCCCTTTTCAAACCCGAGGATGAAGCCGTTTGGCGCTGTGTCAATGCCAACTGCAAGGCCCAGGTGGTGGAGCGGATTATCCATTTCGTGAGCAAGGATGCGATGGATATCCGCAGCATGGGGGAAGCCAATGTGAGAAAATTCCATGAGCTGGGTTTTCTGACCCATATCCCCTCCGTGTATGCCTTACCGTTTGATAAGATCAGGACCATGGAAGGGTTCGGTGAGAAATCAATTGCCAATCTTGAAAAGGCCATTGAAGACTCCAAAGCGCAACCGCTTCATCGACTGATCTATGCGTTGGGAATCCGTTATGTTGGCGAGACCACAGCCAAGACCCTTGCGAATGCGGTAGACTATCTCCCCTTGTTTAAAGAATTCAGCCTGGAAGAGCTACAGGCGCTCGAAGATGTGGGCACCAAAGTTGCAGGGAGCATCTACCAGTTCTTTCACAACAAAGACAACATCAAACTGTTGGATCAGCTCGAAAAACTGGGGCTGAATCTCAAAAACGACAAAAAGAAAAATATCATCGGCGGAAATCTGAACGGGCAAAGTTTTCTGTTCACGGGTTCATTAACAAGACTGAAGCGCTCTGAGGCGGAGGCCATGGTTGAAGAGAATGGCGGTACGATCCTGGGCGGCGTCAGCAGCAAACTCAATTACCTGGTGGTTGGTGACGACGCCGGCTCCAAATTGGAGAAGGCGAAGAAAATTCCGGCAATCAGGATCATTAATGAGGATGATTTTTTGAAAATGCTTCAACAATCGTGAACCCATCTGGAAGGAGTAGCCGAATTAGGAGCACCGAGCGAAGTGCAACTAAAAAATTAAATATGATTTCCGGCGTTGATTTAACAAAAGGCATTTAGTAACTTTAAAGGAATCAAAAAACTCTTCGCCATGATCAAGAAACTACCAGGTGAAGTTTGGAAACAATTGCAATTCACCGGCTGGAAGCAGCTCAGAAAGAAATATGCAGTTTCCAATATGGGCCGTGTGGCCAGTTACAGTGATGACATTTCAAAAGATGGCCAATTACTGGAAGGTTCTCTCACAACAGGGTACAGAAGTTTGAATCTTCATCGCCCAAATAGTAAAGGGACCATTTACATACATCGCGAAATTGCCTCGCTGTTCCTTAAAAAATCTACACCGCGACACCGCTACGTTATCCACAGCAACCATAACAAACTTGACAACAGTGTAAAGAATCTCAGGTGGGCTACGCTGCAGGACGTAAGTGCGCATCAACAAAAGAGTCCGGCAAAAATCGCCTACAAAAAGGTGCAGGCTTCAAGAACAGTAGGGCTCAAGCTGAATGCTAACACCGTAAAGTCGATTAAGAAGATCATTGGTGATCCACATCGCAAGGTCACCTACAAACAATTGGCAGATAAATACGGTGTAAGTGAAATGACCTTATACCGCATTAAGAGCGGTGAAAATTGGGCGCGTGTGAGATAGTGCGACAAAAATTATTTTGATGGGGAATCCCGAGTTGGGGTTCCCCGTTTTTATTTAAATTATTTTCGTTTACCGTTGCTCGTTGTTCGTTGAGCGAAGACATGAGTACAGGAACAACGAAAAACGAAAAAATAATTCTTCATGCTTCAAAAGAACACACTGAAATTTCTGAGGGAGTTGCCAAAGAACAATAACAAGCCCTGGTTTGAATCGCACCGCAAAGCCTATGAAGCCGCCAGGGAAGATTTTGAAGTATTTGTCCAGGGCCTGATCGACAAGATTGGAAAAAAGGACGAAACCATTCGCGGTCTAAAGGCGAAGGAATGCATCTTTCGCATCAACCGGGATGTGAGGTTCAGTAAGGACAAGTCGCCTTACAAAAATAATTTCGGCGCTTATATCAACAAGGGTGGAAAGAAATCCATCTATGCAGGATACTATTTTCATTGCCAGCCCGGACAGAGTTTCACCGGTGGCGGTCTTTGGCAACCACAGGCACCAGAGACGAAAAAGCTGAGACAGGAAATTGATTATTCCTGGGACGAGTTTAAGAAGATCGTGGGTTCCAAAAAATTTAAATCTGTTTACGGAGATTTGTCCCGCAACGAAGAATCGAGTCTCTCCACGATGCCAAAGGGATATGAAAAAGACAATCCTGCCGCCAATTACCTGAAGCTGAGGAGTTGGATTGCCTTACGAAATCTTAAAGATGCAGACCTGACTTCGAAAGACCTGCAAAAAATAATCATCGAAGCATTTGAAACCTTGCACCCGATGCTTCATTTTATCAACCAGGCCCTGGATTAAACATGAAAATTTTCAAACTAAAATTTCTGCTGCCAATTGCAATTTGCTTTTTTCTGAACGGTTGTTCTAAGTCAGGCAGCACGCCATCCCCTCCGCCACCCCCACCTCCGCCGCCAGTTGTGCCCACCGTGCAATGGGAATTTGAAACCAATCCGGTTTGGTCGGATGAATTTGATTTGAACGGCAGTCCCGATCATTCAAAATGGAATTTTGAGTTGGGAGGAAATGGTTGGGGCAATAATGAATTGGAATATTATACTGATAGTGGAAATGCTGTTATTCAGGATGGCCTGTTAAAAATCACGGCGAAGAAAGAAAGCCTGGGTGCTTACAATTATACTTCTGCGCGAATGACTACAAAGACGAAAGGCGATTGGAAGTATGGAAGATTTGAAATCAGGGCACGCATTCCTGCGGGGAGGGGAACCTGGCCGGCCATCTGGCTGCTCAATAGCGATAACGCGTACGGCGACTGGCCCCGAAGTGGCGAGATCGACATCATGGAACATGTTGGCTTCGACCCAAACATCGTTCATTTCACGGTTCACAACCAGGCCTACTACGGTGCCAATAGCAAGGGCAGCAGCCAGAATGTACCCACGGCCCTCGATTCATTTCATGTGTACCGTTGCGACTGGACGCCGGCGGGGATCAGGGGATTCATCGACGGCTCACAATATTTTGAATACACCAATTCCAATAAGGGTGTTGACTACTGGCCCTACGACAAGAATTTCTTTATGATCCTGAATGTTGCCGTGGGCGGTAACTGGGGCGGCGCGATGGGCGTAGACGACAGTGTCTTTCCAGCTACGCTGGAAGTTGATTACGTTAGGGTGTATAAGTTCCTGAAATAATCCGGTATAGCGGTATAACGGTATGGCGGTATAACGGAATCAAATCCGCTCCACAATACCGAAATACCGTAATACTGCAATACCATAATACCGAAATACCGTAATACCGTTATACCGCCTAATTAAACAAGTTTATTCTTCACAAGGTATTCCGCAATCTGAACGGCATTCGTGGCTGCTCCCTTGCGAAGATTATCACTCACGATCCACATGTTCAAAGTGTTGGGTTGCGTGTCATCCCGGCGAAGCCGGCCCACAAATACGTCATCTTTTTCATGCGCGTCCATAGGCATCGGATATTGTTGATTCGAGGGATCATCCACAACCACTACACCGGGTGCAGATTCCAGCAATGATTTTACATCAGCCAGAACATAGTCCCTTTCAAACTCGACGTTGACTGCCTCACTGTGACCGCCCATAACGGGAATGCGTACCGTAGTTGAGGTAACCCGGATATTGTCATCACGCATGATCTTTTTCGTTTCGTTCACCATCTTCATCTCTTCTTTGGTGTAACCATTGTCGAGGAAAACGTCAATCTGCGGGATCACATTCAGATCGATTGGATATTTATAGGCCATCTCGCCTTGTTCACCCCTTCGCTCATTCAGTAATTGCGTTACCGCCTTTACGCCTGTTCCTGTAACACTTTGATAAGTGCTCACCACAATTCTGAGGGCCTTGTATTTCTTATGCAACGGGTTTAACGCAACCACCATTTGGATGGTGGAGCAGTTGGGGTTGGCGATGATCTTGTCGTCTTTCGTGAGCGCGTCTGCATTGATTTCGGGAACCACGAGTTTCTTGGAGGGATCCATGCGCCAAGCAGAGGAATTGTCGATTACCGTAATTCCGGCTTCCGCAAATTTCGGTGCCCATTCCAGGGAAGTGCTACCCCCGGCGGAGAAAAGCGCAATAGCAGGGCGCGCAGCGATAGCGTCTGTAGCACTCACCACCTTATACTTCTTACCCCTGAACTCCACTTCCTTACCGATGGATCTTTCTGACGCGACAGGAATCAATTCAGTGACCGGAAAATTCCTTTCTTCCAGCACCTGCAACATTTTAGTACCTACAAGGCCCGTTGCCCCAACGACTGCTACTTTCATGATAACATTTGGTTTTATCTGTTTAATAAAAAGGCCTCCCCGATTAAGGAAGGCCTAATATTTTATGTTGAACATACAAACACCAGTTAACCTTCCTGTCTGGAACGTTTCGTTGTGTGCTTGGTATGTTTACGCGTATTCATCTTACGGACTGCAAAATTAAGGCTCAAAAGGATTTTCCCCAAAAAAATCTGTGAAAACATGATAAGATGGGCTGAATTCAATTCCTAATTTTCGACGAAGATGAAATTCATAGTCGCTAACCTGTTGCTGCTCATGCCTGCATTTGTTACTGCCCAACCCGCAGAACGGTATGAAGTGATCATCGACGAAATCATGGCCGACCCCACGCCGATGCAGGGCCTGCCCAATTCGGAATTCGCAGAATTGAGGAATGTATCGAAACATGCGTTCAACCTCAAGGGCTGGGCATTCTGCACGGCTCATTCCAGGGCGTTAATCAATACTGATTTTTTCCTTGAACCCGATAGCATCGTTATCCTTTGTCCTTCCAGCGCGCAGGCGCCATTCAGCCCTTTTGGAAGAACGCTCGGATTTGCCGGTTTTCCTTCATTGAATAATGACGGAGACCTGGTCTGGCTACAATCCGCCGAAGGAAAAACCATTCATGCCTTGAATTACCAATTGAATTGGTATCACAACAATCTGAAACAACTCGGCGGATGGTCACTGGAAATGATCGACGCTCATTTTCCCTGCGCCGGCGTGGACAACTGGAGCGCGAGTGTTCATGAATCCGGCGGAACACCAGGGAAGCCAAACAGCATCGCTGCCAGCCAGGAGGATTTAATACCTGCTGAAATTCTTCGGTCATACATGTCCGATAGCGTGACGGCTGTACTTCTATTTTCCAAATCGCTCGATAGTAGTGATGCTGTTAACATCTCTCATTATAAAATCCAACAGGGTGCAATTGAAGATGTTGAAGTTGAAGCACCCTTGTTCAATGAGGTCCACGTCACGCTGCAGCAAGCAATGCACGCTGAAGAATGGGTTGAGATTGAAATATCCAACTTGAAAGATTGCTCCGGAAACAGCGCCTCTTTTCTCAAATCAAAATTGGCATTGTTTGCCGCGCCCGACAGCCTGGATATCATTATCAATGAGATCCTGTTTGATCCGCCACCCAATGCAGCTGACTTCATCGAAATTTACAATCGCAGTACAAAGGCCATTGATTTGAGCCAGGTTTATGTGGGCAACCGCAACCCTCGCGGTGAGATCTCCTCACTGAAAAGGATAAGCGAAAGCGGCCTGCCCTTCCTGCCGGGCGAATTTGTTGTTTTGACCGAAGACAGTCTCGGCGTACTGCGCAATTACCTGGTGAAAGAACCCCGAAACCTGGTGCAGGTAAAAGAACTGCCCTCCTGGCCCAATGACAAGGGGGTGGCGGTTATTTTGGATCGAAGGGGAATGATTTTGGATGAACTTGTTTACGATGCGAAATGGCATTTCCCGCTGCTGGCCGATCCGGAAGGCGTTTCGCTGGAACGAATAGATTACAATTTGCCAACGCAGGACCCCTTCAATTGGCATTCCGCCGCAACTTCATCAGGCTACGGTACGCCCGGGTACGAAAATTCCAGTTTGAGAAATGCGGGATCTGGAGGGGGAATGATTCAGGTTAGTCCGGATATCTTTTCACCCGACAATGACGGACACGACGACTTTGCACGGCTCGAATATTCATTTGCAGAGCCTGGTCATGTTTGTAATCTGACCATTTTTGACATCAATGGAAGAGAAGTTCGGCGGTTAGTGAAAAATGCAATCTGCGGCACAACCGGTGCATTTAGTTGGGATGGACTGGATGAGTCGCAACGGCCGTTGCCGATGGGCGTTTACATCCTGTACTCGCAGTTCTTCGATTTAAAAGGGAAAGTGCAAACCTTCAAACAAATTATTACCCTGGCCAGAAGGTCCTGAGGAGGCAAGTGCTAAATCAGCGAAATATCAAACTGCACCAGGTCAACAAAATCCTGGATGCGTGTATCAATATCGGCTCTTGTGATTTCCCTTAGTCTTGTGGTACCAAATTTCTCCACACAAAAGCTGGCCATGGCCGAACCTACGATAATGGCCGTTTTCATGTTGTCGAAAGAGATATCACGGGTATGTGCGATGTGACCGATGAAGCCACCCGCGAACGTATCACCCGCGCCGGTTGGATCGAATACTTCTTCCAACGGCAAAGCGGGTGCTACAAATACATGATTTTCGTGGAATAGAAGTGCGCCGTGTTCACCTTTCTTGATGATTAGATATTTCGGTCCCATCTTCAGGATTTCTTTGGCTGCTTTTACCAATGAATATTGTGAGCTCAGCTGCCTGGCTTCGCTATCATTAATCATGAGTACGTCAACCATTCCCAATACGGTCTGAAGATCCGGCAGTGCGGACTCCATCCAGAAATTCATTGTGTCCAGCACGATCAGCTTGGGTCGTTCCTTTAATTGATTGATAACGCTGATCTGAACCCCCGGGTGCAGGTTACCCAACATCAAAAATTCAGAACCCTGGTAAGCATCGGGAACTACGGGCTGAAATGTGCCCAGCACATTGAGCTGCGTCTCCAGGGTGTCCCGGGTATTCATATCGAGGTGATACCTCCCGGCCCAGAAAAAAGATTTCTCGTTCTTTTTGATTTGAACACCTTCCAGGTCTACGCCCCTGCTGCGCAGGTCATCCAACTCTTCAACCGGAAAATCTCCACCCACTACAGAAATCTGATTGATCGGTTTACTAAAATTCGCAGCGCTTAAAGCGATATAGGTGGCAGCACCACCCACAATCCTATCACTCTTGCCAAAGGGCGTTTCAATGGAATCGAACGCCATAGATCCTACAACGATGAGAGACATACGGGGGTATTTATTTACAATTCACTTGCACCGCGGCATACAGCCGCCTTAAAAACGGTGCAAACCTAAGCCAAAACGCAATGCACTCAAATTTTTTCCAGTCTTAGCAACACAGACAGGTACACGCCATCTTAATTGCAATTGCCCGGCCCGAAGACAACAAAACTAATAAGTGTTAGTTTTGCATGACTATGCCGGCCATCAAGACGAAAAAGAATATTTCCAAGAAAGCAGTCATTACTGAAAAGGCTTCGGAATTGTTTAAGCAAAAGGGATACAACGCAACCAGTATGCGGCACCTGGCGGAAGCCGTAGGTGTGGAAGCCGCCAGTCTTTACAATCACATTGATTCGAAAGCTTCCATCTTGCATGAAATTTGCTTTCGCGTCGCCGATGCTTTTAACGAGAACCTCGACGAAGTTGAAAAATCATCACAAAATGCACTCACGAAAATTGAGCGCATCCTTCGTTTTCATATTCGCATGATGATTGACCGCTATGATGAGATTTATGTTGCCAACCACGATTGGAAACACCTGGAGGAGCCCGGATTGACAGAGTTTCTCAACCATCGCAGGAACTACGAAAAACGCATGGCCGCCATCATTGAAGCGGGCGTAAAGAAAAATGAACTCCGTTCCATTGAACCTCACGTTGCGGTGCTGGTGCTGCTTTCTGCCGTGCGGGGAATAGAATTCTGGCAAAGGAATAAGCGAAATATCTCGGCCGCAGAGCTGGAAGAAAACATGATCCTTCATCTTACCGGCGGATTAAAGAAACAATAGCCCATGTCAATCCATTTCCATTCACTACCTGTCAGGGACATCCGAAAAGAGACCGAACAATGCGTGTCCATTGCCTTTGACGTTCCGACAGAGCTAAAGGAAGTTTTCAAATTCATGCATGGTCAAAATGTGACGTTGAAGGCAACAATCAATGGAGAAGAAATTCGTCGTTCTTATTCCATCTGTAGCAGTCCCACCGAAGACGAACTGCGTGTGGCGGTCAAAAAAGTGGAAGACGGCCTTTTCTCCCGCTTTGCAAATGACGAATTGAAGAAAGGCGAGGTACTCGAGGTGCTGCCACCCACCGGGAGGTTTTACACACATCTCAGTCCCATCAACCGTAAAAATTATCTCGCTTTTGCGGCGGGCAGTGGGATCACGCCCATCATTTCCATTATTAAGACTGCGCTGGCCGTGGAGCCACATAGCAGGTTCACCCTTGTATATGGAAACCGCAGTCGCGCTTCCATTATATTTTTCGAAGAACTCGAGGCGCTCAAGAACAAATACATGGAGCGTTTCAGCCTGGTTCACATTTTAAGTCGTGAAAGAACGGAAGCCGAAGTGAATTACGGCAGAATTGATGTGGAAAAATGCAGCGTGCTGCTCGAAAAACTGATCGACATCAAAGCCGTGGACGAATTGTTTATCTGTGGACCCGAAGAAATGATTTTTTCCGTGTCGGGTTTTATGCGCGCCAGCGGACTGGACGAGAAGAAAATTCATTTCGAATTGTTCACTACACCTGGACAAAAAGAAGCCCACGGAACGAGCCAGAAAAAGTCCCCGACCGATTCTGGACCCAGGTGCCAGGTCAGTGTGAAATTAGACGGCCGTCTCATCGATTTTGAATTACCCTTCGAAGGGCTTGCGGTCTTGGATGGCGCGCTTGCCCAGGGTGCAGACCTGCCCTTTGCATGCAAGGGAGGCGTTTGCGCCACCTGTAGGGCAAAATTAGTGGAGGGCGAAGTTGAAATGGATAGAAATTATGCCCTCGAGCCCGAGGAACTGGAGGCAGGGTACATTCTCACCTGCCAAAGCCATCCCCGTACGCCAAAAATTGTTGTTGATTTTGACCAGCGCTAGAGACTAACGAGCGTTAGTTTTTCGTTGAATGGTCGTATCTTTGCAAAATAATTATGAGCCATGTCTGTACAGGAACTGGAAAAGGTTTTTCAGGATAAAATCGACCAGGAAATAAAGATTGAGCCAAAGGACTGGATGCCCGACGCTTACCGCAAGACCCTGGTTCGGCAAATCAGTCAGCACGCGCACAGCGAGATCGTAGGGATGTTGCCCGAAGGCAACTGGATCACACGTGCGCCTAGCCTTCGCCGTAAGGTATCCCTGTTGGCAAAAGTGCAGGACGAAGCGGGACATGGCCTCTACCTGTATGCGGCAACGGAAACGCTGGGCACAACCCGCGAGACCACCATTGATGAATTGAACAGTGGTAAGGCAAAATATTCTTCCATCTTCAACTACCCCACACTGACCTGGGCCGATATCGGCGCCATTGGCTGGCTGGTGGACGGTGCCGCGATCATCAACCAGGTTGCGCTTTGCCGAACTTCATATGGTCCTTATGCGCGGGCCATGGTGAGAATTTGCAAAGAAGAAAGTTTTCACCAACGCCAGGGATTTGAGATTTTACTCACGCTCAGCAAGGGCTCACCCGCTCAGCGGGAAATGTGCCAGGACGCGATCAACCGTTGGTGGTGGCCCAGTTTGATGATGTTCGGGCCACGCGACGATGATTCACCCAACACCATTCAAAGCATGCAGTGGAAAGTGAAGCGCTTTACCAACGACGAGCTTCGCCAAAAATTTGTTGACATCTGTGCCGACCAGGCAAAAGTGTTAGGGATGTCAATTCCCGATCCTGATCTCAAGTGGAATGAAGCAGAAGGTCAATATGATTTCGGTGCCATCGATTGGGAAGAATTCTGGAATGTGGTGAAAGGAAATGGTCCCTGCAATAAACAACGACTGGAAGCACGAAATAAGGCCCATGATGAAGGCGCCTGGGTACGAGAAGCCGCTGCTGCTTACGCTGAAAAACAAAAATTGAAAACAGAAAGGGCTGTAGCCTGATTTATGATATGACAGATTCATCACCATCAACAAATTCGAACGAAAACTGGCCCCTTTGGGAAGTCTTTATTCGCAGCAGGCAGGGCCTGGATCACAAGCACGTTGGCAGTTTGCATGCGGCGGATGCCGCCATGGCTATCGAAAACGCACGCGATGTGTACACGAGAAGAATGGAAGGCGTTAGCATATGGGTGGTGGAGAGTAAGTATGTTCATGCGTCGAATCCGGATGAAGCGGGCATGTTGTTTGACCCGGCTAATGATAAGGTTTATCGTCATCCCACCTTCTATGATCTTCCGGATGAACTCAAGCACATTTAGAAAAGGTATTGGGTATTAGGTATTGGGTATTGGGATAAGATTTTCGAAAAATTTGGTGAATAATACGTATTCGAATCAGGGGTAAACAGTATTGAATAGAAGAATAATTAGTGGAGATTGGAAAGTGATATCGAATAAAGTGATGCTATGGCTGATTTTAAGAAAGGTTTTAGACAATCAGATGCCTGGAAAGTAAGCAGGGAATTTTGGATTTTTATCTCCAGAATAGCCAAGACATTTCCCTTTGAAGAGAGGTATGGTTTGACCTCACAAATAATGAGGTCATCTCGATCCGTAACGGCCAATATAGCAGAAGGTTATGGTCGATTTCATTTTCAAGAAACAATTCAATTCTTTCGTCACGCGAGAGGTTCATTATTTGAAACAATAGATCACTTAATTACAGCTTATGATGAAAAATATCTCATTCAATCTGTGCTTGAGGAAGCTGAGGCGAAGGCTTTAAGTGCAGTTAGGCTAATAAACGGCTACATTAGGTTCCTTGAAAAATCAAAAAGAAATGAAAACAATGAGGATCTACGACAATCTTACCAACACAAGCCCACACAATCCCAATACCCAATACCCAATACCTAATACCTAATACCACAAAAATTGCGGGAGCTAATTAACTATACATTACATCTGGCCGACAATTCACTGATCCTTGGACACAGAAATAGCGAATGGTGCGGCCATGGACCCATCCTTGAACAAGACATTGCGCTCACCAACATTGCACTTGATCTGATTGGCCAGGCGCGATATTTATATCAGTATGCGGCGCGATTGATTAATGAAAATCCCGGAGCAAGTGATCTGATTTTTGACGCCAGTCCTGTTACCGAAGACACCCTCGCCTATTTCAGGGACACACGCCAATTCAGAAACTGTTTACTTGTTGAACAACCCAATGGCGACTGGGCTCAAACCTTACTAAAGCAATTTCTATTTAGCGCCTATCAATATCCACTGTACACGGCGTTGCAAAAAAGTGCCGACAAAGAATTGTGCGCCATTGCAGAAAAAGCCATCAAAGAAGTGAGCTATCACTTGCGCTGGAGTGGAGAATGGATCATTCGCATGGGTGACGGCACTTCAGAAAGCCACAAACGACTCATGCATGCCTTTGACGAATTGTGGATGTACACCGGAGAACTCTTTATTCCTTCGGAGGAGGAAAAATTGTTGCTTAACAATGGAATCAGTGCAAACCTTGTGTCCGTAAAGGAATCCTGGATGGCCAGGGTTGAACAGGTTTTTGTCGATGCAAATTTGCCGCTGGCGCATATCCGTGATCAAAAACCCACGATTTTCCAAAAGGGCGGCAAGGAAGGTAGACATTCGGAATCACTAGGATACATTCTTGCAGAAATGCAATTCGTGCAAAGGGCGTATCCCGGCAATGAATGGTAAAATCATGCCCGAATTAAAAATTGATACAAAAACGATTGAAGGCTGGCTCGCTGAAGTCATGGATCCGGAAGTACCCGTGCTGAGCGTGATGGACCTGGGCATCGTGCGAGAAATTCGCCAGGAAAACGGAAACCTCGAAATCATCATAACCCCTACGTATAGTGGCTGTCCGGCGATGGATGTCATCACCGCTCAAATTCGCCTGGCGGTGGCGGGAAGGGGATTCAAGGATGTGAAGGTCACACAGTCACTCCAACCCGCATGGACAACGGACTGGATGTCTGAAGCCGGAAAGCAAAAATTGAAAGACTACGGCATTGCTCCGCCGCTACCCAAACAAACGGTTTGCCACCCGGATCTCTTCCAAATGGAAGAGGCCATCCAATGTCCTCACTGTGGATCATGGCATACAAAGCGCCTCAGCGAATTTGGTTCCACCGCCTGCAAGGCCCTTTACCAATGCCAGGATTGCCAGGAACCGTTTGACTATTTCAAGTGTCATTGATACCATAAGTTGTAAATTGTTGGTGAAACACCTCACGCATGTCTTCCATTCTTTTTGAAATCCGCGATGCGGTCGGATGCGTCACACTCAACCGGCCGGACAAATACAATTCCTTCAACCGCGACATGGCACTGGCCACGCAGCAGGCGCTCAGCAGATGCGCACATGATGAAGAAATCAGGTCCGTTTTGATCACGGGCAATGGCAAGGCTTTTTCTGCGGGACAGGATTTGACGGAACTCCAGGGCGATGATGCGCCCGGGTTTGATGTGATCCTCACCGAGCATTACAATCCGATCGTCGTTGCCATCCGCAAAATGGAGAAGCCCGTTGTGGCAGCAGTAAACGGAGTGGCCGCAGGAGCCGGTGCCAATATTGCGCTGTGCTGCGACATTGTTGTTGCGGCTGCTTCCGCGTCATTTCTGCAGGCTTTCAGCAAGATTGGTTTAATCCCAGACAGCGGAGGCACCTACAATCTGCCCAGGTTAATTGGATGGCAAAAAGCAAGCGCGTTGATGATGCTTGGCGACAAGGTTTCAGCTGCCGACGCGGAAAGAATCGGGATGATCTACAAAGTGCTAAGCGACGAGGGTTTTGCAGAATCAAGCTTTCAAATCGCGCGCACACTTGCGCAGATGCCCACGCGTGGTCTGGCATTTACAAAGCAGGCCTTGCAGTCTTCCCTCCAGGCGAGTTTTGAAGAACAACTGAAACTGGAAGACAAATTGCAACAGGCCGCGGCTCATACCGAAGACTACACCGAAGGCGTAACCGCTTTCCTGGAAAAACGTGCTCCACAATTCAAGGGAAAATAATCTAAAAATTTAATGCCGCTAACTCCAACAAAAATTATCGACAAGCTTTGGCAAAAGGATGAGTTCAGCAGATGGATGGGGATGGAAAGACTGGAGGAAGGATATGGATTCTGCAAACTGAAAATGGTGGTGCGTGCCGAAATGTGCAACGGAATGGAGATTGCACACGGAGGAATTTCCTATTCTTTTGCCGACAGCGCCTTTGCGTTTGCGTCCAATAGCCAGGGACGCGTGGCCGTTTCCATCGAAACTTCCATCAGTCATTTCAAGGCGCTTAAACCAGGAGATATCATTTATGCCCATGCAAAGGAAATCAGCCTGGGAAGAAGGACCGCGCTATACGAGGTAAGGGTAGAACGAGAAGACGGCGAACTGGTCGCGCATTTCAAGGGAACGGTGTTCAGGAAGGATGAGGAATGGCAATAAGTAAGAATTAAAGAGTAAAAAGTAAAAATTCAAAAATAGTTCCCAATGACGCACAGTTGCTGTTGTAATCTTTACTTTATAATTTTTCCTTTTTAATTTTTAATTTATTCAACGTGTTTTACGAATTCAAAGGCTTCATACCGGTTGTGCACGAATCAGCATTCGTGCATCCGCTTGCCACCGTGACCGGTAACGTTTTCATTGGCAAGGATGTTTACATCGGACCAGGTGCGGCATTGCGGGGCGACTGGGGCAGTATTGAAATCCAGGATGGATGCAATGTGCAGGAGAATTGTACGCTTCATATGTTTCCCGGACTTAGCGTTCTGCTGAAGGAAGGCGCGCATATCGGCCATGGGGCCATCATTCATGGTGCAACCCTTGGGAAAAATTGCTTGGTGGGAATGAATTCAGTAATTCTCGATAATGCCGTACTCGAAGACGAATGTATTGTAGGAGCACTCAGCATGGTGAAGGCTGATGAACGATTTCCGCCAAGAAGCCTGATTGTAGGAAATCCTGCGAAAATTATAAAAATAGTGAGTGATGAAATGATCAGGTGGAAGGCAGACGGAACCAAACTTTACCAAACACTACCCGGTGAGATGAAGTCGTCCTGGAAAGCCTGTGAACCTCTTTCACAAATCCCCGCCAACAGGCCCAGGCAGGAACAACTTTACGAGACCTGGAATAGAATCAGGAATAATCACTAACGGGTGTCTTTCCAGATTAGCACGCCATCTTTTTTCTTCTCCATAAAGTCAACACATTTTCCGTCGCCACCACCTGAAATTCCGCCATCGGGATGACAGATTATGTTACAATTCTCATCAATCAATAAACTTGGAAGGTCACAGCAATGCTGGGGAACGAAGTACACCGTTTGTCCGTTATAGTTATATTTCCAAACTTCGGCAGGTGGGTTCCATTGAGGTTGAGCCAGCAGCGAATCAATCTGGTTCTTAACGCATAAGGGCAGGCCTTTCAGCTCATTTTCCTTCGAACAGGTGAAAAACATCAGCCAACTGGACGAAAACAAAAGAAAAATCTTTCTCATCACCTTACTGATTTGACTAATTGACCAAGTATCTTTGTCGACCGTTGCATAACGAAACCGGTTTTGGAAAAAAATAACTTCATCGACTATATACGCGTGTTCTGTAAAAGCGGACATGGCGGTGCAGGAAGCAGGCACTTCCTTCGCACCAAATTCAGTGCTATGGCCGGACCCGATGGCGGAGACGGCGGCCGCGGTGGTCACATCATTCTCCGCGGTAACAGCCAGCTTTGGACTCTCCTGCATCTACGTTACTACAAGAACGTGATTGCAGAAAATGGTGAGGGCGGAAGTGGAACGCTTTGTACGGGCAAAAATGGTAAAGACATCATCATTGAAGTTCCACTGGGAACCATCGCAAAAGATGAAGAAACCGGTGCAAGAGATGCAGAAGTACTTGAGGACGGGCAAGAGGTCATATGGGTACGCGGCGGCCGAGGCGGACTGGGCAACGCTCATTTTGCAACTGCCACCAACCAGGCACCTGAGTATGCGCAGCCGGGTGAGCCTGGCAAAGAAGGCTGGAAAGTCCTGGAGCTGAAAGTACTGGCCGATGTAGGACTGGTGGGATTTCCCAACGCTGGAAAGTCAACATTGCTTTCTGTCATCAGCGCAGCCAGGCCTAAAATTGCCGACTATGCGTTTACCACCCTGACGCCACAATTGGGAATGGTTGAATATCGCGAAGGGAAAAGTTTTTGCGTGGCCGATCTTCCCGGAATCATCGAAGGCGCGGCTGAGGGAAAAGGATTGGGTCATCGCTTTCTCAGGCATATTGAAAGAAATGCGGTTTTACTTTTTGTCATCCCGGCAGATAGTCCTGATCACAAAAAAGAATTTGATATCCTGGTTTCTGAATTGGAACAATACAACCCAGAACTACTTCACAAAAAATTCATCATCGCCATCAGTAAGGCTGATATGTTGGATGATGAATTGAAAGATGCCATATCGCGTGAATTGCCGCAAGATATTCCCCATTTTTTCATCTCTGCCATTACGCAAAAGGGACTAATCAATTTGAAAGATGCACTCTGGGAGGCGCTTAACGCACCCATACCCAGTTGAATTCTGCCGGTTTGCAGTCCGGATCAGTCGTATTTTCTAAATGGTTATCGAGTGCCTGTTAACGGGGTTCAAAAAAGGCTCAAAGGCAGGCCAATTGTGGCAAATTCATAGTAGTTTGCGATCCTGAAATTTTGTCGAGACATGAAAAAAACTGGTCTTTTGATCCTGCTTTCTATTGTGTTGCTGAGAGCGAACGCAGATGAGGGAATGTGGTTGCCCATGCTCCTGGGACAACAGGTATATGATGACATGGTGAAGAAAGGACTGAAACTTACCAAAGACCAACTTTACAATATCAACAAGGCATCCATTAAGGATGCCGTTGTCATTTTTGGAACAGGATGCACGGGTGAAATGGTGAGCAACGAAGGTTTGGTATTTACCAACCATCATTGCGGCTATTCAGCGATTGCGGCTGTGAGCACCATGGAGCATAATTACCTGAAAGATGGATTCTGGGCATTCACAAAGGACCAGGAAATTCCGTCAAATAATTTGAGCGTATCCTTTCTCGACAGAATTGAGGACCTCACCAAAACCATGGATTCATCACTCAATGGTTTGTCCGGCGCTGATCGTTTCAAACGACAGACAGAATTAATCGCGGAATTGAACAGCAAATATTCCGACACCGCCCAGGGAATTGAAGCGAAGCTGAGTTCGCTTTTCAAAGGAAACCAGTTTTTGCTTTTTGTTTATAAGGTGTACAAGGATGTCCGCTTTGTGGGCGCCGCACCCGAAACGGTTGGAAATTTTGGCGGCGATACCGATAACTGGGAGTGGCCAAGGCATACGGGAGATTTTTCGGTGTTTAGAGTTTATGCTTCAAAAGACGGCAAACCTTCAAACTATAATTCCGCCAATCAACCGCTCAAACCAAAGTATTTTCTACCTCTCTCGGTAAAGGGTTTCAAAGAAGGCGACTACGCGATGATTTATGGTTACCCTGGTAGCACCAACCGGTACGAAACATCTTATGGTGTTAAGTTGAAGACCGATATCGAAGACCCCACTCGCGTGACACTGCGTGAAATGCGCATGAAGGCGATCATGGAGCAGATGAAGAAAGATCCTGCCACCAGGCTCAAACTGGCCGCGTCGTATAGAAGCATTGCGAACTATTGGAAGTTTTATGACGGTGAATCACGCCAGCTTAAGAAATACAACGTGTATGAACAGAAGCAAAAAGAAGAAGGTGATTTTCAGGTTTGGGCAAAGGGCAAGCCGGAATACGAATCCATTTTTTCGGATTGGGGAAAGATCTACGAGGCCTGGAAGCCTTACGAGGAATTGAGATGGTACATCAACGAAGGAATTCTTGGCTCTCCTCTCGTGAGTTTTGGTGCAGGATTGATCAAGGTGGAACGTGCACTCCTCACACATGATTATAAACCCGAAGAGATCAAAAAGATTTTTGATGATATTGACGCAAAACGTACCAGTTTCCTGGCTTCTGAAGACAAGGCTTCCGACCAGAAAATCATGGCTACAGCAACGCGCATGTATTATGAAAACATCGACAAGGGTCAGCATCCGATTGGTTTCTATGAAACGCTGAAAGCGAATTTTGGTGATCTCAAGGCAGACAATACTTATCGCAACTATGCAGCTTCCGTCTTCAGCAATAGTTTCATCTTTAACGACGCAAAGTGGAAGGACTTTCTACAGAAACAGGATGCGGTGGTTCTACAGGAAGATCCCCTATTTATTTACGTTGCCGCTTTTATAAAAAATTACGACAGCAAATATTATCCACTCTTTCAACAATTCAACGGAAAAAATAATGACCTGTCAAGAATCTATCTCAAGGGCGTGATACAACAAAACGGCATAAAGAAAATGTATCCTGATGCGACTTTTACAATGCGTGTTACCTACGGCGCTGTGAAGAGTTACAGTCCGAACAATGCGATCAGATACGACTATGTTTGCACCATGAAAGGCGTTTTAGAGAAATACAAGCCCGGCGACGCTGAGTTTGATTTGTCGCCCAAATTCCTGGATTTGGCAAAGAAAAAAGATTTCGGCAGGTATATCGACAAAGGTCGCAATGACCTGGTGGTAACTTTTATCACGAATACCGATATCACCGGTGGTAATTCAGGATCACCCGTGATCAATGGAAATGGCGAATTGATTGGAATTTCTTTCGACGGGAATTATGAAGCGCTGAGTCACAAGATCGAATTCGATAAGGACCTGAATCGAACCATCAACGTCGACATTCGCTATGTCTTGTGGTGCATCGATAAACTTGGCGGAGCGCAAAATATCATCAGGGAATTAAAAATCCAATAACCTTTCACCCTTTACCTTTCGCCTTTCACCTTTTATTGATACCCATGCACCCTCAGGATGTAGAAATTCCTGACATGCGCGCCAGACCGATACTGGGGCATGATCATCGCCGTATCCATGGCCTGGTAATGGCCATTGAATGATTTCAGCGCATCGTATTTGAAATTTGATGGAATGATCACGTATGCGTCTTCCCCCGTTGGATTGTACCCCCGGTATTTATTTAGCCAATCATAATGATGAATCTCATCCAGCGGTCCTGTTGCAACCAGGTGCCAGTTCAGGGGCCGCGCAACATAATAATCCAGGTGCGAAGCAGGAAACCATTTATTGGTGAGCAAAAAGGGATTTTCCCTTATCCAATGCTTGTTCAGGTCGGCATGATACAAACTGTCCATCGTTGGCTTCAGTGCGTTCCAGCCGTACATATCCAAAGTGAAATCATCGCTTCCGAGGTTTTCTGATTTCTTGCTTCCGAGTGTTCCCGGATAAAAATTAATTGCCAGCAATCCACCGATTGATATGACGAGCACGAGTATAACGGCAATCCTGATCAATATGGGAACACCCGATTTTCTTTTTTCACTCCACCAAATTGCGGCAGCAATCAGAAGGGTCATGTAGCCCGGGCCCGACCAATGTGGCAACACCGGGTTTTTTAGAGAAAGCACCCATAGCACAACGATGATCGGTAAGCCCATGCACAATATCCATTTCAATTTTCCGGACGAACGAAGTTGCCTGCTCCTCGCCCACGCGATACATCCTATCCAGGTGCAAATCACGGCGAGGGGATTATTGTAAAATATTTCTCCGGCAATTTCAGTTCCTATTGTGTCCCATCGAAGCCTGTGATTGCCCATTTCGATCCGTTCACTGTGAAAGCGGTAAGTGATGAAATCATTCTGAATATTCCAGATTAAAATCGGACTGATCACAATCGCAGTCACTATCGCCGAAACATAAAGCCAGGGGTTCTTCAGCCATTTTCTGTCGAATAAAAGGATGTACAACCCGGCACCGCCCCAAAGAAAAACGCCGTGCACCTTGCACATGATGGCTGCGCCAATACACAATCCCAATAAGAGGAAATGATTTCTGAAGTTTACTTTCGGCGATGTTGGGAAAAAGATCTCCTGCATCAACAGGAGACTCAACATCCAAAATACCGACTGTGGCGAATCAGGAAGAATGAAAATTCCGCAGATGATGCTTGCATAGAGACTGGCGGTGTACAAAAGGGCCGCCAACCAACCCGCCCTCTCATGGTGTAAACGACTCGTGATTTTGAAGATGAGCCAGGTATTTATAGCCGCGCAAACAACGCTGCCCAGTCGCACAAAGATTTCGCTGGTCAACAAATTGTTCAGGGTGGATAGCCTGATGAGAATCGCAACGCCGGGTGGATGATCAAAATAATTCCATTGGAGATGTTCGGCGTAGAAAAAATAATACACTTCGTCTGTTCCCAGTAAGGTTCCACCGGCAATGATCAGCCGAAGGAGCGTAGAAATGCCAATCAGTCTTTTCAGGTGAGCAGAGTAGGTCATGCTACCTTAAATGTAAAATAAATGTTTGCAAAATAGTTCCAGATGAAAACAATGGCAATGGCAATGAGCTTGCTGACATAAAAATTAAGCCCCCCTTTTTTATGAAAGAGGTAAACGATCAGGTTATTTAAAGCCAATCCAATCAAGGCAATCAGAGTAAAGCTCGTGAATTGCCTTGGCGTATCGTGCACGGTGCTGTCGCTGAAGGTCCAGTAGCGATTGATCAGAAAATTATTGATAACTGCTGTGGAAAATCCGATTGAGTTGGCCAGGTATCGATTCCATTTCAGCTTCTCTTTGCACAGCCAGGTGAGTCCGAAATCCACCACCATGCCACTCACGCCTACCAGTCCGAATTTCAGCAGGCGCATGGTGAAGAATAAGAAAATATCAAGGAAGGAAAAATTCATCATTTATTGCAATCCGATTTCAGACGCTTTATTCAGGAAGATAACAAAAACAAGATGATCAGTTCTGACTATTATCCTTCATTCCCCACAGGTAGAGGCAGGCGTAGGTGCGAAAGGGTGACCATTTTTTCGATATCCTCGTCATGTCGGCCTTGAATTTTTTCCTGTCGCTATTGTCCAGTCTGTACAACCTGATCATCGCCTGTTGCAAACCGAGGTCATCCAATGCGAAGAGGTCTTCCCTGCCCAATGTGAACATCATCAACATTTCAGCCGTCCATCTGCCTACGCCTTTGATGGTGCCGAGATAAACAATCAGCTCTTCGTCGTTCATGGCTCCCAGCTTTTCTCCATCGAGGCTGTATTCAAGGGCAAAGCGCGCGATATTGTGCACGTAGTTTGCCTTGGCGTGTGAAAGGCCGATGCTTCGCAAGGTTTCGTAAGGTATATTCAATATCTGTTTCGGGCTTGGATCCCTGCCTTTGAATAGATCCAGGAATCGTTTGTGGAATACTTGCGCCACCTTGGTAGAAAGCTGCTGGCTCATGATGGAAATGCAAAGCCGCATGCAAATATTGTGATGCGGCTCTATTTTATGCAGACCCTGTTGCTCAATCAATTTCTTTAGCTTCCTGTCCTTACTGAGGTGTTCAATATAGTGCATACAATTCCAGGTGCGGTTAACCGACTAGCCGAGCGTATAACTCATGCTGCCATCTTTTTCATCCTTCAGGAGGATTCCAATATCTTTTAATTCATTCCTGATCTTGTCGGAAGTGGCGTAATCCTTTCTCGCCTTGGCGTCTTTTCTCATTTGTATCAGGAGTTGGACGACGCTGTCCAACACGCCATTCTCCTGGGGGCCGTCTTCCTTCAACCCAAAAATGTCAACAACGAACATCGAAAATTGTTTTTTGAGCAGGGCAAAAGTGGACGCGTTCAACTCTGTAATTTGCACTTGTCCGCCTTTGATCGAATTGACAACCGGTACCAATTCGAAAAGATTCGCCATCACCTTTGCCGTATTCAGGTCGTCGCTCATAAATTCATCTAACTCTTCCACGAGCACTTTCACCTTTTCATCAAGGGTGGGATTACTGCCAGGCTCATTTCCTGAAAGCGGACTATCGGGCAATTCCGAGAGCAGCTCATGTGCTTCCCAAAGCCGCTTCAATCCTTTTTCCGCCGCCTGCAGCGCTTCGTTACCAAAATCAAGTGTACTTCGATAATGCGTTTGAAGAATAAAGAAGCGAATCGTCATGGGCGAATATGCCTTTGCAAGCAGCGGATGGTTACCGCTGAAAAGTTCAGTGAGTTTGATCACGTTGTTATAGCTCTTGCCCATCTTCCTTCCATCAATCGTGATCATGTTGTTGTGCAACCAATAACGCGCGAGAATTTCATGATTGCAAACGGCACTCTGTGCTATTTCGCATTCGTGGTGAGGAAACTGGAGGTCCATGCCGCCGCCATGAATATCGAACTGGTGTCCAAGATATTTTCCACTCATCGCAGAGCACTCAATGTGCCAGCCGGGGAAACCTTCGCCCCAGGGACTCTTCCATCGCATCAGGTGTTCAGGTGGTGCATTCTTCCAAAGCGCGAAGTCGGGCAGGTTTCTCTTCTCTTCCTGGTTCTCCAGTTCGCGCGTCGTATCCTGCAATTCTTCCAACACCCTTCCACTCAAGATTCCATATGGCAGGCCCTTGGCCGAAAAATCCTTGTTGTATTTTAAAACATCGAAATAAACGGATCCATTCGCCACGTAAGCGTAACCATTGTCAATGATCTTTTCGATCATATTGATCTGCTCAATGATGTGACCGGTGGCAGTGGGCTCAATGCTGGGCTCCAGGTTGTTGAAGACTTTCATAGCCCAGTGAAAAAGGTTGGTATATTTCTGCACCAGTTCCATGGGTTCCAGCTTTTCCAGCACGGCCTTCTTCGCGATTTTATCTTCCGCCTCCCGACCCTCTTCCTCAAAGTGACCAGCGTCTGTAATATTTCTGACGTACCTAACCTTGTAACCGAGGTACATCAGGTAACGAAAAACAATGTCAAAAGTGATAAAGGGTCGTGCGTGCCCCAAATGACTTTCCCCGCTAACGGTAGGTCCGCATACGTACATGCCTACACGATTCGGGGTGATGGATTTAAAGACTTCTTTTTTCCTCGTGAGCGAGTTATACACTTTCAAGTCGGGCATAAGCAAGAGATGTGGGCAAAAGTAAAGATAATTGGTGGACAGTGGACAGTAAACAGTGAACAGTGGACGGTGGGCGAGACAGCAGTTTGGTTGGCTACTGTGCCAGAATTACTGTCCACCGTAAACTGTCCACCGTCCACTACTTATCCGGCAACTCCAAATCCGCCACCTGTGCGAAATGATCAGACAGTATCTTTTGGTTGTTCTTGTACTGACTTACCTTGAATTTTCGGTCCGTCAAAATATAATCTATCCTTAACGTGGGTAGCAGGCGGAGAAGTCCGGAATAATTACTGGTATAGGTTTTCCCAAGACCGATCCCTTTTTCCAGGAAAGCATCTCTTCGCTCACCGCGCATCTTGAAATAAGTGTATGAATTGGGTACATCATTGAAGTCGCCGCAAATCACCTGCGGAAAGGGACTGTTGCCGATGAGATCCTGAACGTAATCGGCCTGTTGACCACGAAAGGAAAATGCATCCTTCATCTTCCGCATGATGCTTTTTGATGCAACGAATCCGGAATCCTCCTGTTTACTGATTAATGAAAGCTGCTTATAATCACGATAGCGAAAATTGAAGGATTGCAGATGCAGCGTGGTAATGCGCACGGTGTCTGATCCATTGAATACGAGATCGGCCCAAAGCAAACTCTCGGTTCGCTTTGTGTCGAGGTCGGCGGGAAATTTCAGGCGACCCGTATCGATGAAGGGATATCGGCTGAAAATCGCGGTCCCCGTGAAACTTTGTTTCGCCATATTATCGCGCGCGATGATACAGTAGGGATATCCTAATTGCTGCTGAAACAATTTCACATTGTCGCCACCACCTGGCAGTGCAGATGAATAAAATTCCTGGAAGCAAAGAACGTCGGGGTTATAGTTGTGAATCTCTTTCACCATTTCGGAAATGTTGTGATCTACGCTGCGTTGAAAGGTGCTTGCACTCATGGGAATAAAGCGGCCCACATTCCAGGTCATGAGCCGAAGGTGGTGATCTGCTTTTTCAACATTAAAAGAGAACTTCCAATTGACGGCAAGAAAGCTGCTGATATTCTTATAACCGAGGATCAGGGCCAACAGTGGAATCCAACAAAACCGGGGTTTTAGCACCAGCCAGAGAAAGAAGTAAATCAATACAAGCAGGTAGAGAAATGGAAATGCAAGCGCCAGGAAACCGATGAACCACCAATTGGAAGGATTCAGGTAGGGGGTAAGGCAGGCGAGTAAAAAAACCGCGATGAGTACAATGTTGAAGATAAGTAAAGCCCTTTTGGTGAATCTGCGGAAGAATTTCGCCATGCCTTAAAATTAATTACAAATCTTCTTCGCTGGCCCGCTTTAGCAATTCTTTTTCCTCGTCGGTGAGAAAATGATAACCCTTTTGATTGATCTTATCGAGTATTTCATCAACCTTTTGCTGAGTGAGATTGGGAGTTTTTTTGAATGGCTGTTTACCACGAGTGTTATAGAAAACCTGGTTTCCGGTAGGATTGCTTTTCCGGGGTTTTCCAGGCTTAAAAAGATCGTTCATCCACTCGTAAGATTTCACCATCCATTCGCCCCAATCGTGGCCTTTTCGCAGGAAATAAATGTAAAAGAAACCGACGCCAGCTCCAGCGATATGGCTGACATAAATCGCTGGTTCGCCATAGGTGATGCTGGCGAAATCAACGAGTGCATAAACCATGGTGAGCACCCAAAGCGGAATGCCACCATTGATCATTGGAAATATTCTGTAGTCGGGTGCAACCAGTGTTGTTGCGACTGCAACAGCCATGATTGAAGCACCTGCACCTACCAGGGGTGCAGCAGTGGCAGGATCAATTTTTGGAATCAATTCTACAGCAAGCAAAAAATACACGGCGCCCGCGAGTCCTCCATAGATATAAATCGGAATGAGTTTACGATTGCCGGTGAGATCCTGCAGGATATACCCGAATGCCCAAAGCCAAAGCATGTTGCTGATGAAATGCATCACCTTTACGTGTGAGAACATATAGGTGATCATGGTCCATGGCCGCTCGGCGAGCTTCTCCAGGTCGGGAGGCACCACGAACCAACCTACCACATTTCTGTTGAAGGCCTGCATTTCCAGGTCACTGAGCAAATAAATTGATCTGATAAAACCTACGATGATGAAGACGACCGCGTTCGCAATGATGAGAGATAATAACGCGTCATTGTCCGATCCAAAGAATATTCTTCTGCTGCTTTTTTTTTCTGTCACCGGCATACCAAAAATTCTACTCCTTTTTCATAGATAGACAAAATTACAAAAGAAACGGTATTGGGTATTAGGTATTGGGATTATCTAGTATCAATTATCCAAAATCTTTATCTAAAATCGTCAATCCCCAATCCAAAATCTAGTAAAATCTCTTGCGATTTGTCTTGTTCCAAATCCATACAATTAATAGGCCAGTAATAGCGCCGCCGAGGTGAGCAAAGTGAGCGATGTTATCGGTGGAAACATTCGCTATGCCGCCAAACAAGTCGATTCCCATAAATATGATTACCGCCCATTTTGCTTTTATGGGGAAGGGGATGGGAAGAATAATTAACTCGCTGTTGGGAAATAAATAGCCGAATGCCACAAAAAGTCCCATAATGGCTCCCGATGCGCCCAGTGCGGGACCCAGCGCCCGGTCGGCAATCATTTGAGGATCATATTGAGGCATTTCCTTTACCAATTCGGCGAGTCGATATTCCTGCATGGCGAGGTGCAGGAGGGCAGAACCCAAACCACACGCGAGATAGAAAATCAGGAAGCGCTTGGAGCCCCACATATTTTCAAGGACTGAACCAAACATCCAAAGTGCAAACATGTTAAAGAGTATATGGAAAAAGCTTCCATGGGCAAACATGTGCGTGAGGATCTGGTAGCTCTTGAAATGACTGGAAGAAAAAGTCCAAAGCGCAATCTTATCGGATATCTGGAGGCTCGAATCCAAAGAAATCTGTGCGAGATAAACCAACGCATTAATGATGATGAGATTCTTTACGATCGGCGGGATGGCCTGAAAACGGCCCATTCTGAATTCGGTCATGCTAGTGATTATAGTCCAGCCACGAAATTAGGATAACTGGTACAGACACCCGTCATTTTTTTGAGGGTGTAAATCCATTTATCTTTAGTCCCTTTCAAAATGAATTCGAAACTTATATACGATGTGGGCATGTGCGACGGAAGTGATACAGCTCACTACCTGGCCGGCGGTTTCAAGGTAATTAGCATTGAGGCCAATCCGCTAATGGCTGCATATGGCAAAAGGAGATTTGAAAGTGAAATTTCCGCCGGGCAACTCACCATCCTTAACATAGGAATTGCAAATCGAACGGGCACCATGCCTTTTTGGGTTAATGAACGAAGAGCTGAATGGAGTTCCTTCATGAAAGAGATTGGTTGCCGGGATGGTACACCCTGTCATAGCATTGAAGTTCCCTGCAACCGGATGGAAGATATTCTCAAACATTATGGCGTCCCCTTTTATTTGAAAGTTGACATTGAGGGGCACGATCATCTTTGCCTGCAGGGAATTCCGGAAGATGATTTGCCGCAATATGTATCCTGCGAAGCCTGCTATGTTGAGTGGCTCGATATTCTTTTTCAGAAAGGCTACAGAAAATTCAAATTGATAAACCAGGCCGATCAGTTCAGGGCCCTCAGTCTAAGTCGCGAAAGATTGCCGCTCCGAGATTCGTGGTTGAAGGCGAGTAATGGCATTAAGAAGCGCTGGCAGAATGTTTTCCCCGTCAAGTATCCTTACAATTCCTCCGGCCCTTTCGGCGAAGCCACCAACGGAGAATGGATGGGGTATGAAGAAGTGAAAAAATTATTTCTCGATTTCGAACGCGGCAAAAATGGCAGGCGCACAAATGAGGTAAGTTGGTTTGATTTTCACGCGAAAGCGTGAAAATCACGGTATAGGGTATAAGGTATATGGTATAAGGAAATACAAACAGTCCCAACACCCTATACCATATACCCCATACCCTGCTATCTCAATTTCAGCTGAACAACATTCTCAATATGATGCGTATGGGGGAACATATCTACGGGCTGCACCTTTGTTATTTCATAACCCTCACCTAACATCGCAAGGTCGCGGGCTTGCGTAGCCGGATTGCAACTTACGTACACAACAACAGGCGCCCGGATCTCTAAAATTTTTCTCACCAGTTGCTCATGCATGCCCGCTCGCGGAGGATCTGTGATGATTACGTCAGGCTTGCCGTGACGATCGAAAAAATCATCCGTGCACACGCGGATGACGTCGCCGGCAAAAAACCGGGCATGACGAATACCATTTAATTCGGCATTGATTTTCGCATCTTCAACGGCCTCGTCAACCGTTTCCACTCCGATAATCTTCCCTGCCTGCCTGCTCACAAAAATTCCAATACTTCCTGTGCCGCAATAAAGATCATAAACCGTTTCCGAACCCTTCAACTCCGCAAAATCGCGAGCCACCTGGTAAAGTTTTTCACCCTGCCGCGTGTTGGTTTGAAAAAAGGACTTCGGTCCAATCTTGAATCGAAAATCCTCCATCTGTTCAATCACATAACCCGGACCCTTTAATGGCTTCGGCTCGAGGTCGTACAGGCTATCATTAAATTTTGGATTGACGGTATAAAGCAATGTCGTGAGAGACGGAAATTTTTCCAGGAGATGACGACATAACATTTCGATCTTTTCCCGGTCTTCATATCCCACCACCACATTCAACATTACTTCTCCCGTTGTACAAACCCTCACTTGCATGGTTCGAAGCCAGCCACTGTGCTGCTTGATGTCATAAAATGGAAACTTCTGCTGAATCGCAAAATCCCGAATGGCCAGTCGCAACTGGTTACTGGGTTCGTCCTGTAAATGACAGGTGTTGATGTTCACCACCTTGTCGAACACGCCCTTAGCATGAAAGCCGGCAACGGGTTGCTCAACCCTTATGGTAACATTGTTGAGTTCGTCTGGCAAAAGAAACCGGCGATTGCCGAACGTGTACTCCATCTTGTTCCGATACCGCGTAGTTTGTCCGGCCCCGATAATGGGCAAAATGGGAGGGAAATTCAACTTCCCGATTCTCTTCAAACTGTCTTCAACCTGTTGCTGCTTGAATTTTAATTGTTGGGCATAGGGCAGCATCTGCCACTGGCATCCGCCGCACACGCCAAAATGTTCGCAAAAGGGCTCGACTCTTTCCTTCGAATAGCGATGAAACTTCGTGATTGTTCCTTCCGCCCAATCCTTCTTGTTCTTTCCCAACCTCAGGTCAACAACATCACCGGGAACCGCCCCTTCGATGAAAATGACCTTTCCTTCCACCCGGGCGAGGGACTTCCCTTCCGCGGCGTAATCGGTCACTTCAACCGACTCTATGACTGCATTTTTTTCTTTTCTTGCCATCGGCGCAAAGTTAGGCCCTGAAAGGGCAACAAAAAATCTTAGGGAATCGTTAATCCATGATTGTAATAATCAGTGATTGAATAGATTTGCCACCGATAACCTGCTAAAATGAAGCAAACGATCATTACCCTTTGCATCCTGTTTTATTCAACACTCACCTGGGCTCAAACCGGTTACAACATAAAGGTTACCATCAAGCCCTTTCGGACGGGCTGGCTCTTCCTGGGTTATCACTTTGGAAAAAAACAATACCTGCTCGATTCTTCCCGCATTAATAGCCAGGGTCAGGCCACCTTCCAGGGTAAAGAAAAATTATTCGGCGGGGTTTACCTGATTGTATACCCAAGAAAAAATGGGTGGTTTGAGATCCTGGTCGACAAACAACAAAATTTCAGCGTTGTTGCCGACAGCTCCGACGTCCTCAACAAGAGTCAATTTGTCAACTCCCTGGATAACCAGGTTTTTAACCAATACCAGCGCTTCGCTCAACAAAAAGGCATTGCCGTCGCAGATCTGCAGAAAAAACTGGTTACAACCAGGTCGTCCTCTGACTCGGCTGCCATTCGAACACAGATCAGCGGAATTGGAAAGGAAATGCAGCAGTACCGTGAGAATTTTATAAAGAACAATCCAAAGTCACTGCTCGCCGCACTGTTCAAACTGATGAAGGATCCTGAGATCCCACCAGCCTCGCAACAGCCAGGAGGCAAATATGATTCGGCTTACGTTTATCAATATTACAAATCTCATTATTGGGACGGCGTTTCATTTTCAGACGATAGGCTGGTGCGCACACCCGTGCTGGAACCCAAGCTCAGCAAGTATTTCGACAATGTGCTGATGCAAAACCCCGATACCCTGGTGAAGGAAGCCGATAAGATCATCCTCGCTTCGTCGGTTAACAAAGAGACTTTCAAATACTACCTCTCAACCCTAACCGATAAGTATGTCAATCCCACTTACATGGGGCAGGACAAGGTTTTCGTTCATCTCTTTGAAAAATATTATGTGACGGGCCAGGCGGATTATTGGATGAACGACAAATACAAGAAATTCATCTTCGACCGGGGCTACAGCCTGATGGCAAACGTCATTGGAGAGAAAGCAGCCAACATAGAACTGATTGACAGCTCCGACAAGCCACTGCCGCTTTATTCCGTAAAAGCACCCTATACCATTGTTTGCTTTTGGGACCCCACCTGCAGCCATTGCCAGGAGGTGGTGCCCAAGCTGGATTCCATTTTCGAAAGCAAATGGAAAAGCCGTGGCGTGGCGCTTTATGGCGTATTGGTTGATGGCGGCAAGGATCAGTGGCTGAAATACATCCGGGAGCACAATTTGAAGGATTGGATACACGTTTACCAGACCCAGGCCATGAAGGACGCCGATTATGCAGCTAACAAGGCCGGATTCAGGCAATTATACGATGTTTACCAGACCCCCATCCTGTACCTGCTTGACAACGAAAAAAGGATCATCGCCAAAAAATTATCATATAGCCAGTTGGATGATTTTTTGCAGGTGAAATTGGGAAATCCAAAAACTAACTGACCAATACCATGAAAAGGACATTCGTATTCATCTTGCTCTGTTTCGCCTGGGCAAGCGCCCGGGAACAGACTGTTTTCACTTACGGGAAGAAAGCGGTGTC
>Ga0157375_10000421_pt1 | contig 38383 bp, 30 predicted proteins | sample M35metaG_FD_115311 | JGI IMG/M metagenome (GOLD analysis project Ga0157375, IMG submission 115311) | Miscanthus rhizosphere microbial communities from Kellogg Biological Station, Michigan, USA - M3-5 metaG | ecosystem: Host-associated > Plants > Roots > Rhizosphere > Soil | place: USA: Michigan... | reverse complement strand
TACTGTAACTACGAGCGATAATTGTGGCGGAGCAGTGACCGTAACCTGGCAAGGTGACTCGATTAGTTCGAGTAACTGCCCGGGCCAATTTGTCATCAATCGCACCTACCGAGCTACCGATCTATGCGGAAACAGCGCCTCATGCATTCAGACGATTACAGTCAACGACACAAACGCGCCTGTAATTGATTGCTCAGGAAACAGGACCAACGAGTGCGGTGTAGGTACTTTGGATTTTGACATTCCTACTGCCAGCGACAATTGCGGCACGGCTACTATCTCGATTTTAAGTACCGTAACCAATCTCCATTGCGGGAACACCTTTGTGGCTACGCGGATATGGGTGGCGACCGATGCTTGCGGCCGGACCAACACTTGCAGTCAGACCATTGCTTCAGTGGATACCACTCGGCCGACCATCATCTGCTCGGCGAACAAAACCAATACAACCGGCGGTCTGGATTTCGACACGCCTGTCGGCAGTGATTCCTGCAGCGCCGTGACGATCCAGGTTCTTAGCACGATCACTAATTTCGCTTGTAATGATCAGTTCGTCGCGACACGCACCTGGGTAGTCACCGACGCGTGCGGTAATTCCAATACTTGCAGCCAGATCATTGCCACACCCAATGCTGGCGGTCCGACCATCAGTTGCCCAGCTCCCCGAACAATTAGCTGCGCACCTGCAACGGGAGCTCCCGTCACTCTCTCGGTCAGTGTCGCTGATGCGAGCGGAGTTCCATTGGCCGTGGTTTGGACCGTGGATGGCACACCGACTCAAACCAACATCATTGCGGGTGGGACTGGGCCGACGAGCACCAATATTACGTACGAAGCTGTATTCTTACCCGGCATCCATCAAATCAGTGTCACCGTTGTGGATCCGAACGCCTGCTCTGCAAGCTGCGTGACCACGGTGACTGTTTTGGCAGGGGGCGCTCCAACCATCAATTGTCCCGCACCCTTTACTTTAAGCTGTTCGCCGCAGCCCGGCAGCGTTGGGACCGTCTCAATTCATGTGATGGATCCGGCAGGCGAGAGGATGGTAGTCGTCTGGACCTTGAACGGGACTCCGATTCAAACGAACATTGTGGCTGCCAGCAGCCCGCCCGCCTCGTCCCGCGTTGACCTGGTCGCTCTCTTCCCGGCAGGAACTAACTTTGTCACCGCCATTGTCTCCAACAGCAGTGGATGCACGGTGAGTTGCTCGACTATTGTCACCGTCGTGGGACTTGGCGATCTCTACCCGATAGCGTTAAACATTCAAACTCTGGCTGGCGTGCCGGTAGGCGGAGTGTTACGCGATATTTACAACGGCTCGCAATTTGGCAATTTCGGCTGGCTCACCTGGGCGGGAAGCCCGAGCGAACCAACCCTGGTAACAAGTCTGACGCCCCCGGGCAACAGCAGTACTTACATAAATCCCAAAAACCGGCGCGACCACGTTGTTTCTATTGGCGATTGGGTGCAAGGCAAACCCGGAGTTTCCAATAGTGACAAAGTGCGCAAGGCCCTGAACGTTCTTGAGACAATCGATATTACTGTTCCCGTATGGGATCAGGCGGTTGGCCGGGGCAATAATAGCTTGTATCATGTGGTCGCGTTTGCCCGAGTCCGGCTGCTGAACTACCAATTGCCCAATCAAAATCGTATCACCGCCCGGTTCCTGGGTTTGGTCGATTGCAGTGGAAGTGCCAACGCGAATGCAAGTGCATTTGCAAGATAGGCAGTCCACAAAGTAAAGAATTGCAGCGATTTTGCGTCGTGCCCTTCATTTTGATTTGGCACACTTCCTCCTGTAATCCTGATATGGGCAACCAATTGACCACTGACGATCTGCTTTGGAGAAAATGAGACTCTTCTGGCGTCCAAATCTTCTCGTCGGTTGCCTTTCCCTGATCAGCCTCTCGCCATCGTCACTGTCATCATTTGCCGGAGAGATTTTCAGGCCCGAAAAGCTGATCGGCATCGATGCGGCGATCAACCAGGCGATAGCCAATCAATCCTGCCCCGGCGGAGTGATTTGGCTCGAGCATGGTGAGAAAAGCTACCATAAACCTTACGGCAAACGTGCTCTCGTTCCAGCTGCCGAACCGATGACCGAAGACACGATTTTCGATTTAGCCTCTTTGACAAAAGTGGTCGCGTGCACTCCGGCGATCATGTTGCTGGTTGAATTTGGAAAGGTGGAGCTCGATAACCCCGTTCAAACTTATCTGGCTGAATTCACTGGCCAGGGCAGGGAAACGATAACCGTTCGGCAGCTCTTGACCCATACTTCCGGGTTGCGCCCGGACGTAGAAACAAAAAGCAACTGGCAAGGCCGGGAAGCGGCAATCCTCAAAGCATGTGAGGAGAAACCGCAGAGCCCGCCAGGCAGCGTATTCCGTTATAGCGATATCAATTTCCTGTTGCTTGGCGAAATCGTCCAGCGCGTCAGCAAAACTCCCCTTGAAGAATTCGTCGCGCGGAAACTGTTTCAGCCGCTGAAAATGTTTGATACTGCCTACTTGCCGGCGACTGACGAGTTTCGCCGGATTGCGCCCACGGAGGTGGTTAATGGCAAGCCATGGCGTGGAGTGGTGCACGACCCTACGGCCCGTCATATGGGTGGAGTCGCCGGCCATGCCGGCTTGTTCTCAACTGCGAACGATCTGGCCCGTTATGCCCGCATGCTGCTCAACCTGGGAGAACTCGAGGGCACTCGCATTTTCAAACCTGAAACGGTCAAACTGATGACCAGCGTGCAAACCTCCGATGCTGTCGGCGTGCGACGCGGTTTAGGCTGGGACATCGACTCGAACTACAGCGGGGCGCGGGGCGTGCATTTTCCGCTCGGTTCATACGGTCACACCGGCTGGACAGGCGCTTCAATCTGGATTGATCCTTTTTCGCATTCGTTTTTGATCTTTCTATCCAATCGTAATCATCCCAGCGAAAAGGGAAGCGTCAGTTCGCTTCGAGCCGAACTGGGGACCCTCGCGGCCGAAGCGATCGGCGATTTCAATTTTGCCGGCGTCCCCGGTGCGCTCAAGCCTCGCGCGGCCCAACTGGACGAACCCAGCACTTCTCGCCATCGAAGGCATGTGAAGGTAATCAATGGCATTGACGTTTTGGCTGGAAATAACTTCGCGCCGTTTAAGGGTAAAAGGATTGCCCTGATCACGAATCAAACCGGCCGTGACCGTGAACGAGTTTCGACGATAGATCTGCTTTACAAAGCGCAGGACGTCTCCTTGAAGGCTCTATTCAGTCCTGAACATGGGATTCGAGGCCTGGCGGACGAAACCATTGGTGACAGCACGGATGAAAAGACGGGTCTGCCGATTTTTAGCCTTTACGGTAAAACAAAGAAACCTTCTGCAGAACAACTTAAAGATCTCGATGCGCTCGTCTATGACATTCAGGATGTCGGTTGCCGCTTTTATACCTATGTATCCACAATGGGCTTGTGCCTGGAAGCCGCGGCCACGAACGGCCTGAAGTTTTTTGTCCTTGATCGTGTCAATCCAATCAACGGCGTCAGGATCGAAGGACCTATGTTAACCGAACAAACTTCATTTGTCGGATTTCATCGGCTGCCGGTGCGTTACGGTATGACCATAGGTGAGACCGCAAGGATGTTCAATGTCGAACGTGGCTACCATGCGGACCTCACGGTCATTCAACTGGAGGGCTGGTCGCGTAACATGTGGTTTGATGAAACCGGTATCCCATGGACAAATCCATCGCCCAATCTGCGCAATCCGACGGAGGCCATTTTGTATCCGGGTGTTGGCCTGCTCGAATTTGCTTTATCGGTCGGACGCGGGACTGACACTCCTTTTGAAATCATCGGGGCTCCTTACATTGAAGATGCGCGGCTGGCGAACGAACTGAATGAAGCTTCGCTGCCAGGAGTTCGCTTCGTACCGGTTCAATTCACGCCTTCTTCAAGCGTTTATCAAAATCAGCTTTGTCGTGGGGTTTACATTTTGGTGACGGACCGCGAGTTGTGCAATGTTGTCGATATTGCGCTGGTAACAGCGAAGATTCTTAATCGATGGTATCCGGCGCAGTTTGATCTGCAAAAATTGAAACCGTTGCTTCTGAACTCGGCAACATTGACCGCTATCAAAAAAGATAGTTCTTTGGCTGATATTCACGCGCTTTGGAAAGCCGATCTGGATGAATTCATGTCACGGCGTGCAAGATATCTCATTTATAAATAATTTTAGAAAGTGATCATCGAGTCCATTTTTTGCTCAAATGATCTGTAAGGTTTTAGTGGAATGGGTGACTTTAATGTAAGGTGCCAGGTGTTTTGATTTCGGAATCCTCGGCACCCATATTACAAATCTAAAGATATGTCCACGATGAAAATTGCAGCCCTCGTTGTGGTGGTCTTGCTAGCTGTAGGACTAGTGGTGATGATGAAGCAAAAGACCGAACAATCTGGAAACCTTTCAACCTTTGAACCTGAACGCATGCACGATTTCAAAAAACCTGCCGCTACAGAATTGAAAAAGAAATTGTCCTCCGAACAGTTTGCGGTCACACAACAATGCGGCACCGAACCTCCGTTCCGCAATGCGTATTGGGACAATCACAAACCGGGCATTTATGTTGATGTCGTTTCGGGGGAACCGCTGTTCAGTTCGTTAGATAAGTTTGATTCGGGAACAGGGTGGCCGAGCTTCACCCAGCCGCTGAAAGGCACGCAGGTAGTTGAAAAGAAAGACTCTGCTTTGGGTATGGTTCGCACCGAAGTCCGCTCGAAAATAGCCGACTCGCACCTGGGTCATGTTTTTGATGACGGTCCGGGGGAGAAGGGATTGCGTTACTGCATTAATTCTGCCTCGCTGAAATTCATTCCTGTGGAAGAAATGGATCAGGCAGGTTACGGTCAGTACCTTGAGCCCTTCGTCAAGGCCGGTTTCACCAAGGCTGTAACCCACGAAACGGCCATCCTTGCGGGCGGTTGCTTTTGGGGCATGGAAGAAATCATTCGCAAAATTCCCGGGGTCATTAAAACGACTGTAGGTTATAGTGGCGGCACGACCGCAAACCCCACTTACGAAGAAGTTTGCACCGGCATCACCGGCCACGCGGAGTCAATTCAAGTGGTGTTCGATCCAGCACGGCTGACTTACGAGGGGCTGCTGGATTATTTCTTTCGCATGCACGATCCCACGACCCCCAACCGCCAGCACAACGACCGCGGCACACAATATCGCTCGGCAATTTTCTACACCAGTGAAGAGCAAAAACAGAGCGCCCAGCGCGTTAAACAGCGCTGGGACAAATCGGGAAAGTTTAGTCAGCCGATTGTGACCGAGATAACTGCCGCCACGAAGTTTTACTCAGCCGAAGACTACCATCAAAAGTATCTCGTCAAGAATCCCGGCGGCTATACCTGCCATGTTTTGAGGGACTGAACTGAACCCTCCACGCAGATCCTGTAGCAATTACATGAGGCAAAAGAGTTAACAGAGAAAAGCAGAAGTTCTGAGAACTCCTTCGGCCTCTTCTGAATACTTACGGCTTATAATGACGTGTAAAGCTCATGGGTAAAGCGGTTAAACCGCGCAAGCCCAGGTTGGTTCGCCAAACAAGTGGTCCCGGTTCGAGTGTCCACGTCGGAAAGCTACGAACCATTTCTTCGAACACAATCTGGCCCTCGATCCGAGCCAGCGGAGCCCCAAAACAAAAGTGCGCGCCCCACCCAAAAGCGACATGCTTATTGTCCGATCGGGTGATGTCCAAGCGGTCCGGATCAGGAAATCGTTCCGGGTCGCGATTGGCCGCTGCCATAACGGCCATGACGGCCTGGCGTTTCCGAATCTGTTTGCCGCCCAATTCAGTGTCCTGTGGCGCCAGGCGCGCCGTATGCTGGCTCGGACTTTCGTACCGGAGCAATTCTTCGACTGCCGATGGAATCAAAGAAAGGTTGTTGCGCAGTTTCTCGAGTTGATCCGGATTGCGGACCAAAGTTAGCACTCCATTACCAATCAGATTCGTGGTGGTTTCCTGGCCGCCGACCATGGTGACAATGCAGTTGGCGATCACTTCCTCCTCAGTCAGCCGATCTCCCTGAATTTCAGCGTCGCGCAGCGAGCAGACCAAACCATCCGGTCTCAGTCGTTCCTTTCGCATTGCAGAACGGAAATAGGAGGTCAGCTCCTCTGTGCTCTTCAAAATGCGGGAGGTATGATCGGGGTTATGCTGAAAGTTCCCCAGCATTTCCGCAAAATCCTGCGACCAGGATTTCAACTGGCGATGGTCCTCGACCGGCACACCCAACATTTCGGCCGTTACGATAGCTGGCAGCGGCTCTGTGAGGTCAGCAATCAGTTCCATTCGGCCATTGGCCGCCAGGTTCCCCAAAAGACTTTTTGTAATATCGCGGATGTGGGAACGGAGTGCTTCGACCCGGCCGGCAGTAAAGGCAGCGGAGGCCAGGCTCCGAATTCGAGTGTGCGCAGGCGGGTCAAGAAAAAGCATCTGTTTGACCATTACCTTGGCAATGGGATTGAGCTGCGAAAGGCCTATGGATGTGAGTTGTTCCGGGGAAGGCGTTCGTTCCGCTGAAAACTCTTTCAGCACACGCACCACGTCGGGATATCGAGTCACTACCCAGGAGTGAAGAAAAGGATCCCAATGGACTGGAGCTTCATTGCGCAGGCGGTGGTAAAGCGGGTACGGATTCGCCAGAACCTCCGGATCCAGCAAGTGAAACAGGCTGAGGGGTGACGCGGCTTTGTCCCGTTCAGTGGGCGCGGGATCAGTTGTTGTCGTCATGAAGCGGATAAGACGAGCGCCGTGTGTTTAAATCGAGAAGGCGTTCGGCTTGAGCATCCGTTATACCTTCCAATTTAGCAAGCAGCAGCCGGTCAATCTCGGCGGAAAGCCCGGAGACAGTAGGAGCTTCGAAAATGGTGCGCAAAGGCAGGTCCACCCCGAAGGCGTCCCGCAGTCTGGAAATAAGTTGCGTGCCCAACAACGAATGTCCGCCCAGCGAGAAAAAATTCGCCCGAACATCCACCTTTTTAACCCCCAACAGTGGCGCAAGCATTCCCGCCACCGATTTCTCGAGCTCAGTCTCCGGATCCGTGGAATGATCATCACTCAGAACGTTGTTTTCATTGGCCGGAGGCAGCGCGGCTCGGTCCACCTTTCCGTTTGCTGTTAAAGGCAAACTATCGAGGCTCATAAAAGCTGCTGGCACCATGTAATCGGGTAGTCTCGAGGCGAGGAAATCGCGCAATTGACTCACAGTCAAGCGGTCCGAATTGCTGTAAACAAAATAGGCTACAAGGCGGCAGTCTCCGCCGTTCAGGTTTTGCGCAACTACTGTGCTCGCCGCAATCGCCGGATGCGCATCGAGTGCCACGACAATCTCGTGTGGTTCGATCCGGAAACCTCTTATCTTAATCTGCTCATCAAGGCGTCCGAGGAAGCCGAGTTGCCCATCTGGCAGTGATTGCACCATATCCCCGGTTTTGAAGAGGGAGCCAGAGTCGCCGAACGGATTAGCAATGAATCTGTCTGCCGTCAAATCCGGCCGGTTCCGATAGCCGCGCGCCACTCCAGGCCCACCGATATAAAGCTCTCCAGGCGTTCCAGCCGGGACTGGACGAAGTGACGAATCGAGTATGTGAAGGCGAGCGTTAGGAATCGGACGCCCAATCGGCGGCAAACGGTCGTTCGAGTTGCTCGGCGGCACGATACAGGACGTTGCTACCACTGCGCATTCAGTGGGGCCATAATTATTGAAAACTGTGAACGGCAGATTGGCCGGGGGGAAACGATGAAGAACATCCCCGCCGGTCAGGAGCGCCCGCAAGGCAGTTTTTGACGGCCAGGGAATTGACAGCAGCCTTTCGGTCATTGGCGTAGGAACAAAACTAATGGTGATGCTTTGCGCAAGCAGCCAATCGCGCAGCGCTTCCGGATCGTTCAGCACCTCGTCTGTCGGCAAATGCACGCTTGCCCCGGCAGTGAGGTAGGGCCAAATCTCCCACACCGCCGCATCAAAGCTTACCCTCGCCAATTGGGTCGCCCGATCTTCTGGAGTGATCTGAAAAGCACTTTGATGCCAATTCACCAGGTTCGACAGGCCCGCGTGTGTTATCTCAACGCCTTTGGGCTGACCGGTTGAACCGGAGGTATAAATGACATAGGCCAGGCTTGCTGGGGAAATCTTAGTTATCCTTTTAGACGAACCGTCTGGAGGTTTCAGCATGCGTCCAGAGTCGTCCAGTCGTACTATTTGGCGGGTTGGATTCGAAGACTCAAAAGTCATTTGCGCTGTGGTGATCACGATTTGAGCTTGCGCATCATCAAGCTGAAAAATCAGGCGCTGGGCAGGATCGTTAGGATTGATTGGCAGGTAAGCCCCCCCAGCCTTAAGCACCCCTAGAGCTCCAATGATCATCGCTGGTGTACGGTCCACACACAAACCCACCACCATGTCTGGTTCTACACCTAATCGGACCAAACAGTTGGCCAATTGGTCGGCGCGAGCATTCAACTGCTGATAAGTCAGATTTCCAAAGCTCGAGGCCAGAGCAATTGCTTCAGGTCTTGTTTCCGCCTGAGAAGTTACCCTTTCAACAACTGATTTTTCTTCCTCGCAAAAACTGTTAAGGATCTTTTCCTGGAGGTGGGTCCCATTCATAGTCACATGTGGTCACTCAATCGGGTGTCCGCTTTATGTTCTTCTACGCTTTATTATGCGACTTTTAGAATCAGTCGTTATGGGGTCTTTAACCCCGTTCGCGGCGCGCTCTTCCAGTAGCACTGACAATTGTGCGATCGTTGGCGTCTGGAAAACCTGTGAAAAAGGGAGTTCGATTTGAAATACGTTGCGTATGCGTGAGATCACCTGAGTCAGGCGCAACGAATGTCCTCCTAATTCAAAAAAATTGTCATTAATCCCCACCTTGGGAAGTTCCAGCACCTCGCACCAGATCAACGCCAATTTTTCCTCGATCTTGCTGGCAGGAGCAACCATTTGCTCGGGCAGAGAAGTGCGCGATGCCGCCGGAGCGGGAAGCGCCCGTCGGTCTATCTTTCCGCTGATGGTCAGAGGAAATGTCTCCAGAGGCACGAAAACTGACGGGATCGCATAATCCGGCAGTTTCTGCTCCAAAAACGAGCGCAGATGGTTAACCGCAACGGCTCTCGGCTCGGGCACGAAATAGGCCACCAACTGCGGGCTGCCCTTTGAATCCTCGCGCAAGCTCACGACCGCCCGCTGGATTGCCGGGTGCGTGGCAAGGATTGTCTCGATTTCCCCGAGTTCAATCCGGTGTCCTCGAATTTTTACCTGATGGTCGAGCCGTCCCAGGAACTGAAGATTGCCATCGGACAAGCATCTGACTCGATCTCCTGTGCGATAAACACGCGCCCCAGGCTGGGGGTCAAACGGATTGGGAATGAATTTCTCACGGGTCAGTTCTGGCCGGTTCAAATAGCCTCGAGCCAGGCCGTCGCCTCCGATGTGGAGCTCACCTGCGATCCCCACTGGCACCGGTCGCAAGCGGTCATCCAACACATAAACTTGAGTGTTGGCGATAGGTTTGCCGATGGTGATGGGCTCTGGACTCGGTCCGACTTTGCTCAAGGTGGACCAAATCGTCGTTTCCGTTGGTCCATAGAGGTTCCACAGTGCGGCGCCGCGCTCAAGCAACCGGTCAGCCATTTGGCGTGACAAACTTTCACCACCGCAAAGCATTCTCAACCGCTTGTTGCCGCGCCAACCCGTTTCCAACAGGAGATTCCAGGTCGCAGGAGTGGCTTGCATCACTGTAGCACCGGACTTTTCAATCAAATCCGCCATGCGGAAGCCATCCCGGATCGTTTCCTCATCTGCGAGGACGACCCGCGCACCGACACTCAGGGGCAGGAAGATTTCCAGACCGCAGATATCAAAGGAGAGCGAAGTAATTGAGACGACCACATCCTGGTCCGTCAAACCTGGCTGTCGGCGCATCGACTCAAGAAAATTGACGACGGCTCGATGTGGGATTTGCACTCCTTTAGGGATCCCAGTCGAGCCGGAGGTATAAATGACGTACGCCAGGCTTTCCGATGTGCCATTGCTGTCGAGATTATCCTCCTGTTCACGAGAAATCTGCTCTCGATCCTTGTCCAGGCAAACCGGGCTCACGGTGTCCAATTCGAGAATCTCCAGCCAGCGTTGCTGGGTTACCAGGGCGCGCATTTTTGCGTCTCCAGCTATGAGTCGAATTCGTTCGAGGGCGCGAGATGGCTCCAACGGAACGTAGGCCGCGCCGGTTTTGAGGATCGCCAGTAACGCTACCACCATTTCGGCTGAACGGTCGAGGCATATACCAACCAGGGTTTCGGGCTCGACGCCTTTCGTCTGCAAGTGCCGAGCTAATTGATTAGATCGCCGATTGAGCTGGTCATAGGTAAGTAGCTCATCTCCAAAAACGGCCGCAATTGCCTCTGGTTGTTTTTTGACTATATCGAGGAACAGTTCATGCACGCACTTATCTCTCGGGTATTCCGCGTTTGTCCCGTTCCAGGCTGACAAAAGCTGCTGGCGTTCCTCCGCCGTTAGCAGTGGCAACTCGGATATCCGCTGATTAGGATTTGCAACGATGGCCTGAAGTAATTGTTGGTAATGACCCAGCATCCTTAGAATCGTTGGCTGCTCAAACAGGTTGGAATTATATTCTACCCAACATTTCAGTGGGCCTTCGCTCTCAAGGATCGTAAGCGTAAGGTCAAACTTTGCCGTGCCGGTTTCTGCCCGGATGGGTGTGGTTTGGACATCCGGCAATAAGAAATTCCGAGCCAATTCATCCTGAAGCGCGAACATGACTTGAACGAGTGGCAAGTAACTCGCGCTTCGTTCCGGCCGCAATTCTTTGACTAAATGGTCGAAAGAAACATCCTGGTGAGCCAATGCCTCAATAACCCCATTACGGACGCGATGTACCAGTTCGCGAAAAACAGGATCGCCTTGAAGGCTGGTGCGCAGGACGAGTGTGTTGACAAAGTTTCCAATCAATCTTTCAAACTCCACCCGCGTCCGGCCGGCGGTGGGTGAGCCGACCAGCACATCCTCCTCACCCGTGTAGCGATGAAGCAGAGTTTGAAAGGCGGCCAACAATGTCATGTATAAGGTCACCCCTTCGCGTTTGCTTAAATCATCCAACTGCGCGCTTAACCCAGCGGGCAGTGTGAAATATTCCGACGCTCCCTCAAAGGTTTGCACTGGAGGACGGGCATGATCGAAAGGCAAATTTAAAACGCCCGGGGCTCGGGCAAGTTTTTGCCGCCAATAGGCGAGATGAGTCTCGATATTTTTTGGAGAAAAGAACTTTTGTTGCCAGGCGGCGAAGTCTGCGTACTGAATTGGCAGATTTGGCAGGCTTACGGGCCGCTGCAGGAGAGATGCTTCGTATAGCTCCTTCAGTTCACGACAGACTACACGCCAGGACCAGATATCGGACGCGAGATGATGCATGACGATTACCAATATCCATTCCTGGTCGCCGGTCCGCAGCAAGAGGGACCGTATCATCAAATCTTTCTCCAGATTGAAAGGGCGTTGCACCTCGTCTTCCACCAGCCTTTTCGCTTCAGCTTCGCGCGCAACAGCAGGCAACTCCCGTAAATCCAAAACGTGCATCTTCACGGCAGTTGGAGGAGCGAGCAGTTGGACTGGGTTCGGATCACCAAGAAAGTGTGATCGCAGGATTTCGTGCCGACACACGATTGTGTCAAAAGCGCTCTGCAAAGCGTCCGTGTTCAGATTCCCTAATAATCGCAAGGGAATCGGAATATTATACAAGGCGCTTTTCGGCTTTATTTGATTGAAAAACCAGAGCTGTCGCTGGCCAAAAGAAAGCGGAGCCGAAGCGGGATCGGGGCGGCGAGGGATACCGCGGACACTGCCCTCTGAATTGTTTGCCGGTTGCCCGCGGCGCCACTGCTCAATTAAAGCGCGTTTTGCGCTTGAGAGTTCAGATTCCGGTTTCAAAAACAAATCTCAAATCGGCTTCTAGATCAGTGTCCAAGAGGCGAAACTATTCTTTTCAATTTACGCCGAACAAACCTGGATACGTCAAACCGTTAGGTATAGAAAACTTTATTGTACCCCGCGATAGGATCGCCAGTAGCAGAAGGCCCCAGATCCTTGAACCAAAGCAGATTTCCCGTTCACCTCGCCGTCACAAATCCCATTGGATCAAATTTTGCTTTTTCTCGTTGACAAAAACGCGCGCAACGCAGGATGATGTAAGGCATTAAGCTGTGAGTCACAAAAACGAAATCAGGCCTCCAATGAAAAGTGACAGCTCCGGCGATTGTTCCGCCTCTGCCTCGTTCCGTAGCAATGACGATTCGTCCAAGCTGTTGTCCTTGTTAGCGCTCGCTGCCGGGGCGGTGGCGATGCCGCAATCCAGCAATGCGGACGTTGTATATACTGACCTGGGCACTAATTTCGTCACTATCGGCCCTGGCGGTGTGGCTTCGTTTTTGATAGATAACCTTCCGGGGACAGCCAAAATAGGGTTCGAAGCCCATGCGCCCACTGCTTCTTCCCGGGTGGTCACCGGCGGGCAAAAAGCCGGCTATGTGCGGATGAAAACGGATGCTCAATCCTTTGTGGTACCGACGCCCGCAGGGCCAACCTGGAACCAGATTCCCGGGGTTTCCTCCGTGAACGGGGTGATTGGGAAGGCTTATGGTAACATTCGTAAGCCAAATAGTTTCATTCATCTCTATTTGCCATTCAAATTCGGAAACGGCCCGGCACCCGGAAACCAGGTGTACTACGGCTGGATTGATGCCAGCCTGAGTAATCCACTGAGCGGGTCGAGCCCGGATGTGACAATTTTCAGTTACGCATTCGATAATACTGGAGCCACGATCCCCATGGGGGCAATTCCTGAACCAGCACCCGTAGGCCTGCTGGCTCTGGGGGCTTTGACTTTTGGCGCCAAAGGTCTTCGTGCGTGGCGTCGGAACCGGCCTGCAGTCAAAAAGGCCTAAGAAGTTTCGTCTCCGCTCCCTGCTGCAGTGCTGCGTCTTGTCATCGCAATTGACAGCCTCTCAGGTTAATTCCCAGATTGTTCAATCATTGGCCGAATGAATCGTGTATTGCTTATTGGATGGGATGCGGCGGATTGGAAGGTGATCAAACCACTGCTATATGCGGGGCAGATGCCCCACTTGGCTTCGTTGGTGGCCGGCGGGGTTCATGGCAACCTTGCCACGATTTATCCCCCGTTGAGTCCGATGCTTTGGACTTCAATCGCAACTGGCAAAAGGGCTTATAAACATGGCATTCACGGATTCTCCGAGCCCTTGCCCGATGGCTCAGGCGTGCGCCCGATTACGCTCCTTTCCCGAAAAAGCAAAGCGATTTGGAATATTCTGAATCAAAATGGGCGTCACTCGATTGTAGTGGGCTGGTGGCCATCACATCCGGCCGAGCCCATTAACGGGGTGATGGTCTCGAACCATTTTCAAGTACCAGTTGGCCAGCCAGGAGATATGCCGCCATTGCCTCCCGGCACGGTTCATCCGCCCTCTCTTGCGTCCTCCCTGGCGGAACTACGTGTCAACCCGATGGAATTGGACGGCGAGTTTCTCCGCCTGTTCGTGCCCGATCACGTTCAAGTGGATCAGGATAAGGATAGACGCCTGCATACCCTGGGAACGATCATAGCCGAAACCATGTCTGTGCACGCCGTGGCGACTGAGTTGCTAACTACTCAAGCATGGGATTTCGCCGCATTATATTACAGCGGTATCGATCATTTCGGACACGCCTTCATGCGCTATCACCCACCCCAACTGCCCTGGGTGACCGATAGCGATTTTGCCATTTACCAAAACGTGGTCGCCAATGCTTACCGCTACCACGACGCAATGCTTGGTGCTTTGCTGAATTTTTCGGATGAGAACACGACCGTAATTCTGTTGAGCGATCATGGATTTCACCCCGATCATTTAAGGCCTGGTTACATTCCAGCCGAGCCCGCCGGACCGGCCGTCGAGCACCGGCATTTTGGGATGATTTGCCTGAAAGGACCCGGCCTGCTCACTAATGAGCGTCTCTATGGCGCCAGTCTGCTGGATATTTGTCCAACCATTCTTACGCTCTTTGGTTTGCCGCCAGGCAAAGATATGGATGGCCAGGTGTTGGTGACCGCTTTCAAAGATCCTCCTATAATCGAGCCGATCGAAAGCTGGGATCGGCTTCCCGGCGATTCCGGAACTCTTCCGCCGGATGCGCGAGTGGACTCGGTCGCCTCGGCACAGGCTTTCAAACAACTTGTGGACCTCGGTTACGTTGCTCCGCCCGGGGCCAATGCACAGGAGGAAATCCAGGAGACCTTGCGAGAACTCAAATATAATCTCGCTCGAGCTTATCGAGACGGGAACTGTTGCGGAGAAGCCGCCGCCCTAGCGCACGAGTTGTGGACGGCCTGGCCTAAGGAACATCGTTTCGGAATCCTGCTGCTGGATTGCCTCGAAGCGCTTGGGCAAGTGGCGCGCCGCCGAACGGTACTCGAGGAACTGGGCCGTCGCATTGAACGGTATCAGGCCGAGGCAGCGGCTCAATTGGCTGTGCGTGAAAAGGAACGCAGTACTGCGCAGCAACCCGGGGAACTTGGTCGTCATCCAGAACAGGAAGGGCGTTTTCATTTTGAAGAACGCCAATTACGAGAATTGGCAAACGGCCGTCCGTTGCTCATTGAGTGGTTTCACGTCAGCCAGGCGCTGCTCGAGAAGCGGCCCGCCGAGGCCCGTCACTGGATGGAAAAACTCGCGCAGTCCGGAAAATCAAGCGATGCATTGAATCAGCGGATCGCGGGTGCGCTGGCAGAACTGGGAGATTTTGATAAGGCTCGTGAACTGCTTGAGAAGATTCTCGAATCCGATCCGGAAAACACAAACGTACACTCTCGGCTTGCGACAATGCATTTCAAAGCGGGCCGTTTCGAAAGTGCTATTGCCTCGGCCAGTGAGTCGCTGAGCTTGCTTTACTTCCAGCCCGGAATACACGCGCTATTAGGGCGCGCGCTCATGAAGACTGCTCGGTTTGCCGAGGCGGAGCAGGAGTTCCGGGTAGCGGTGGCGCAAAGTCCGCTAAACCAGGCGGCACATGCATGGCTTGGCCAGCTATATCGTCAGCACCTCGACCGGCCGGCTGAAGCATTTGCTCATGAAGGCCGCGCAGTTTCAATTCGCAATGAACAAGCTGGTCGCTTGCAAATGTCCAGCGGCGCTATCAACCCGCTTGCCCATCCGGAAGAAATCGACCGTCCAGTAATCGATGATTTCCCCATCTTTCTTTCCGGTAAAGCAGAACCCTTCGGCCCTGAAATTAAGGCAAATCAAATCATTACAATTGTGTCCGGGCTTCCCCGCAGCGGCACCTCGATGATGATGCAACTTCTCACCGCCGCTGGCCGCGAACCATTGACCGATTCCAAACGAGTCGCGGATGAGGACAATCCGATGGGTTACTTTGAATTTGAGAAGGCGATCAGATTGGCAACGGATGTTTCCTGGATCCCACAGGCGCGCGGAAAGGTGGTTAAAATCGTGGCGCAGTTGCTCTCCTTTCTTCCCCTTGGCGAGCATTACCAGGTTATTTTCATGCAGCGCAATTTGAGCGAAGTTGTCGCGTCGCAAAATGCGATGCTCACTCGGCGGAGGCTTCGCGGGGCTGATCTGAATGAGGAGCAACTGCAACAAACCTACATCGAGCACTTAAAGCGCGTGCGAACTGAGCTCCAAAGGAGACCCGAAATCCGCGCCTTGGTTGTCAATTATAGCGAGCTTCTAGCCGAACCGGAAGATGGGGTGAGCTGCATTGGCGCATTTATCGGAGAACCATTTGACAGCGAAAAAGCGATTGCCAGCATTCGTCCGCAGCTACGCCGCCAAAAGAATTAAGCCGGTCCGGTGCCCGGAGTTATTCAATACCTTGCTTTTTGGCCCACGCAGCAAGCGACGTGGATTCGCTGACGTTTGAGATGCCTGTTTTTTGAGCGATAGCGACGAACTGCTTGACCAGGTTTGTGCGTGCCTCGCCGGTTACGCGCTCGTTGGCGATTTTCACATACCATACCGGTAATTCCGCAACCTGCACTCGGAAGCGAACCTCATCGCTTTCCGCCATAGCCTCCGCTTCGGTTAGGATTTTCTCGCCGCCATTCATCACATCTTCGCTCAGGTAGGGCGACTTCGGTCGATCAAAGATGTGACAATGCAGGCCTTGCTCGCGGACGGGCCGGTGAATGGCGTTGATGTACTCGAGGATTTTTGGTCCGGCTTTGCCGTAATATGCGGCCACAAACTCGTTGATATGCTTTTGAACATCGGTCTCTGGATTCCAAAGCAGCTTGGCCAGAACATAGGCGCGTAAAGGTCCCATCTCCCCGTTCCCTCCGCCCGAGTAATTGCCTTGCTCGAAAAGACTTTTAACACCGTGTTTGACAAAGAAGCGAACGTTGGCCTGCAACGAATCGAAATTGGGAAAAGGCTGTTGATAATGACCAAAGTCCGTCGTGTAGTCCCAAACGTAGAGAAGCGGCGCTACCGGCCCCCATGCGATGATATCGTCGCGAAAACGCTGATTTTTATCGGATGGACAAGTCTCCAGTGGATGGGAGAAACAACATTCAATCGAGCAAAGACGCACGATGACATTCCGGCGAGGTCGAATGGTCTTTGGCGGTTTGCGAGTGTACTGGTAAGCCAGGGTGTCGATTCGTATGTTTGGATAATCCTGCTCGATTGCCTCAGCGACGGCATTGACGAATTTAAGCAGGGAAGCCGCCGGACTGCCTTCCGCATCGTCCAGCTCTTTGCACTGGTCACAGTGGCAATTGTTGATCGTGTCATTTTGCGAGACGGAAATGACCGTGGCATCCGGGTGCTCCTTGAGCCATTGCCGCACCCGGTCGATGGAAATCTTGAGGACGTCAGGATTGGAAAGACAACGCTGGACATAGCCGCTTTTGCGTTTGCCATTGATCAGCGGAAAATATTCCGGATGTTTTTCGTAGAGGTTTTGCGGCACGAGCGCGTCGAAACTGTGCACAAACGGATAATAGACGGTGAACGGGCCACCATGTTTGGCAGTGAGACTGTAATGTTGTCCATTGAGACGGTGGCGCGCCGCAAAATCCGCGTTGCGCATCATTTCGCGCCAGTAAACATCACGATTTTGCAGAATGGGAATGCGTGTTTCATTTAGTTTCGGTAAAACCAAGCGGTCAAGTCTGGGCACGTGTTCCAACTCGGGGGTGAACCAGCGCACACCCAGTTTTTCTTCAAGCAGCGTGTAGACGCCATTTAATGTCCCGCGCGGCTGGCCGCCAGCGATGATCAAACGGTTACCGTCGGTTCGCAGAACGAATCCATCGGGTCCAAGCTTCGAGAGGTCGATTTTTAGTTTGCCCAGGTGGCGATTATCACCCAGGAGGATTTCGTTCCCTGTGACCGAGTCGGAATCAGTCACGATCGGCAGCTTAACGCCAGATATTTTTTCAATGTAACGTTCAAGCTCTTCGGCTGCATAATGCTCGGAGGGGAGAGCCTTGACCGGCAGAACGAGCTTGTAGCGACTTGCTCCTTTGTTCGCTATCGTGAGGTCAGCCCAGGCTCGGCCGACACAAAGAAAGAGCGGTAAAAAAATAATGACTAGAGTCTTCCTCTCAAAATAGTTTATCCGTGTCCACAAACAGGTTCTGCTTGTCATGGCGGTTATTTGGCCAATGCTCGCTGGAAATGCAATCCTGGAGTGGGCGCAAATCCGGCAGCAATGCCTTCTAAGCAAAATGGCAGGCTGCCCAATGACCCGTTGTGACCTGGCGCAAGGCCGGGACCTCGGTTTTGCATCGTGGGAATTGCGCCATCGGACAGCGGGGATGAAACGGACAGCCTGATGGTGGATGAATTGGCGAAGGCACATCGCCCGGCAGCACAATCCGTTTCCGTTTGGAATCCGGATCGATCACCGGAATAGCGGCAATTAGCGCTTGCGTGTAGGGATGGCGCGCGTTGCGGGCGATTGCCTTAGCCTCGGCCAACTCCACAATTTTGCCGAGATACATCACCATCACTCGATGGCTCATGTGTTCGACCACCGCCAGATCGTGCGCAATGAACAAATAGGCGAGACCCGCGGTTTGCTGGAGAGTTTTGAGGAGATTAATAATTTGCGCCTGCACGGACACATCCAGCGCGCTGACTGGTTCGTCGCAAACGATCAGCTTCGGCTCCACGGCCAACGCTCGCGCGATACCAATCCGTTGCCGCTGGCCGCCGCTGAATTCGTCCGGGAAACGCTGAGCGTGCGCAGGCTCCAATCCCACCGCGGCTAACAATTCGCTGATGCGTGCGTGAGTGGCTGGTTCCTTTGCCAACAGAGGATGAATCTCAATTGCTTCCCCGATGCTTTCTCCGGCAGTCATCCTGGGATTGAGCGAGCCATACGGATCCTGAAATATCATTTGGAAACCCCGGCGACGCGCGCGTAGTTGTTTCCGGGACAGCCGCGCGAGGTCAGAGCCTTCGAAGTTGATACTGCCCGAAGTTGGTTCGAGCAGCCGGACAACAGTCCGCCCCAGGGTCGTCTTGCCGCAGCCGCTTTCTCCCACGAGGCCGAGGGTTTCGCCTGCCTCGATGGTAAAGCTCACATCTTCAACCGCCTTAATAAAATGTCGTGAGCGGCGGAAAAGGCCATACCGCACGGGGAAGTGAACTTTTAAATTCGCAACTTCGAGCAACGTCATGGGTTTGGTTCCGCATAAAGGCACCTCACCCATCGTTCCTTTTCGATTTCAACCAACTCAGGCATGGTCGTCGCGCACTTGGGCCGCGCCGAGGGACAGCGGGGGTAAAACCGGCAGCCAGGCGGAAAAGCGCCAAGGCTCGGGACCGTGCCAGGAATTGAGGTGAGCCGTTGCTGGCCGTCTGTTAATTTCGGAACAGAACCAATCAGCGCTTTCGTATAAGGATGCAGCGGACGCCGCAACATTTCGCGCGCTTGCGCCAGCTCAACGATTTGTCCGGCGTACATCACTGCGACACGATCCGCCATATCTCCCACGATCCCGAGATTGTGCGTGATCAGCAGAATTGCCATCCCAAGTTCATTTCTTAAATGTTTTAATAGATCGAGGATCTGCGCCTGGATAGTGACGTCAAGTGCCGTCGTCGGTTCGTCTGCGACAAGCAACCTGGGTTGGGCAGCCAGGGCCATTGCAATCATGACCCGTTGCTGCATGCCTCCCGACATTTCAAAAGGATAATTTGCCATGCGCAATTCCGGGTCAGGCAGGCCAACCAATGCCAGCAGCCGCAGCACCTCCTCTCGCGTGGCATCTTTTGGCCGGTGCAGCTTAAGCATTTCCTTGATCTGGCTGCCGATTTGAAAGACGGGGTTTAACGAAGCGCCTGGCTCTTGAAATACATAGCTCACCATGGCACCTCGGATGCCGCGCAACTCCGAATTCGACATTTTAAGCACATCCCTTTTATCCAGCAGAATCTCACCGGCGGGATAATGGGCTGGCGGAGAAGGAATGAGTCGCGCGATTGAGAGCGCTGTAACACTCTTTCCGCAACCACTCTCCCCCACCAGGCAAACTGTCTCACCAGCATCCATGGTGAGCGACACGTCATCAATCGCCCGAAGCCGCGCGCCGTTCGAAAAAAAATCGACCTTCAGATTTTTAATCTCAAGCAGCGGCATTTGGTGGATCATTGAGCAGTACGGTCAGGGCTTCCGTGCCGTAATGATGCTCCGATCGGCTACTGTGGGAGAATACTGCACGTTTTCGAAGCCGGCATTTTTCAGCAGGTCTTCCATTTCTTTCTCCGAGTAACATTTTCCTTCCGTAATGTTCATCAGGAGCGCCGAATAGGCTGCCACAGGCAAGGGGCCTGTTTTAGCTGCGTTGATGTGAGCATCGTGCACGACCAACAGACCGCCGGCTGGCAAGGCAGCAAACGATTTTCCAAGCAGTTCGCTCACCCGCGGCGTGTCCCAGTCGTGCAGAACATTCGAGTAGAGGTGAATATCACAATCTGTCGGAAGAGGATCGCTGAACATATTTCCGGTATGCACGGAAACCCGATCGGCAAACCCGCGGTTTGCCACGCTGTTGCGGCTGATACGGTCCACGGGCGGCCGCTCTAAAATCGTGGCGCCCAACTGAGGATTCCGGGCCGCAAGCGCGCAGGCATAAACTCCCGAACCGCCGGCAATATCAAGCGCGTGATGATGCTCGCTTAAATCGAGCTGTGCGGCCATGGCTGGCGCCAGGAAAACGCCTCGGCAATCCATTGCCGCGGTGAATTGTCGAGCGAATGTTTCTTCTTCCATCGCTTTGGCCCATTCCTGCTCATTTTTTAAGCTGCCCCAATTCGCAGGTTTGCCCGTGCGCAGGACTGTGATCATGTCCCGGCAGACCGGACGCTCCTTCAAAGAAGCGAAATAGGGTTCGATGTTCCAAATGGAAGTCTTAACCAAATGTTCCCGTGCCAGCGCCGTCAGGTGGAAAATCCCTGGCCTGCCTTCGAGCAGGCCCATGGCCGTAAAGAGAGTCAGCATGACGTCTGCGGGCCGCTGCTGGAGTCCTAGCGAACTGCAAATCGTTTCAACGTCGGACGGATTTTCGCCAAGCCAGGTGAAGAAGTCCAAATGGGCCACCGCGGCGGCGAGCAGATCTGCTGCGTAAATCCCATCACGGTACCGATAGATGGAAGTGGGGTCAGTAGCGGGTTGAGTAAGAAAGTCGAATGCGGTAGTCACCCCCGCAGGTTAAACGGTTTCAGAAATCAGGGAAAGTGATTGTGTGCTCCGGGATCCCTGGTGCGGATCCGCGGGAATATGCCAGGTCAGCAGTTCCAGGGCTTTGGGCAAATGCGCCTGGTGCTCGATTTGGAAGCTGACCCAATTGGAACAAGGCAATACGTGATGCGGGCGCACACCGCCATCAACAAGCAACTTACTCGCCGCTTGCCGACCGACACAGGCATCCAGCAAACCGTTCCCATGAAGATGGCCGAGTTCCCGCCCCAGTCTATCGATGAACTCTACACCTCCAAATCGGTGAATTCTGAGGCGAACACCGGGAAGCCGCAGCGCTTCCGTTTCGCATTTCTCCATTGCCGTCAGCCGAGACCGGCGAAAGATCCATGTGCCCGTAAGCAGCAACGTATCAAAAAGCTGGGGAAATCCCGGTACCCGCGCGGCCCAGCGGAAATAACGCACAACAAAATAGAACATGTAACGTCGCCTAAGTTTACCGAGATTGTTCGGCTCGACGCCGAATGTCGTCCATCACACGCATATGAACTGATCGGAAAATGTGCTGAACCCAGGCGTCAAAATACCATAGGGGTCGCACGTGCAGCGTGTACCATGTGCTCCCAATCAATGTTGTGGTTCCGTCGGAGTTACTATGCAGGAGAAATCGTCCGCGATGCGGCGTAAGATGGCCGACGAGCTCCGGATCGGGAGGCGACTCAACGATGTCGAAAGTGAGTTTTGTTGGCGGCACGAACTCGACTACTTTTTCTTTGAATATCGCGCCCTTGCTAAATACGCATTCGCGCGACGCATTCACAAAATCCCCTTCCGAAGTTGTTGCGACTGGGTAAGGTAATCCAAGCCGAAAGAGCCAGAAACGTGGAGGCGATGGAATCTCAGGGAAAGCCGTGACTTGCGGCCACACCTTCGCGATTGGAGCCTGGATTAATATTTCATCAGTTATGACACTCTCCTTGGGGGCGCGGGTAAGCGGTTCCCCGAGATACCCAATAGCAGCAAAGGCAGAAGGCTCACATGCAAACGGGTAGGGTAAGCCTTGAACAAAATCCTGCCCAGCATGGCGCCGGTCAACAGGGAAACAAAAAAAAGAGGAGACAATATCACGAGGCAAATGATGCCTTCACGGAAAACAAGAGCACCACCGAGCAAGGCGAGCAAAGTCATGTAGAGTGTGTTCACACAAATGACTCCGATGGTTGGTTTTAGTTTCCTCCAAACGTAAGTGGCGACTAATCCTCCGAGCAATGGTGCAAGAAAGAAGCTCGGCAGGCCTACCAAACCAAATGCGTTCGACCTGCTTAAGAGGAGCGCTCCCCCTCCATAGAGCAAAACTATGCTTGCATCTCCGATCAATATCCCTGCAAGCCAGACGTGCGGCAGGGAAGGAGGTACCGGGCTGGGTTGCTCTGTCGGGTCAGTATCAATCATTGCACCTTTTTGTTTCCTCCTTTCAGAAATGAAAAGTCAAATGATTTTCGCCCATCACGATACCAATAGATCGAAGTCGGGTCAGTAGCGGGTTGGTTAGAAAGTCGAATGCTGTCACCCCCGCAGGTTAAACGGTTTCAGCCGAAAGCAAATTGGAAATCAGAGAAAGTGACTTTGTCCTCGCAAAATTATCACAAAGTCCAGAGCTTTCCAATATTGACCTGCCATCAATCGCTTCCTAAGCTCCCCGCTCTTTTATGAAGATTCTAGTCTGTGACCCCGTTTCTCCTAAAGGCATTGCTATGTTGCAGCAACGCCCGGAGTTTGAGATCACAGTGCTGCCCGAACGGCTCGGCGAAGCCGAGTTGATAACCAGGGTTCAGGATGTTGTGGCACTGGTTGTCCGGTCGGAAACCAAGGTAACGAAAAAACTAATCGAAGCCGCTCCTCAATTACGCGTGGTGGGCCGTGCTGGGGTTGGCGTGGATAACGTAGATGTCGAAGCCGCCACGCAGCGTGGTGTTGTCGTCATGAACACTCCGGGCGGCAATACCATTTCAACCGCCGAGTTGTCGTTTGCGATGCTGCTGGCGCTGGCGCGAAAACTTCCACAGGCCCATGCCACGATGGCCGCCGGCAAATGGGACCGCAAACAGTTTCAAGGCGTGGAGCTTTGCGGAAAGACGCTCGGCGTGCTTGGTTTGGGCCGCATTGGCAGCGAAGTTGCCAAACGCGCCTTGTCTTTTGGCATGCGCGTGCTTGGCTATGATCCCTTTCTGACGGAGGCTCGAGCCCAGGCATTAGGCATTGAGTTGGCCTCCGACCTTGATGCTGTGTACCGTGATGCTGATTTCATCACGGTTCATATGCCGGTAACGGAGCAAACGCGTGGAATGCTCCACAGCTCAGCCTTTGCCAGAATGAAGCCGAAGGTTCGCCTGGTCAATTGCGCGCGTGGGGAAATCATTGTAGAAAAAGATCTATTGGCCGCGCTCGATTCTGGCAAGGTCGCGGCCGCTGCATTGGACGTTTTTGCAACCGAACCGTTGCCGCCCGATCACCCCTTTCGCAACCATCCGGGGATTACATTAACACCGCATTTGGGTGCCAGCACAGCCGAAGCCCAGGAAAAATGCGGGATCGAAGTGGCTGAAGTGATAGCTGCCTACTTGCTTACCGGGGAAGTGCGAAATGCTGTCAACCTGCCCTATCTGGACGCGGGAACTTACGAACAGGTTCGGCCTTACCTGGTCCTGGGTGAGAAACTTGGCAAACTTCTGGCCCAGCTAGCTCCGCCCCAAGTGGACCGCTTGCACATCACTTACGGTGGCAAAGCGCAAGAGCTGCCGAATATCGATCCGATTACGCGCAGCATTCTTATGGGCTTTCTCTCCCGGGCAGCGATCAAGGACCTCAACAATGTCAACGTCCGAACGATTGCCTCAACCCTCGGTCTGACTGTTGAGGAGAAACGCTCGAACGAGCCGGTTACTTTTAACGAGTGGCTCCACGTGCAGGTCTCAAATGGCGGGCTTAAGCTGATCTCGGCTGGCGGTACGTTTTTTGGGTCACCCGACAACCCGCGTATTGTTCGCGTGTACAGCCAGGCCACCGAGATTGTGCCGTCTGGCGTTGTGCTGATGCTCAACAACAAAGATCGACCAGGTATTGTCGGATACCTGGGTACCCTGATGGGCCGCGATAATGTGAACATTGCCAGCATGAGTTTGAGTCGTGATACAGTCGGCGGGTTCGCTTTAACCGTGCTTAACCTGGATAGCGTTCCGTCACAAAAAGTGCTGGACGAGCTTCAACGCGACCCGGATATTACCAATGTAAAGGTGGTCAAATTGTAGATCCATGTTACAATGAACGTTCTATTTATGAGAAGAATTTGTGTTATTTACGTCATCAGCTTTGGCCTCGGGCTTTTGGACCTTGGCAATCTTTGGGCTGCTGCCGCTCCAGCCGCAGCCGCGAAATCCGCCGATCTATTTGAAGACAAGGTGATCGCCAAAGGAAAGGGATTTGAAATCAAACGAAGCCAGTTGGATGACACCGTGACCAGCATTCGATCCACGGCCATCGCGCGGGGACAAACCGTTCCTCCCGACCAGATGGCGATGATGGAGCAGCAAGTGATGGAGCGGCTCATTCAAATCCAGATTCTGCTCGCAAAGGCCACCGCTGCTGATAAGGCCAAGGGGGAAGAAACAAGCAGCAAACGATTTGAAAATGTTAAAACCCGAGCTGGGAGTGAGGAAATACTCACTCGGCAACTCAAGTCCGTGGGCATGACCCCGCCACAACTACGCAGCAAAATGCTTGAGGAAGCGACTGCTGAAGCAGTCCTTGAACGCGAGCTCAAAGTCAACGTCACGGACGACGAAATCAAAAAGTTTTATGATGAAACTCCCTCTCGTTTTGAACAGCCCGAGATGGTTCGCGCCAGCCACATTTTGTTAAACACCAAAGACTCAGCCACTGGCGCAGAGCTGAGCGACGCTCAAAAGGCCGTCAAACACAAACAAATCGAAGACATTTTGAAACGCGCTCGCGCCGGCGAGGATTTCGCAAAGCTCGCAAAAGAGTATTCTGAAGATCCAGGCTCAAAAGAGCAGGGGGGTGAGTATACTTTTCCTCGCGGCAAGATGGTGCCGGAATTCGAAGCCGCGGCCTTTTCATTGAAAACAAATCAGGTGAGCGACATCGTCACCACTCAATTTGGCTATCACATCATTAAACTCAGCGAGAAGCTGCCGGCCAAAAAGATGGAACTGGCAAAGGTTTCACAAGATATCAAAGACTATCTCAAAGGGCAGACTGTTCAAAAGCTGTTGCCTGATTACATGGAAAAAGCAAAGAAAGAGGCTGGCGTTCAAATACTTGATCCGAAGCTAGTGAGTTCGAATCGGGACGTAGTGCCGGACGGCAAGCCCCCGGTTAAAAAAGAAAATTAACCGCAAAGTAGCGCTTTCCCTTGGGAGCATTCCGGCAAAAAAAGCGCACTTTGTTTGAGCTATTCATCGCTGTCTATCTAGCGGTTTTAAATCAACATTGCGTGGGAGCGCCCCAAGTCGTCATAACGAATCTGCCTGCGTATGGCTCTTTCGACAATTTGCAAGGCATCATATTGGACGCTAATCCTGCCAGCAATGCAGTCGCTGCCTTAATTTACGTGCCCGGTTATGGATGGGTTAGCAAGCCGACCTGTGCTCAAACCCTGGCGGCCCTTCAGTCGGATGCGAGTTGGTCGGCGGATATTACCACGGGTGGTTCGGATCAGCTTGCCACAAGGGTCGCGGCGTTCCTCGTTAAAACCAACTATAGCCAGCCTTGCGTCGATGGCGCTGCGTTTTTGCCCACGAATATCTTTGGCCAGGCCATCGCCAGCGCTGTGGTAACAAGGCAATCCCCGGACCTGCGCTGGATGAAATTCTCGGGCTACGATTGGTGGGTAAAATCGAGCCTCGAGCGGGTGGGGCCCGGTCCGAATTATTATTCCGACAGCACGAATAACGTTTTTTTAGACAGCCAGGGACAGCTTCATTTGCGAATCACCAATCGCTCGAACCAATGGCAGTGCGCCGAAATCGTTTCGGCGCGGACGTTTGGTTTTGGCCATTATCGGTTCGAGCTGGGTTCCTCCGTGGATAACTTAAATCAAAATGTGGTTTTGGGTTTGTTTACCTGGAGCCATGATCCGGCGTTCACACATCGCGAGATCGACGTCGAATGCTCTCGTTGGGGAAACACCTCGGACACGAACAATTCCCAATTTGTGGTGCAGCCTTCTGATCCGTCAGGCCATCTGGTGCGCTTTGAGGTGCCAACCAGTGTAACCAACTCGACTCAATCATTTGTTTGGGAAAGCAATCGTGTCTCTTTCAGAAGCGAGCAGGGCAGCTACTCCGTTTCCCCCGCGCCTGCGAATGTGCTCAGCACTTGGAACTATGCGCTCGAGGTCCCGCAAACCGGTGACGAGAACGTGCGAATGAACCTATGGTTTTTTACCGGGGCTGCTCCGACCGATGATCAGGAGGTGGAGATTATCATCAAGAGTTTTACTTTTGTGCCGCTGCCGCCGGCGCAACCAGCACTTTTGTCGCATTTTGCTCGCCTGCCTTCAGGACAGCTTCAGTTTGATCTGCAAGCCGAGCCGGACCGACATTATGCTTTATCCGCTTCATGCAACCTGACGGATTGGCAAAACTTAACCACCATTCTTGCGACGAACAACGTGATGATTTTTAGTGACACAAATTCTATTGGGTTGGACCAGCGATTTTTCCGGGCAGAAACACTTCAGTAGCGGGGGTGCTGCGGTAGATGGTCACAGATCTCTCGCTTTCAGACGGGCTCAACCGGGTGTAAGCTGGATCGTGCAAACTTTCCGGTTTCATCCGGTGATCTGGCGTTGGTTCGAGCAAAAGTTCGGGTCACCGACTGAGCCGCAACAGCAAGGATGGTCTGCAATTCAGTCGCGGGCCCACACCCTGATTGCCGCGCCGACGGGTTCGGGCAAGACGCTGGCCGCGTTTTTTGCCGAGCTGGATCTCTTATTCCGCGCGGGGCTCGAGGGAAAGCTGAAGGATGAAACGAGCGTGGTTTATGTGTCGCCGCTTAAAGCTCTGAGTAATGACATCCACAAGAATCTCGATGAACCGTTGGCAGAACTGCGTGCGGCTTTGAAGGAAAGCGAGGGGCAGGAAGTGGACGTGCGCGCCGCGGTGCGTACCGGCGATACACCGGCTGCCAGACGTCAGGCACTCCTGCGCAGACCACCTCACATCCTGGTAACAACGCCGGAATCTCTCTATTTGCTTCTAACTTCGGTTTCGGGCCGGAAAATGCTCAAAACAGTGCGGACGTTGATCGTGGACGAGATTCATTCGGTTGTAGGAAATCGGCGAGGCTCGCACCTGGCATTAAGCATAGAACGGCTGGCAACCCTGGTTGATGGGCCTTTGCAGCGCATTGGTCTATCGGCAACACAGAAGCCTATTGAGCTGGTGGCAAACTTTCTTGTCGGAAAAAGGAGCGCAGACAGAGCGGAAAACAGAGAGCAGAAGCCAGATGTTGCGGGGAACGGAGAATTCCCCACCCCTTGCGTGATCATAGACGCGGGATATAAGCGCCAGCTCGATTTGGCGATTGAGCTGCCCGGAGCGCCGCTGGAAGCTGTGATGTCGAACGAAGTATGGGCCGAGGTTTATAATCGGCTGGCCACCTTAATCGAAGCTCATCGGACAACGCTTGTCTTCGTCAACACTCGCCGGCTCGCCGAGCGCGTGACGCAACATCTTTCTGAACGATTGGGCAAAGAGAAAGTGACTTCACACCATGGCAGTCTCTCGGCGCGTTTGAGGCTTGAAGCCGAGGATCGTTTGAAACGTGGCGAACTCAAAGCTCTCGTTGCCACAGCGTCGCTCGAGTTGGGAATTGATATCGGTTCGGTGGAACTCGTTTGCCAGGTTGGGCCAACGCGTTCTATTGCGACCTTGTTGCAACGAGTAGGACGCGCTCGACATCAGCGCGGAGGGTTGCCCAAGGGAAGGATTTTTCCGCTGAGCAGGGATGAGTTGTTCGAGTGTGTCGCAATGCTTCGGAGTGTTTACCACGGCGACTTGGATTGCCTTCACATACCTCAGAAACCGCTTGACGTTCTCGCGCAGCAAATTGTGGCTTGCGTTGCTTGCGAAGACTGGGACGAGGCTGACTTGTTTGAGCTGATGGGAATGGCATGGCCTTACCGGAACCTGACCCGGGAGGAGTTTAATGACGTCTTGCGCATGCTCGCGGAAGGCTTCAGCACCAAGCGAGGCCGGCGGGCCGCATTGATCCATTACGATGCGGTGAACCATCGCGTTCGCGGCCGGCGCGGCTCGCGATTGCTGGCGCTGACATCGGGCGGCGCGATTCCGGATAACGCGGATTATCGCGTTGTACTCGAGCCGAGCGAAACTTTCATTGGCACCGTGAACGAAGATTTTGCCATCGAGAGTCTCGCAGGGGATATTTTTCAATTGGGCAACGCTTCGTGGAAAATTTTGCGTGTCAATTCCGGTCAGGTCCGTGTTGAAGACGCTGGAGGTCAGCCCCCGAGTATTCCTTTCTGGCTGGGAGAAGCGCCCGGTCGGACCGATGAGTTATCCGGAGCCGTTTCAGATTTGCGCGAAGAGATCGAGCGAAGGATTGCTGCGGCTTTGGCGGGTCCAGGCGAGCGTTCGATGAAGTAATCTGTCGTTTTGTTTAGGAGCAAAAGCGCGGGCACAAACTTCGTTGATGAAACGGCTTAATTTGAAAAATTCTCCCCAACATTAATGCTTTCAGAAACAGGAGAGGTTGAACTCAACAGTTCTATTTAACTTCCAAAGCAAGGCAACTCGCCAATTGACTGCGGATTGTCAATCGAGCTATTATTACACAAAGGCGCGTCCGTAGCTCAATTGGATAGAGCTTCTGACTTCGGATCAGAAGGTTGTAGGTTCGAGTCCTACCGGGCGTACCATTTTGACTTTAAGCCTTTCCACCCGAGCCTGCTTTGCGCATGAGGCCCTTCGCGCGTCTGATCCAAACGCGATCCCGTCTGCGTTGAAACGTGGGTGCATGCACGTCATCATCCAGCACCTCTTTCAACTCTGCGCGTGCCAACTCAGGCTGGTTTCGCCCAAGGTACAGTTCAGCTAATTGCACTTTTGCGCGAGGATAAGAATGGTTTTCCGTGACTTGTTTCCAAATACTCAAAGCGGCATCTTTTTGGTCCAAAGCTGTGAGGGTTTCGGCCAAAGCCATGAGCGAATAACCGTAGTCATGCTTCGGATTTTCAGCGATGACACCTTCCAGCAACGGCCGCGCCTCGGCGGCCCGCTTTTGCCGGAGCAGACATTGACCGAGGTGTGCGCGGGTATCAATGTCCTGCGGGTCCCGTTCGAGGGCTGCGCGATAGCAACTCTCAGCCGGGATAAGTTTCCCTTGCTGAAAATAAATATCGCCTAGCTGGAAGTGATGATGCGCTTTGTCCAGATGGTGAATTTTCGCCTGGAGATCCTTAATCTGACGCCGGTGGTGTGCTCCCGGAAGCTCGAACCCACGCGTTGCGGACGAACCCGTTCGATACACTGCAAAATAATAAAACATGGCTGAAATGCCAAAGCCAACCATGATGAAAAACGCCCAAATCCACTCGCGCCTGCGTACGGCATCAATGAACATCCACAACTGGAACAACGACATGAGAGGAACCCAGGGATTGCTGAGCCAATAATCGAAGTTAAGCAGGTTTGAAACCAGCGAAGCCAGCATCGGCTGAAACTAGATGAGCTCTCCAAGCCAAGCAATCATTTAGTCGCCACGGGATAGAGGACTGCCAGAGCATCAGTTAAGGGGCAAATAATCCGTGTTACCTCTGTTGGTAAACTGGATCAACTCATCTTATGGCTGTGCAATGCTCTTAAAAATCTAAGCTTGTTTTCGTCGTGCGCTCCGGTATATCTCTTTGCGGGCTTCACTCGCATGAATCGAACCATCGTCGTCGTCCCAACCTTCAATGAGCGGGAGAACCTTCCACCGCTGACGCAACGAATTTTGGCACTGCCTGTGAAGGTTGATTTGCTGGTTGTGGATGACAATTCGCCAGATGGCACTGGCAAAATCGCTGATCAGTTGGCTGCCCAATTCCCAACCATCCACGTTTTACACCGCACGGAGAAGACTGGATTGGGCCGGGCATACATTGCGGGTTTTAAGTGGGCCTTGGAGCACGCGTACGATTTTGTGTTCGAGTTGGATGGAGACTTTTCGCATAACCCCGACGACATCCCGATGTTTCTGGAAGCGGCGAAGGACGCCGATTTGGTGTTGGGCTCGCGATATCTGAATGGGATACGCATTATCAATTGGCCGTTAAGCAGGTTGATGCTCAGCAAGAGCGCCGCCAAATATGTGCAGATCGTGACCGGAATGCCATTTACCGATCCGACCGGAGGTTACAAATGTTTCAGGCGGCGTGCGCTGCAGGCGATCAATTTGGATGAGATACGCTCGAACGGTTATAGTTTTCAAATTGAGATGACGCACAAACTTTGGCGGCAAAGGCTCCGAGTAGTCGAGGTGCCGATCATTTTTACCGATCGCTTTCAGGGCCACTCCAAGATGTCGGGGCATATCGTGCGTGAGGCCTTGCTGATGGTTTGGAGGTTATTAATTCAAAATAAGATGCGCCGGAAACCTACAAGTAATCCGCCGGCCCCTCCCAGTCCCCTGCCCGCAAAAGCTTAAACGATGAAACGGAGAATTCCGGCAGTCTGGCAGCCGAGGACAGATTGCTAAAGGCACTTTCTTAAATTCAGCTCTTTATGATGACTCTTATTGTGGGCACCAATCGCCCAGCGAGCAACACTCGCAAAGTGGCCCGCCAAATCGAGGAAATCTATGCGGACCTCAAAGTGCCATTGCACGTGCTCGATTTGGCTGGTATGCCATCTGAAATCTTTTCACCGGACTCGTATGCCACCAAGCCAAAGACGTTCGAACCTTTTTCTGAAGGCGTTCTGCGCGCAAGTGGTTTGCACGTGGTGACGCCTGAATACAACGGCAGTGTTCCCGGGGTGCTCAAATATTTCATAGACATGCTGAAATTTCCGGAGAGTTTCATTCGCAGGCCGGTGTGCTTTGTGGGGGTATCAGCCGGGATTTGGGGAGCGCTTCGCCCGATCGAACAACTTCAAGCGATCTTTGGATATCGCAATGCCTATATCTATCCTGAACGCGTGTTCCTCCCCGGCATCAACGATTTGCTTGATGAAAGTGGCCGCCTGAAAGATGCGGACTTGATCCAGCGAATCAGAACTCAAGCGGAAGGATTTGTAGATTTTGTCGAGCGGCTGAAGGGAGTTAAGCTGAGGAGCCTCTAAGGCAAAGTTTTTGCTGTTCGATTCTTAAAATGTGTGGCTCAATCAGAACGAATAAAATTCGCAATAAGAATAGTTTTATGATCCAAACCCGTTCGTTCACGCGGCGTTCATTCCTCAAAAGCATCAGCGCCGCAGCTTTGGGAACTCCGTTTATTACCCGCGGCCTAATGGCCCAATCGCCAAACGGGGTTGTTCGACATGCCAGTTTTGGCGCAGCAGGCATGGCCTGGTCCGACGTCAGTGAGCTTTCCAAATTCTCCCAGTTCAAACTGGTGGCGGTCGCCGAGGTAGATTTGAACCGGACGGTCGAGCTTAAGAAAAAATTTCCGGATGTGCCGGTTTACCAGGACTGGAGGAAGCTGCTGGATAAGGAAGCGAAAAATATTGATTCCGTGAATGTCTCGACGCCCGACCACATGCACGCTGCCATTGACATGAGCGCTTTGCAGCTTGGAAAGCATGTTTACGGGCAGAAACCCCTGGCGCATGACTTGTATGAAGTGCGCAAGCTGACAGAGTTTGTGCGGGGTAAGAACCTGGTTACTCAAATGGGAATCCAGATTCACTCGGTGAACCATTATCGAATGGCAGTGCGTTTGGTGCAGGATGGAGTGATCGGCAAGATTAAGGAAACGCATTCGTGGTGCCCGAAATCCTGGGGCGATCCGGGGCCGATTCCGACCCAAAGTGACCCGGTCCCCGCCGGGTTTGATTGGGACCTCTGGCTTGGGGTTAACGAGCATCACCCTTACATCGGAAACGCTTATTATCATCCGGCCAATTGGCGTAAACGGCTGGATTTCGGCACAGGAACGTTTGGCGATATGGGTTGCCATATATTTGACCCGGTCTTTAGCGCGCTTGATCTTCGCGCGCCAATCAGCGTTCGGTCCGAAGGGCCTGCACCCAATCAATGGAACTGGGCAATGGATTCAAAAATCCATTACGTTTTCCCAGGCAATGCCCGGACCGCGGACCAAACGCTGCCTGTTAGCTGGTATGATGGGACATCAAAACCCCCTGCAGAGGTGCTCAAGTTACTCGAAGGAGACGACCGGCCGGACAGCGGATCCATTTTCGTCGGCACCGAGGGTGTGCTTGTGCTTCCCCATTGGTCTCGGCCCCTCCTGTACCCAGACGCCAAGTTCAAGGACTTCAAGTTCCCGGACGTGCCAGGGGCGGATCATTGGGAACAGTTTTTGAAGGCGTGTCAGGGCAATGGCAAAACCACCGCAAATTTTGGTTATGCTGGGCCGCTTACGGAGACCGTATTGCTTGGTGGAGTGGCTTCGCGATTTCCACAAACCACTTTGAAGTGGGATGCAACGAAATTGAAGTTTGAGGAGAATGAGGCCAACCACTTTATCCGCAGGAAGTATCGCAAGGGCTGGAGCGTAAAAGGTTTGAGTTGAGTTCCTGAAGCGGCGCGGCGGAGTCAATTTGGACTGCGGACGCTCTTATTGTCTCCTCCGCCGAGTGGCCAAGAGAATCTTTCGCGTTTGATTCAAAATGGGGCCACCTACAAAAGTAACATGAAAATACTTTTTCTCGGCGGCACAGGGAATATCTCCACGGAATGTGCGTCATTGCTTCATAGAAATGGCAATGAGATTACCATTCTGAGCCGCGGAAATGCCCTCGCGCCGTCCGAATATCGGACTTTGAAGGCGGACCGTAAAAACTTAACGGCCATGCGGGACGCGCTCGCTGATGTCGAGTATGATACGGTGATCAACTTCCTCGGATTCGAACTGAGCGATGTCCAGAATGACTTCGCGTTATTTAGTGAGCGGACGCGGCAGTACATATTTATCAGTTCAGCCACTGTTTACGCCAAGCCACCCTCCCGGCTTCCAATTTCCGAGGACGCCCCGTTAGGGAATATATGGTGGGATTATGCCCAAAAGAAACTCGCTTGCGAACGATGGCTGCTTGATAAGCACAAGGATAGTGGTTTTCCGGTAACGATCGTTCGGCCTTCACATACTTACTCCAAACGTTGGGTTCCCAACCCCGTTTCGAGCGCAAGTTATACCTTTGCCGCTCGATTGGAGCAGAACAAACCCGTTTTCGTGCCGGATAACGGTGAAAATCCATGGACGTTGACGGCAGCCACAGATTTTGCCAGCGGCATGGCTGGATTGGTGGGAAACGAAACAGCTCTGGGAGAAGCGTTTCACATTACGAGCGAGGAAGTGCTCACTTGGAATCAGATTTACGCTGCGATTGCCTCCGCACTGGGCATGGGGCCGGCGCCGCCGATACAAATCCCCACAGACTTTATTTGTCAAATTGCGCCGCAACTGACAGGCAATCTAAAAGGAGACAAATCCCATCCGGGTGTATTCGACAATTCGAAAATCAAACGATTTAATCCTCAGTTTCGATGTCGGAAATCATTTCTCGAAGGGATACGTGAATCGGTGGGATGGCTGCGTCAACATCCTGAACAGCAGAACCTGAATTCTCAGGTGGACGCGACGTTTGAACAGGTCATAAATGCATGGCAGAACTCGGGACGAACTTAAACGCCGGCTTCAAAACAGAGGAGTATCTCCGAATATCTGGGTAATGCCTCAGTGATAGCGGGTAGGGCGTCACTCCGTTGCGCGCCGTCAGCGGCTCGCAGGGAGTGACGAGCCCTACCTGCCGTGACTGACCGGTTACATACCTGGTCAGATGGAAGTTGACGCTGTTTTTTTTGTTGTTTTTGTAAGCCTGCCATTCCCGCTATGGTGACAAAAGCCGTTTGTTTGTGGAAATTGAATCGTTTCGGCAGGCTGCAATTCCAGGCGGTTGAATAAAAGGGCAATTTTGCGGCGATGACGGATGGCCATGGTATGCGAAAGCTTGAGTTTGCGGCCGATTTCGCGCGCGCCCAGGCCTTCGGCGAGGCAGTTAAGCACTGCCCGCTCCTGATTTGTGAGGTGCGGGCTCAAAAGGGACATAATTTCGCGCGCGCTAACGCACGTGAAAACAGAATTGCCCGAGTCACTCCGGTCTCTCGAGCCGTCAAGATCTTCGGAAAACTCCCCAATTGGCAACTGGTCTCGCCAGCGTTTCGCGGAATCGATGCTGCGGCCAAGTTTAAGGTAATGCTGGAGATGAAATCGGCAGCTTTGCAAATACCAGCTTCGGGTCTGGCCTGGGCGGCGTGTCTCAGTGAGCCACAGATGGACGGTGGCTTCCTGGAGCAAATCTTCCCTCAAAGCCGTATTGGGTGTGAGTCTTCTGATCATGTGGATCAAAGACTCGCGCATTGACAGCTCGGAGAAGCCGGGATGATTCCCCCGTTCCGAACGTTTTCGGGAACTTGTTTCCTTTTCGGCAAAATCAGCGGGTTCAAGCCGGTCAACCGAACCTGGGACGGCTTGCAGCCTTTCTTCACTACTCATGCTCTCTTATCTTTGCTTCCGCGCGTCACAGGCGATCATCGGCCATTCAAATTGGGCCAGTCTTCACCTGTGGCGCATAGAATGCATGGGAGTGGATGTGTCTGCAATTGGAGATGATACGGAGAACCATCCAGGGGTTTCACCGGGATGTGAAAAAAAGGCTGCCCAGAAATGGAACGTCACTGGCTGATAACAAGGCAAGTCAGCCCCAAAACCGATGAAAACATTCCGGAAAAGAATTTTCGAAGTTGGCGCTGAACTTGCGAATAAAGCCAGCATTGGGATTGCTTACCGCTCATTGTTAGAGCAAAATCGGGGCGACGCTCGCAATGGGGCGGTAAGGCAGCGAAGAATGGCGAAGCCCCTGCAGAAGCGATGATTGCAAGCATAAATCTTGACACAATGGCTCCGGCCAAACAAACCAACGTGAAGGACACACGGGCGAGGATTTTGCTCGTGGATGATCATGCAGTGGTGCGTTATGGGATTGCCCAGCTCATCAATCGACAAACGGACCTGGTGGTTTGCGGCGAAGAAGAAGACGCTTCGCGCGCCATGAGCGCTATCCAGTCCCTGAAACCAGGCCTCGTCATTGCGGATATTTCCCTCAGAGATAGCAGCGGATTGGAATTGATGCGCAACATCAAAGCGCAGCATCCCGGCTTGCCTGTATTGGTTGTGAGTGTTCATGATGAATCCATTTATGCGGAGATTGCCTTCCGAGCCGGCGCATTGGGGTATCTCATGAAGGAAGAAGCTCTGGAAAAGATCCTGCCTGCCATCCGCCGTGTGCTCAGCGGAGCGATTTATGTGAGCGACCGCCTTGCGGCAAAAATGCTGCAGCAACAGGTGCGTGGCCAAAATGATATTAACGAATCTCCCGTCAAAGGCCTTAGTGATCGAGAGTTGGAGGTATTCCAGCTAATTGGCCAATGGAAAAAGACGCGTGAGATCGCGGAAGAGCTTCACCTCAGTGTCAAGACTATCGAGTATTACCGAGAGCAGATAAAGCGGAAGCTCAATTTGAAAAACGCAGGAGAACTCACCCAATATGCCACCGCCTGGGTGCAGCGTGAGATACCCACATAGAAAAGCTCCAACGACCAGACTCCGCTCCGGAATAAAGCAAGCTCCAAATTTCAAACCTGCCGATTGTGGTGAAGGCGTTTGAGGTTCGGAGCTTCCTGTTTTTTTGGTTCAAGGGCTAAAGCTTGTCAGCCGGGGATTCCCCTGGATGATTTCCACGTTTTCACCGGGTTAACATACCTGCCCCCCCCTGATTGTTCATTTTTCTAAACCTCCTAAAGTTGAGGAAGATAAATGAATTTCTGACATATGAATCCCGCGGTTGTTCTAAACCAGTTTGTTGCCACGCGTCTCGTCGGCATTGCGCTTCTCTTCATTGGAACCAGCACCGCGCTCCCTTCAGTAATTTTGGAAGGTCAGAATAAAGGTGATACTAACACATGGTCTGCCGGCAATCTCCAGAACTGGCAGGAGTTGGACTTGATCCCTTGTCGTGTTCACTGGTCGTCGGCTCAGGGAAACAGCCAGTCAATCCGAATTGACTTTCCACACAGAACAAGCGGAGTTCCTGGATTCCAGGACTTATTCAGTTTCTCAGTTTCACCAAATGTTATCTTTGTCACTCCTCCGACCTTGTTCGCTCCGGCGAATTCCAGCACTTGGTCATATAATTTCACAGTTAATATTTTGGATAATCAGCAGGCCTACGTTTACTTTTTAGCCCGGCTCGCGGCGGGTGCGCACTTGAATGTGGGCAGTTCTCTCCAGCTTAGCGGAAGCCCCTCATCGATGGGTAATCTCCAAATCCACAAGCCGGCTCCAGGTCCTGGCACCCCAGACCTTATGGTTATCAAGACCGGCCCGGCAACAGCCAAGCCGGGCGACCTCATCACTTATACTTTGAGTTACACCAACAAAACAACTGGGTTCAACCCTGCCACTGGTGTCCAGTTAAACGATGTCATACCGGACCAGATCAGCGTTGATACAAATAATATCGCGGGTGGTATTTTGTCGGGTAACACTATTTTCTGGGATTTGCCAAACCTGCCCCTCGGAGCGGGTGGGAAGATCACTTTTCAAGCGCAGATTTCGCCTGGCGCCGGCAACGGAGTGAGTATTACCAACGCAGCGCAAATCTTGAGCTCTGAAAATGATCTAAATTATTCGGATAACACCTCGCTGCTCGTTACGACTACTGCGAATTGCTCACCGCCAGTTGTAAATACCGGCCCCGTTAGCCGGACGAATTGTGTAGGGACAACCGCGACATTTGCTGTGGCCGCGAACGGTACGAGTTTGACTTATCAATGGTTCAAAGATTCTGCGCTTATTGCCGGTCAGACCGCCAACAGCCTGTCTGTTAGCAATGTAGCCGAGGTGGATGCCGGGACCTACGCCGTATTGGTCCAGGGCGCATGCGGGAATAGCATTACTAACAACGCGAGCTTGACCGTCCCACCACTGCCGCTCATTACCTGCGCATTGAGCAAGAGCGTGGAACTCGGAATCGGTTGGACCTTCGACGCACCCACGGCAAATTACCCAATAGTAATGGGCGCGACAACGACCAACGCTGCCGGCCACTGCGACGGCACGTTCGACGCGACCCGGACATGGACTGTCACTGATGCTTGCGGGAACAGTTCACAATGCTCTCAAACCGTCAACGTCGTGGATACGACCGCGCCGGTGATCGCGTGCAGCAGCACGAATAAGACGGTTGAGCAGGGGACAGCGTGGACGTTTGATGCCCCGACAGCAACGGACAATAGCGGGGGCAGCATAATTACGATCGTCAGCACAGTGACGAATGTAAGCGGACATTGTGGCAGCACATCTGATGCGACTCGGACGTGGGCTGCGACGGATGCCTGTGGCAACAGTAGCACGTGCAGTCAAAAGGTCACGGTGACGGATACCACTGCGCCAGTGATTACGTGCAGCAGCACGAACAAGACAGTGGAGCAGGGTGCGGCCTGGACGTTTGATGTGCCGACGGCCATCGATAACAGCGGCAGCAATAACATTACGATTGTCAGTACGGTAACTAATGTAAGTGGTCATTGTGGCAGCACATTTGATGCGACCCGGACGTGGGCAGCGACCGACGAATGTGGCAACAGTTCACAATGCGCTCAAACGGTCATTGTCGTGGATACGACCGCGCCGGTGATTGCGTGTAGCAGCACGAATAAGACAGTGGAGCAGGGTGCGGCCTGGACATTTGATGCCCCGACGGCCACTGACAATAGCGGGAGTAATACAATAACTATTGCCAGCACGGTGACGAATGTAAGTGGTCATTGTGGCAGCACATTTGATGCAACTCGGACCTGGGTTGCCACCGATACCTGCGGCAACAGCAGTAGTTGCAGCCAAAAGGTCACGGTGACGGATACAACGGCCCCAGTGATTACGTGCAGCAGCACCAACAAGACCGTTGAGCAGGGTGCGGCCTGGACATTTGATGCACCGACGGCCACTGATAATAGCGGGAGTAATACAATAACCATTGTCAGCACGGTGACAAATGTAAGCGGACATTGTGGCAGCACATTTGATGCAACCCGGACATGGGCTGCGACCGATGCCTGCGGCAACAGCAGTAGTTGCAGCCAAAAGGTCAAAGTGACGGACAGAACTGCCCCAGTCATTACCTGCAGCAATACTGCTAAAACGGTCCAGCAGGGCGTGGCCTGGACGTTTGATGCGCCAACCGCGACCGATAACAGCGGCAGCAACACCATTTCGATTCTTAGCACTGTTACGAATCTAACAGGCCACTGCGGCGATAC